>Ga0066705_10000178_pt1 | contig 14494 bp, 12 predicted proteins | sample GraSoiAngelo_154_FD_66506 | JGI IMG/M metagenome (GOLD analysis project Ga0066705, IMG submission 66506) | Grasslands soil microbial communities from the Angelo Coastal Reserve, California, USA - 14_1009_13_20cm | ecosystem: Environmental > Terrestrial > Soil > Grasslands | place: USA... | reverse complement strand
CGCCTAATAAATGAACCTCTTTCGCTATGAGAAAATCTAACTAGCTGGTGAATTCACCTTCTAAACCCGCGACGAAACCTGGGTTCAGCGCCGAAAGGCTGCGCACAATCATCCCGGAAGTTTGGGAGCTCATGCGTCCACGCCGAGGTCTGCTCGCACTCGGCTTCTTGCTTATGGCCATCAACCGCGTTTCCGGTCTGGTGCTTCCTTATTCGACCAAATTCCTCATCGACACCGTAATCGCCAAACACCACGCCGAGCGGTTGCGACCATTAGTTTTGCTGGTTCTTTGCGCAACCATCATCCAGGGAATTACTTCGTTCTCGCTGACGCAGTTGCTATCAAAAGCGGCGCAGCGGCTGATTGCCGAGCTGCGGCAAAAAGTGCAGGTGCATATCTCGCGCCTTCCCGTGGCTTTTTACGATTCGAACAAGACCGGCACGCTGGTCTCGCGGATCATGAGTGACGTGGAAGGAGTGCGGAACCTACTGGGGACGGGCCTGGTGGAGCTTGCCGGTGGCCTGCTTACGTCGGGCATCGCTATGGTGGTACTGTTTCGGATCAGCCCGCTGATGACGGTGATTGCGTTCAGCTTCCTGCTTTGCTTTGGGCTTGCGCTGAAGAAAGCTTTTGGCACCATCCGTCCGATTTTTCGTGAGCGCAGCAAAATTAATGCCGAGGTGACGGGGCGCCTGGCGGAGTCGCTCGGAGGCGTGCGTGTAATCAAGGGCTACCATGCCGAGGAGCGTGAAGAGGCGGTGTTCGCCTCTGGAGTGCGGCGGCTGCTTGATAACGTGATGCGCACGCTTACCGCGACGTCTGTTATGAGCCTTTCCGCCAGCCTGCTGCTTGGCGTGGTTGGCGCGGTGATTATGTATGTCGGCGCGCGGCAGATCATGGCGGGCACGCTGACCATCGGCGGATTCTTTACTTACACACTGTTCCTCGGCTTCCTGGTTGCGCCCATCATGCAGATGGTCGCCATTGGCACTCAGCTTACCGAGGCTCTTGCCGGCCTGGAGCGTACCCGGGAGATTTTGCACGAGCGTCCGGAAGATCAGGATCCGAAACGAACCGTGCTGCTAAAAGATGTGTACGGCAATATTGATTTCTCTCATGTGAGCTTCAGCTACGATGGCAGCCGCACAGTGCTGAAAGATGTCTCGTTCCACGCTGAGCCGGGGACAGTGACCGCGCTCGTTGGTTCTTCGGGATCGGGCAAATCGACGATCATCGGCTTGATTTCGGCATTTCACACGCCTTCGGAAGGCGAGGTTGTAGTAGATGGCGTCGATCTGAGCACGATTCGGCTGGATTCCTATCGCACGCGGCTTGGGGTTGTGTTGCAGGAATCGTTTCTATTTGACGGAACCATCCGCGAAAATGTGGCCTTCTCGCGTCCGGAGTCGAGCGAAGAAGAAATCATGCGCGCCTGCCGGATTGCGCGCGTGGACGAGTTCGCCGAGAGCTTTCCCGACAAGTACGCCACGGTTGTCGGCGAGCGCGGCGTAAAACTTTCCGGCGGGCAGAGGCAGCGCATCTCAATTGCGCGCGCCATTCTCGCCGAGCCGCGAATCCTAATTCTCGATGAAGCCACATCCAGCCTGGATTCGGAATCGGAAGCAATGATCCAGCACGGGCTTTCATATCTGATGCAGGGCCGGACGACGTTCGTCATCGCACACCGGCTTTCCACGATCCGCCGCGCCGACCAGATTCTAGTCGTGGAGCAAGGAGAGATCGTGGAGCGAGGAACGCACGAGCAGCTGTACGCCGCCGAGGGACGCTATTACGATCTCTATACCCGGCAGCAGGGACTGGAGCAGAATTTATTTCTCGCGCCGGGTGAAGGAGACGCCGTGGTCGCGCCCGCCGAAGAAAATGATCGTGTAAAAAATGGCGACTCGGACATTCAACCCGCAGACGCGCTGCGGCTGATAAGAGATGTGCGGTAGGGGCTCCCTAGCGGGTATTGCCCTTCAAACCTCTGGTTATTCCTAATGTCCATAAGAAAATGCAAACTCCATATCGCCACTCCAACCTGCAAAGACCGCTAGCCCCGGTCTTTTCCTAATTACCTTAGTACTCCTCTTTGCGCGTCATCGGTACTCTTTGCGGCCGCACCGAACACTTGGACAATATCACCTTAAGTCCCAGTCCGCCCTGCAACCTTTTGTGAGAGCGGTGGAGGGTCTTAGAACTGGACACGAATGATCGAAGATCTCGACAGAACGAATCGCACCTTCGCCGGGCTGTGGTCTAAGAAAGCACAGCAAATGGTGCGCATCATTGCAACCATGGTGGTCTCTTTGGCGCTCCTCGGGCTGTCGAGGTACGTGTTCCACTCTGAACTTGCTCTAGGCGAGATCGTATTATTCGCGGTTTCAGTGTGGGCCCTGGCTTTGGCGCTTGATCGATCGAAGACCCCAAAAGTGGTCGCCCCAACTGACTTGCCTCAATCCGGAAAGCTCCTGGAGCAATCGCAGAAAATGGAAGCCATTGGGCGCCTCGCCGGGGGAGTGGCGCATGATTTCAACAACCTGCTGGCAGTGATTATCGGCTACAGCGACTTACTATTGGAAAGTCTCGGCTCGTCTGATCAAAATCGCGCGAAGGTTGAGCAGATCAAACAAGCCGCGAATAGCGCCGCTTCGCTGACGCGCCAGCTCTTGACGTTTAGCCGCCAGCAAGTTATTCAGCCGGTTGTCCTGGACATCAACCAGATCGTAGGCAACACAGAGAAGATGCTCCGGCGACTAATTAAGGAGAACATCGAGTTCACGGTAGTGCTGGACCGCAACCTCGATCGTGTAACGGCAGATCCGGGGCAGATCGAGCAAATAGTCCTAAACCTGGTGGTCAATGCGCGCGACGCAATGCCGAATGGCGGCAAGCTGCGCATCCAGACGAGAAACGCGCGTCTGGAAGGAGACTCCGCTCAGACCGGGACGCCTGTACCGGGCGGCCGCTTCGTCCTGCTGGAGGTGACCGACACGGGAACTGGTATGGACCAGCAAACCCAAGCGCATATCTTCGAACCATTCTTCACCACGAAGGCGGTGGGCGAAGGAAGTGGTTTGGGGCTGGCGACGGTCTACGCAATCGTGAAGCACAGCAATGGCCATATCGAGGTGCAAAGCACATTGGGGCGGGGCTCGTCATTCAAGATCTATCTTCCTGCTACCGTGCAAGCGGACGCGGATCGCGAGTCCAGCATAGATACGGCTAGACCTGCTTTTTTGGGTGCGACGGTCCTGGTGGTCGAAGATGCACGAGCGCTTCGTGATGTGATTTGTGAAGCTTTGAGCACGTCTGGCTGTACCGTGATATCCGCGCGAGATGGTCAGGAAGCTTTACGTATAATCAACGAACGGAAAAGCGCGATCGATCTGCTGCTGACCGATGTGATTATGCCCGGGATGAACGGCCAAGCTTTGGCCAAGGAAGTCCGGTCGCTACGGCCTGACACGAAAATACTCTACATGACCGGCTACAGCGGGGAGTTTATCCGAGCGGACATGTTGACCTCCGGCGTGTCGTTCATCCAGAAGCCCTTCACATCGGCCGACCTCGAAGGCAAGATTGGAAAGATGCTGGCCGACAAACGCCGTGAAAATTCGCCAGACGCAGCTTCCTCGCCAAACTCTCCGACCGCTCCAAAGGCGTTGGCAGCGCGGACATCGGGATGAGAGTGTACACGTTGGGGCAATCGGCCGGTTCGGAATCACACCTGTCACACGCCGATGTCTTCATTCCATAGCGTGGGATTACGTCGTATGAACTCCTGCATAAGCCGGATACATTCCTCGTTTTGAAGGACCTCAACCAACACGCCGCGGGAGCGGAGGAGTTCCTCTTCTCCCATGAAGGTGCGGTTCTCGCCGACGATGACGCGGCGAATTCCGTACAACAAGATGGCGCCGGAGCACATAGCGCAGGGTGAGAGCGTTGTATAGAGAACGCAGTCTCGGTAGATCGAGGCGGCCTGACGGCCGGCGTTCTCGAGGGCATCCATTTCGCCGTGTAGGATGGCGCTAAGCTTCTGCACGCGGCGATTGTGGCCGCGCCCGAGAATGGTATCGCGGTGGACAATCACCGATCCGATAGGAATGCCGCCTTCCCTGAGTCCTTGTTGCGCCTCTTGAATCGCCTCTTGGAGAAACGGGTCAGTCGAAGTCATTTGGGATTGCTCCTTTTGGCCGCTGGCAGCAGGACACACGCAAAGCAGCATACCGCAAACTGTTTCCTTGCCGAGAATTGTGTTTGTTGAACCTCTTCTCTCAGGGTCCTAAGCAAGGTCCGTGACCTGGACTTCACAAGAATCCAAGGGCCCCACAGTCGAAAATCCCCGATCCACAGCTTTCGAAGTGACTTAGGCAGACAAACCCGGATCTTTTTGTTTCGAGTGTAGTCGGCGTATGATGCAGGACACTCACTCATGCCGTTCAGGAGGACACCGATGAAACGCACAGCCACATTCGGCTGCCTTTTTTTCTCCGTATTCACACTGGCTCTGTGGGCGCAGGCCCCACCTCAAATGCCCAAGCCCGGTCCCGAGCATCAGCGACTCCACTACTTTGTCGGCGACTGGGAAACCAAAACTGAAGCAAAGCCAAGCCCGTTTGGCCCAGGCGGCAACATTACCGCAAAAGACCATAACGCGATGCTTGGGGATTTCTTTGTCCTGTTTCACTCGGATAGCACCGGTCCGATGGGACAACAGAAGACCGTCGCCGTCATGGGCTACGATCCCAAGGAGAAGGTTTATACGTACGACGGCTTCACCACGTCGGGAGAGCGCAACAAAGCAAAAGGCACCGTCTCGGGAAACGCCTGGGTGTGGACATTCAGCGGCGAAGAGCAAGGTAAACCATTCAAAGGACGATTCAATCTGACGGAGGATTCGCCTACTGCATATACCTTCAATGAGGAGATGTCTATCGACGGAGGGCCTTGGACCAAGCTCGAAGAAGGCAAAGCCACCAAGATGAAATAGGATCGATGGATGGCGAACTAACAGCAAAAACGTGGCGGGCTGCCCCAGTCCATGTAGGCATCCAAAGGTGGCCCAGCCAGCCATCGAATCACTGGTCGGTTAGCAGCGGTCGCAAATCATTCCGTCCGGAAGACCGGAACTCATCTTGCTCCTGCTGTTACTCGTCTGACGATTCCTGATTCCCATTGCTGCCGGATACGGCTTCCAATCGGAATTGACCGCCGAGAATCTTGGCCAGCGAATTTAAATCTTTGGCGAGGGCGTGCCGCCAACGTCCCACGGAATCCTGCGCCAGGTCTTCCATGGTTTGACCGAAAGATAGAAGAGTTCCTGCGACCTCAGTCTTCAGCAACTCGGAAACCGAGGTTTCGATTCCTTTCTGGGTACTCTTTAACCGTCCGCATGCTTCGCCGAGTTGCTTTTCGAGTTCCTTGGCGTTGCGCGTTCCCAGCTCTTTGAGAACCACATCCAGAGCGCTCTCCAGTTGAGTGCGCGCGCCGGATATGATGTCGCTGCCCATTCGCACCAGGCGGGCGTCCAGATCTGACTCAAGGCGGCGGGCAGATTCGTCCAGCTTGGTTATGCGGCTGGCGAGATCGGCGGTTTGCGCATGCAGCCGCGTTGCTTCTGACGCGACCTCAACGTGGACTTTCTGCATTTCGCGGCGATACGCTTCGTGCTCCTCGCCCAAGCGCTGTTGCATAGCTCGCAAGAACTCCTCGCTCCGACGCTCCAGGCGGATTCCCGCTTCCAATGCCTGGTGCTGAAGGCGCTCCGCTCCAGAGTGAACATGTTGTTGCACCTCACCCGCGATCTGCTCTGAGAGGCCCTGCGCGCGTTGCTCAACCATTTGCAGTTCTTGCCCCAAATGCTCGCGGAACTGATTCTGTGCCTCACGTATTTTCTTTGCAATTTCCTCTTTCGCCGCCGCAAATACTTGTTCCGACTGCTGACGGGTTTGCTGCAGGACCTGTGCGCCAAGATCCTCGCGCAAGCGTACCCACAACTTTTCCTCGACCTCCGGGGGAATATGCGTCAGAGAAATGTCAAATTGACTGCGCTTGGGTTGTGCTTGTGCCAGCTTCTGCCGGAGTTTTACCACCTCCGCTTGCAACGGCGCAACCAGTTCGCTGACCATGGTTCTCAACTCGCCGTTGGCAGGCGGTGCTTTGCGCACGCGCTTCTGTTCGGTCGACGAGGATATCTCCGGCAATCGTGCCCAATCTTCAGGACACCTTTCCAAGCCCCAGAAATTATCCGGCTCATCCAGCATCGCGCCCAGCTTCCAGCCCTGCTGACCAGAGTCCATGGGTTGGCAGTCCACAATGTGGGCCATCGTCCAGCGCCCTTCTTTGCTTTGAAATTGCACGGGAGCACCGGGTTCCAGTTTCGCAGAGGAGCGGATGGCGCAACCATGTGCGTTGACCACCAACGTCTCACAGACTTCGGAGAAGTCAGAGTCCGGCTCCATGCTGGTGACGAGTATCGGGAGGGCGAGCGGCAGCCTCGAGCTGCGCCGCAGGTCGGGTAAGTTTGGAGCGTGCATGGTTATCCTTTTGCGAAGCGCGCGCGGCTCGGGCAGTGGCCAGGGCCGAGTCTCCGGTAAGTTAACTCTAAGTTGGCTCTAATGCTTGACCCAAGAGTGTCTTTCTCTGTGTGCGAATGGGCAGTGCCCTGCGGTAATCACGGAGGAACTTGATCAGTCTTGTCAACGCGCAATTGTCATGCGCGATGAATCGACCGAACGTAGTAGTGGTGGCTTGGCCAATTTTCCTGGTTCGCGGGCAATGAGTCGGGTAATGAGACCCAGCACTGGCCATCAACCTACATCGAATGAACCAGAGAGTTAGGGCGGATTGTGAGTTCTTGGAGTAGGTTGAGATCACACGCAAACGCAGAGGACGCAAACAAAGATGACGACACCATGGTTAAGCCGACTTTTGGAAAGTTTTTGCCAGCATCGCTTCTCGTGGCCGCACACGGGCGTTCGTGGTCAGGATTACCAGGTATGCCTCATCTGTGGAGCGGCCTACGAATATGACTGGACCACCATGCGGCGCACCCGCCGCTTGGCGGCGCCAGCAAGCTCAGGCTACGATGCGCCCGGAAAACAGTCCGCGGCCAATAGCTGAGGGACGTAGTCGATCCATTCGGCGCTGGTGATTTCTACGGGCAAGCCTCGCCCGGATTTTAAGAAATTCTCGATGTTCGCTACTGCGCATTACACTTTCGGTTCATTGACAATCGCTTGCTGATCGGGTCAGAATCAGCGTCCATTGGGCTGTTTCGGGCCTCGCACTTCGGTAATCCACCTTGGTTGCACGGTCATAGCCTGTTGGAAAAATCATCATGGAGGCGTTTCAATGCGAGGTTCCAGGTTATCGGTATTTCTGGGAATGCTCGGTTTGGTTATGGCGTCGCTGACTCTATTGGCGCAAAAGCCCGAGCCGCCGATGAGAGGCATTCACTGGGCACGAGGACATCAGCCACAGGCGGCCCAGGCCAATCCTGACATGACGTGGCACGGCGGCAACATCCTGACCAGCACCCAAACGGCGGCTATCTTTTGGGGCACGAATTGGGGCAATTCGAGTTTCGTCTCTGACAAAATCACCGGCTTGGATTCCTGGTACAACGGAGTCAGTGGCAGCACGTACGGCGCCACCTCGGATGAGTACACCGGCCCCAACGGTACTCAAGTCGGGGATACGATCGGCTATCAGGGACATCACGTCGACCTCTCATCTGCGCCAAGGCATGCTCCCCAGACTTCGGCTGTTCTCGCGGAAGTTTGTAAGGTAATTCCGCAATCGCAACTGGTCAGCAACGGTTTTTATGCGGTTTATGTGGACAAGCCTCGCGGGCACGCAAATTATTGTGCATGGCATAGTGCCGGGTCGTGCAGCGGCAAGCAGGTGCAGTTTGCGTTCTTCTTCAATCTCGATGGCGACCCCGGCTGCGATCCCCAGTCTACGGTGACATCCGAATCCCAGGGGTTAGCTGCACTGGCCAACGTTACGGGACACGAGCTTTCGGAAGCGCGGTCTGACCCGCAACTGAATGCCTGGTACGATTCTTCGGGAGCGGAGAATGCAGACAAGTGCGCGTGGACCTTCGGCGGTCCGTACGTGACCCTCTCCAACAATACGAAGTGGAAAATTCAAGGCAACTGGTCGAACTACGCCTACGACAACAATCTTGGATATCCCAATTCCAGCGGCCAGAACGGCTGTGTGGACGGCACCAACGTCCCCGGACCGTACACGCGCTAATACGCCGGTGAATGGCTCACCTGTTGCGCGGACAGGTGAGCCTCTCCTCTTCAAGCAGCCCTGACGACTCAAGGAGCCAGGAGCACCTTCGTTTGCACCCCATAGGCCCGATAGTTCGAATAGGCATGCCGGTCTCGAGAGGTCAGACCATTGACATCGGATGTGACCACTACTTCGCGGGGCAGCCACAAAGGTGAGGTAACGCCGGCCACTTGTGTTTCCCCGAAATGAACCTCGGCCGTCAAGCTTCGGAGCTGAACGTCTGGCAAAGGTGACAAAAGGTCCGTCCGCAAGCGAACGATTCGGAAGTCGGATGCATCAACCCACGCTACGCCTTGGTGGAAAATCGGAACGGACCTTCCCTCGAACCGAACTTCTCCTGGCGTTCGAACAAACCCGGGTTTTTGAGAAAATGCCAAAACCAAGGTCTTGTGCCGATCAATCTTCTGCTGTCCGAGGTAACGGAACGTGGACTCTGCCCGGTTTGATGGATAAAAAAGCACCCACATATACGCGAAACCGTGGGCCAGGGGAGAAGCCCCAGCATTCCCCATGCGCGCTTGCGTGCTGGCCGACGTTCCCGCGCTCAGAGCGTCATCAGGTTGCGGCACGTTGCTCTGCAAGTCCACTCGATATTCCTCAAGCGTTACCGCGTCCTTGCCCCGGTGAGACAAGAATCAGGTACGAGAATTTCCGCCGCATTGCCTTGCTGCTTCCTTGCGATTCCGCTACCTCCTCCTGCGAAATGAGATTAGGTACTCTCTGGAAGAGATCTACAGTCTTGGATCCAATCTTGTCTAGAAGAGCGGTCAATTCCTCCTGGTTCTGAGAACCTTGGAGCCCCTGCAGTTCGGGGACCATTTCCCGGAGTTCCGCAATAGGGCAGTCGACAAACGACTTCGCGTTCACGTAGACCGCATTCTGGCCGGTGTCGCTCTCTCGCGGGCTCCCGCTGGGGCTCTTCGCTTCTTCGTGTGGAGACAGGACTAGGGGATTTACCGCGGTTGCTCGCGGATTTTTCGGTTGCCCAAGAGCTGTCGACCGCTCAAATCGGGCGTCGTCGACCGGAGAGTTGATTTCCACCTCTCGCAGCGTGGTCGTGGTCTCGGACCTTTCTGTTCTTTGGATGACCTTGAAGGGAAGCTTGACTCCGCCGACCTCATGGTAGTCGGAGTAAAACCGTTCCACACTGAATCGACCACCAGATTTCCAACCTACCAGCAAGTACGTCTGGGCATCAAAGTAGAAGGTCTCGTCCCACGGGGATGCGGGACTCCGTATCTGTACCGCAAGCGCCATTTGGCCCCCGACTTTCTTAGATCCTTTCAGTTGAATCCTGGTGTTCTGTTTGAGCAGAAGGACCGGTAGTGGCTCATATCCGTTTTCGCAAGCGTACTCGCTTCCTGGCTTCGGTTTGAACTCCCGCCAGCCGGCATAGACACTGAAATACCACGCCACTTTGCCGTCACAGCCGTGCATTCCCACGATTTTGTTTTCGATGCGCAGCACGGCGAACCGACGGTTGGGTGACTTGAAATAGAATTCGAAGATACCTTGTTGTTTCCTTAACGTCGGCGGATGGAAAGCCGGGACGAAGTCTGTCAGGTTCCCGGTTACGTCACCTTTTTCGACGAATGTCGTCATCGACGAGAATCTGTCCGATCCTCCGATGGCTTCCAGGTATCTGGCGATGATTTGATCCGCAGTGAGCGGATTTTGTTGTCCGAACGCCGGCGTTTGTCCGCAGAGGAGCAACGCTGCGAACCAGGTTGCCACGGAAAACCATCTCGGACAGAACACGTTCCCCCCGCAACTCGGTGTATCAAACATTCGGATGGTACACCCGGATAATTGGGAGGGCAATTTTTGCCATGCCGGGAGTCATAGAAGGGGCTCACGCGCCAGAGTTGCCATGAGATTACTCCTCCAAGCCCAGAGTGTATCGATCTAGGGACGAGTACAGTCCTTGTTCTCTATCAGGCTGCCGAAAAAGTCGGGATTGAGGCGAGTCGCCGCCCTCAGGGGCTAAAGAGTGTGCGTGAGAACTCGTGTCGTCCCTCCTAAAGGGACTCACTTCACTTTCCCACATCCACCCGGCTTCACGTGCCGGGCTATCACATTCCGCCCCTACGGGGCTGGGATCCGATGGTTCGATTCCACATGGTTCCCCAAAAAATCAGTTCTCACGCACACATTAAAGCCCTCCCTGATTTTGTGCGACTTACGCGGCGCTAAAGCGCCGCTCTACCACAGCGCAGCAGGCTTTCGTAAGTTTTTCCGCAGCCTTCTATCTATGGCTATCCAAGAGTATACTTCCCCGCTATAGCGGAGGGTCTTATGCCATCTTCCCAACTGATCGGGTCAGTAGCTTCCTTATGGCGGTATCCAGTGAAATCGATGATGGGCGAAGAGTTGAACGCGGCCGAGGTCACGAAGTTCGGGCTGCTCGGAGATCGCGCTTATGCCGTGGTGGATGTGGAGACGGGCAAGGTTGCGAGCGCCAAGAATCCGAAGAAGTGGCCCAATCTTTTCAGTTTTCGGGCTGCGTACATCGAGCCGCCCCGGCTAGGCGAGGAGATCCCGCCCATTCGCATCACCCTGCCCGACGGTACCCTGGTGCGGAGTGACGATGCTGATGTTGACAGCACTCTGTCGCGGGCGCTGGGAAGGGCGGTGAAACTTTCCCGCAGTACAGCAAAGCCCAGCCTGGAAGAATATTGGCCGAATATTGAGGGCCTGACGCACAGAGATGCCATAACCGACGAGCCGCTTCCGGAGGGAACCTTCTTCGATGTCGCAGTAGTGCACGTTCTTTCCACCAGCACGATTGACGTGCTGCGCGCGGTTTATCCGGAGGGGCGCTTCGAAGTGCGGCGCTTCCGCCCGAACGTTGTCTTGCAGCCGGATTCAAAGCGAGATGACTTTATTGAAAACCAGTGGTCGGGTGATGCGCTGGCCATGGGCAGCGAGGTTTGGCTGAATGTTACCGGACCCTGTCTGCGCTGCGTGATGACAACTCTAGCGCAAGGCGATCTGCCGCAGGATATCGGAATTTTGAAAACGGCGGTGAAGCACAATCAGGGCGGCGTGGGCGCTTATGCGTCAGTCGCAAAGGCAGGCAGCATACGCCGCGGCGATGTGGTTAAATCCGAGCCGGCGATTAGCGCGGTAGCCAGTTAGGTTTGCCTCACGCATACTCAGCCGAGCCAACTCCACATCAGACCAAGGCTCGCGGCTGAGACTACGACGGTTGTAATCCACCCGAGAATGTTTATGGCCCTGCCATTGACCCGGTCTCCCATGATTCTTCGATTGTTGGTGATTAACATAATGATGATCATGAGCGGCGGAGCCAAGAGTCCCATAATTACGGCGGCGAAGAATAATGCGCTGATGGGGTTGATCCCAGAAAACCCGATGGCTACAGCGACGCAGGTCGAGAGCGCAATCACGGCATAGAATTCTGGAGCATGTCCCGGCTTATGAACCAAGCCATGCCGCCAGCCAAAGGTTTCGGCCAGCGCGTACCCGGCTCCGGTAGTAAGTACAGGTACCGCGAGAATTCCCACCCCCACAACTCCCGCTGCGAACAGCAGACTGGCGGCATTGCCGGCCAGCGGACGCAATGCCTCAGCCGCAGCGCCAGCTGAGTCGACGCTGACGTGCCCAGTTTTGAACAGCGTGGCCGCGGTACACAGAATGATGAAATACATCATGAGGCTGGAAAAGAACATGCCAATGGCGGCACCCATGGCGGCAAAGCGGAGTTCCTGTTTCGCTGCGCCGGCACGTCGCTCGGGATGATGATGCCCATTGGCAGTCTTCTCCTCAACACTCTGGCTGGATTGCCAGAAGAACAGATATGGCGACATCGTCGTTCCTACAACCGCGACCAGCATCGCAAGATGGCTGCTATCAAGATGAAGGTCAGGAATGAATGTCCCACGAATAACTTCCGCCAGAGCCGGTTTGGCAAGGAACGCGGCGCCGACGTAGGACAGCAGCGCCAGCGCCAGCCATTTAAAAATTCTCTGAAGCATCGCATACGATCCCCAGGTTTGCAGGCCAAGGATCAGGCCGGTCACTCCTAGAATCATCACGGTCAAGGGCACGGGGATTATCAAGCGGATGGATGCAGCAATGGCTCCGAGATCCGCCGCCGCCTCGATGATGTTTGCGATCACCAGGCAGATCACCACCGGATAGAGCAGCCGAGGTGAATAGTAGCGCCGGAGCACGCCCGCAATCCCCATTCCGCTGACCATGCCAAGTTTTGAGCACAGAAACATGCTCGCCGCCATCATGGGGAAAACCAGCGGCGCCATCCACAGAGCAGAAAAGCCGAAGGCCGCTCCGGCTTTGGCATAAGTGCCGATAGCGCTGGGATCATCGTTGGCCGCGCCAGTGATTAGGCCAGGGCCGAGCAGACGGAGCACCGATTTGAGCCGATTCGATTGCCGGCCCGCCTGGGCCTCGCGCCTAGTCGGTCGAGTGTCTGTGATGATCGTTTGCTGTAGCGTGTCTTCGTTCACGATCTGCCCGCGGCCGCTTGTGGTTTGCTGACGATGCCCCGAGGGTTTATCAGCGTCAGGGCGAGTCCGAATTCGTGACTCGTGTAGATGCGGATCCTGAGCAGCAGGTTTGTCACGAAAGGTAAAAACGAAGCGGGAAATCTAATTTATTCGAATGAAAAAATCGAGTTAAAGAGTTTCAATTCTTCGGCTCAAAAATATCTTTCAGCCTCGAACTGATTGGGTACTCGGAGACTCGCCAGGTCAAATTCTCTTGAAGGCTTTCTGGATATCCTTCAGCGAATAACGCAGAACTACCGGCCTGCCGTGTGGACATGACATAGGGCATTCGGTTTTGGCGAGCTCGGCAATCAGCCATTCCATTTTGTTCTGCTCGAGTGCCATATTGACCTTGATAGCGGCGTGACAGGCGATGGACGCGGCGATGCGGGCGCGTAGTTTATCGACATTTAACGCCTGCTCTTCGCGCGTGAGCTGGTCGAGCAATTCGTCAAGCATGCTCTCAATTTGGGGGGCTTCGATTCCGGCGGGGGCGATCTTTACCGCAATGCTGCGGGCCCCGAAAGGTTCCACTTCAAATCCGTTGGCAGCCAGCTCGTCAGAAATTTCAGTGAGCACGGCCTGCTGCGCGGGAGTGAGATCAACGATCAGAGGCATCAGCAGGCGCTGACTTTCCACTTTCTCCAAGGCGCGCTGCCTGAGGATCCGCTCGAAGAGCACGCGCTCGTGGGCGACGTGCTGATCGATAATCCACAGTCCCTCGTGATTCACGGCGAGAATGAAGGACTCGCGAATTTGGCCGAGCGGTTTGAGCGAGGCGAGAGAGGGCACAAGATCGCTGGGCGGCTCCGGCTCGATTGACAAAGCAGGGGTGCAGCCGTCCATGGGAACGGTTTGCGCTGGAATACGAGCCAGAGCTACCGCGGCATTGGCCTCGACCGTGATGGTTTCGTTTCCGAAGTGTAGCCGCTCGGTAGCAGGCGGCAGAACCGGCGGTTGCAGCGCGAATCCCGCGGGCGCAGCGGGAGCGTAAAGAGAGCGCCATGCAGCAATGTCCACCATGGTGGCGCGTGCTCCCGGCGTCAGCGATGGGCTAGCCGTGGGATGCGCATCAATTTCTTTGGTGAATTGCGGCACCGGGCGGGCTTTCATCAGCGCGGCGCGAACTGAATCACGCACGAAGTCGTGAACGACGGTCTGCTGGCGAAATCGAACTTCGGTCTTAGAGGGATGAACATTGACATCGACTTCAGCGCTGGGCAACTCCAGAAACAGGAGCACCACCGGAAATACCGACGGCGGAATGATGTTACGGTAGGCTTCAGTAAGGGCATGCTGGATGAGACGGTCGCGGATAAGGCGTCCGTTGACGAAGACGTAAATCGAATTGCGATTGAGCTTTTGGATCTCGGGCTTGGATATGAAACCGTGAGCGCGGAGGTCGCCGAACGACTTCTCTTGCTCCTGGACGGAATCTTCGGGGGCGCTCGCGTCACCTGTTTCCTGCTCTCTTCTCCAAGGTGGCGGTTGCGGCAAGCCAACCCGCTCGAGCGGCTGCAGCGCGGCGACTGGAATCAGTTGATCCAGAACGTCTTTGCCAAAGATCTGGTAGACGCGTTGGGCGCGATCGCTTACGGGCGGGGCAACCAGAACGGCATTGGTGGCGGAATGCAGCTCGAAGTGCTTACCGGGAT
>Ga0066705_10000174_pt1 | contig 14601 bp, 13 predicted proteins | sample GraSoiAngelo_154_FD_66506 | JGI IMG/M metagenome (GOLD analysis project Ga0066705, IMG submission 66506) | Grasslands soil microbial communities from the Angelo Coastal Reserve, California, USA - 14_1009_13_20cm | ecosystem: Environmental > Terrestrial > Soil > Grasslands | place: USA... | reverse complement strand
GGTACTCGCTGGACGGGGAAATTACAAGACCGCTTTTGCTGTCCTACTCGTTCCCGCAATCGTGACGCTTTGTCTCCTCGTTTTCGCAAGATTCTCCTATCCCAAGCCAGAAGACCTGGAGGTAAGTGTTCCGAACGTCCAGGCAGCGGGACTGCCACGCGTGTTCTGGATCTATCTTGTCGCCGCGGGCCTGGTTGCTGCTGGGTTGGCCGATTTCTCTTTGATGGCTTATCACTTTGAAAAGGCATCTGTCATCCCGAATATTTGGGTTCCTGTGTTCTATTCAGTCGCGATGGCAGTGAGCGGCATCGGATCGCTGCTCTTCGGGCGTCTGTTTGATCGCGTTGGAATTTGGATCCTGGTTCCGTTGACCCTAATTGCGGCAGCATCGGCTCCGCTGGTTTTCCTGGGAGGATTCTGGTTGGCGCTCATCGGCTCCGCGCTGTGGGGTCTTGGGATGGGCGTGCATGAGTCCATCATTCCGGCTGCCGTCGCAACTATGGTCCCTCAGCAGCGCCGGCCTTCTGCTTACGGAATCTTCACGGCTGGCTACGGCGTGTGCTGGTTTATCGGCAGCGTGATCATCGGCAGATTGTACGACGTTTCAGTGCTCGCATTAATCGTCTTCTCAGTGCTTGCGCAGATGATTGCGATTCCAATATTCGTGATTGTCAAGAAGCGCCTCTGAGCTTATCCCACCTGAAATCCGTGCGGGGTTCAGCCCGTTGGCGTCGCAGCCGACGCGGCGTCAAAAATGCATAGGGTTTGACAAGAAAATTTCGGGAATGCTACCGTCAGCGTTCCTCTAAATGCGGCATCGGCTCGAGTACGCGCTTGCTTGGCTGATCGTAAAGTTTGTTGGCGCGTTGCCCCGTCCGCTGGCGCGTGCTGCAGGTATCACGCTCGGCTGGATTATCTGTTTCTTGCACCGACGGCTGAGATGGGTTGGCATGCGCAATCTTGCGCTCGCCTATCCTGAGATGAGCCGCCGGAAACGCGCTCGCATCTTGCGGGGTGTGTTTACCTCTCTCGGAAGACAATTGGCGGAAGTTTGTCTTTTCCCAAAATATACACGCGAGAATGTTGAAGAAGTCGTGGTGTACGACGGCTTCGAAAATTTTCAGCGCGCGGTCGCGCGGGGCAAGGGAGTGTTGTTCCTCACCGGGCACCTTGGGGGGTGGGAACTCTCCGCGTTCGCACACTCGCTGTATGGACATCCTTTGCACGTAGTCATGCGGGCGCTGGACAACCCCTACCTAGACCGCCTCACGCGTGAATATCGCATCATGCATGGAAATTCCATGATTGATAAAGACGAACCGGTGCGCGCGCTGCTTTCAGCCATGAAGGCGGGCGAGACGGTCGGAATTCTTATGGACACGAACATGACACCGCCGCAGGGTGTGTTCGTTGATTTCTTCGGGATTCCGGCGTGTACGCCGAGTGGGTTGGCGAGGATTGCGTTGCGGACAGACGCTGCGGTTGTCCCGGGATTCACGATATGGGACCCCGAGCTGCAAAAGTACCGGCTTCGATTTGATCCGGTTGTTGAAGTGATCCGGACGGGTAATGACGAGGCCGACATCGTCGCCAACACGCAACGGTTTACGAAGATCATCGAGGACTTTGTTCGCCGCTATCCCGATCAGTGGCTATGGGTGCACCGGCGCTGGAAGACCAGGCCGGCCGGGGGCGAGGCGTTGTACTGAGGGAATGCTTTCGCGGACAGGAGTGTCCGCGCCACACTGTCGTCACACATTCAAAACCAGTCGCTGCGATAGGCGATCCACCAGCTCACGACAGCGATCGGAATGGTTGCCGCTAAGGCCCACCAGATGGGCAACACGACATCTGCCAGCAGGCCCAGCACGACAAAGATGATCCAGAAGATCTTGCGCTCCATGAAGACATTCTAGTCTGGGCTGATTTTCTCTTTGCGAAACCTATGTGATAGCTTCGGCGGTGGGTCGCCTGCGACATCACCCGCGGCAGGTCTGCGCTGCCCTTTCCTTTCCGGAAGCAAACGTATAAAAAGGTGCCATGAAACGTTCGGTGTCGGAACTCGCCGAATTGATTGGCGCCCGTGTTGTTGGAGACGGCGCGGCGCACGTCAGCCGAGTTGCCAGCTTGCAATCTGCCGTGCCCGGCGATCTGGTTTTTGTAGAGGACGAAAAGAATTTCGCTTTGGCACTTGAGTCGAAGGCGTCCGCTGTGATCGCGGGAGAGTTCGCAGCGGGGGGAGTTACTTCTAAGCGGTTGCTGATCTGCGCGCAACCTCGGCTAGCGTTTGCTCGGGCGGCAGAGGCATTAAGAACAGTCGATGCCCATGATAGTGGAGTCCACCCCAGCGCCATCGTGTGCTCCTCAGTTCGGCTGGGTAAGAACGTCAGTGTAGGCGCTCACGTGGTGCTCGGCGAGAATGTACGGGTCGGCGACAACGCTCGAATCGGGGCGGGATGCGTAGCAGGAGCGAGTGCGGTGCTTGGAAGCAACTGCGAGCTGTATCCGAATGTGACGATTTATCCCGGCGTCCGCATTGGCGATCGAGTAGTTGTTCATGCCGGGGCGGTGCTGGGGAGCGACGGTTTCGGCTATGTGCGCGATGAGAAAAGTGGGCGTTATGAGAAGTTTCCGCAAGCTGGGCGTCTGGAGATTGAGGATGATGTCGAGATCGGGGCCAACGCAACGGTTGATCGCGGGGCGCTAGATGTAACTCGCATCGGACGTGGTACGAAGATCGACAATCTGGTTCATGTCGGCCATAACGTGCAGATTGGGGAAGATGTGGTTATCGCTGCGCAGACGGGACTCTCCGGCAGTGCCGTGGTTGAAAAAAATGCCGTGATCGGCGGGCAGGTAGGCATTGCCGATCATGTGCGCATCGAAGAAGGTGCGATTCTGGGGGCGCAAAGCGGCGTCCCTTCGAAGAAGATTATTCGCGGCAAGGGAGTGGTGTTCTGGGGAACTCCGGCGCGGCCGATACGCGAGTATTTGAAGGAATTGGCAGTGCTGGCCCGGTTGGCGAAAAAAGAATAGTGTGGCGTATGGCAATCGTCGTTATTGGCGGACATTCGCGCAGTGTGGGCAAGACCAGTGTTGTCGCCGGGTTGATCGGCGCGCTGCCTGCATATAACTGGACTGCTTTCAAGATAACCCAGTATGGCCACGGCATTTGCTCACGCAGTGGCGAGGCTTGCAACTGCGCGACAGTGGATCATTCGTGGGCGATCTCGGAGGAGAAAGACCGATCTGGCGAGTCTGATACCTCGCGCTTCCTCGTCGCCGGCGCGACGCACTCGTGGTGGGTGAGAACTGAGCAGGGGCGACTCGATGAAGCAATGCCCACGATTCGTCGCAGGCTGGCAGAATCCGAAAACGCAATCCTTGAATCGAACAGCCTGCTGAAACTTCTGCAGCCCGAGTTGTATATCACTGTGCTCGATTCGGCCATCGGGGATTTCAAGAGATCAGCGCGAGAATTTCTCGATCGAGCCGACGCGGTCATCCTCCATGAAACAGGCCAGGCGGCGTGGCAGGGGATTTCACTGAAGCCGACAGGAGATCGTCCAGTTTTTCATATCCATCCGCCGGAATACGTCACGCCGGAGATTGTGCAGTTCGTGAAGAGCAAGCTGGTCCCAGCACCTTTTGCCAACCACCATCACCCGCCTGTAGCATAGATATTCCAGTTTCGCAGGAGGCACTCATGGCTACCGATACTCTCACTGCTCCAGTCATCGTGGGCACTGCTACCCGCCCCAAAATTTATAGGAATTTTATTGACGGCGAATGGGTCGAGGCTTCGACCGGAGAGACGTTTGAAAATCGCAATCCCGCCGACACGCGCGATGTAGTCGGTATTTTTCAGAAGTCCGGCAAGGCAGATGTCGAAGCCGCGGTTGATGCCGCCAAACGCGCCTTCCGCAAATGGCGGCTGGTTCCGGCGCCGCGCCGCGCTGAAATCGTCTATCGCGCTGCTGAGATGCTGATGGAACGCAAGGAAGATTATGCCCGCGATATGACGCGGGAAATGGGCAAGGTTCTGAAAGAAACTCGCGGCGACGTGCAGGAAGCCATCGACACCGCTTACTACATGGCGGGGGAAGGCCGCCGCATGTTCGGTCCGACGACGCCGTCAGAGCTTCCCAACAAGTTCGCTATGGCTGTGCGGACGCCGATCGGCGTCTGCGCCATGATCACCCCCTGGAATTTTCCCATGGCGATTCCATCATGGAAGTTGTTGCCGGCCATCGTTTGCGGAAACACATGCGTCATCAAACCTGCGCAGGATACGCCGCTTTCCACCTTCAACCTGGTCCGCACTCTCGCCGATGCTGGCGTGCCCAAGGGCGTGATTAACATTGTCACCGGATTCGGCTCGAGCGTCGGCACGCCGATGACCGAGCATCCTGAAGTGCGCGCCGTTTCGCTGACCGGCTCGACTGAAGTTGGCCGTATTGTCGGCACGAGCGCGGCAAAGACGTTCAAGCACTGCTCGCTGGAACTTGGCGGCAAGAATCCCATGATCGTCCTCGACGATGCCAATCTGGATCTCGCCATCGAAGGCGGCCTCTGGGGCGGATTCGGCACGACAGGCCAGCGCTGCACAGCGACCAGCCGCATCATTGTGCAAAAAGGAATTTACGGCGAGTTCGTTGAGCGTTATGTCAATCGCGCCAAATCACTGAAAGTGGGCAACGGCCTCGATGAAACTGTCGAAATGGGCCCAGCCATCAACGCCAGCCAGCTCGGCACCGATCTTAACTACGTCGAAGTCGGACGTTCCGAAGGCGCCAAGCTCAAGTGCGGCGGAAACAAGCTTACGAAGGGTGAGTACGCGAACGGTTATTTCATGGAGCCGACTGTCTTCATCGATGTCGATCCCAAGATGCGCATCGCCCAGGAAGAAATCTTCGGCCCCGTCGTTTCGATCATTCCTTGCGACAATCTCGAGCACGCGATTGAGATTGCGAACAATATCGAATATGGCTTGTCATCTGCTTTGTATACCAAAGATGTCAACAAGGCGTTCTCCGCCATGCGCGACCTGCATGCCGGAATTACATACATCAATGCTCCGACTATCGGTGCTGAAGTGCATCTGCCCTTCGGAGGCGTAAAAGCCACGGGCAATGGCCACCGCGAAGGCGGCATCGGCGCCATCGATTTTTACACCGAATGGAAAAGCGTTTACGTCGATTATTCAGATCGCTTGCAGAAAGCCCAGATCGATAGACCGGAGTAGGTAGCAACAAAAGGCCTTTGCATGGGCGCAGTGGCACCTTGCGCGCATGGATTGGCCGCTCGTTCAACGCAACAGTCAGGGAGATTTGGAGGCACATGACTTCTCAGGCCGCATCTGTTTCCAATCGAAGCTCAGCCACTCCTCAGCTGATCTTTGACATTGCTACCGGATTCATGCGCGCCAAGCATCTGTTCGTTGCCGGCGAATTGGGGATCTTTGAAACCCTGGCGAAGGGCCCGCTAACGCTTAAGGAGTTAGCTAATAAGCTGGGCACTCCTCAACGCACGACCCGCATTGTTGCGGATGCTGTCACCGCATTAGGCTTGCTCGAGCGCGACGGCGACAAATACCAAAACAGCGACGTGGCGCAAGCTTTTCTGAGCGGCTGCGGCCCGGTTGACATGGGACCATTCATCCGTTTCTGGAATCGCCTGAGTTACCGCCGCTGGCTCACGCTGGAAGATTCCGTCCGCGAAGGACAGGGCGTTGCTGGCGAATTTAACTTCAGTGCGGAGGAACAGAAGATCTTTTCGGAAGGCGTCGAGGCTTTCTCCGCTGGCCATGCGTTGGCCTTAGCAAACACGTACGATTTCAGCCAACACAAGCGCATTTTGGACTTGGGCGGTGGAACCGGTTCCTTTCTGAAGATATTGTCGCAGCGCTATCCAGGGCTGGAGGGCACGTTGTACGAACTGCCAGCGGCGGCAGCCGTTGCTCGCCGTAACCTGACGGGCCAGATCGGGCGGCGAATCGAAATCGTGGAAGGAAATTTCGTGGAGGACCCTCTCCCGCGAGGCTACGATGTGGTTCTGCTCTCCCACGTTGTGCATGTGCTCGTACCAGAGCGCAATATTGAGTTGCTCCGTCGTGCGCGAGAAGCGGTGAAATCAGGCGGACGATTGCTGATCGTGGACTTCTGGACAAATCCTGCCCATACCGAACCGCTAATGGCGGCGTTAATGGCGGGCGAGTTCCTGGTAGTGGGTGGCAACGGCGACGTGTACAGCCTGGAGGAAGGGCGCGGATGGTTAGAAGAATCTGGCTGGCGCTTCGTGGAGCACAAGGCGTTGAGCGGCCCCGTGACGCTTCTGGTGGCGGAAGCTGTCGCTTGAACAAAAGTCCGGCGACGCGCCGATCCTGTTTCTCAGCCGGCGCTGCGAATTGTCGTCTTAAGATTGCTATATGCCCCTTGCACAAACCCGTGAGATCGCCGCTGCCCAGCGGCTCGATAAGGTCCGCTACGCGATTCGCGATCTGGCGTTAGTCGCCGATGAGGTCACGCGCCAAGGACACACTGTTCTCTCGCTTAATGTCGGCGATCCGAATATCTTCGACTTCCAAACCCCGCCTCACTTAATCGAGGCTGTTCACCGGGCGATGAAAGATAACAAGAACGGCTACGCCCCGTCGCCCGGAATTAGAGAGGCGATTGACTCCATTCGCGCCGAGGCTGCTCGCAAAGGCATTTCTTCGGTGCAGGACGTCTTCATTACCGGCGGCGTAAGCGAGGCGGTGGACATATGCCTGAGCGCGTTGATCAATCCTGGCGAACACATTCTGACGCCCAGCCCCGACTATCCGCTTTACTCCGCCGTGCTCTCGAAGCTCGGCATTCCAATCACTACCTACGATCTCAACGAAGACGACGGTTGGCAGCCTGACCTGGTTGACATCCAGCGCAAGATCACATCAAGCACACGAGCAATCGTGCTGATCAATCCGAACAATCCCACTGGATCAGTCTGCTCCCGGCGCATGCTGGAGCGATTGGCTGAGTTCGCGCGGCGCCACAATCTGGTAATTTTCGCGGACGAAATTTACGACAAGCTGATTCTCGATGATAATCAACAGCACGTGTCGTTGGCAGCCGTCGCACCCGACCTTCCAGTTGTGACTTTCGGTGGATTATCGAAGAACTACCTCGCACCCGGCTGGCGCATCGGATGGGGAATCGTAAGCGGCGAAGCTTCAGCCGTGAAGCCTTACATCGAAGGCGTTCACCGCCTGCTGCGCTCGCGACTGTGCGCGAATCATCCCGAGCAGTACGCGATCAAACCAGCGCTGGAGGGTCCACAGGATCATTTAATCGAAGTCCGCCGCAAACTCCATTCCCGCCGCGATATCACCATGAAATGGGCGAACTCCACGCCCCGCGTGAGTTGTGTGTCTCCGCGCGGCGCGTTCTATGCCTTCCCTCGGCTCGATATTCCAGAAGCTGACGACGTTTTCGTTAAAGAACTCTGCCTGCAAAAGCATGTTCTCGTGGTGCATGGCTCCGGCTTTGGCCAGAAGCCTGGAACCCGTCATTTTCGCATTGTGTTTTTGCCCGATGAGAAGACGTTGGAGAAGGCGTATCAGGGCATCGCAGAGTTTATCTCCCAGAGATATGGCTAGTTGATTCGCTCCTCGAAAAACCTCGTAAAGTGGTCACTCACACGTAGTTGGATCGAGCCTATCGCCCGAAAAGCCGCGAGGGGCGCAGTCCTCAGGCCGATGTGCACGAATTTTGTGCTTGAGTGAAAGTAGATGGGTTGGTACCCTTTACCGGTTCATCCCCCAGGACTGAAGAACACATACCACGAGAAATCCATGAGAGACATACAGGAACTGCTGTCAGAAAAAGAGAACCAACTTGAACGCGTGCGGAAGGAAGTCGAATCGCTTCACGCGGTGATTCCTCTACTGGCGGATGAACGGCAGGAGCCGGAACCGGATCGCAAGCCGGTCTCCAGCGCGCAAGATGCTGGCGCAGCGGCAAACTCCAAATCGGGCTTCTGGAATCTCGGCCGCCGCCAAGGATAAGAATTGTGGGACGAATCCTCCTGCGCGTCCCCGAGGGAACGATTGCGCCCTCCTGATCCTTACGCGCTTCTGCGCGGCCGCAGAGTCAAATCGCGCACCTGCGCCAAAATGCTCGACATCTGCAAGCCATTCAGTTGCGAGACGAAGGGCAGCAATTCCGCGATAAACTGATCTTTGATCAGGTCGCTGATTTCTTCCTGGCGATTGCGTTCGCCACCTGAGAGCAGATCCGGCACAGTCACCTCCAGTGCCCGCGCCAGCCGCTCCAGTGAAGACAGCGTGGGCGTGGCCTTCTCGTTCTCAATCTTCGAGACGTAGGTTCGCGGCACCGACATTCGTCCGGCCAGTTGCCGCTGGCTGAGCCCATTGCGAAGGCGCAGCGAACGGATGGATGCCGCCAGATTCAGATGCCCCGGCCCGCGGCCGTTCGATGGCATCATGACCGGCATTGGCGGTGCAGCGGCTACTTCAGGCTCGTCCTCATCTAAGGACATGTGGCAGCGGCGGCAGAGATTGTTGGATGTGCGAAATTGAACCAGCAGGCAGCGATCGCAGCGAACGACTTCCCTAGAATCTACCGGGGCAAGAGTCGTGGCCATTTAGGTTTGGGAGTTGCCAGAGCGGGCGTCTCCTGGAACCAAGTGAGTTACCCATGATTCCAACCTGCGACGTAATCTGCGGGAGATAGCCTGTGGATGTCAAGAACAATCTGGTATCAAATGGAGAAATCTTGTGCGAAAACCAAAACCAGCCGGAGAAAACCAGGAGAAAACAGGGAATAAATCATGAACGATCGCGAACAGGCGTGGGGTTTACTAACTGAGTTCACCCAGTCGGAAAGTTTGCGCAAACATGCGCTCGCGGTAGAGGCGTGCATGCGCGCGTATGCCCGGAAGCTCGGCTCAGATGAGAATTTGTGGGGCGTGGTGGGCCTATTGCACGACTTCGATTACGAGAAGTGGCCCAGCCTGGACGACCATCCATATAAAGGAAACGAGATTTTGAAAGAACGCGGCTGGCCGGACGAAATCCGCCGCGCCATAATGTCGCACGCCGAGTACACAGGCGTAGCTCGTGACACTCCGATGGAGAAAGCGCTATTTGCTTGCGACGAGCTTGCCGGATTCATCACCGCGTGCGCACTGGTGAAACCTGGGAAGTCTCTGGCGGAAGTTGAGCCGAAGTCAGTTCGAAGGAAGATGAAAGACAAAGCATTCGCGCGCAGCGTGAACCGGGAGGACATCGTCCAGGGCGCGGCAGATTTGGGCGTGGAATTGGAAGAGCACATCGGATTTTGTATCGAGGCAATGAAGGGGGTGGCGCAGGCGCTGGGGTTGGACGGGAACGCGGGTTGAGCGTGACGTCCGACCTTGCGCACGTGACAAACCACCAACATTGGGAGCGTACGGTGTTTAGCTGCTCAGGTGCTCAAAGTAGGTTTCTGCAACGGTAGAATCAGCGCTGCCGAACCGGCAACTCGCGCGGGCGTATAATCTCAATGCAGAAAGCTGTTGTCTTAAGCAGTTGTATTGGGGGTTGTCTTCCATGAGTTTCCCGCGGACGCTCGGCGAACTCCGCCAAAGTCCATTTTCCGAAGAACGTCTCCTTGCCCGCCGCGTCAAAGATGAGCTTCGCGATAATTTGGTCATCAAACTGCGCGCAGGGTGCCCGCTTTTTCCCGGAATTGTTGGTTACGACGATACGGCTGTGCCGCAGATCGTAAACGCCATTCTCTCGCGCCATAATTTCATCCTGCTGGGATTACGTGGACAAGCGAAGAGCCGAATCCTTCGCGCGCTCACAACCCTGCTTGATCCGCAAATGCCATACGTTGCGGGCTGCGAGATTCATGACAACCCGTATTCGCCCATCTGCCGCCGCTGCCATCAGGAAATTTCCCGGCACGGTGACAGCACGCCCATTGCATACCTGACTCCCGAAGATCGCTACGTAGAAAAGTTGGCGACCCCAGATGTCACTATCGCGGACCTGATCGGCGACATTGATCCGATCAAAGCTGCGCGTGGAGGGCATGAACTCAGCAGCGAACTGACGGTTCATTACGGGCTGTTGCCCCGTGCCAATCGCGGCATTTTTGCCATCAACGAACTGCCGGACCTCGCCGGAAAGATTCAGGTGGGTCTTTTCAACATCATGCAGGAAGGCGATGTGCAGATTAAGGGATACCCGGTGCGGCTTCCTCTCGATGTGGCGCTGGTATTCAGCGCGAACCCAGAAGATTACACCGCCCGAGGAAAAATTATTACACCGCTGAAAGACCGTATCGGATCGGAGATTCGCACGCACTATCCGGCTACACTCGACGAAGGCATTGCGATTACTTCGCAAGAGGCTTGGACCAGGCGCGACGGCTACAAGCTGCACATTCCGAAGTACGTCCAGCAGGTGATCGAGCGCATTGCATTTGCCGCTCGAGAAGACAAGAAAGTCGACAAGCGATCCGGCGTGAGCCAGAGGCTGCCTATTTCCTGCATGGAAAACGTGATTTCCAATGCCGAGCGCCGGACCATCAGACATAACGAGAAGCTCGTCGTCCCACGCATCGGCGACGTGTATGCTGCCATGCCGGCAATCACCGGCAAGCTGGAACTGGAATACGAAGGCGAGATGAAGGGCGCTGATCACGTTGGGCGCGAGCTGATTCGCTCTGCCGTCGCTAAGACCTACGACGAATATTTCAGTGGCGCCAACATGCAGCAGATTGTTCAGTGGTTCGATCTGGGCGGAGAAATCCAGCTTGCCGATACCGCAGCCGCTGGCGAGGCGCTGAAAGCTCTGCATAGCATTCAGGGTCTAATGGAGAAGCTGACAAAGCTGAATGTAGGCCCGAAAGACAGTCCGGAGATGCAGGTTTCAGCCGCGGAGTTCGTCCTCGAAGGTTTGCATGCGCACAAGCGCATCGGCCGCAACGAAGAACGCGTTTTTAGTGCGGGGGAGAAGCCCGTGCGAGCGCCCGAAAAACCGTTCGACCGCGACGAGCCGCCCTACAGGCCGAGGAGGCCGTTTAATTAGTCGTTGGTCATTGGTTGTTAGTCGTTGGCCCTTGTTGGGGACGAATCGTGTGAGCGACGAACGACCAGCGACAAACGACAAACGACCAAAATGAAGCGCATCCGCTACACGAAATATGTCCCCGATCCCGCCGGGGAGATGAGCATGGAAGACTTGCTCAGCGCGCTCTCTGACTATCTCCTTCAAAGCGGCTTCCAGAATTACATGTTTTACGATCTCCCGCCGGGCGAGCAGACGCTGGACGATCTCCGCCAGGCCATCGAGCAGGCTCTTCTTGACGGCAATTTGTTAGATGAAGAAATGCGCCAGCGCTTGCAGCAGATGCAGATGGATGGAACGCTGGATGAACTGATCGAGCAATTGATCGAGCGCATGCAGCAGGAAGACTACATCAGCATCGAGCATCCGCACGACCCGGCAAAGCAGTCGAGTGTTGGGGGGCAAGTCGGGGACGCGCAACAGCAGGCAAAATTCGAGATCACCGATAAGAGCCTGGACTTTCTTGGCTACAAGACTTTACGCGATCTGATGGGATCGTTGGGAAAATCGAGCTTTGGACGTCACGATACACGCGATCTGGCGACTGGCATTGAAACCAGCGGCGCATCGCGGCTATATGAATTCGGAGACACGCTGAACCTGGACATCACCGCTACGCTGTCCAGCGCGATCCAGCGCGAAGGCCTCACCCTGCCGCTGAATATTGAGTACTCAGACCTGCAAGTACATCAGTGTGAGTATCAATCTTCCTGCGCGACGGTCCTCATGCTGGATTGCTCGCACTCGATGATTCTCTATGGCGAAGACCGTTTTACCCCGGCAAAGAAAGTAGCAATGGCGCTTTCGCATCTGATCCGGACTCAGTATCCCGGTGATTCTTTGTCTTTAATTCTGTTTCATGACTCGGCTGAAGAAGTTCCGCTTTCACAATTGGCTCGGGTGAAAGTGGGGCCGTACTACACCAACACGCGCGAAGGCCTGCGCCTGGCACAGCGAATTTTGCAACGCCAGAGAAAAGACATGAAGCAAATCGTCATGATCACCGACGGAAAGCCCTCGGCGCTCACTCTCGAAGACGGCCGCATCTATAAAAATGCTTTCGGCCTGGATCCGTTGGTGGTTAGTCAGACTCTTGAAGAAGTTTCCAAGTGCAAGCGCGCCGGCGTCATGATCAATACCTTCATGCTTGCGTCAGACTACGGCCTGGTGCAATTCGTACAGAAAGTCACAGAGATGTGCCGCGGCAAAGCTTACTTCACGACGCCATACACACTCGGTCGATACCTGCTGATGGACTACATGTCACGCAAGACAAAGACCATTCATTAATCCAGGTGCGCGTTTGGTTGCCGGCTACAGTTGGCTCATCTTTGCCAGGAACTCGCCATTGCTCACCGTCTTCGCAAGGCGCTCGATAAGCAACTCCATGGCTTCCACTGGCGACAACGGATTTAGCACCTTGCGCAGTACCCAGATGCGTTGTAGATCTTCTTTTGGGATCAGCAACTCTTCTTTTCGCGTTCCGGAGCGCTGGATATCAATGGCGGGAAATACGCGCTTATCGACCAACTTGCGCTCCAGGATAATTTCGCTATTGCCGGTGCCCTTGAATTCTTCAAAGATCACGTCATCCATGCGCGATCCGGTGTCGATCAGGGCGGTGGCGATAATGGTGAGGGAACCGCCTTCTTCGATGTTGCGAGCCGATCCAAAGAATCGCTTCGGGCGCTGCAACGCGTTGGAGTCAACACCGCCGGAGAGCACCTTGCCGCTGGGCGGAACGATTGTGTTGTAGGCGCGAGCCAGACGGGTAATCGAATCCAGCAGAATGACCACGTCGCGTTTGTGCTCGACGAGCCTTTTGGCCTTTTCGATCACCATCTCGGCAACTTGCACGTGACGCGCCGCCGGTTCATCGAAGGTCGAAGAAATCACTTCGCCCTTGACCGAGCGCTGCATATCGGTGACTTCTTCCGGGCGCTCATCAATCAGCAGAACCATGAGGACGACTTCTGGATGATTCGTGGTGATCGAATTCGCCACTTGCTGCAACAGCATCGTCTTGCCTGCGCGAGGCGGGGAAACAATCAAGCCGCGCTGTCCTTTGCCAAGGGGGGTCAACAAGTCCATCACGCGCGAGCTGACGTTATCACGTGTGGTCTCGAGCTTCAGCCGCTCCTGCGGATACAGCGGCGTCAGGTTGTCGAACAGAATCTTGTTGCGCGCCTCGTCGGGTGATTCGAAGTTAACCGCTTCGATCTTCACCAGCGCGAAATACTTCTCGCCCTCATGCGGAGGCCGCACCTGCCCGCTGATGGTGTCACCGGTTTTCAGATCGAACTTGCGAATCTGCGACGGCGAAACGTAAATGTCGTCCGGTCCGGGCAAATAGTTGTAATCCGGCGAGCGGAGAAAGCCATAGCCGTCGGGCAAAATTTCCAGCACGCCCTCGGCGAAAATGTGGCCTTCCTTTTCGCTTTGCGCCTGGAGAATCTTGAAAATCAGGTCCTGCTTGCGCAATCCGCTGGCTCCGGGCAGATCCAGAGATCGGGCGATCTTGGTCAGCTCGGTAATATTTTTTTCTTTGAGTTCTGCAATGGTCATCTAGTCACCTGCGAGGAGTTTTTCAAAGGGGGGTACGCGAAAGAGAAGAATTCATCTGCGGGGCAGGCGGCAGGGCTGAATCAGGCAGCCCGCCGCTGTGCCTCGGAAAAATGTTCCGGTTCGGCAAGAACCGTCTGCCGCTCCGAGCTTGCAATCCGATCCAGAACCTCGTTCATCGTTTCCTGGATTCTGGTATTGGGCTTGTGAAACTTACGCGTAGCCTTGGATGCAAGCTGGCACAGCATATAACGGTTTCGCAAGGTATGTAAAGCATCAAAAACACGCTCAGAACGCTTCATTGTTCGTCTTTCTCCTGGTTCCCATAAACTGTCTGAAATTAGGACGTTGCACGGGGCGGCTCCCGGCTCATTGCGTAACTAACTGACGGCGAATGGGTTGTACGGGAAACTCCGGCTATTTGTATAGATGCTCTGCCCGAGCCGAAAGTTTCTTATTTAAGGATAAGGTCCGGCTGCCAGCAGAGGTACTAGGGACGTCCAAAACTGCCATTTCCGTGAGACTCATTAATTTAGCGGGAAAAGGGGGAGAGGTCAAGGGATTTTGTAGGGGAAGGTAGTGGGTTAGTTTGAGGGTAATGATGAAAGGCCGGAACACACGAAAGATATCTTTGCATGCTTTGCGAGACCTTTGTGAGCTTTGCGGTAAAGGCTCTTAACCGCAAAGGCCGCGGAGCATGCGCCAAGGGCGCAAAGTAGCCCATTACTCTTTCGAGGGGCGAAATTCGAGATGCGCTGCATGGTTACCGATTCACCTGAGCGGCTTTAAAGCCCGTGCGGAAAGGAGTCCGATAAATCCAGATTCCTCGCCGTCCCACCGCGCAAGCGCGGCTGCGGACGCCTCGGAAATGACAATTTCAAAAGACTTAGCGGCTCGGCTTGAAGCCGAGCCCTTTCAAA
>Ga0066705_10000172_pt1 | contig 14626 bp, 11 predicted proteins | sample GraSoiAngelo_154_FD_66506 | JGI IMG/M metagenome (GOLD analysis project Ga0066705, IMG submission 66506) | Grasslands soil microbial communities from the Angelo Coastal Reserve, California, USA - 14_1009_13_20cm | ecosystem: Environmental > Terrestrial > Soil > Grasslands | place: USA... | reverse complement strand
GAACGGCTTCGTAGTTGGGGAACTGTCCAGTGAGCTGGCGCGAGGTCAGAAGCCGCGGACCGATACGGAAGTAGAGCGTTGATTCATCTTTGGCGAAGTCGATTGTCTCGGTATCGGTGCCATCGAGCAGGGATTTCAGCTCGTCCATGGCTTTCTTGGGGATGAGCGTTTTCATCTCACCGGAGATGCCGTCAAATTTCTCGCCGCTGCGCTCGATGTGTGACAAACGATGGCCGTCGGTAGCGACCATGGTGATGGACTCAGGCTTGAGCACCATCAGCGCGCCATTCAGGGTGTAGCGGGATTCTTCGTTGGCGATGGCGAAACCGGTTTTGGCAATCATGCTGCGCAGCACTTGCGCCGGGATCTTCATCACTCCGGCAGTGGGAAATGCGGGGAGGCTGGGAAAATTGGAGCGCGCCATCCCGACCATCTTCGTATTCGACCGTCCGCAGCGAATGCTGACCCAGTGATTCTCCAGCAGCTTGATCGTGATATCGGCATCAGGAAGCAGTTTGACGTAGTCGTGCAACTTCCGGGCAGGAATGGTGCACGAGCCTTCTTTCTTCACTTTCGCACTACAAGCAGTGCGCAGACTAAGGTCGAGATCAGTAGCCGTCAGAGATAGCTTGTCGCCCGCGGCTTCGAATAAATAATTCGAGAGGATCGGGATGGTGGTCTTGCGCTCGACCACTCCCTGGGTGGCGGTCAGTTCGCGTAAAAGTTCGAACTTGCTGACTGTGATTTCCATAGTGGCTGTTCCCGCCGCTGAGGCTAAAGCTTCTGCCGGCATACCCGAATCTCCCTGCTACGTTGAATACTTCCTTATATCAAAAGAAAAACCAATAAAACCAGCAGTAACAGTAGGGGGCTGGGAAAAGTGGAAATTTGACCCAACTGTCTGACGGCCCATGCCTTGCGGCAAGAGTGCCATTTTAAAACCAGTTCCGGATTTGGCGGTGGGGAGGGTAGAAGCTGGCCACATCCGGAGATTTCATCCTGCTCTTACACAAGTTCCACACTTGGTGCACAACGCATGCGACGCAAGACCCTGCTGCTGAGTGGAAATTCGTGCACAAACCGCTATTCATCCGCCCAACTGCTCGGTCAATTTATTGAGCAGCCTGTTTAAATCCTTATCGTCTTTGCGCGCTTTGTCGATCTTCTCGACCGAGTGCAAGACGGTAGTGTGGTGCTTGCCACCGAATTGGCGTCCGATCTCCGGGAGGGAGGCCTCGGTTAGGTGCTTGGCCAGATACATGGCAATTTGCCGGGGATAGACGATAGCCCGCGAATTATTTTTAGCCTTGATCTCGACCAGCCTGAGGCCGAACTGCTCGGCCGCCGCTTTCTGAATTGATTCGATGGTGACCTTGCGGGCCTGGGAATCGATGAAATTTTTGAGGACCTGCTGAGCGTAGGGCAGGGTGATCTCGGCGCCGATGAGGGATGAGTGCGCGACCAGGCGAATGAGAGCGCCTTCGAGCTCACGGACGTTGGAGCGGATGTTGGAAGCTATGTAGAGCGCGACATCGGTCGGTATAGTGACTTTTTCCTGCTCAGCCTTTTTCTGGAGGATGGCGACCTTGGTTTCGAGGTCAGGAGGCTGGATATCGGCGATCAGTCCCCACTCGAAGCGGCTGCGCAGGCGGTCTTCAACTTCGGCTAGTTCCTTCGGTGGCCGATCACTGGCGATGACGATCTGCTTCATCGACTCATGCAGGGCGTTGAAGGTGTGGAAGAACTCCTCCTGGGTGCGCTCCTTTTGGGCGAGGAACTGAATATCATCGATCAGCAAGACGTCGACGGTGCGGAACTTGTCGCGGAAGCTGGTCATCTTGTCATAGCGCAGCGAGTTGATCATCTCGTTGGTGAACTTCTCGCTGGAGACGTAGCAGATGGCCGACTGCGGCTGGCGCTGCTTGATCTCATGCCCGATGGCCTGCATGAGGTGGGTCTTGCCCATGCCGACGCCGCCATAGAGGAAGAGCGGGTTATAGGCCTTCGATGGCCGCTCCGCGACGGCTTGGCACGCTGCGTGCGCAAATTGATTTCCGCTGCCGATGACGAAAGCGTCGAAGGTGTAGCGCGGATTCAGTTGCGCAGCGCCATCCCAGTCGAATCGAGACTGCGAGGCATGGCCGGCGGAAGAGAAGCGCGCGGAGAGGCCGCCATCGTGGCGAAGCGGCGTGGAAGCCGGGTCATCCTCGGGGGTCACGAACTTCACTTCCTGGAATTCCATGCCCAGGTTGTCGACGGCTTCCTGGATGAGATCGGCATACTTGTCGCCAACGTGGCGGAACTCGGCCGTGGGTACGCGAATAAACAAAACGCCATTGCTGGAATGGCTGAAGCGGGTGGGCTTGAGCCAGGTGTCGTAGGAGTGCCGATTAATCTTTTTTTCCAGCGCATCGAGAATGCGCATCCACGGATTCGGAGCTAGGGACGGAGTTGAAACTGACATAAACAATTTTCGTGGGCCTGCCCGCCAGGGCCAGCGCCGGTATCAACAAATCCTGCAGAAGACTTACTTTTCCAGCAGAGCAGCCTCGGGCTGGGCGGGGCAGTTACGCTGGGGCTCGGGAAATTTCAATCAGCTGGATCAGTTCGGCATAGTAGCACAAAAATTTTAGGTTTGTGGAAATCTTCGCCGAAGAAATTTTTCTTATCTGGAAGATTCAGAACCTTAAAAAAATTTCTGTCAAGTGCTGAGTTTATAACTGCCGCGCGGCTTGTGCAGTACCGTGTTCCTCTTGAACGGAACCGAAATTCAGAGAAGTTTGCGAGCTGAGAATGAGCGATATGGAGATTTTACGGCAGCAGCGCAGACATTCAGCCTTTCTACTGTCGATCCTCGATACTTGCACGTGCGCAGTTCCATGATTCCCTTCTACGTAGCAATGCCCCTTCGTAAAAGGCGCATGCCGTGTAGAGCAGGGCGCAAACGAGAATGCTGAGTGCGAAAATAGTGAGCATTCCTACCGTGGATCCGAAGAATGCTCCGGGCCAAAACATCTTTTGCTCCACAAGTATCATGAGATTGTTTCGCAAGAGCATGGCAGCAACGAGAACCGTCCAGAATAGTGTGACAAAGACCCACCGTTTTATTGCCTGCACTACGTTTGAACACGTCTCCCATGCCAGCGCGAACTCGTTTTCAGCACTCGACGGTCGCAGAGAACAATGCTTGGAAGGCCAGAGGGTGCGCAGCACGCTTGCGGATTTCACGAGTGATACTGTGACGACTACCAACAAATACAGGATGAGTAGTCTAGATGCCAAAGGCAGGTGGTAATTGATCGAAATTGGATCCCAGCCAATTTGCGGACCTTCTTGCATGTGTCCTCCGAGCCTCGTCCTTCAGTCTGCAGTCTGCGTGAGCCAACCAGTGAATTAGACACCACTGTGAGATCGTCTGCGGCAGCGTGATTGCTCATAGCGCTCAAAACCCAGACCAACGGATCAAATGAGCGTTATGGCGAGGTTTCGCCAACTTGTTTGCCGGGTTGCAATGGGTCATTTATACTCAACGTTTGTTCTCCAGCACATATAGGAATCAGGAGCAGCTATTTTTTCATGCCCAAGCGCACATTTCAGCCTAACCGCCGTCATCGCTCGAAGACGCATGGATTTCGCACGCGCATGAAGACCAAGGGCGGGCAGGCCGTGATCTCGCGCCGGCGCGCCAAGGGCCGCAAGCGGGTTTCAGTTAAGCCAGGGTTCCGCGAGTAACTCCCGCTTGTTCCGGAATTGCAGCAAACCTGAGTTTGGATCCTGAGCTGTGAATGCCATCACGCCGAATGGCAGTCCCGGTTTGTCTGGTTCGGGGAAGCGGATGAGGTTTCCGCGTGGCGCGCGGCTGCTTCGGCACGCGGATTTCGAACGCGTATACAAGCAAGGGCGGCGGCACTTCTCGGCACACATGACTGTGTTTTATTTGCGCCGTTCAGAAGGCGCGGGCCTGCGGGTGGGCTTTACGGTTAGCAAGATGTTGGGCGGGGCAGTGCAGCGAAATCGAATGAAGCGGCGGCTGCGGGAGGCGGTTCGGCTGGAGGCGGCGTGGAATAGCGCTGCCGTAGATGTTGTGATCAATCCGAAGAAATCAGTGGCAACAGCCGATTTCGCCGCATTGAGGACGGAGATAAGCCGCGCATTTGAAGTGATCCAGAAATCGGTTGGCAGATGATGAAAGACTGGCGGGTGAGGGCACCCGCCCCTACGTGGCCTGTAGAGGACGACGATTTGATCCTGAATTACCATGAGACGTTAATTTTCTATATGCGTCGTTTCAGCGCGAAGAATCTAGTTTCGTATTTGTTGCGGATCTATAAGTTCGTGATTTCGCCCATGTTTCTGCCAGCCTGCCGCTACGTCCCGAGCTGCTCGGAGTATGCGATCGAAGCAGTGGAGCGCTATGGCGCGTTTCAGGGAAGCGCGATGGCACTGTGGCGCGTGCTGCGGTGTCACCCATTCGTGAAGGGCGGTTACGATCCCGTAGTGAAATCTAGAAACGCCGGTCGCCTTTCGGCGGAAGTCTGCAATCACTGAGTAAGCCAATTTGCCTGAATTCCCCAATCCTCAGCAGGACCCCGGAATGGAGCGGCGGCTACTGCTCGTGTTCGCGCTCACGTTTCTGGTGATCGTGCTTTTTCAGCCGGTACTGAAACGATATTTGCCGCAGCCCGCGAGCCCACCGGCCCAGAATCAGATGCAGGCTGCGCCTGCGAACAATCCGCCAGCGGCTACGCGATCCCAGGCTCCAGCGCCCGTTATGAGACCGGCAAACGCGACGAGGCAAGCGCCGTCAGAATCAGAATTTGTTGTCGAAAATGACTTTTACAAGGTTACCCTGAAGAATCGGGGCGCGCAGGTCAAATCGTGGCTTTTGAAAAAATACGACGATGACAATGGGCATCCGCTGGACCTGGTGAACGCTGCCGCGGCGGCAAAATACGGATATCCGCTTTCGCTGTGGACCTATGACGAGAGTCTTAGAAACAAGCTGAACTCGGTTTTATATGTTGCATCGCCGGATCGCGAGCCCCAAAGTGATGCGCTCTCCAAGACCTTCAATGCACCGGCGCAAATCAGCTTTGAGTACGCGGATCAGGATTTGACGGTGCGGAAGGTCGTGCGCTTCGAACACGGTTATGTAATCCACATCGAAGCGTCAGTTCTTCTTGGAGGCAGTCCTGTTGCGGCATTTCCGGCGTGGCCTGCGGGTCTAGGCGATCAAACAACTTTGGCCGCGTATCACTCCGGCCAGGTTGAATATCAGTACAACAACAACACGGAGCACCTCGATCTCAAGAAGATCAGTGGTGGGGGCACGCTGCATGGTCCGTTCAATTGGGCGGGAGTCAGCGACTCGTATTTTTCGACGACATTTATTCCCGACACTGTGGAGAGCACGAGCCTGATTACTTTGCGCAATCCGCTGGACGTGCCAAAGGATCCGCAAAAGCCGGGCGAAACTCAGCAAGCAGATGTACTCGGCGTGGCAGTAGGCAGTCCTAGTGGTCCGACCAGCGAGCGCATATACGTGGGGCCAAAGTCGCTCGATGTGCTGGAGTCGATTCCAGTGCCGACGATAAACGGAGCTGAGAAGGATTTGCGCGCGGTGGTGAACTTCGGATTCTGGGGTGCAATCGCGCGGCCGCTCTTTCTCTGGTTGCGTTGGACCTACCGTCACTGGGTCCCGAACTGGGGCTGGGCGATCGTAATTCAGACGGCGATTATTACTCTTGCACTGTTGCCCTTGCGCATTTCACAGATGAAATCAGCGCTGAAGATGCAGAAAGCGGCGCCGCAAATCAAAGCGATCCAGGAAAAGTACAAAAAGTACAGCATGCGTGATCCGCGCAAGCAGGAAATGAACAAAGAGATCACGGATTTATACAAAAGGGAAGGCGTCAATCCCATCGGGGGCTGTTTGCCGCTTGTGATTCAGCTCCCGTTTATTTTTGCTTACTACAAAATGCTGGGTGCAGCGATTGATCTGCGACATGCGCATTGGCTCTGGATACACGATCTTTCGTCACGCGACCCATATTTCATCTTGCCGATTCTGTTGGTGGTCAGCATGGTCGCGACCCAAAGAATGACGCCCCAGGCGGGCATGGATCCCGCGCAGCAGAAAATGATGAATGTGATGATGCCGCTGATGATGGGTTTTATATTTTTCAATCTCGCCTCTGGCTTGAATTTGTACTACGCGGAGAGCAATTTGATTTCGATTGCACAGCAGGTCATCATGAATCGCACCGCGCTGGGACAGGAAATGCGCGAAATGGCTGCAAAGAGGGCAAGGAAGAAGGATAAATAGCTTTCAGCCAAAAGCGCCATCATCGCAGAAACACTTGCAGGATAATGTTGATACCTAGACTGATAGTTGAGAGCTAATAGCTGAGACCTGTTGCTATGGCTATTCCCGACAAGATCGGCGCAGCAAACGAAATTAACGAACTCCTATCCGGAATCGTTAAACATGGTGGCTTGCGGCTGAAATACCGCATCACGGTTGACCCGCCGATGGCTGAAGAGCGCGATTGGGAAAGGCCGGAGATTCTGGTGGAATTTTCCGGGCCGGATTCGCCGCTGCTTTTGGGACGCGGGGCTGAGCTGCTGCGAGCCATCGAATTGCTGGCGATCGAGATGCTGCGTTTGCCGGGCAACGAGCATGAGAAAGTCTGCTTCGATTGCATGAATCATCGCTCGATGCGCTTGGAAGAACTGCGCATCGCGGCGAGCGTGGCAGCGGAGAAAGTTCGCAAGAGCGGAGCGCCGTACCAGTTTGCCCCTATGTCTTCGCGGGAGCGGCGCATTGTGCATCTTGCGTTGCGGGACCACGCCGATCTCCGTACAGAAAGTCAGGGCGACGGGCTGCGGCGGTATGTGGTAGTTTATCCCTCGGACTATAAGGGCACCAGCCCTCGGCCGCCCGGCAGAACCATACCTTAGCGTCGCCGCCGTCGCTCGTCCGGCCAACCGGCCTCCCCGCTACAATTTAGCAGTGAATCTCGACGATACGATCGTTGCAATCGCAACTCCCCCGGGGCGCGGCGGAATTGGAGTTGTGCGAATTGCCGGCGCTGAGGCACGGGCGATTGCCTTGCCGATGCTGCGGCTGAAACAGGAGCTTGAGCCGGGACGGGCGAGTTTCGGCGAGCTGATTGAACCGTGCGGCTCGGACACCTCTTCGAAAAGCTCAGGGCAAGCTCTCGTCAGCAAAAACGCTGGGGCCGAAGTTGGAGCGACCACAGTAGGTGTGGACCAGTCGCGGGCGGGGGCGTCCGCGCTACGCGAGCAACGGATCGACGAAGTCGTAGTCACTTACTTCGCGAAGCCTCATTCCTATACGACCGACGAGATCGTTGAAATTTCCTCTCACGGCTCGCCAGTGGTGCTGCGGCATATCGTCGAGCTGGCGATTGCCCGCGGTGCGCGGCTGGCGGAGCCTGGGGAGTTCACGATGCGCGCTTTCCTGAACGGGAGGATTGATCTTACGCAGGCGGAAGCGGTCCGGGACCTGATCGAATCGCAGACATTGTTTCAAGCCAAAGTCGCGGCGCAGCAACTCGGAGGCGCGCTTTCGCGGCGCCTGCAACCGATCAAGCAGAAGCTGGTCGAACTGATCGCGCTGCTCGAAGCTGGGATTGATTTTGCGGAGGATGATGTAGCGGTTCTGCCGCCGGACCAAGTCATAGAGAGGATCGCGAAGATCCGGGCGCCCCTCGCTGAACTGGCCGGTTCCTTCGCGTACGGAAAAGTTGTGCACGAGGGACTCACGCTGGCGATTGTCGGACGCCCGAATGTAGGAAAATCCAGCTTATTCAATCGACTGGTTGAACGTGAGCGGGCGATTGTTACCGCAACGCCGGGCACCACGCGCGACCTGGTGAGTGAGACCGTTGCGATCGGTGGAATTCCGGTGAAGCTGGTTGATACAGCCGGAATCCGGCGGGCGCTGGATGAAGCGGAAAGCATCGGCATTCAAAAATCGATGGAGGCGCTTGCCGATGCCGACCTGGTGCTGGTTGTGCTCGATTGCTCGCAGCCCGTAACGGCAGAAGACGGCGAGCTTCTGCAGCAGGCAGCGCAGCGGCCTGCGATTGTTGTCGAGAATAAAGTTGATGTCCTCAGCTCTGAGTTCTCGGCTTCCAGTTCTCAGTTGTCAGTTGGCAGTTCTCAGTTGCGCGCGGTGAGGACGTCAGCGATTACCGGGGAAGGGATTGCTGAGGTTCGAGGCGAGATTCTTCGCCACGTGGGCGGAGAAGCCGGCGGCTCGGCGGAATCAGGATTTCTCACCAATTTGCGGCATCAATCGCGGGTGCAAGAATCGATCGCCGCGCTGGATGCAGCAGAGGCAGCGGTTCGAAATAACGTGCCGCATGAGATGTTATTGCTCGACCTCTATAACTCCCTGCGAGCACTGGATGAGATTACGGGCGCAACGACCACTGACGACATTCTCAATCTGATCTTCAGCAGCTTCTGCATCGGGAAATAAGTAAATTTCTTGGAAAATTTGCGGCGAGGTTGGTACATTCTCTCCGGTGAGGCGGCTTTGTCGCTGGTGGTAAAGCTCGAAGATGATCTTGGTGAACGCAGCGACTGGATCATGCTGCATGGCGTGATTCCCTCCCGCGAAGAGCGCGATTTTCCCTGCCTGCGCTGCATTGATCCGTACGGCAAGACGGTTTTCAATCATCTGCAAATGGAAACCTTTCTGGCGGAATGGGAGCGGGTGCGCGAGCGGGCGCACGATGAATCGCAGAAGGAGGCCTGGGAGAAGATCAAACAAATGGCTCAAACTTGCCAGGCGGACCGAGACCTGTATTTAAGATTTGTGGGAAATTAGACCGCCAGGATCATTTCGAGAGCAGCGCAAGAGCTTCGCGAAACATGACCTCGAACGCCCTCCCTTTGCCGTTTTTCGAAACAGCCATTACCGCCTTCTCCGCGCTTGCCCGCTGATAGCCGAGATTCTGCAAGGCGGAAAATACGTCTTCTTCGGCTGCGGTGAGCGATGGAATCGCAGTGACCGCGTCTGCGCCTGCGGGCGGCAGTTTATCGCGCAGCTCTAAAACCATGCGCTCGGCGGTCTTTTTGCCGATTCCGGGTATTCGCGTCAGGCGCGCGACATCATTTTCGCGGATTGCTTTCACCATGTCATCAGCCGCCATGCCGCTCAAAATTGTGATCGCCAGTTTAGGTCCGATCCCGCTGACTGTGATCAGTTTCTCGAACAGTTGCTTTTCCTCCGGGCGCAGAAATCCGTAGAGCGCGATGACATCCTCGCGGACATGCGTATGGATATGTAACGCAACATTGCTCCCCAAACTGGGAAGATCTGAGAAGGTGGGAACGGTGATGGTCACGTCATATCCGATACCGCCAGTCTCAACGACGGCCTGGTTCGGATGTTTTGCCAACAGTGTCCCGCGAAGATGGGCAATCATGTCGAGATATTTTAGCCGAACTCAGAACTGGGAACTGACAACCGATAAACCGAGGACTAAGAGACCGCTGAAGAATGGAGAAAAGTGGATTCCTCGTGTGCTGAAGCACACTCGGGGTGACAGAAATGAAGCGCTTATCGGCATGAGTAAACTCATGCCCTTCCCAATTTCGTGCGTTTATGCGAAGCGGTCGCTTGCTCGTAGGCTTGCGCGAGTTGCACGACTGTGGCTTCTGCACAATGTGAGCCGACGAACTGCAAGCCGATTGGGAGTCCGGACTGAGTGAATCCACATGGTACAGAAATAGCTGGAAGGCCCCATACATTCATCGGGCGAGTGTTGCGCAACAGCACGAGCTCGCGCGGGCGAAGGAGATCAGGATTGGCTTTAAGTTCTGAAATTGCGGGTGCTGGTACTGGAGTGGTCGGGGTTACGAGCAGGTCTACATCTTTGAAGACCGAGGCGATCTTTCTCCGCTCCTCTGTAAGTGCATGCTTCGCCTCGGCTGCTTCTTCCGGAGTGATCTTTTCGCCGGTGCGTATTCGCCGCAGCGTTTCCGGCTGGTAGAGTTCGGGGCTTCGCCTGACAAATTCGGCATGGTAGGCGTAAGACTCGGCTTTTTGCAGAGTACGGTCCGTGGGGACGTCCAATGTAATGTCGCTGATGTCCGTCATTGTGCTCAGTACTGAAAGCGCCTCTTGGAATGCGGAGTCGATTTCCGGGTCCAATTCTTCACACAAGAATTTGCGAGGTACGCCGATTCGAAATTTGTGTGGTGGCGAGTTTTCGAGCGGAACGGTAATGTGACTGCTTTCACCGGCAATTGCCTGGAAGATAATCTCAGCATCTCTAACCGTTCGCGCGATCGGCCCGACATGATCGAGCGATTGCGATAGCGGGATCACACCGCGGGTGCTGACGCGTCCATAGGGCGGCTTTAGACCTACGACTCCGCAGAGCGCGGCTGGTTCGCGGATGGAGCCGGCAGTATCGGTCCCGATCGCGCCGTAACACATGCCCGCAGCAACTGCCGTCGCCGAGCCGCCAGAGGATCCTCCAGTGATGTGCTCGGGATTACAGGCATTGCGGACTTCGCCGAAATAACTCACAAGCGAACTACCTCCATACGCGAACTCGTGCAAGTTCTGTTTGCCGAGCAGCACAGCTCCAGCGCTCTTCAGGCGCTTTACGACTTCGGCATCTTCCGCTGGAACACGATCTTTGAACAAAGCGCTGCCAGCCGTGGTGCGAACACCAGCAGTGTCGATCACATCTTTTAACGCAATCGGAATGCCGTGCAGCGGCCCACGCCACTCCCCACGCTGAATCTCAGACTCAGACTGCCGCGCCTCATCCAAAGCCGAATCAGCCGTAACCGTAATGAATGCGTTCAGCTTCGGGTTCAATTCTTCAATGCGCGCCAGGCACTCCTGGGTGAGTTCTACCGGAGAGACTCGGCGGCTGCGCAGCAGTTCGCTTGCTTCGAGAATGGATCGCAACCAGCTCTCCTCCGGACCACGACATTACATCAAATGCGCACGTGGGGTCTCGCGAAGAACTATAATCAATCCATCTTCTCGGCGGAGGTCGAGCTAGCGCCATGGCCCAGATGACAGTGACTCCCGTCAGCACCCAGGGTTTTTTCCTCGATGGAAAATGGATTGAAGAAGGCGACGTAGTCGAAATCAAAGCGCCGTACGACGGCAATGTGATTGCCAGTGTTTTTCAGGGACGCCGCGAACACGCCGATGCAGCCATTAAAGCCGCGGTCAAAGCATTCGGAACCACACGCAGGCTTCCCGCATTCGAGCGTCAACGAGTGCTGCGCCGCGTGGCGCAGACGATTTCCGAACGCAAGCAGGAATTTGCCCGCACTCTGGCGCAGGAGGCAGGTAAGCCTATTAAGGCTGCGCGTACGGAAGTCGAGCGCGCGGTGTTTACTTTCACTGTAGCGGCGGAAGAGAGCACTCGCATTTACGGTGAATACCTGCCGCTCGATTGGCAGGAGTTTACCGCGGGACGATGGGGAATCGTGCGGCGTTTTCCGCTGGGTCCGCTTTCCGGGATTACTCCTTTCAATTTTCCTTTGAACTTGGTCGCTCACAAAGTTGCGCCCGCGATTGCGGCGGGGTGCAGCATGGTGCTGAAGCCGGCCCCGCAGACTCCGCTCTCAGCGCTGCTTCTGGCCGAGGCGGTGCAGCAAGCGGGCTGGCCGGATGGCGGACTGAACGTGCTTCCGCTCTCGAACGAAGATGCCGGCGTGCTCATCACTGACGAGCGCATCAAGCTGATCAGCTTTACCGGCAGCGCGCCTGTAGGGTGGCAGATCAAGAAGAATGCCGGAAAGAAAAAAGTCATTCTTGAGCTTGGCGGAAACGCTGGGGTGATCGTCCACAGTGATGCCGACCTGCAATACGCAGCCGATCGCTGCGTTGCGGGAGGTTTCGCTTATGCAGGTCAGACCTGTATCTCAGTGCAACGCATCTTGGTAGAGCGCTCGGTGTATGGGAAATTTACTGACCTGCTGCTCGATGGCGTGAAGAAACTGAGACTTGGAGATCCTTTAGAAGAATCGACTGATCTGGGTCCACTCATCCGCGAAAGCGATGCGGCTCGCGCCAGCGACTGGGTACAGGAGGCGGTTCGCGGCGGTGCGCGCGTGCTCTGTGGCGGGCAGCGAAAAGGTTCGGTGCTCGAGCCTACTGTGCTGACCGGCACGCGCCCGGAGATGAAAGTGAACTGCCAGGAAATTTTCGCGCCTGTGGTCACGGTCGAAGCATACGATCATTTCGACGATGCGGTGCGGCTGGTGAACAGCTCGCCTTATGGTTTGCAGGCCGGACTTTTCACTCGCGATGCGAAGCTGCTGTTTAATGCGTACGAGGAACTTGAGGTCGGTGGTTTGATCGCCGGCGATGTGCCCGCGTTCCGCATCGATCATATGCCGTATGGTGGAATCAAAGATTCTGGATTGGGCCGCGAAGGCCTGCGCTACGCGATTGAAGAAATGACCGAACCCAAGCTGCTGGTCATGAATCTGCGATAAGTCTTCTTTGCGATCTTTGTGTTAAGAGATTTAACTGCAGAGGGCGCGGAGATCGCAGAGTCGCCATCAACACGACCCGAAGGTCGTACGCGGTAAAACGCATCACGTTCTGGAATCCGACGAAGCCGCCTAGGTGCGATGCGGGCTGCTATAATCGACAGTTCTTTGCTCGCCATCGTTATCACGTGTGACCGCTTAACCCAAGCTGCATGAACCTGGGAGTTGTAGCCACTCCCACTGCACTGGAACGTTCTCATCGATGCAGATTTTTCATCGCAGTACGAACACAATTTCCCGCGCCACCATCTTTGGCGCGATTTTCATTGTCGCCGTGCTGCTCTGGGCTGCCATTCAGTTTCAGCGCTCACCCTACGTGACCTATGCGGGAGTTGCCCGGCCGCAGCCCGCGCCATTCAGCCACCAGCATCACGTTGCAGGCCTGGGGATTGATTGCCGCTATTGCCATACTTCGGTCGAGACTTCGAGTTTTGCTGGCATTCCTCCTACCAAGACCTGCATGAACTGCCACTCGCAGATTTGGACGGGAGCGCCCATGCTGGAACCCGTGCGCGAGAGCTTCCGCAGCGGCAAATCGCTGGTGTGGAATCGGGTGAACGATCTTCCGGATTTCGTCTACTTCAATCACAGCATTCATATTAATAAAGGAGTAGGCTGCAACACCTGCCATGGTCCGGTGGATCGCATGCCGCTGATGTATAACTACGCATCGCTGCAGATGGAGTGGTGCCTCGATTGCCACCGTGCGCCGGAGAAATATCTGCGGCCGCGCGACCAGGTATTCAACATGCGCTATGAGCAGCCGTCGAGCGGGAAGCCGGTGACTGTGGATGGAAAGAGCTATATGGATCAAGTTTCGTTGGGTATGGATCTGGCACACAAATACGATTTGCGTACAGTGGGTGATATTACGAGCTGTTCGACATGCCACAGATAGCAGACAAGTCGATGGAGGGACGGGCGTCTCGCCCGTCCAGCCGGGCGGGGACGCCCGGCCTCCATTAGCAAGATGTACTGAACATGGATCAACAAAGCGAGAATTCGAGACGCGAGGCAATCTGTCCGAGCAAGAAAAGCAAGCTCGACCTCGCGACAGCGCGCGCGCGGATCGAGGAGACGAAAGGTCCTGAGTATTGGCGCAGCCTGGAAGAACTCGCCGGCAGCGAGGAATTCCAGGAGATGCTGCACCGCGAATTTCCCAAAGGCGCATCCGAGTGGCTGGATTCGGTTTCGCGCCGCGGTTTCCTCAAATTGATGGGAGCTTCAATGGCGCTGGCTGGCATGACCGCATGCACCAAGCAGCCGCTGGAGCCGATCGTTCCTTACGTGCGCCAGCCCGAAGAGGTCATCCCCGGGCGGCCTCTGTTCTTTGCCACGGCGTTCACGTTGAGCGGATACGCCAGCCCGGTGCTGGTGGAGAGTCATCTTTACCGTCCCACAAAAATCGAGGGCAATGCGCAGCATCCGGCGAGCCTGGGTGGAACGGATATCTTTGCGCAAGCTTCGATCCTGGGGCTGTACGATCCCGACCGCTCGCAGACGATTACATACTTGGGCGACGTGCGTACCTGGGGCGACTTTCTGAGTGCGATTCGTGGGCCTTTGAATGTGCAGAAGGGATTGCAGGGAGCCGGGATTCGCATTTTGACGCAGACAGTTTCTTCCCCGACGCTGGCAGATCAATTACGGTCGGTGCTCAGGCTCTATCCGCAAGCGAAGTGGCACGTTTACGAGCCGGTGAATCGCGACAATGTTTATGAAGGCGCGCGCATGGCTTTCGGCCAGCCGGTTGAGACGAGCTATAAGTTGGACGCCGCAGATGTAATTCTCTCGCTCGATGCGGATTTCCTTTCCGCTGGATTCCCCGGGCAGGTTCCTTATGCGCGCGATTTCGCCAAGCACCGCGATCCAGATTCCGGGAATATGAGCCGGCTGTATGTGATCGAGAGCACGATGAGCGCAACCGGGGCGAAGGCGGACCATCGGCTGCCGATGCGGGCATGGGAGATCGAACAGTTTGCGCGCACGCTGGCCGGATCGGGGCTGGGCATCAGTTCCGGGGGTTCCACGCTGCTGAACGCGGAGCAGGCCAAGTTTGCTG
>Ga0066705_10000171_pt1 | contig 14640 bp, 12 predicted proteins | sample GraSoiAngelo_154_FD_66506 | JGI IMG/M metagenome (GOLD analysis project Ga0066705, IMG submission 66506) | Grasslands soil microbial communities from the Angelo Coastal Reserve, California, USA - 14_1009_13_20cm | ecosystem: Environmental > Terrestrial > Soil > Grasslands | place: USA... | reverse complement strand
CGTTCGCTATTGCCGGAATTCCTCCGTTCGCCGGCTTTTTCTCGAAAGATGAGATTCTCTGGCAGGCGTGGTCATCGGAGAGGGGAGCGTATTGGTATCTCTGGCTGATCGGCTACATCACCGCTCTGATGACGGCCTTTTACATGTTTCGTTTGATGTTTCTGACGTTTCATGGCCAGCCGCGAATGAGTCATGAGGTGGAGCGTCACATTCACGAGTCGCCGAAATCGATGACTGGCCCGCTGGTCGTTTTGGCTTTCTTCTGTTTATTCGCTGGATTTCTGGGATGGCCGCATAGCTTGGGAGGATCGAATCGTTTTGAAAGATTTTTGGAGCCGGTGTTTGCCCGAGAAGCGCACGTCTTCGCAGCAGAAGGCCAGTCAGGCCAACTGGCGGCTGGCGTGAAAGAAGAAGAGCACACCAGCGGCACAGAATATTTTTTAATGTTCCTCTCCGTTGGCGCAGGAATCGTCGGTTGGGGAATGGCGTGGAGAGCTTATCGCCACGCGGACAAAGGCTATGTCGAGCCAATCGCGCAGAAGACGCCGTCTGTTTACGGTGTGCTGTACAACAAGTATTACGTAGATGAAGGCTACGATTACGCATTCACCGGGCGCCGCAACGTTGGCAAGCTGCGCCTGGGCGCGATGGGATTGGGTGAAGCGTCATCGTGGTTCGATTCGCGCGTGATTGATGGAACCGTGAACGGAGCAGGCTGGATCACGCGCCTCACCGCAACTCTCTCGATGTGGTGGGATAAGTGGATTATCGATGGAGCCGGCGTGAATGGTCCCGCGATTTTCGCGCGAATGCTTTCGTATCCCATGCGCTTGCTGCAATGGGGACTGGTGCAGTGGTACGCGCTGGTGATGGTGGTTGGATTGGTAGGATTTGTCGCCTATTACACATGGCATTGAAGCCGTAGCGCCGGCCTCTGGCCGGCTGTGGCGAGGGCGTCCCGCCCTCGCATCGGCGGGCGTGACGCCCACCAGACAGCCGCCGGGACGGCGGCGCTACCTTTAAATTTATGCAAAGCCACATTCTCTCGATCATTCTCTTCACGCCACTCGCCGGCGCATTCTTGCTTCTCTTCGTGCCCAAAGAGAACAAAGATGCCATCCGCTGGATTGCGAACATTTTTGCTGCCGCTGGCCTGCTGGTTTCAATCCCGCTCGTGCCCTGGTTCTGGCAGCAGCGCTTTGAGCCAGGCTTCAAGTTCGTAGAAGGCGCGGTGAACAATTGGATTCCCTCGATCGGTGCGGGTTATGTGTTGGGTATCGACGGCATTTCATTTCTGCTGATCATGCTCACCACGCTACTAGGATGGGTCTCGATCCTTTCCTCATGGGAGGCGATCCAGAACCGGGTGAAGGAATATTACATTTGGTTTCTGATTCTCCAGACCGGTATGTTGGGCGTCTTCATGGCGCTGGATTTCTTTTTGTTCTTCGTTTTCTGGGAAGCGATGTTGGTTCCGATGTATCTGCTGATCGGCATCTGGGGCGGCCCGCGCAAGCTTTATGCCGCGATCAAGTTTTTCCTTTATACGCTGCTCGGCTCGGTGCTGATGTTGCTCGCGGTGCTGTTCCTCTACTTTTACAATTATCGCCAGACGGGCACTTACACCTTCAGCATTGAGGCACTGTACAAAACCGCGCCGCACATCTTCCACGATCCTGCATATGGCGCGACGTTCGCCATACTCCTGTTCCTAGCCTTCTTTATAGCCTTCGCGATCAAAGTTCCAATGTTCCCGTTCCACACCTGGCTGCCGGACGCCCACGTGGAAGCTCCCACCGCCGGCTCGGTCATCCTGGCAGGCGTTCTGCTGAAGATGGGAACTTATGGCTTCGTCCGATTCGCGCTGCCATTCTTTCCGGATGTGGCCATGCACCCCAAGGTGCGCGGCTGGATGATTGCCCTTTCGATTATCGGAATCATTTACGGTGCGCTGGTTTCGCTGATGCAGAAAGATATGAAAAAGCTGGTGGCGTACTCATCAGTCAGCCACCTCGGTTTCTGCACGCTGGGTATTTTCGCTCTGACACCGCTTGGGTTGAGCGGATCGGTGCTGCAGCAGATCAACCACGGCATCTCGACTGGTGCGCTCTTCTTGATCGTTGGCATTCTTTATGAACGCCGCCACACGCGTGAAATCGCCGAGTACGGCGGCATCTCGAATGTGATGCCGGTTTACGCGACGATCACGATGATTATGTTTTTGTCCTCGATGGGACTGCCGCTGCTGAATGGATTCGTCGGCGAGTTCACCATCCTGCAGGGCACGTTCGTGGAAAACTGGCGCTGGGCAGCGTGGGCCGTGCCTGGGGTGATTCTGGCGGCCGCCTATCTGCTGTGGCTTTATCAGCGAGTATTCTTCGGAACGGTTACGAATCCTAAGAATGAAAGACTGCACGATCTCACGCCGCGGGAAGTATTAACGTTTGCTCCGTTGATCATCATGGCGCTGTGGATCGGCATCTATCCCAAGCCATTCTTCCAGATTCTTGAGCAGCCAGTGAACCAGATCGTGCAGACCGTTCGCCCGGGATATCCGGGCGCAGGGGGCGCGGTGAACGCGTCGGTACCAGTATCGTCAGCAGGCACGTCCGCGCAGCTTGCCTCGGAAAACGCGAAAGGGAACAAGTAAGTGATCGGCTCGATGGCGCAATATTTCACTCTGAGCGACTACTCGATGTCGCTGCCGATCATTCTGCTGACTCTGTTCGCGCTTGACATTTTGCTGATTGACCTGTGGATTCCGATTGATCGGAAGTGGTTCAACGCAGTCACAGCCTTTGTCGGTGTGCTGGTCTCGGCGGCTGCCGTGTATCTTCGCATCCAGCGCCCGCTCGATGCTGCCGGCCTTCCTGCGCAAACGGCATTCATGAATGCCATGCTGCTCGACCACTTTGCGATTTATTTCTGGTATCTGTTTCTGGCGGGAGCGGCGATTGCGATATTAATGTCTGTTCGTTATTTGGAAATCGAACATGAGCACCATGGAGAGTTCTACGCTCTGATTTTGTTTTCAGTTGTGGGAATGATGTGCATGGCCGCAGGCATCGACATTGTGCTTATCTTCATCGGCCTAGAACTGATGGCGATTTCGACCTATGTGCTGGTCGGCTTTTTGCGTACTGATCGGCGTTCAAATGAAGCTGCTCTGAAATATCTTCTGCTGGGCGCGTTTTCTTCGGGAATTTTTGCCTATGGCCTCTCGCTGTTCTATGGCCTAACGGGAAGCACAAATCTTGTCGTAATCCAGAATCGCCTCGCCCGCGAGATGGCGGGACAGGCTCATGCCAATCCGATCGCTGTGATCGCTCTGCTGACTACGGCGACAGGCCTGTTTTTCAAAATCGCTGCCGTTCCGTTTCATCAGTGGGCGCCGGACGCATACGAAGGCGCTCCGACCAGCATGACGGGATTTATGTCAGTCGCGGTGAAAGCAGCAGCGTGGGCCATGCTGCTGCGGATTCTGATCTGGGGACTTGCGCCTTTACGTCCGGTTTACGTTCCGCTCCTTGTATTTGTCTCGATTGCAACCATGACCGGCGCGAACCTGGCGGCTCTGACACAGAATAATCTCAAGCGCCTGCTGGCGTATTCTTCCATAGCCCATGTCGGTTACATGCTGCTCGGACTCGTCGCCGGGGATGCTCACTCGCCGATGGCAGATGGAATCAAAGGTATTCTCATCTATCTGCTGGTGTACACGTTCATGAATCTTGGCGCATTCGCGGTAATAACCTCACTGCGTCAGCGGGAAGTGATCGGAGACGAACTCGATGATATCGCCGGTCTCTACTCTCGCGCTCCGACGGAAGCCGTCTTGATGCTGATATTTCTGTTATCGCTCGCCGGAATTCCGCCACTGGCAGGCTTCTACGGCAAATACTTCATCTTTCTCAGCCTGATCGAAAGCAAGCACTACGTGCTCGCGTCGCTGGCGGTTCTCTATGCGGTTTTCGGACTCTATTACTACATGAAGATCGCGAATGCCATGTTTATGCGCGAAGCTCTGGATAAAACGCGCCTGCCAATCAGCCTGGGAATGCGTACTGCCCTCTGGATTTCGGCATTTGCGACTCTCGTGATCGGAATCTATCCGGAGCCGTTTATCCGGGCGGTAAACTGGTCGCTAGGCATCGCGCAAGTTGGGCCAGTGGCCAGTTTGGTACGTTAGAAGCTGCCGCACGGTGTTCTGTCATCAGCCCCATGCCCGCCGGAAACGATAACTCAGAAAAGAAGAATCCGCTGGTGCAATTTGCGAAGTACAGTCAGCTCGCGTTTATCTTTCCCGCGGCAACAGTCGTCGGATGGCTGCTTGGCGCGGCTCTCGATAAATGGCTTCATACCTCATGGCTCTATCTTGCCGGCCTGATTCTGGGCAGTATTGCAGGATTTGTGGAACTTATTCGGCTGGTCACATCATCCGATTCCAAGTAGCTCTTTTATCGAGCTTACCTCCAAGATCTCATTGGCAATGGACCCAAACGCAAGCAGCGAGGCTTTTTACTCCGGCGCGCTCACCCGAATCTCGAATTCCATGGTTGCGCTCGGGCTGCTGTCTACCTGTATCTCCTGGTTTCTTTATGGCTGGCGCATTGCGGCCGGACTCGCCTGTGGATGCGTCATCGCTTACTTAAACTTTTACTGGCTAAAGCGGGTGGTGAGCGCACTGGCAGACCGCGCTAGCGAATCGGGCGAGGCGCAATCGAGCAAAGGAGTAGTGCTGCGTTTCCTGCTGCGCTACGTTTTGATGGGTCTCGCGGCCTATGTTATCTTTAGTGTTTCTCCCGCGAGCCTCTACGGACTATTTGCAGGCCTGTTCCTGCCCGTAGCAGCGATCGCGTGCGAAGCCGCTTACGAAGCGTATGCCGCGCTCGCGCGCGGAGTCTGAACCCCTTGCAGATGGAGCTAGAAAGCTAGGAGCTATTAGCTAGAAGCTGTTCTATGCCCGAACAACTCTGGTTTACAGAAATACTGAACCACCTCTTCGCCGCGCCGGTCGCGGGACTGCTGCAAGCGCTGCATATTCACCCTCAAAATCCAGAGGCGCCGATCACGAACGCCGTGGCCATGGAAGTCCTGGTATTTCTAATTCTGATCATTTTGTTTGCGCTGGTGCGTTCACGGCTCTCCGTAGATGAACCTGGCGCGTTGCAGCACGTTTTCGAGGGCGCCCACAGCTTCATAGAAGGGCAGAGCCGCGACATCATCGGCCCTCATAGCGAGGGCTACACCGCTTTCCTTGTGGCGCTGGGTTTGTTCATACTCACGTCAAACCTGCTCGGCGTGATTCCAGGGTTCGAGTCGCCCACTGCCGACAAGGTTGTCCCACTGGGTTGCGCGATTTGTGCCTTCGTCTACTATCAGACCCAAGGATTCAAGCACGCGGGGGTTGCATATCTGAAACACTTTCTTGGTCCGATTTGGTGGCTATCTTGGTTGATGGTGCTGATAGAAATCGTCAGCCATCTAGCCCGTGTGCTCTCGCTGACCCTCCGTCTTTACGCGAACATGTTTGCGGGCGATCTGGTCACGATGGTCTTTTTCTCGCTGATCCCGATTGGCGTACCCATCGCATTTTTGGCGCTGCACATCGGGGTCTCTTTCCTACAGACGTACATTTTCGTCCTGTTGACGACGGTCTATCTGTCAGGAGCAGTGGCGGAGGAGCATTAGGTGTAGCGAGATCGAGGACTGGGGCGGTTCTCGGGAGATCGAGTTCTCAGTTGTTAAATTTGATTTTCGCCGTTCAGCGTGAGGGCGTCAGCCCAAAGAGGCATGACGTCAACCACCCACTGGCGGCAATTCATAGTACGAGGAGAGAAACTAATGCGTAAGTTGAGCTACATGTTCATGGCGCTGTCGCTGCTGTGTTTTGCAGAGCCGGCATTTGCACAAGGTGGAGCTTCGAGCCCGGTTAATTGGGTTGCCATCGCCGCGGGATTCTCCATGGCGATTGCATCGGCGGTTTGCGGTCTGGCTCAGGGCAGGGCTACAGCCGCCGCCGCCGAGGCTTTGGGGCGAAATCCTGCAGCCCGCTCCGGCATTCAATTCGCGCTGATTTTGGGTTTGGCGCTGATCGAGTCTCTAGCCCTTTATACGCTGGTAATTATCTTCGCCAAGGTAAAGTAGGGTTTCGACAGAAGAAGGCCTCTGCCGGACCGGCAGAGGCTCTCGCTGAATTTAGATCTTCTTCGGGACCTGCCGCTGTCCGTCCCACTCGCCGTCTTTGGTTCCCGGCGAGTGTTCCAGGGATTGCATCAGCGCGCGGCGGAGCCGATAGCGGCTTTCCAGATCGGTGTTGACGATCTCAAAGCCGACTTCGTTAACGCGCGCGCGGCGTAGCAATACCTGTCCGCGAATATGGCGGACGCCGACGGAAATATCAATGTTGGCTTCCGATCCCACGCGCAGATTGTCTTCCTTCGTCCCCATACCGCCGCCCAGGCTGAGCTCGCGAATGGAAATGCTCGATCTTCCCCAGGAGCTGCTGATAACTCCTGAATACGTCTTGCGCAAGACAATGCGCTCGTAGCGCCGTTGTCGTACCCAGGGACAAGCTGGCGCAGAATCCAGGGGAGCAATCGCCAGCTCACCGGGTTCTAAACCGCTATCGCCCATGATCTGGTTCCCGTAGCGCGGGTCGATTTTTGCCAGCGCTTGCGCCGCCGCGAGGCGCAACTCTTTGTGATGCGTCCACTTCCACACCTTCTTTGATTCGAGCAAGGTCCGCAGCACCGGCACCGCGTCCGGCTCACGCAAGCGCCCAAGCGACTCGACTGCCTTCAATTGCAAAAGGGGAGAGCGCCCCTCCGCTTCTCCTGCTTCGGCCATCACAATCAATGGCGGGACGGCGGTACGATCGCCGCTCATTCCAATTTCGTCAATTGCCTGCGGCACCACCAATGGATCGAGAATTTCCAGCAACTCCAGAAGCGAACGGCCTCGGTCATGGGCCGCGCCATAAGCGATCTGGCGAACGACCACGTCATGGTAAAAGCGGTTCCACTCAGGCAAGCGCACTGGCAGCAATTCGAGCAAGGTGGGAACATCCAACCGGCTCAATAAGCCGACGACTGAAGCCGCATGCCGAGGCTGGCCGGTACGCAGCATTTCCCGCAACTGTTGCAGCCCGGCGGGACCAAGTTCCTTCACCAAATCCACCATGCGGTCGCACTCTTCGCGGCGCATGCAGCGGAAAAATCTCTCCGCCAGATGTTCGATTGCAGCTTGCGATGTACGCCGCAAGACTTGAAGTAGATCCTGCGGAACCTGTGGCAGATGCAACGCCTCTTCGATAAACTCCGGCAGCCGATTTTCAATACCAATGCGCGGCCGCAGTTCCGTCACCAGCACAGGGCGCTGCCTGCCCAGAGTCTCCATGGAAGTGCAGAGTTCACTCAGCGCTCCGAATTGCTTGTGGCTGCTGGCCTCGGCGCTAAGCCGCACCAGGGCCGCACCATAAAAGCTCTGTAACTCGGGATCGGACTCTTTGCCGAGTGCCTCTCCAACTTTGCGGATAACCGCGGGCATCAGGTCTCCGCCAACTTCAGCGAAAAGATCTGCCAATTGACCTAAGCCGGTGGCAGTCTTGCGGCGCGGCTCGGGATCGCGCGCGTCGAGACAGCTGAAGTAATTTTTCAGAATGGAGCCAGCAGTTTCCTTGTCGCCGCGATCCAATAGTACTTCGATGAACTGGCGCACGTTGCGCGGGGGCACGCATGGGGCTTCATGCGAGAGCAGAACACTTTTCTTGCCCGCCTCCGGCACCTCGGCCCAGAACATCCGGTCGAGAATGTCGGCGTGGGACTCCACCAGAATCCCAGCTTTACTCATTTTGTCTTCTTGAATTTTCAGAATCTGCCGCAGCGTGTCCATCTGCCGGCTCATGTGCTCGAGCATCTGGTGAACGGCGTTGACCTTGACTTCGCCCTTTTGGAACCGGTCGAGAGCGAAGCGGATCGCCATGTGCTCAGCCGCTTTCATAAGCAGCGGCGTCGTTTCAGCTTGTTCTTGAGTGGCCTTGCCCGCTAATCCAGCAAGGAGTTGTTGCAGGTTGACCTTGGTATTCGTATCAACTTCGCTAAGCTCTTTTTGCAGTAGCTCGGGATTGGCGTTGGGATCACCGCCCACTTCCCCAAACCTGGTGAGCAGGCGGATCGCCTTAATCACTTCCTCTTCCTGTAGTGGAACAACTCCACCCGTCCAGGTACCCTGTGGAACCGGCACAGTCGGAGCGCTACTTCCCGCAGGAACATTCGGAACACTGCCGACTGGCGCGCCTCCAGCTTCTCCGCCTCCGGCTTTTGCGCCTTCAGCCGCGGCAATCAGTTGAAGCAATTTCTGCGGATCATTGAGCCACTGCTTGAACTCCGGGCCTAGCGTCTGCGCTGCAATTTGAGCGGCGATGCTTATTTCACCCGTGGCCGGATCCGCAGCCACAAATTTGACTTCGTTGATCCGGATGGACGCGTGTTTGTTGTCGCCGAAAGTCTGCTTGATGTTCTTGACGACGTCCTGCGCCTTCGAGCCCGCAACGGCGAAAGCCCGTACCAGGCGCGCAAAGTCATCAACAGTAATTTGGTTGGAAAAATGAATGCTGGCCAGCCCGGCGGTTGTCAGCAGATTAGCGAAGCTTCGTTCTGCCTGGCCGGTTTCGAGCGGAATGCCGTCCAATAGCAGCTTATTCTCCGAAACTCCGAGCAGGAAGGCTCCATCCCGCTCTTTCGGAAGGCCTTGCTGCAGCTCGTTCCAAGTGATCTGAAACTGGCCCTCGGTTCGCTTATGCTCGAAGCCGTACAGCCGGACATACTTCACCAGGATGTTCAGACTGTGAACAAAGGCGCGGGCCGAGGCTGCCCGGCTAGCTTTATTTGTATCTGCCGTGAGAATACGCGGCTCCTGGAGGTACGCTTTTACCGCCTAAGCGTAATTCGAAACGGTAAGTAGACGCACATTACGGAGGTAATACGACGTCCGCAGGGGTCAAATCACAAGTCTTCGTCCGTCAGTTCTTGTCGGGGTGGCTTGAGGGTAAGCAAAACACGACTTGAGCAGCTTTTAGGGAAGCGCGGACTGGAATTAAATCCGCCATCCGGCGAAAATGATTAAAGGTAGGAATCTCATTTGTCTGCCAGTCCAGCTCTCGCTACTGTCAAAGCTCGCGCCAGGAAGGCCGGACTTCGTTTCTGGATGCAGCGCGTTCTCGAAGAATGTGACCGCGCCAGAGTGAATTTTGCGCCCGATCCTGTCCATGATCTCCGCGTCGCCCTGCGTCGCTGCCGGTCGATTGCTGACGGCTTCATTGCGGTTGATCCCGATCCTGCATGGAAGGAGATGAAAAAGGCCGGGCGGCGCCTCTTCTCACGGCTTGGCGAGCTGCGTGACGTGCATGTTATGCAGGAATGGGTGGGAAAACTGGCGGCGCCGTCTGATCCCGCCGCTACCGCTCTTCTGCAATTTCTCGCCGCTCGCGAAAACGAGCTAAAGCAGGAGGCCGCTCTGGCACTCACGGAATTCGACCGCAAACAGTGGAAGCGCTGGAGCGTCAGCCTTCCTCGTCGAATCACAAGGCTGCGACAGGGAAGTGTCATCTTCAAGCATCTGGCATTGGAGCGATTGATGTATGCGCACGATCTGCATCGTCGAGCCCTGCGCAGCCGCTCCCGGATTGCCTTTCATAAGCTGCGGATCGGCATCAAGCGCTTTCGCTATATCGTCGAAAATTTTCTGCCGCAGCAGCATTCCGCCTGGAGCAGTGATCTGAAACGGCTGCAAGACGTGCTGGGCGAAGTTCACGATTTGGACGTGCTCTGGTCCACGGCCACGCAGATCCATGCCTTTCCCGATCAGCAATCGCAGATGCAATGGCAGCAGAAGATCGCGCAGGACCGCCAGCAGCGCATCGAAGCATATCGAGAAAAAATGCTGGGCAGGAGTTCGCTCTGGCGGGCGTGGCGGGCCGAGTTGCCGCAGGGGCGGCAAATAGCAGCCGTGGCTCTCGCGCGCTTAAAGCTGTGGGCGTCGCTGCTCGATCCCGATTTCAGGCACTCCGTACACGTGACGCAGCTTGCGCTCCAGCTCTATGACGGATTGACGAACGGGAAGAGTCAGGTTGCGGAAGAACGTGCGATTCTGGAAGTTGCTGCGCTGCTTCACGATGTTGGACGCTCGCAAGACGAACGAGGTCACCACAAGGCCTCATATCGTCTGATTCGCCGGCTCTCGCCTCCGCTGGGTTGGAGCGGAGAGAGCTTGCACTTGGTGGCCCTGATCGCGCGTTATCATCGCGGAGTTCTGCCCGGCAGACAAGCAACCCTGCGTGCGCTACCTTCTCCCGAGCGCCGGCTTGTCCTGCGGCTCGCCGGAATTCTACGGCTGGCGAATGCATTCGATGTCGACCGTCACGGCCGGGTGCATCGCCTGGCGATAACCCAGAGAAATGGCTTTATCACTGTTGCTGCCCGAAACTATTCGTCACAAAGTAACGCTGCCGAAGCCGTTGCGGCGGCACGCCATCTGCTCGAAGTTGTTTATCGCCGCCCGTTGCTGGTGAGGCCAATGAAAATTCCGAAAACGATTTAGGGTTGCAGCAGCATGGGCCCGCACGGCCCCTACGTTGAGGGAATGCAATCAGAAACTAGCGTGCTACTCCCCTCACGCACCACCGTGGCGTAGCTTCAATCCATGACACATGCCCACCTGGTTCGACAGGCAATAACTTGGCTTAGGGGATATCGTTGCGGCGTGGTCCTCTCCGAGCAATCCTGCGCCAACGGCGAGATGCCAGACGCCATTGGCTGGAAGCGTGCATGTCACTCCGTCGTGATCGAGTGCAAAATTTCGCGCTCCGATTTCCTCGCCGACCGGGAAAAGCCGTTTCGTCAAAAGTCTGAGCTCGGTTTGGGCTGCGAACGTTTCTATCTCACTCCGCCCAGATTGTTATGTGCAGAAGAACTGCCCGCCCGCTGGGGCTTGCTGGAATACCGCAGGCGCAAAGTCGAGATCATACGTTCCTCCGCGCGAAATCTCCGCACAGCCACGGGATTTCGCCACGAAATGAACCTTCTACTGGCAAGCCTGCGCCGCGTCGAGATTCGCATTGAACCGCAGACCATCACCGAGTTTCTGAAGTGGAAGAACCGTATGCGGGATTACAACCGCGGCGCCTGGCCCGAAGGAATCGCGCCAGCCGAGCAGGAGCCGAATTGCTTTCTTCAATCCTCTGCAACTGAGAACTGAGAACCGGCAATGATGATGATGATGATGATGATGGAAAGCCAGAGCTGGACCTGACAACTGCTTTTTCTCTTCTGCTCAAACCTCACTTCCACGATTCTGGGCTGCAAAAGAAAACCGGGCTGGTTGGCCCGGTTTCTATGCGTCGAGTCGAGATGCGGTTACATCAAAACGCGGCGCCGACTGGCGACGAGGCACCCGGCGTGTTCCGCCTGGGTTTTACATTGCCTCGCGCCACGAAAAATCAGAAGAGGAGCGAGGAAACAATACCCTTCCAAGTGCAACGGCAGTGCCAAACTCCCGACGTTAATGTTGGACGTTGTTAAAGCTTCGTAAGTAACTGAAAGCAAATGATAACTATCGCATTGGCTTGGCTTTGGGCAGAGTGCGCGAGTCTTGACGAATCATGGAGAGGGAAAACTCTTTCACAGGCGAAGAACCAAGAACAAAGAAGTCTGGGGACGGAACACTTGCGGCATTCACAACTCCCGCCGGCCCTCCATCGCTTTCAGCATGGTGATTTCGTCGGTGTACTCGATGTCGCTCCCTACCGGAATTCCCATTGCGATGCGAGTTATTTTCAATCCCGTGCGCCGGAGCTGGCCTGAGAGATAAGTCGCCGTAGCTTCGCCTTCGACGGTGGGGTTCGTCGCCAGAATTACTTCATCAATATTCCCGTTCTCGACGCGGCGCACAAGGCTCGAGATTCGCAACTGCTCCGGCCCCACTCCGTTCAGGGGCGAGATCGATCCGTGCAAGACGTGATACACGCCGTTGAAGTGCTTTGTCTTTTCGATGGCAGCGATGTTGGTGGGCTCTTCCACGACGCAAACCAGCCGCTGATTCCTGGTGGCGCTGCTGCAATAAACGCAGGGGTCAACATCCGTGATGTTGTTGCAAACCGAGCACAGGCGCAGCTTGGCCTTTACGTCCCGAACGGCGCCGGCCAGCGCCTCGGCATCGTCGTCACTCGACCGCAAAATGTGAAACGCCAGGCGCTGCGCCGATTTGCTGCCGATACCCGGCAGCTTCTTCAGCTCCTCAATCAGACGCGCCATGGGTTCTGCGAAGCGAGACATAAGAAGAATTGAGTAATTGGGAAATTTGGTGATTATGTAATTGAAATTGGAATGCCTTGAAATTCAAATTACCCAATTACTACATCCCAGGAATCCCCATGCCTCCAAGCATTCCGCCCATGGTGGACTTCATGGTGTCGTCCACCTTCCTGCCGGCATCGTTCATCGCCGCGGTAATCAAGTCCTGAAGCATCTCCAAATCGCTGGCCTTCACGGCCTCGGGATCGATCTTTACGTTCAGAACCTGCTTGCTCCCGTCCATCTTCACGGTCACAGTGCCACCGCCAGCGGAGCCTTCGACAATAGTCTCCTGCATTTTCTTTTGCAGGCTCTCATACTGCCGCTTGGCCTGCGACATCAAATCCTGAAGATTAAATCCCGCCATTCGTCAGACCTACCGTTTTTCCCGATAATCAATGATCGTACGAATTTCCGCTCCGAATTTTTCGCGCATGCGGCGCACAATCGGGTCCTGTTCAGCCCGGCTGCGTCCGCTGCCATTCGCTGCAGTGCGCGTCGGACCCGTAATTTGGGGTGTTCCCCCAGGCAAGACCCGTAGCTTTACCGGCCTGCCCAGGATGCCACTCGCGGCAGCGATCGCCAAACGCTTCGCATCGGCGCCCAGCGACATGTCAATCACGGTCGCTGACGACGCCACCTTGATCACCACTTCATTGCCTTCCAAGTTCCACTCGCCGGTTTCGAGGATAGAAACCAGCATGTGATGTCCCGCATCCGACAAAGCGCGCAGCACGTTTTCCCGCAAGCCGGTGTCTAACTGGATCGGGCGTGCTGGCTCCACTTCTGGAGCGCGCGCTGGGGCAGCCGAACCCATGATCACAGCAGCGGCGGTGGCCCCCGCGATGCGCGGCGTACGAACGCTGGCGGCAGCGCTTGTGTCAGACGAGAGCTCAGTCTTCGATTTCCGCGCCGAGTCTGCCGCGAAGGGCGAAACAAGGCCAGGGCGCGGAGCAGAGGGGCTCTCCGCTTTTCGCAACTCTGGAACGATTGCAGGTTTGCTGGCAGCCCGAGCGGTACTTGCTGCTCCGGCTTCGCTCAACAACTGCTCAATCGGCAGCAGGCGCTGTGCATGCGCCATTTTTAATAAGCCCAGCTCAAGATGAAATCGCTGCTCCGTACGGTATCCGATTTCTCCATGCGTTCGCAGCATGATCTGCAAGTGCCGCGCCAGATCTTCCTCGCCGAACAATTCGGCCACTCGCGCCACGCGCTGGCGCTCATCTCCTGAAATTTGTAGCAGGGAAGAGTCAGCTCCAGCGATCTTGGCCACAGTCGCGTTGCGAAGGAACCGGACCATCTGCCGCGCAAAATGAGTGGGACTGTGACCCTCGTTTAGTAGCCGGTCAACCAGGCGCAATACTTCTTCGCTCGATCCCTGAGCCACGGCGCGCATCACATCTTCGAGAACGCCTGAAGGTGCTGAGCCGACCAGGTTTCGAACCTGCTCCGCGGTGAGCCGACCGCTCGCAGAAGCGATCGCCTGATCGAGGATGGACAGCGCGTCACGCATCGAGCCATCGCCGGCCTCGGCCAGCAAAGCGAGGGCGTCTTCATCAGCCTCAATCTTCTCCAGGGCGGTCAGGTCTTTTAATTGTCCAACAATCTCTTCAAAGCGCACTGCCCGAAAACTGAAGTGCTGGCAACGCGAACGAATAGTCTGCGGAATATCTTCGGGCTGAGTTGTGGCCAGCATGAAGACAACATGGCCTGGCGGTTCCTCCAAAGTTTTGAGCAGTGCATTGAAAGCCGCGTCCGTGATCTGATGGGCTTCATCAAGAATGTAGATCTTGAAGCGGTCGCGAGCTGGCCGGTAGCGCGCCGCCTCACGCAACTCGCGAATCTCATCAATGCCGCGGTTCGTCGCCGCATCAATCTCAATGACATCGACAGAATTTCCCGCGCGAATCTCCGTGCACGATTCGCACACGCCGCAAGGCTCCGATACTGGCTTATCCGAAGACCGGCAATTCAGGGCCATCGCCAGAATCCGCGCCACGGTGGTCTTCCCAATCCCGCGATGTCCACTAAAAATGTAGCCGTGCGCTGTCCGCCCTTGCTCGATGGCGTTCTTGAGGGTCCGGGTAACATGCTCCTGGCCGATGACCTCGGAGAATTTCTGCGGACGGTACTTACGCGCCAGGACCTGATAGCTCATGGTGGGACAGTTGATTATACGTGATGACAGTCTGTCGAAAATCGGCTTGCAGGTGGTGTCCTAATTTCATGTACCACGAAGGACACGAAGTTACACGAAGGCCGCATCCTAATGGTTTCCTTCGTGCTCCTT
>Ga0066705_10000169_pt1 | contig 14652 bp, 11 predicted proteins | sample GraSoiAngelo_154_FD_66506 | JGI IMG/M metagenome (GOLD analysis project Ga0066705, IMG submission 66506) | Grasslands soil microbial communities from the Angelo Coastal Reserve, California, USA - 14_1009_13_20cm | ecosystem: Environmental > Terrestrial > Soil > Grasslands | place: USA... | reverse complement strand
ATTACAGCGGTTTGGAGTGAAGTATTCATTGGGATACGTACCGTAGATTTGATCTTGCTTTGTAAATCCTTCGGCTGGAACCTCGATACTGAGCGAAAGGTACTTGCCGCGAATGGGCAGATTGGGATCGTAAAGAGCGCTCCTGATCCAAACTCGTGGGCGATGGACCCGGTCATAAAGAAATTTTGCGCCAAGTGACGAGACTATTACTACGTGGAGTAAGGCAATAAGTAGTCCCTTGTAGAGTGATTTCATGCCGTCACTGCCTTCACTTTGGCCACGAGTTTGCGCCTCGCACGCTCCAGACCCCAGCCGAGAACCAGGAACAGCAGTCCTAGTCCCATCAGACTTGCTGACCGCCCCAACTTGTCCATAACGCTTGAGAAATAAAAACAGATCACGGTCAATCCGAATCCGAGGATTCCAAGGTTGATTCGTTCTTGGCGTGCTTCGAAGAGTCCCCACCAGATTATGCTGAGAGAAGCCAAGGCAGCCCAGATGTATGGCGTCAGTTTTGCGTCAGGGGAAATAAAGCCAAGGGCCAATACCCAAATTGCGGCGATACCATTCTCCCAAACCATCCGACGCCGCAGTAACCATGCGAGCGAGAGCGGCAACACCACCCCCAGCACCTTTCCAATGATCAACACATCGAGGGGTATCTTTTCATTCCACCCCCACCATCTTTCTGGAATGGCGATAAATGTCGCTGGGATGATCGCGATCCCTCCAATCCACGTCAGTACTCTTCGCGCCGGTTCTTTATGCTCGACCGTGGTGGCGCTGAAATACGTGACAGCCAATAGCAGCAGACCGGCCCCAAGGATTTGATCTGCGCCAGTCATCCTCTCTGTAGCATCAACCCATTCGCTTGCTAGCCATGCGGGAGTCAGCAAAGCTGCGAATGCTCCCTGTACCCAGTCACGTTTTATCGCCCACGCTATCCACGCGCCTGCGGCCCATAACATAATCCCGCCCGGCCAGTGCTCCTGCAGATTGAAGATCTGTCCAGAAAGAAATATGCCGGCTCCAAGGCCCGCCGTTCCTACCGCATGAAGTGCTGTGGAAAGCGCAGAGAAGCGATCCGAGAAGATAGCTCCGGCAACATGGAATACTGCAACCATCGCCAGCACTAAGGAGAATCGCTGTGCCGGAGAAAGATCGTCCCAGTGGGCTGAAACAAAGAGCAGCACTCCGGCTGCTAGCATCAACGCACCGAATGCGATCGCGATAAGGATGGGCCAGCGCAGGTGCTTCGGCTGCTCGCGCGATGATTCGAGTTCCCGGATCCGCTCAGCGGTTCCAGAGTCGACCAAACTCGCCGATATCCAACGCTCTAACGCCGCTTGCCAGGAATCTGCCACGTTCCCCCTCAATACTGCCGTACCGTCGCGCAGTCTACCAATTCACTCGCAGTCCAATCTGCAACTGGCGCGGGTCGTAAGCCGCAGAAGGCTGCCCGGCATTCGTCATCAGCGGGCTGACCGCCGCCACATTGAAACGGTTCGCAATATTGAATACTTCAAGCGAGGCATCGAGGTTCATACGCTCGCCCAGTGGGATATTCCTGCTGATGCGAATGTCATTGAAAACGGTCCAGGGAGTGATCCCGGCATTACGGCCCAGATTGCCATCGAGCGAAAGCAAGGTTGGAGGAATCCCAGTCGCAAGCTCGTTTGCCAGCAGGCCATTGATGCAAGGTTCCTGAAGCACGCCGGTCGGCGAATATTTCGAACTCACGCTGGAGCCGCAAGCTGGATTTACGTAGGTGTTCGGGCGCGCAGTGAAGCTGGACAACTGCAGGTTGTCACCGGCCCCAGTGAGTATATTGAAAGGCCTGCCCGAACTGAATTCGATCAGGGGCGCGAAGGTCCAATTGCTGAGCAGCTTGCCGGCAACGCCGTCATAACCCATAATCTTTCCGGTCCGATACACGCCGCTAAAGACGAACCGATGTCGCTGATCGAACAACGAAGTCGAACGGTCGAGTCCGGGGAAGTAGCTATCCTGCGGGGTGAGCGGCGACTGCAAGTCAGTGGAATCGTCAATCGCATGTGCCCAGGTGTAAGAGGCCTGGAAAGTGTAGTGGCTGCCCATCTGTTTGCGCAGGTTTGCGCTAAAGCCATGATAAATGGAGCTGCCGTTAGAAAAGTTGGCGTCCATATCGCCAAAGGGAACGCAGCCATTAAACGTTCCGCCAAGAGGATTGCAGGCAGTATTGAATCCCTGATTGGCCAAATTGCTCGCGGCCTGCTCCCCCGCTGCTACGCAGCCAACGTCTCCAATACCCAGTAGCCCGCCTGCAATTGAAGGATTCAAGCCGCTCGGACGGAAGAAGTTCATCAAAGAGGAACTCACCCACGGCCCGAGAGGACCGCTTCCGCAATGTACAGAACCAGACCCGACCGTGAACGGACTGGAGACGTTCTGACCTGCCGCTAAGGCCGCAGCGAAATTCTTGACCAGCAAATCGCCCCGCACCGTATTCGCATTGATTGGCCGGTTCAAATGCCTCCCGCCCGTGAAGTTGTAAGCAAGGCTAAGCGCGTAACCACCACCAAGATCGCGCTCGATAGTGAAATTGGCCTGCTGAGCATAGGCGTAAACAAAATTCTTGCCCTGCGGATATCCGAATGGCTGAAAACCCAGGGGAAGAAACGTTGACGGGTTCAAGTAGTTTTGATTGAGAAACGCCGACTGCGGGAAATTGGTGCCGCAAGTGGCGCCGCCCTGGCCGCACGAAAATCGCTGTTGATCCGGAGAATAGTTAAGTGCCGCGAGTGCCGCCGCGCTGGTGGTCGGTGAGCACTGGGATGAGACAGATCCATTGGGCCCAGGTAACAAGCCCTGAAAAATGGTGAATGCATTCAGATTGGATGGATCGCCTGCGCCGTTGCTGCATAGCCCGGTTCCCCCAAAGGCCAATTGGCCGCTGGTCGAGCCATCCGATGCGTCCCCGAGGAAGTAAAGTCCGAGCAGCGGGTGATCATAGAAAAGGCCATACGAACTGCGAATCACGGTCTTGCCGCTTCCCGTCGGGTCAATTGACAGTCCAATGCGCGGCTGAAAATTGTTCTTGTCGGTCTGAATTCCCTTCTGCAGTCCGAGGAACTGGTATCCGGATGCGGCAAGCCCGGTCGGCGCTTTCAGGCTGGGAGGAATTTCCACGTCATAACGCAGGCCATAATTCAGAGTGACGCCGCGCCGCACCTGCCACGAGTCCTGCCAGTACGCGCCGATCGGAGTATTGGTGAACGAGTCCGCCGGGCTGCCAAGTCCCTGGACGTAGGTCCCGGGAAGACCCGCGCCATAAGACTGCACCGGCGAAAGCTGCGGGAAGAGTGACGGGAACCCAAGATTGGTCGCGTTAAATGGTCCAAAGTCGTAGACGCCGCCGTAATTGACCGTGAAGACTGCTTTCAGTGGGATGTAGTTGAAATCGGCGCCGAACTTCGTGGTGTGATGTCCAAGCGTCCAAGTGAAATTGTCGGCGAATTGATATCTCTTTTCCGTCCTCTGAATGAGCGAGTAGGGCTCGCGGCCAAAGTCGGCAAATCCAGGGATATTCACCGCCGGATCTGAGCCTCCCGCGATGGCGGTGTTGTAAAAGTACGACAAGCCACGGCGAGAATATTGGAAAGTAAACTCATTTAATTGCTTGCCGCTCAGAATCCAAGTATCACGTACCACTCCGGTCACATCGCGAAAGGTCTGCTCCGAGGTACGCGAATAAGCGTTCTGTCCGAAGGGCTGGTTCTCTCCACTGACTTCAATTCCGTTGACTGTGCTGGGGCTGACGTTTGCTCGAAGAGTTAACGTATTGGCATTGCTCAGATTCTGATCGAGGCGAAGCGAATAAACGCTGGTGCCTTCGAAAACGGGGAAATTTCCGCGTTGCGAGTTCAGTGTTTGATACGACGTCGGCACTGGCGCGCACGGTCCTGGAGGCGCACAACTCGTGGGGAATCCTGCCCAGTTGTTTAGAAAACCGCCGCTAAGACCTTGCACCAAACCGGTGGGCCACGCTCCCGATGTGGCTTGCCCCGAGGATGCTCCTACCAAAGCCTCATATTGAGGGATGGCGACAGGGGCTAGTGCTGCAAAAGTTAAAGGGCTTTGCTGTGCAAGCTGAAAAAGCCCGGGCCCTAAGAAAGCGGCCTGATCTGGCGTGACCTGAATCGTGCCGAATGGAAGCGGCTCCAATCCTCCCGCGGTAGTCGCGGTGTCGAACGGAACTAGCCCAAAATTATCGGACCCAATACTCGAAAATCCCGTCTCATGCCTTCGGGTGGTTTCAAAAGAGAAAAAATAGAACGTTTTGTTTTTCTTCAGTGTGCCGCCGAATGCGGTGCCAGCCTGCACGCGCGTGTAAGCGGGATCTGTAACCGTGCTGAAGGGGTTCACTGCCTGAAAGTTCCGGTTGCGTAGGTATCCGAATACATCGCCATGAAAATCGTTGGTTCCAGTTTTCGTGATGATGTTGATCACGGCGCCAGATGCGCGGCCATATTCCGGGCTGTACCCGTTCGTGACGATTTGAAACTGGTCAACGGCCTCCTGCGAAACCGTCGAGCGAACGCCGTTCACAGAGTTGTCGGTAGCGTCAGCGCCATCCACGTTCACCAGGTTGCCGCGGGCGCGCTGGCCGCTGGAGTTAATCCCTGAGGTTGGAGCAGCGCCGGTGTTAGGAGCGTTATCGCGAGCCAGCTGCGAATCCAACAGTGAAAATTGTTTGTAGTCGCGGCCGTTGATAGGCAGGTTCCGAATATCCAGTTGGCTGACCACGTTGGTGGTTGCGGTAGGCCCTTGTTCAACGGCGGCCGCGTTCTCGAGTACTAATTCTGTTTCGCTGCTGGTCTTTATTTTGAGTTTCACTTCGATCTGTTTCGATGATCCAATCGCCACCGTCACATTTGCTATCGAGGTCGCGGCGAATCCCTCCGCGCTGATACTCACGGAGTAGGTTTCAGGCGAGAGCTCGAGAACCGTATATTCGCCCTCCCCACTGGTCGAAGCAGTACGCTCAACTCCTTTCGACCGCTCCCGAGCGATGACGGTGGCATTGGTGACGGCTTTGCCATCAGGATCTTTCACTGTCACGTGCAGGTCGCCGGTGGCAACACCTTGTCCGAAGCTCATGGCGGTGTAAGTGGTAGCAAGCAGCAGAAGGGAACAGATTCGAAGGGTTCGCATAGTACTTCTCCCAACGCGAGAATTCTCCGCACTAGCATCGTGGCCTGCTGCGGAGTTGGTGTGACACGAAATTTCGTGGAAAGCGAAGGTTCGCTGGTTTTTACATCACTTTATAGGCGGAAAGCAAGCAGGATGTGTGGTTCGCTGGTGGAACCCCCCGTAAGTAGTTGCCGCTATAGGGCTAGGGAGCGGGCGAAAGGTCCCTCGCTTCGCACAATTCAGCCCTACTTCATGGAGCTGTTACGCCGCTCGCATCCTTTTCGGTAGTTCGATAAGCCCAAGCCATCCGCGGAGTATTATGCGCCAAGCCGAATCGTCCGGCCGCGTCGAGCAAAATGATTCCGCCATGGCCATTAACTCGGTCCTTAAGATAGTTCATCGCTTCCGCAGCAACCCACTGTGGCAAGTTGCCGGACGCCACCCGATCGGCCGCCCACTTCGCGAGCACCAGCTTCATGATCGGCTCACCCCAGCCGGTGGTTGACACGGCCGCGCTCTGGTTATCGGCATAGCAGCCACAACCAATTAGAGACGAGTCCCCCAGTCGCCCCGGTGCCTTGTTAAGAGTTCCACCAGTCGAAGTTGCCGCCGCAATGTTGCCCGAGGTGTCGAGCGCCACTGCGCCGACTGTGTCATGGGAAATTGTCGGTGCGAACAACTCTTCCGTTTTCGTCGCGCTTGATCGCAATGCGCGCAGGCGCTCGATTTCCCGCGGAATAATTAAATCCTGATTCTCGCAAAGCGGGATCCCGTGTTCCTGTGCGAAACGCTCCGCGCCTTCGGCAACGAAATACACATGCGGACTCTCGCCAAGTACTTTGCGCGCCGCGCGCACCGGATTCGCAATGTGCTCCACACAGCCGACACCGCCCGCTCGCAGTGTGGCCCCATCCATAATTAGGGCGTCGAGCTGAACTTTCCCGTCGCGATTGAGAAAACTCCCGCGCCCGGCGTCGAAAGCCTCGTCATTTTCCATGATGACGACAACTTCCTCAACTGCATCCAGCGCCGAGCCGCCCTTGTTCAGAACGCTCCACCCTGCGGCCATGGCTGCACGCACGCCATCCAGATGTGCTTCCACCATCTCGTCAGGAATTGCCCACGCGCCGCCATGCACGAGGAGAACAGAATTATTTTTCACTGAATCACTCGATAGAAACTCGTCAGTTTAGCACCTCTTTTTTTCTCGGTGTCATCCCGAACTCGCACGCTGAAAGCGCGCGCGAGGGACCTTACGAGGCGAACGAATCATCAGGTGTGTGTGCGGGAATATGGAGTTGATGTAGCGTAGCCATACTGCACGGGTACTGCATGCCTGTCTTAGGATGACAATCATTGTGGATGGGATTGCCGGATATCAGCGCTGCGGGTGCATCCGAGAGGTGGCCGGCTGCATCATTTCGGAAATGCTTATGAACTGATACCCCTCACCTTTGTAGCGAGAAATCAACCGATCCACCACTTCCACCGTTTTCGACCGATCGGTCCCAAACGCCTTGTGACCTCCGTCGTGCAGCAACACAACATCACCGCCGCGAATTTTGGAGGTGACCTTCTTCTCTATGTAATCCGCCGACGGTGCATCCCAGTCGTACCCGGTCACATTCCACATGACGGGTTCGAGCCCAAGCACGCGCACCAGACGAAAAGTCCCAGGCCGACGTCCACCCCACGGAGGCCGAAAGAGTTGGGCGTGTTCGCCTGTTGCGTCGCGTATAGCAGCCTGACAGTGAGCAATCTCACGCAGGCTCCTTTTGAAGGAGGTCGAGATCAGAAGTGGATGTGTCAACGTATGGTTCCCAAGAATGTGTCCACCCCTGTTGATCTCCACTGCAATATCGGGTCTTTGACGCACATAGCGTCCGATCAGAAAAAATGTTGCGCGAACGTCATGCTTGGCTAACACGTCAAGCAGCTTCAGCGTGTACGGATCATTCGGCCCATCATCGAAGGTCAGTGCAATTTGCTTCGACCCGCGCGGTAGCCCGTGAAACGCCTTGCCGAACCATTGTCCAGTCGGCGCCATGGACTGATATCCGGCGGAAACGAGCGCGGCGCCGGTGGCGAGGGCGAGGCCGATCACGCAGCGATTGTAAAGCACAGAAGAGCACTCGGCAGTCAGCATTCGGGCAAGTCTGAGCATCGATTCATACGGACCGACATGGATAGTTCCTTAAGGACAAAAGAATCCGTGAAGAACCGGGTGATCCGTGGCTGTTTTTGGCTGAGTGCTGAATGCTGAATGCTGAGTGCCTCTGTTAACTTCTCCCTCAATTGCGCTCCTCGCATTCTCGGGATATTCTCGAATGCGATCCTCTCATTTTCATGGCCAAGCTTTTCGATCTACCCCGCTACATCGCAGTCGAAGGTCCCATACGAGTCGGCAAGACGACGCTGTCGAATATTCTCGCCGAGCGGCTCAATGCCCAGCGCGTGACCGATCCGGAGAGCAATTCTTTTCTGGCTCCGTTCTATGAAGGCGAACAGGGCGCGGCATTTCAGGCGCAGTTTGCGTTTCTGGTGCGAAGGTTCGAGCAACTTCGCGATCTCGACTTGGCCGCGCCATCCCAAAAAGTGGTCGTCTCGGATTTCATTTTTGAAAAAGACAAGCTTTTCGCCTGCCTGAACCTGAACGACCAGGAACTCGATACCTACAACCGCTATTACAACTACTTTCGTGAGCAGTTGCCCACGCCTGACCTCGTCATTTATTTGCAAGCTACGCCCGAGGTGCTGAAGAAGCGGGTGAAAAAGAAGAATGCGCCGGGCGAGAAGGCGATCAGCGAAGAGTATCTGGAGGAAGTGGTCAAGGCTTACGAACATTTCTTCTTTCACTACACATCATCGGATCTTTTGATCGTGAATACTTCCGAAATTGATTTCGTCGAACGCAATGAAGACCTGCAGGAGCTACTCCGTAAAGTGTCCGCCCCCATCAAGGGGACACAATATTTCCTTCCTCTCGGCGGACAGGAAGCCGCCAGCGCGTAGAGAGCAGGCGTTGGCTGGCCGAAGCACTCAGCAAGAATAAACTCGCCAAGGATTTCACGGATCAGCACGTATAAACCTTCGCAAAATCTTCCAAAGAGTCAGTTCCGCGAAATCCGCAGCGGATGTTTGCCGTTGCTGATTGCTGACTGCTCCTTGCCGCAGTTGCCCCTCCCGTCACCCAGCGGTAGCATGAAGCTTTGGAGGCTTCATCATGGCTACAGACACCCTCACGCGTTCCGTCCTCGATGGAGACGCCGCGCGTCCCAATGTTTACCGCAATTTTATTGACGGCGAATGGGTCGAGGCTTCGACCGGGGAAACGTTCGAAAATCGCAATCCGGCCGATACTCGCGACGTAGTTGGAATTTTTCAGAAATCAGCCAAAGCCGATGTTGATGCAGCAGTAAATGCCGCCAAACGTGCATTTGTGAAATGGCGATTAGTGCCTGCGCCGCGCCGGGCGGAGATCATCTATCTGGCGGCGGAAATGCTGTTTGAACGCAAAGAAGATTTTTCCCGCGACATGACTCGCGAAATGGGCAAGGTCTTAAAGGAAACTCGCGGCGATGTGCAAGAAGCCGTAGATACTGCCTATTACATGGCCGGCGAGGGTCGCCGAATGTTTGGCCCCACGACTCCATCAGAGCTGCCCAACAAATTTGCCATGGCGGTGCGCACGCCAGTTGGCGTGTGTGGAATGATTACGCCGTGGAATTTTCCCATGGCGATCCCGTCATGGAAGCTACTGCCCGCGCTCGTATGCGGAAATACATGCGTGATCAAGCCCGCCCAAGACACTCCGCTCTCAACCTACAATCTGATTCGCACTTTGACCGATGCCGGTGTCCCTAAAGGCGTCATTAACCTCGTCACTGGATTTGGCGGAGAAGCGGGAGCGCCGATGCTCGAGCATCCCGAAGTGCGGGCGATTTCTTTTACTGGATCGAGCGCAGTCGGCAAAACCATCGGCACCACTGCGGCGAAGAGCTTCAAGCATTGCTCGCTCGAACTTGGCGGCAAGAATCCGATGATCGTCCTCGACGACGCCAACCTCGAGCTCGCGATTGAGGGTGCGCTCTGGGGTGCATTCGGCACCACCGGCCAGCGCTGCACCGCCACGAGCCGCATCATTGTGCAAAAGGGTGTGTATGGAGACTTCGTCGGCCGGCTCGTTGATCGCGCGAAGAAGCTGCGCGTCGGCAACGGCCTCGACGAAATCAATGAGATGGGGCCTGCGGTCAACGAGCGCCAACTTTTGAGCGACCTCGAATACGTTGACATTGGCCGGACTGAAGGCGCGAAGCTTGCATGCGGCGGCAATCGTCTCGACAAAGGCGATCACAAAAACGGCTTCTTCATGGAACCCACCGTTTTCACCGACGTTGATCCCAAAATGCGCATCGCGCAGGAAGAAATATTCGGGCCAGTGGTTTCCGTCATTCCCTGCGAAGATTTCGAAGACGCGGTCCTGATTGCTAATAACATCGAGTACGGGCTCTCGTCAGCGATTTACACCCGTGATGTGAACAAGGCCTTCGCCGCAATGCGCGACCTCTATGCCGGCATAACCTACATCAACGCACCAACGATCGGAGCTGAAGTCCATCTTCCATTCGGCGGAGTGAAGGCCACCGGCAACGGACACCGCGAAGGCGGAATTGGCGCGATTGATTTCTATACGGAATGGAAATCGGTGTACGTGGATTACTCCGACCGCTTGCAGAAGGCGCAGATAGATCGGCCGGAGTAGAACGTTGGTCGTTGGAGATTGGCGAAATCATTCACGACGATGCCACTTGCTGCCCCAGAAGACCTCACGATACGCGCTTTCGTGGTCCGCGAGAGACGTGAAAGATTTCTTGAGCTCCTCGCTAAACCGAAGCAACGCCACAAGATCACTGACTCCCTTGCCCACCCACATCCCGCTTGGTTCGATAGCCGTTTTGTAAAGCAGATAACATCCTCACAGCGAGGGGCTGTCGGAATCGCAAAACTGCGTCGCGAGAAAGGTGCTGGCCCGAAATGCTGGGTCATATCCGAGGACAAGAGCCTAGACGCCCGGGAAATGGAGCTTGAGCCGCTTCTCAATCAAATTGTTGGGTATGGTATGGGAGCAATCCTTTGCTGCGTTCCCGGCAGACTCGCGTTTGTCGAAAGCGAAGATGGAAGGTTCATTCTCGAAAAATGAGGATTTCGATCCGGCTGCTTGCGAGCAAGCCGCCCAAAATCCCGGCGCAGTCGGCGTTCTCTGCGGTTAAAATCTTTACGTATGCCCCTAACCCAAGTCCGCGAAATCACTCCAGCCCAGCGCCTGGACAACTTGCGTTACGCCATCCGCGACCTGGTTGGCCTGGCCGATCAAGTCAAGCAGCAGGGACATAAAGTCCTTTACCTGAACGTTGGCGATCCCAACATTTTTGACTTCGCTCCGCCCGCGCATGTGGTTGAGGCCGCGTATCGAGCCATGCGCGACAACAAGAATGGCTACGCGCCTTCGGCCGGCGTTCCTGAAGCGCTCGAAGCGATTCGGAATGAAGCCGAACGCAATGGAATCATCAGCGTTCAGGACGTATTCGTGACTAATGGTGCCGGCGAAGCCGTAGACCTCTGCCTGACTGCGCTGCTCAATCCCGGCGAGAATGTGCTCACGCCCAGCCCTGATTATCCGCTTTATACAGCCGTTCTTTGCAAGACCGCCGCGGAAATGAATTCTTATTATTTAAACGAAGAGGATGGTTGGCAACCTGACCTCGACGACCTTCGCCGCAAAATCAATTCAAAGACCCGCGCCATCGTTCTGATCAATCCGAATAATCCTACTGGCGCGTTATGCACCCGGAAAATGTTGGGCCAGATCGCCGACATTGCACGAGAGCATAATCTGCTCATCATCGCCGATGAAATTTACGACAAGCTGATTCTCGATGGCGGCGAGCACATCTCAATCGCCGCCGTTGCTCCCGATGTCCCAGTCGTGACGATCGGCGGGTTGTCAAAAAATTATCTTGCGCCGGGTTGGCGGATGGGTTGGGGCATTGTTAGCGGCGACCCCGCAACGGTAAAGCCGTTTGTCGAAGGTATTCACAAAATGTTGCGCGCCCGGTTGTCAGCAAATCATCCAGAGCAATATGCGATCAAGCCAGCGCTCGAAGGACCGCAAGATCACCTGATTGACGTACGCAAAAAACTCACTGCCCGCCGCGACATCACCGTAGAAGCCTGCAACTCGATCCCACGGATGAGCTGCGTGGCGCCGCGCGGCGCCTTCTACGCTTTCCCCAAAATAGACATTCCGGAAGATGACGCCGTATGGGTGAAAGAACTTTTACTGCAGAAACATATTCTGGTTGTGCACGGCTCCGGCTTCGGACAAAAGCCTGGAACCAGGCACTTCCGAATTGTTTTCCTGCCGCAGGAGGAGACACTTAGAACCGCATACGCTCAGATCGACTCCTTTATGAAGGATCGCGCGTAGGCATCACGGCGTTTTTTGGCGCTTCGGAAAACCTCTGACTCCCATAGGAATCAAATTAGCTGGACGAGTGCAGGCGAGACACAACATCGCGACTACGCTTGCCTCATTTGTGCCTTGTTTCTGCCCTTTGCCTGCAACTCGTCCGAATCTTTGTCCCTTCGTCTCTTGGACTTTCTTTTCGAATCTGCTGTAATCGGCCTGCGTGTTCGACATTCATTCCCACATCCTGCCTGAAGTTGACGACGGCCCTAAATCATGGGAAGCCGCCGAGGCCATGTGCCGCATGGCTGCCGCGGATGGGATCGAGCACATGGTGGCCACTCCTCATTCGAACGACCGCTATTTCTATGATCGTGAATATCTCTCGAATTTGTTGCAGGAACTCCAGCGTCGAATAGGCGATCGGCCAAACCTCAGCCTGGGTTGCGACTTTCATCTCTCGTTCGAAAACATGCAGAGTGCCTTGCAGGACCCCACGCGGTACCGCATCGGCAACGGCCGCTATCTGCTCGTCGAGTTCAGCAATTTCAGCATTCCCGCCCAGGTGGATGAGTGGTTCACCAAAATGTGCCAAGCGGGAACGACCCCAATCATTACTCATCCTGAGCGCAATCCCATCCTGCAGGAATCTCCTCAACGCGTACTGCAGTGGATTGAACTCGGCTGCACCGTGCAGGTGACTGGGTCCATCTTCACGGGATCGTGGGGAGCGCGGGCCAGGCAAGTTGCCGAGTGGCTATTGCAAAGGAAAGGCGTGCATTTTCTCGCCACCGACGCGCACGATACTGAGCGCCGTCCGCCTGTACTGTCGGCGGCAAGGCGCGCGCTAGCGAAACAATTCGGTGAGCCAACAGCGCACGCTCTGGTTGAAGCCAATCCGCAAGCGGTAATGAATGACACACCGCTCCCCACAGCTTAAAAACCTGGCACCGATTTTTACGGATAAATTTCACACGCTCTTCGGGACGGTTACGCCGTTATTTGATCCTGCCAAGAAGTTGGTTTCCTGATGGCTGATGGCTGACGGCAGACGGCTGCTAGACTTTTCTCCATGAAAGCAGTCGTAATCACGCGCCTCGGCGGCCCTGAAGTGTTGGAGGTTCGCGCCGTTCCCGATCCAGTTCCGAATGCAGGCGAAGAACTGGTGCGAGTGGAGGCCGCCGGCGTAAATTTCGCTGATATCCTGGCCGCCAGCGGCGGATATCCTGGCACCCCCAAGCCTCCTCTCGTTGCCGGTCGAGAATTCTGCGGCACGCGTGTCAGCACTGGCGAACGTGTCATGGGCTATGCCCAATGGGGAGCCTTCGCCGATCTCATCGCAGCCCGTTCGGCTCTGCTGTGGCCGGTGCCACAAGGCTGGAGCGCGGAAGAAGGCGCCGCATTCCCGGTCAACTTTTTTACCGCTTATCTTGCGTACTGGAAATCCGGGCTCGTGAACCAATCCCGACTGCCCCCCGATCCGGGAAGTACGGGGTCAGGTTCAGCCCGCGTGCTGATTCATGCTGTCGCGGGTGGCGTTGGCACCGCCGCAGTTCAGATTGGCAAATTGCTCGGTGCCGAAATGTATGGGACTTCGTCGTCCGATGAAAAGCTGGAGCGGGTGAAACAACTCGGCCTGCAACATTCGATCAATTACAAGCAGCACGATTACGTGGACACTATCAAAGACCTAACCCATGGCGAAGGGATTGACGTGGTTTTCGAAATGCTCGGAGGCGAGCACACGGCAAAAAGTATTCGCTGCCTGCGCGATTTCGGCCGCGTGGTCTGTTATGGCTCGGCCACCGGACAGCGCGGTCAAATTGATCCGGCCTCGCTTTATTCCAAAGGCGCAAGCGTGCATGGACTATGGCTGACTTATCTCTCAGCGAAACCAGATCTCATGCAACAAGCCTGGGCGTGGCTCTCGTCGCAGGCTGCAGCGGGGTATCTCCGCCCCGTGATCGGCGATGTCTTTCCGATGACGAAAGCCAGTGACGCGTATCGGCTCCTGCTGGAGAGAAAGAACTTTGGAAAAGTCGTGCTTACGCAGAAGTGATCGCGTTGTGAAAAATCGCGCGATTGTGGAAATCAGCTGGCGAGCGTGCGATCTACGTATTCACGGTGCGTGCGAATGAATCCGGCAATCAAGGCGAGAAAATTCGGCCGCGACTCTTCGTTGTTAATAAATCCATCCACATGGGCGAGACTATCCGGCAGGTGGCCGCAGTAGAGAACAACCGGAACCTCAGGTTTGACCCTCTTCATTTCAGCGGCTAACGCGTTGCCGCTCGTGGCCCGAACCATGTGTCCCGACAAGACAAGGCTGACCTGAGTATCGGTTAAGAGTTCCAGCGCTCGCGCGCCGGTAGTGGCAACGAGCACGGCGTACCCAGCGTCCTCGAGGATTCCCTTGCGCAGACGTAGCAATTCCTCATCTTCGTCTACACAAAGGATAGAGGACTTCGATGACAGCTTGGGACGAGCCCCGAACCGCCACTTATGTGCGGTGTTGGACGACACTGCTGTTCACTGTGACCTAATTAACCCTGCACGTAAATACGGGAAACACTGTATTGCGTTTCGGGCGGGAATTCAAGAAGGCTAGGCCAGCAATCTGGCCGCATCCTTCGCGTGATACGTCAGAATGATGCTCGCCCCTGCCCGTCGTATAGAGGTCAGGGATTCCAGAATGATGCGTTCTCGGTCAATCCAGTTATTGCGCGCGGCGGCTTCAATCATGGCGTACTCGCCTGAAACCTGATAGGCGGCAATGGGCAAATCAAATCGCGCGCGGGCGGCAGCGATGACGTCCAAATACGGCATGGCAGGCTTCACCATCACCATATCTGCGCCTTCTTCTATATCGAGCGCGATCTCGCGCATGGCTTCGCGAACGTTGGCTCCGTCCATTTGGTAAGACCTGCGGTCGCCAAACTGCGGAGCGGAATCTGCAGCCTCGCGGAATGGACCGTAGAACGCCGACGCGAACTTCGCAGCGTAGGAAAGAATCG
>Ga0066705_10000168_pt1 | contig 14703 bp, 22 predicted proteins | sample GraSoiAngelo_154_FD_66506 | JGI IMG/M metagenome (GOLD analysis project Ga0066705, IMG submission 66506) | Grasslands soil microbial communities from the Angelo Coastal Reserve, California, USA - 14_1009_13_20cm | ecosystem: Environmental > Terrestrial > Soil > Grasslands | place: USA... | reverse complement strand
GGAAGCGTTCCCGCGCGGCAGCATCACGCGCGAGATCTTCTGAGAGGAACTTCAACGCGACGTGACGATGTAGCTTAAGGTCTTCTGCCTCGTAGACCAGGCCCATCCCCCCGCCTCCTAACTTGCGCAGGATGCAGTAGTGCGAGATGGTTTGGCCGATCAGGAGCCCTGAGCCTCCGTTCGCGAATGGTAGAATGGAGCACGAAGCCGGTCAATGGTACCTCAATCTTCCAGCGTCGCGCTGGAGACCAAGTAGCTCCCCCGAGACCTACAGTGCATAGCTGTTGAGCACTGCGAGAAATCGCGCGTGAAACTAAGTCAGGAGCGGTGACACCCCCCTTGCCCCCCGTTGCGACTAGGTTGGGTAAAATCAGCAGGAAGGTCTTGCAACCTCGCAGTTTAGCGTTGAACTCTTTTGCTTGGAACTCTCGGGCGTTGCTCACGTGGAATTTCGCGCAACTACAAGAAAGGATTGGAGGCGCGGGTCGGAATCGAACTTGAGGCGTTTAGCAGGCGTGAAAGAGTCTCCGCAGGAGACGACTGGGAGCCTGCTGCCGAAATCCTGAGGCTGCGTTTTTTGCAGGCGAAGGATCTCTGCGACGAAGTTGGCTGGGTGGGATTGGAGGCGCGGGTCGGAATCGAACCGACGTATAAAGGTTTTGCAGACCTCTCCCTTACCACTTGGGTACCGCGCCTTGCAGCTCTTAAATTAGCCTATGCACCGCAAAGAGTCTATCCGCTCGCCACAAACGGAAAAGCCCTCGCCGATGGGGGCTTGGCCTTGAAATCTGGAGCACCACTCGGAGCAGTTTGAACCGACTGGTGCAACTCCAGTCACTGCTCATCAGTTTATCGAGAACTGCCGGGGTCTAGCAATGGCCCTATTTACAGGCAAGATTGCCATTTCCGCTGTTGACGCCGGTAGCTCTGCAACCGAATAATCCTATTCGATCATCAGTCCTGGCACTTTTGCTGGCAACGTATGAGAAGCCCGTTGTTCGCGTTGGAGCCACGCTCCTTTTTGCTGCAACGTTTGTCTGGTAATGCGTCCAGATTGCTGACCTTGAACTTGGAGCAGTCATGCGCGTCAAATAAAACTTGGGCATTCCATGAATACGTTGTTTCTTCTTTCGATGGCGCATAACGCCAATGACAATCGCTGCAACCGTAGGTCAGAAATATCGGGACAGATTCCGGTGAACTTACCATATGGCGGGGCAGCATTTACTCAACCTCGTGCTACGCGGCCCGATCACTTGACGAAGCAACTCTACTCAAGGTCCTGAGTATTGAACTGGCATCTGCCAACTTGCGATGCTCGAGCTCTGTAATATCCGCACGCGATTCTCGTTGAGCGATGGCTTGCCGTGCCGCGTCGATGCGAGTTACCACCTTGTTGGGATTGAGTTCAAAAAGCGCGGCCTTGTATAGTTCCTGCCAGTTCGTATCGAGCATGGCAGCCCTCCCACTCCCGAAGGGTGCATGGACAGCCTGCGATCAGTTGAGCTGCGCCCGAAGAGGACCCAATCGTAACTCCCTTGTTATAAATTGCAAGCTAAATTGTTTAGTTCGACAGCGAACGAAGAATCGCCAGTCACGTTAGGCAGGGTTTAGGGTCGCGTTTGCCGCGGGCAGCGAAATGGCTGCCAGCGGCCACGGGCACGCATTTCCACTTGATTCTTGGGAGCACAAATGCTGACAATACGGGCTATCGTTTCCGAGATTTGCTCTGCGCCGTTGCCAGCGAATGGCGGAGGGCAAACAATGCAAGCCGAAAAGCGAGAGCGTTGGATGCGGCTCTGCGTGGAAGCCGCTGACGAGCAGGACTCGAACCGCTTGCTCGAACTAATTTCTGACATCAACCGCCTGCTACATGAAAATAGAGATGCGGCTCAAAAATGTGCGGCGGGAAGCAACGGGATATGTCATCGAAGCTGAGAAAAAGGCGGGCTAGGAAATCGTTCGATGGCGGCTAGTTCCACCGCTGGTCCTTGATTTCCTTATTGGTTTTTTCATATGTTGGTTCCTCATCTTCCAACAACTTGGCCGAAAATCAACGCGAAACCATAGCGCCGCTGCGATGGCTCGATCTGGGGCCTGGATTCGCCGACCGAGGCGCGGCATCCGGTAGGCGGTCTTCTGCCATCCAAACATCACCATACTGTGGAACAGAGGAGAAGCTTATGAAGATCGCGACATTGGTGCTGTTTTCCGTGATGATGTTGGCCCCCTCACCTACTCTATTCTCAGCTCCATTCCAAAAGGATAAGCCCGCTGAAGTGGATCGTGCGGAGCAGAGTTTAAACACTGCGAAAGGCGAACTTGAGAAGGCGGGAGCTGAGTGGGGGGGGCACAGAATGCAGGCAATCAAACACATCGACGCTGCTCTCCACGAATTGGAACTGGGAGAACAGTGGGCGCGGCAGCATCACGACATCAAGTGAAGCTGGCCACAACTCGCAACCGAAATGGTGGAACAAGCGGAGCCACTAGTTTGTGAGCCGTGGAATGAAGGAAAATCTCCGTCGTCAGAAGTGCCGGAGGCCCTACGCAGATGTTGGAGGAGGCGCGGGGCCTTCCGGTCTATCTGCTCTCTTCTCCAAAACGATTGAGCTAGCCAAGGTTAAAAGTCGCTTGCGGAAGTTCAGAAGCTGAACTAGAGTAGCGGGCATCTTTTCCAGATGAGGCTGCCTCTCCGATGAAAACCATGATGCGTGCTGCTTCGCCCGTGTTCTTAATGGTTTTAGTCATGCTTCAAACCTCTCATGCAGGGGTAATCACAAACGTATCGGTCCCCGTGAACATTCCCCTGTTCATTCCCTGTGCAGCAGGCGGGGCAGGGGAGTTGGTTATTCTAAGTGGCGATCTGCATGTGCTGGTGAGGTTCACCATGAGCAAAGGCGGCGGCGTTCATGCTGCTGTTCATTTTCAGCCACAAGGGATCACCGGCATAGGCCAGACAACGGGTGACAAGTATCAGGGCACAGGGGTGACCCAGGATCAGATCAATGCAAGAATCGGAGCGGAAGAAACATTCATCAACAATTTTCGTATTATTGGGCAAGGCAGCGGAAACAACTTTTTGATCCACGAAAACTTTCACATGACAATCAATGCCAATCGGAATGTCACCGCATTCGTTGATAACTTCAGCGTCGATTGCAGATAGTGAGGGGGCTTCCGGTCTAATCTGCTCTCTTCTCTCGCCAGGATTCCACTGGCCTACTTCGGCGTGACGACCACTCCAACGATCTGATCGTTATACGGCACACCCGCATTTACTCACAGAATTTGATCTTGACCTAGGAACACGGGTAATCGGCTGGTCCACTCTGGAGTAATCTGGTAGCCTCATCCAATCCCGAGCTTGAAGCCTTCGGCAACGAGATCATGATGCGGCACATCAAGCGGCGGGAACTTCAAACGCTCACCTGTTCCTAGCTACGAAAGCAGTTTCAAGCATTCGTTCAGAGCTTCTTCAGCAGCGCCCGAAACTCAGCAACGCGTCTATGGCCTCGTTAACCGACGGGGTCTGACAGGGCAATTTTGGGGAGGACAACCGAAGAGAGCGCGGTAAGGAGAACCGAATCAAAGGGATTCTTGCAGACCCTCTCCCTTACCACTCGGGTACCACGCCGGCCTGCGGTTCTTAAATTAGCCTAAGCGAAGCCAACAGTCCACATGCTCGCCACAAATGCAAAAGCCCTCGCCGGATGCGGGGCTGGGCCTTGAATTCTGGAGCGGGAGACGGGATTTGAACCCGCGACTTCGACCTTGGCAAGGTCGCACTCTACCGCTGAGTTACTCCCGCTCGTCTGTGTGATTTTACAACACTTCGCTTTCAAACGCGTATTCGTATGTCGCTTCCCGCTCGGGTTTTCACATGCTCGTCATCAGCGAATGCTGATTGAGAATTCCTTTGCAGATCGCTTGCAGCATTGGGGGGCAGCCATTCTTCTTTCCCTGATTCACGATTGTTCTCACGGGAACTGCAGAGCCAGCTGGCTTCGACGCAAGAGTGGCCTCGTCCTCATTTGCATGTCAACGATGCGGCGCCAGTAAACGTTCCGCCGTCCTGTTGAGGCTGCGTGGCTGTGATCGTCACCGAGCCGCTGACCGCATTTATGCAGGTCGCGACGCCATAAGTTGGGCCTTGCGTATTGCTAATGGAGACATCACTTGGGTCGGAAGTGGACCAGGTGACATTATTAAGCATTGCTGCTGTAATCGCAGGGCAGCCTTGCTTAACCGGAAAACTATTGAACGCGACGAACTTCTGCTGATTACCTGGCGGCGCAGTGCTGTGGTCGGCGGCTGCCGTATTTGGCGACACAGAGACCCCTACCGGCCCACAGTCACCAGCACCACCACAACCGAGTGCCGCGATGAGAACTAAACCAATGCAAATACATGTTGGTATCCGCAATACGCAGCCCATAATGCTCTCCAGACGACTCTACTGATGTCCCGCTCCACCCTTCTCCAGCATCTCACTCGCCCGCGCCGTGATCTGATTCCTCACATCCCACAGTTCCTTATAGAAAAGATGTTCCATGCGCTGGTGCAGGACCTCGACCGGTGTTCCCATCGTGCCCACTACCCCGCCTCCAATGATTCTTTGCGCCAGCTTCAGGTGATGGAAGCGAAACAGGTGAACACGTTCATCGAAGTCGAGCAGACGTTCCGCCACGTCGTGAAGCCCAAATAGTTCGTCGTGTCGCCGGTAAACGTCGTCCACGCTTACATTTGCTTTGCGCAGCTCCTCGTGGAATGCCTCCCCTAGACGAGGGCCGATGTGCAGCAGCGCAAGAAAACCGGGAGAATCCAGCCCGCTCCCGTGCCCCAATCCGGCGCGGATGAGATGGTAATCATAAGGTGTGATTGTTTCCAGCACGTGCAATAAAGAAATCGGAAACTCGAGCATGTGATTGCCGCGCCGCAATAGGGCCGCCGCATTTGCGAAGTCTCCTTCGCTAATGTGTTCATGCGCCCGCTCCAGTTCCCATGCCGCGCCCTTGAGCAGCAGCTCTGATGCCTGATGCACCACCTGAAACGTCAGCTCATCTTTGTGGAGAAATTCCTCTGGCCTCTTTTGGAGTGACAGCAGCTCGTCCGTGCGCAGGTAGCGCTCATAGTCCGAGGCTCCTTTGCCGGGAAGGATGGGTTTACGGAGATCGTCCATGATGAAGGCAGTGCCGCTTGCGGCTTAGCTCTCTGCGCGCCGAGTTGGCGGAGAAGGCGAATGTCCCGTCCACTGCGGATCTTCTTCCGGTGGAACAATCGACCCGTCGCGCATATGGATAATGCGATCTCCGTACTCGGCCGCCGTCGGATTGTGCGTAATCATCAGCACCGTCTGGCCTAGCTCTTGGTTGGAATGGCGCAGCATGTTCAGCACGATCTCAGAATTCTTGGAGTCCAGGTTGCCGGTTGGCTCGTCTGCCAGCACAATCGCCGGCTTGTTAATTAGGGCGCGGGCCAGCGCCACGCGCTGTTGCTCACCCCCGGAAAGCTCCGAAGGACGATGGTGCAGGCGCTTCTCGAGTCCCAGCAGGTTCACGATGCGCTCAAAGTAAGCGCCGTCGTGCGATCCGTTGGTTCCTGCAATGTCGAGCGCTATATCAATGTTTGATCGTGCGTCAAGCGTCGGCAGCAGATTGAATTTCTGAAATACAAATCCGATTTTGCGCTTGCGCAAGCGGGTGCGCTCCGCGTCAGAGAGCGTCGCAAAATCTGTCCCATCAATAATGACGTGTCCTGAGTCAGCCCGCGTCAAACCGCCAAGCAGATAGAACAAAGTCGATTTACCGCTCCCGGAAGGGCCCACGATGCTCACAAACTCGCCCTTCTGCACGCTGAACGAAATGCCGCGCAATGCCGGCACCTCCACCTTGCCCACGTGGTAGGTTTTGCGCAGCTCGACAGCTTCAATGAACGCGGTCATCCCATAGTCGATACTACACGAAAGCCGAATAGGTTGATTTGGGCCGCTCAGGCGGCGCTGGTCTGCGCGGCAGAACGGTTGCGAGACTGCGCCCGCTTGGGGCCGCGCTTGCGTATCAGGAGCAAACGGATGCGCTCCAGCAATTCGACCGGCGCGTACATGCCCTTGGGAAGGAAAACGTCAGCATGCGTATCCCGATCGTAGATTTTGACTTTCCCGGAAAGCAGAATCGCCGGCGTCTGCGGCGAGATGCTCTTCACCTGTTCCACCAGCTTGGTGCCGTCCAAACCCGGCATGATTAGATCAGTCAGCACCAGATCAATGCCGCCCTTTTTGAAGATCTCCAGTGCTTGCTCGCCACCAGTGCATGTGATTACCCGATAGCCCCTGGTTTCCAGCATGACTTTGCGGATTGAAAGCGACTGCTCATTGTCGTCAACGCAAAGAATCGTTCGTTTTGGTTTCATTTGTGCTTTTCGCAGTGGCTCAGGAAAAGCTGGGAGTTTCAGATAATTTATTGTTCCAGAGCGGAATGAATCCTAAAGGCGAACACCATAGATTGTAAAGTAACGCCGATGTTAATGGGACACTCGCACCATTGCAAAATTTTTTCGTGTGTGCATGTGAGCATTTTTTCGCGGTGAGCATGCATCCGGCTTCAGAGGAAAATTTGCCGCCGGCAAAACTTCCACAGTCGTCCACCGCGTGTGAGTTGACCACTCGGTCATCCTGGTGTGGGGACCGGGCTTGGCCCCGTCCAGAAAATTGCCGAAGAAACATGCAAGTGCACTACAGCGGCTCTGTATTCCAGGCAGGAATCCAGCCGCGTTTGCCTTCGCCATTGCGGACCAGCAACCAGTCGTGCCGGGCCTCTTCGACGATAACTTCCTCCCCGGGCCGTACCTCAAGTTCGCGTGCCGAGTAATCCTGCAGCACAGTTGCTTCTGCTCCTTCGCCGGAGAGCAACTCGACCGGAACCCAGCCTTCGCGGCCATCCGCCGCCTTGCACCACTTCCAACCAGGGGAGTCGGCGTCCTCGCGTCCGACATTGACTCTCTCACCAGCCTCGACGCGTATCGGGTCGGGATACTCAATCCTGTGCTCGAGCTTTATGCGGACCTTGCGGTGAGGCGTCTGCATCCCGGCATCGTACGTTTCACAATCGCGGTTTTCAACGTCCAAGAGAGTGGCGGATTGATATCGCTCCCGCGGTTTGACTCCCTCACCACCGCCGCGTATCCTAACGAATGTATGCGCACTCGCTCCATGCCGGCCTGCTGTTGTTGTACGCGGATGCCGGTGCGTGGGTAGCGCGAATCAGGTTCCTGATACCCACCCGGCCCAATCGGGTGGGTTTCGTTTTTAGCGCTCAATAACTCACCCGCAAGCTACGACGGGGACCTTGCATCCCGGCATTCCGGGGCGAACAAATTTTATTCTGACTGAGGAGATCACATGAGTACTGCAACCCTAACTCCAGCCGTAAACCAAATTCCACGTATCAACGACACAGCCCCGAACTTCACCGCCGAAACCACACAAGGCACGATCAACTTCCATGAATGGATTGGCGACGGATGGGCGATCTTGTTTTCTCACCCCAAAGATTTCACTCCCGTGTGCACCACCGAGCTCGGCTATATGGCGGGCTTGCAGCCTGAATTCGCCAAGCGCAACACCAAAATAATCGGGCTGAGTGTCGATCCCGTCAGCGACCACCGCAAGTGGGCAGGCGATATCGAGGAAACCCAGGGCCACAAAGTGAATTACCCGATGATCGGCGACCCCGAACTCAGAATCGCTAAGCTCTACGGCATGTTACCCGCTGAGAGCGGGACTACTTCCGCGGGCCGCACCCCGGCAGACAACGCCACCGTGCGCACCGTATTCGTCGTCGGCCCAGACAAGAAAATCAAGCTCCAGCTCAGCTACCCAATGACCACCGGCCGCAACTTCGACGAAGTACTGCGCGTCCTCGACTCGCTGCAGCTCACCACCAAGCACAGTGTCGCCACGCCGGTGAACTGGAAGCCGGGCGACGACGTCATCATCAGCGGCTCAGTCTCCAACGACGAAGCGAAGAAGAAGTATCCTGGCGGCTGGAAGGCGCCGAAGCCGTATCTGCGCATTGTTCCCCAGCCGAAGTAGCTGCATGCGGTTTCGAGAACCGGTTTTGTGGAGGTCATTGGCCGGATCGCCTGGTCTTTGAAGGCTTGAACTCCAGGTGTGGGGGCGGACGTCTCGTCGGCCTAGGTCAATGTGCTGCTCTGAGTCCTTCCAATCACCACTTGTCTTCCTGAGGCAGCGGAGTCCATCGCTCCGCGAAGGACTCCCAACGAAGGACCTATGCATTTCTCTTCGGCACGATTTGTGTGGGGGCGGACATCTCCGTACGGCCGGGGACACGCCTGACATTTTAGACCGGGTACATCCCTGACACTTTCTCCTCCAGTTCGGTTAGGGGATGGGGTGCAGGGGAAGGGGATTCGTCCCCTTCCCCTGCCTCATCTCTGTTGAAGTCCTTATCCTGGGGCAGCGGCAAAACCGCGAGCCTGTGGCTGTCGAAGCGGGCGATGGGAAACTCAGCGAAAAAGATAGTGAAGAACCGGCCATCGATGGGCAATAAGCCGACGTGCTCGTGATCGAGCACTTCGGTCAGGAACACGTTGCGGTGTTTCCAACAAAGCACGCCACCCTGCCGCACCGTCCCCACCAGCATGGCGCTGCCGTATTCCGGCTCCGGAACTCGCCCCGGGTAGGGCCGCGGCGAGGGCACATAGAGCACACTCGGGGTCTGCATGGCCAGGGCCTGGTGCGGCCGCTGCTCGTTGTACTCACGCCGGAAGCAGTCAAAAGCTCGCTGCTGCGCGCGTCGATTGGCCGCGGGCGGCGAGGCCGTCTCCTGCTTCAGCGTGCGATGCATCCGCTCGTGTCGCCCATTCTGCTCCGGATGTCCAGCGGCAATGCGCTCCGGCACAATCTCCAGCTTCATCCACCACACCGCCAGCCGCGACAGACCGGCAATAGCCCGGGAGGCAAAGGGCGCGCCGTTGTCGCTGCGAATCGCCTCCGGCATGCCGTGCTCGCGAAACGCCGCCTCGAAGATGGCCTGCACCCGTTGGCTGTCGGTTTTCTCCACGGCCTGGCAGCGCAGCAAGTAGCGGCTGTACGCGTCGCTGATGTGAGTGGATCCATGCGTGCCCCATCCCCAGTGCGGAACCAGCCCTTGAAATCGGCACACCATACTCGGTTGGGAGCATCGGCGGCGGCGAACGGCTGGCGGTAGGACGGCGTGCGCTGCCGTTTCCTGCGCCTCACCACCAGGCCTTCCCGCGCCAGCATCGCGCCCATGGTGCTGGCGGCCGGCCATCGCCGCCCGGGATGATCCCGCTCCAGCACCCGCTTGAGCTTGCGCGCTCCCCACGTCATGTGCCCCCGCCGCAACTCCAGCACCGCCTGCTCGATCTCCTCCGGGGTTTGGTTGGGATGCCGCCGCGGAGCCCGTCCCAGCTCGCGCAGCGCCTCCAGCCCCCCTTCGCGGTAGCGGTGCAGCCAGTAATAGCCGGTTTCCCGCGAGATGCCGTAGATCCGACACAACTCCGCCATCGTGTACAGCTCGTCTTCATGGGCGATTACAAACCGCGTCCTCTCCTCCACGACACTGCGGTTCGAGAACGACCATGATCCCGACATCGCCAGAAAGGTACAGACTGAAGCGCAAGACTTCCTGCGTCGAATGAGGAAGCGTTGATCTGATGCTGATCCAAGCGAGGGCGAGCGCAAAGATCGGAATCATCGCGGGCGTCAAGGTGGCGATAGTTGTCGCAGAAATTGGAGCGGGATTCAAGAGCGCAGGCGTGTGGGGGTTAGTTGTCGGTCTCGGGATCGCGGGCCGCGGTCCTTTGGTTCAATCCTTCTGAATCATCACTTCCGTTGCTTTTATGATGGCGGTCACTTTATCACCCTTCTTCAGCTTCAGCTCTTCTGCGCTGCGCCGGGTGATCGCGCTCTCGATAATGTTGTCGCCGACTCGCACGACAACATGCGCCATAACGTTCCCAAGAATAATTTCTTCAATGGTTCCACGGAGCTTGTTTCTTGCGGAGATTGGCATAGGTGAGAATTATAGCCGTCAGTCTCATTCTGCGGGCAACAGGATCCAGCGAAAGGCTCGCGGCAAGAGAAACCCGGCCTCCTCACGACTAGGAAACCGGGTAATCAGGAGACAAGCGACGCCGAGTCTCTGATGGGATTGATCCAGAGCAGGTTGCCACGGATGCCGCTCCTGGCGGGGTTTTGCTCGATACGACAAAGAAATTGCCGCTGTGAAACCCTTTTCACCCACGGATGTGCTATTTGCCCAAGCCCCGTTTTGCAATAAGCTTCAAGTCCCCTGGAGCTGTTCGGCATGGGTGCTCTGGCCTAGCCTGCGTCGAATCCGGAGCGTTCACTGCTTTCGAGGGCCAGGGGCCAGGGTTATGCAGAAGCGCAGTCTCGATTCACTGCTGTACGGCACAATTGCGCTGTTGGCGTTTTCTATCCTTGGTTTCATCTACCTTCTGTGGCAGACCTACAGGATGGCGGCGAAATAGTTGACTGCCCGCTGGAATCCGATTATTCTCCTCCGCAAGATTTAGAGACGGGAAACGCGAGAGAAGGCCCGGAGCGATCTGGCCCTTTTCCTTTGCAGAGTGAAATCTGAAAAACGGCCGGATTATGTCCGCAAGTGCCATCATTTGGAGCGGGCCGTGGTCTTTTCCGTGCGGCATCGGTCGGGCGTGAATTAGGCAGGCAGCACTAGGGTAATAGCACGCCAGACTGTTCACGTCTGGAAGCCGTGAGCACGATTTCAGCGACTTTTCGTCTCAGCCGACTAATACTTGTGTGCCATTCCCAGAATCCTGCATCAGTCTTAAGCTGACTGGCGAGCTGCTCACGTTTCTCTTCGCCGTTGCGGTCCCAAAGCTCTATATCAAGCCGTCCTCATGGGATACCACGTTCCTCGCGCATGCTTGTGCAAGCTCTTGGTATTGATCGCTGTCCGCTTTTTGAGTTGCTTAATAGTGAATGTTGGGAACTGCCCTCGGCGCACGCTCCGTTCCCCACGCACGCAACTTCTTTGTGACAGTATTGTCCAGTGGCACTTCGAACACACACCCAAAGCGGTGCAACTCGCACTCGTCGCACAGAAATTGGTTCAGCGAAGCCATCACGATGAAGATGTTGATCGATTTTCTGGCTGCCCCCAACGCTCTGCTATAGGAAACCTCGCCATGAGCGCTTGCGTTTGATCCTCCAACCATTTCGGATATTCCGAGGGTTCGAGACTCGCCGTTGCCTCAGGTTGAGGCCAGCAAGAAATCCTTGTGCTGCTTCCACGAAGCCCGACCCTAGTTTCCTGAACGTAGAGGCCGTAATGGCGGCATTGGTGCGTAATGGCGGCATCGGGAATGCATCGCCGCACTGCAAAAAGCTCCACAACAGATGGTCTGGTGCTCTCCAACTGACACCGGGGGAAGGATGGAAAACTCAGGGCCGCTTTTTGAGTTCAATTTTCTTGGGCGACTGGCAATTATTCTTGCTTTCTTCCTCGTTCAGTTGATGGTGGGGTTGCCTCTCTAATGAGCCGAGCCAATTTAGAAGCGGACCTAACGACCGTGGAACGCGCCGCCTGCCGTTATCATCAATGAAGATTAAGTTCTGCCAGTGGTCGGTGCGGAAGATGCTGATCTGCAGTATCTCGGACACACGGGTCGTCTTCGGCGAGCCGGGCTTGTCTTGAGAAAGCCGCGGGAGGCCATCGCTATCAAGCATCCGCTGAACTTTCAGCAATTCGGAACTCGGCAGCGAACCCTCCAATACCTTAGTGCGGTCTCCATGGGACGTCTCCATGTGAAACTGGCCGTCGCGGCGTAAGAGAATACAAATAGTATTTCCTGGTGTTGTGCGCTGAACACGCAACAAGTACGGGGAGATCACAGCGTCGTCAGGGCGCTCGCTTTGAGCAAAGGCAGGCAGACCGCCTGAAATTAAAACGGCTAAGACGAGATGAACCAGCACGCAGCGCACTCCTGCCAGACTACATCACAGGGGCGTGACTGACGTAAATGAACGAAAGTCCAGTCAGGATCGTCGAATGGAGCGGCCCGACGAAGGAGCGCATGGGCTGGAATGGGAGCATGAAAACACTTCAGAATAGCAGGACACAGTATCAAGCTGTACCACCGGCAAAACGTTTTCAACACCGGATGTATCTCTATACTGCCCACAGGCGAAGCCAAGCGCGGCGAGTGCCTCCGGCACGTTGGTCAAATGCGTGCCGTGGACCGTTGCGGCAGCCATTTCGCTGCCCTCTCAAACCCAATTTGCCTTGACCTAAACTGCTGACGCCCCCGTTTGCGCAAGCATCCGCTTGAGTCCCGTATAATCTTGAGATCACCATGCCGGTCAGCCTTGACCAGATTGTGGCCGCAACCCGCCGCAGAGTCGCTGAAGAGCAGCGTACAACCGATTTGCGGGAACTCGAGCGGCGTGCGGCAGAGCACGTCCCGCGCGGTTTTCGAACTGCGCTGCAGGAGAAGAGCCGTGACTCGGTTGCAGTGATTGCGGAGTTGAAGAAAGCGTCCCCCTCGCGCGGCTTGATTCGGGCTGACTTTCATGTTGAGCGACTGGCCCGCGAACTGGAATGTGCGGGCGCGACCGCGCTTTCTGTGCTGACAGATGAGGAATTGTTTCAGGGCTCGCTTCAGAACCTGCGTGTTGCCTCGCGTCCTACGAAGCTGCCATGCCTGCGCAAGGATTTTATTATCGATGAATTTCAGTTCCTCGAAGCGCGAGCTTACTGTGCTGATGCTGTGCTGCTGATCGTGGCTGCGCTGTCGCAACCTGAATTAACCGCGCTGGTGGCGCGGGCGGCTGGATGCAGCTTGAACGTGCTCTGTGAGGTTCACGACTCTGAAGAGCTGCAGCGTGCGGTGGATGCAGGATGCGATCTAATCGGCGTGAATAACCGCGATCTGCGCACGTTCAAAGTGGATTTGGAAACGGCATTCCGGCTCGCCGAGCTGATACCAGGAAATGTTGTCCGAGTGGCCGAGAGTGGCATTCAAACTGGCGGCGACATCTCACGCCTGCGGGCAGCGGGATATGAGGCATTTCTTATTGGGGAGTCGCTGATGAGAGTGGCATCGCCGGGCGAAGCACTGCGCACGCTAATTGCTCAAGCATCGGCTAGACCAATTTCGGTACCAACGGTTCTGACGACTGGAAACTGAGAACTGGCAACTGAATTCCATGACGTGGATCAAGATTTGCGGAATTACAAATCTGGAAGACGCGCAGACTGCGGTTGATGCGGGCGCAGATGCGCTGGGATTCGTGTTTTACGAGAAGAGTCCGAGGAACATTGATCCAGAAGTTGCGCGAGAGATCGTGGCGAAGCTGCCTGGCCAGGTGGAAAAGGTAGGCGTATTCGTAGTTGGGTCTGACATTGAGTGGGACGATATCTTTTGCCGTGTCGGATTGACGGCTGTGCAGCACCAGTTTTCCATCAAGCGCAAAGCGCAGCAAAGCTCCCAAAAAGCAGTTTGTATCGATAGCTTCCCGAGGAAGGCAAGATTTTTCGTGTCCTTGCCCGTGACTCCCTTCCTTGGAGATGAGCAAGCGATCAAATCGCTGGCGGCGGACTTCGCACACCTACGACCGGAAATTCCGGGACAGTCGCCAGTTTCTGAAGGCGTATTTGATACTTTCTTCCTGGATTCGGGCGGTTCCCAGCAGCCGGGCGGGACAGGCCAACCCTTCGATTGGGCGAAGGTTGTACCGATTGCCGAGGCGATGCGGAACGGGGGCACTAAGCTTGTTGTCGCTGGCGGTCTCACTCGGTTCAATGTCAGTGAGGCAATTCGCACCTTGCACCCCTGGGGCGTGGACGTTTCGTCCGGCGTGGAATCGCGACCGGGAAAGAAGGATCCCGAGAAAGTGCGCGCGTTTATCGCCGCGGTGCGGGAAACTGAAAAGAGTGCCTGAATGGCAACAGTAACCCTCGCGTCTAGAAAATCCGCCAAGAATAGCTCAGGCCGTTTCGGCGCTTATGGTGGTCGCTATGTTCCGGAAACTTTGATGTCAGCGCTCGAGGAACTTGAGCGCGAATACGACAAAGCAAAGCGCGATCGGTCATTCCAGCGGCGGCTGGATGTACTGCTAAGAACATTTGCTGGACGTCCAACGCCCTTGTTCTTCGCGCGCCGTCTTACCGACAAGCTAGGCGGAGCCAAAATTTATCTCAAGCGCGAAGATCTGCTGCATACCGGAGCGCACAAGATCAACAACTGCCTGGGGCAAGCTTTGCTTGTCGAACGTATGGGCAAACAGCGAGTCATCGCTGAGACTGGCGCTGGACAACATGGAGTTGCTACTGCAACCGTGTGTGCACTGTTTGGCTACGACTGCGTTGTGTATATGGGAACCGAAGACATGCGTCGGCAGGAGCTGAATGTCTTCCGCATGCGGCTGTTGGGCGCGGAGGTTCGCGCGGTGGATTCCGGTTCACGCACACTGAAAGATGCTATTAACGAAGCCATGCGCGACTGGGTGACCAACGTTCGCACTACGCACTACTTGCTGGGAAGCGTGTTGGGAGCACACCCATATCCGACGATGGTTCGCGATTTCCACAAAGTAATCGGGCGCGAAACCCGGCGCCAAATTCTTCGAGCTGAAGGCAAGTTACCGAATGCGATTATCGCCTGCGTTGGTGG
>Ga0066705_10000166_pt1 | contig 14738 bp, 16 predicted proteins | sample GraSoiAngelo_154_FD_66506 | JGI IMG/M metagenome (GOLD analysis project Ga0066705, IMG submission 66506) | Grasslands soil microbial communities from the Angelo Coastal Reserve, California, USA - 14_1009_13_20cm | ecosystem: Environmental > Terrestrial > Soil > Grasslands | place: USA... | reverse complement strand
AGCTTCAGTGACGACAACTGTTTCTCCTGGAGCAGGCGCCGGCACGCGTTCACGAACCACGACGCGGCGTTCGACGCACCCGCCAGTTAACAGAACGACGGCGCTGAGGGCCATCGGTAATTGAAAGTGCTGCAGCTTCATCTTCATTTCACGAGAACATAGTTTGCGGATCGGCGGGCAAGCAATAGGTAATCGCCTGAATTTGAAGACGCTCCCAGATGGGCCAAAGTTACGGCTGGGCGGCTTTGGACGGCCCTCCATTGATGAGGATTTAGCCTTGACCCGGCGCAAGTTGCCAAAAATTGTCCCCGTTTGACGCCTCTTGAGCGTCGTTTCCTGGGAATCTTAGCTTATGAAAACGAAAACAGTGATTACTCTTCTATCGGCATTTGCGATTACGTCCACGCTTCCTGCGCAGGATTGGGCGAAGGCTAAACTTGAAAAATCGCCACGACACCTTGAGTGGATAAAGGTCAAGCACGACAATCGGGAGGTAAACTGCTCGATTGCGTATCCGCAGGTCAAAGGTAAGGCGACCGCGGTGGTTGTGATTCATGAGATTTTTGGGCTGACAGACTGGGTGCGAAGCGTGACCGATCAATTGGCGGAGGCGGGCTATATCGCCATTGCGCCGGACCTTTTGAGCGGCGCGGCGCCGGGCGGTGGCGGCAGCGCGGAGCTCGGCCAGGACGGGGCGCGCGGTGCAATCGGGAAACTTCCTCCCGACCAGATCACCGCCGACCTGAAAGCGGCCGTCGAGTACGTCTCGAAACTACCTGCGTGCAATGGAAAGGTGGCGGTCGCTGGTTTCTGCTGGGGGGGCGGGCAAACATTCCGCTTCGCCACGAACGACAAAGATATCAAAGCGGCGTTTTCGTTTTATGGGGCGGTGCCGACGGACGAGGCAGCGATTGAACGGATCAATTGTCCGGTTTATGGCTTTTATGCCGAAAACGATGCGCGCATCACGTCGTCGGTGCCCGAAGCGCAGAAGATGATGAAAAAAGCCGGCAAGAAGTACGAACCGGTCACATACAAAGGCGCCGGACATGGTTTCATGCGCGCCGGCGAAGCACCTGATGCCAACGCGGCCAATAAAAAAGCGCGCGATGATGCGTGGGTGCGCTGGAAGAATTTGCTGAAGAAGCTTTGAGCTCATGAACTTTCGCCTGCTGGCCCTTGGCGCAATTGGTTTACTTCAATTCTGCAGCCTCATTGGCATTCTGGCGGACGAACCTCCGGCAGGCCTCCCTCTCCCCCTTGGGGGAGGGGAAAGGGGTGAGGGGGAACGGGCGGGCTCAGCGACGCTCATCCATCGCTCTGATGTGCTTCGGAACCGCGAGAGTAGCAGTGCAGCCACCATGCGTTTGTGGCCGCTACATTCCACAGCCGAGTCGCGCATGAATTATGTCGAGGTCGCGGGAAAAACGGGGCTGCACTTTCACCCGGACGCCGATCACAAGCTATATGTTCTAGAAGGGCGCGTCGTAGTCACGGCTGGGACAAATACGACAACGGCAACAGTTGGCGATTTGATCATCATTCCCAAAGGGGTGCGGCACTGTTATGACGTTCCAGCCAAAGGGGAGCGGGCGCTGCTGCTGACGTTCGATGCGCCGCCTTACGATCCTCGAAAAACGGTGAACCTTGAACCTGCGCGAAAAGCGCGGCCTGCGACGGCAGAATCGGCCCAATAAGCCGGAAGCCTTCTGCGCCACAATAAACCGTGCTGCAGATGCGTCTAAGACCAGATAAGCCTATGCGTAAACTCCCCTCGAAAAGCCTGTGGTTTGCTCTGAGCGTTTCCCTCTTTACAGCGAGTATTGGATCGGCTCAGAAACCCGCTCCATCGACGGCGCAGCCGCCGGACCCGGATGCGCCCACACCGCCAGAAGCTGCGTCCACAAATCGCGCGGCGGCGTTCCGGCGAACTCAACAAAACACGAACGATCCGATCGCGCGCATCCGTAATGAAGGGCTGAACCATTCGCAGGTCATGCAGACGTTGAGCTATCTGAGCGACGTGATTGGGCCGCGGCTGACCGGCTCTCCCAATCTCAAGCGCGCCAATGACTGGACCCGCGAGAAGCTGACTTCCTGGGGATTGACCAATTCGCATCTGGAGGCGTGGGGGCCATTTGGCCGAGGGTGGTCGTTGAAGCGTTTCTCGGCGCAAGTGATCGAGCCGCAAACGATCCCGCTCATTGCCTATCCGAATGCGTGGAGCCCCGGATTGTCTGAGCCTTTGGTTGCTGAGGTGGTTTATTTCAACGTGAAGACGAACAGCGATCTGGAAAAGTACAAGGGCAAACTCAAAGGCTCGATTGTTTTGGCTACTCCGCCGCGTGAGGTCAAAGCGAGGTTCGAGCCGCTGGCCAATCGCGTGAACGAAACAAACCTGTTGCGCCTTGCCAATGCAGCGCCGCCGCGCACGTTCGGAGCTGAATCGAACGGGTTCAGGCGCTTTCGCACAGGATCGGATGCCAACGCGGGAGGCAGCTCCGGTTTCTCGGATGATCCGCCCGCGACAAACACAACCCGAACGGCAGCGGTGCCACAGGATCGCGCAGGCGCAAGAGGCAGACCGTCCAGAGGGCGATATTTGTCATTCCTCCAGAAAGAAGGCGCTGCGCTCGTGGTGAGCGCCAGTTCCCAGGGCGACGGAGGCACACTGTTTGTGAGTGACGCGTCGGTTCCGACTCCGGAAGGGCGCGGCACAAACAGCACGACGAACGTCGTTCGCGTTTGGGCCGCAAATGCACCTGCGATTCCGCCGCAGATGACGGTTGCAACTGAGGACTACAACCGTTTGGTGCGAATGATAGAGCAAGGGGAAAAATTGAAGATGGCCGTCGATCTGCAAGTGCAATTTCATAACGACGATCCGATGGCCTATAACACCGTCGCCGAAATTCCTGGCACGGACCTCAAGGAGGAAATCGTGATGCTCGGCGCCCACATGGACTCCTGGCATTCCGGCACCGGCGCGACCGATAATGGCGCGGGCGTTGCGGCCACCATGGAAGCCGTCCGAATTTTGCAAGCCTGCAACTTGCAGCCGCGTCGCACCGTTCGGATCGGCCTCTGGACCGGCGAAGAAGAAGGATTGCTCGGCTCGAAGGCCTATGTCGCGAAACATTTCGGTTATTACACCAACATTACCAATGCCGTTGCTGTTCGCTCGCCCAAAGATTCAAGCGACGACAGTCCGGGCGTGCGGAGCACCTTTGGCCGGCAGCGCTCCACGCGCAAGCTGGTGCGCGCGCGCGAATACGAAAAGCTTTCTGCTTATTTCAACCTGGACAATGGCACGGGGAAAATTCGCGGCGTTTACATGCAAGGCAACGAATCGGTGCGTCCGCTCTTCCGACGTTGGTTGGAACCATTTTATGACGTCGGCGCCGAAACCCTCAGTTTGTCGAATACCACCGGCACGGACCATCAATCGTTTGATGCGATTGGCCTGCCGGGATTCCAATTTATCCAGGACCCCATCGATTACTTTACCCGCACCCATCACTCGAATGAAGATGTGTTCGACCGAATCCAGTCCGATGACCTCAAGCAGGCCGCGACAATCATAGCTGCATTCGTTTACAACGCGGCAATGATGGAAGAGAAGCTGCCGCGGAAGGTGATCGATTAGGGTCGCTAAGTGCGCTTAACCTTGCCTCGCGATAGACACCGAGATTAGAATAGGATCGTGAAGAGCGTCACTTTGAACGAGGCCCAATCCAAGCTTGACCAACTATTTGACGAAGCCCAGGCGGGTTCGCCTGTGCTTCTGATACGCGGTGATCAAGTAGTGAAACTCGAACGTGTCGAGCCGCCGCAATTCGGAGGCGATATTAAGACTCTTGAGAGCATGCTGGTCGAGGCCGTGCGTGGACCGCATGCGGATTGGACACCACAGGACCTCGAAGATATCGCTCGCCGCGTGCGCGAACAAAGACGCTCATGAGCCTGCGCGTGCAGCGCTCTCCTTGGTTTATCGGTGATCTCGAACACTACGCTGCATGGTACGATCGTAAAGCGGACTGGGAATTAGCAAAACGGTATTTGCGCGCGGTAGGATCAACTCTCGTCAAAATCGCAAACGTACCCACTTTGGGCCACAAAACCGTTTTCGCTGCGCACGAATTGAAGGATTTGAGGTGCGTCTCAGTAGAAAGACCTTTCCATAAACACCTTATCTTCTATCGGTTCGATGCTACGGCCATCTTTGCCGAACGAATTGTTCACGGCGCGCGCGATCTGCCGCGCCGGTTGCGACAGCCGCCAGGTTCGGCTGAAAAGTTAGAGAGCGGGTTAGAGGAGTGAAAACTCTCTATGCTCGTGTTATCAATTAAGTGTCGATGATTCGCACAGAGAGAATTAGCCATAGTGGATCGCAATGGGTCTTTGTGCCCACATTGTTGTTAGCAGCGGTTCGTATCGGCCTAGCAATCGATCCGGCCAAGCTGCCGCCGGCGACCCGCCAGGTTGAGTTCGTCAGAGATATTCAGCCGATTTTTGCGGAGCATTGCCTCGCGTGTCATGGGCCGAAGAAGCAGGAAGCGGAGTTTCGGCTGGATGCGAAGGACATCGCGCTCAAAGGTGGTGAACTCGGTACTGCCATCCTTCCCGGAAAAAGCGCCGAGAGTTTGTTGATTCGACTGGTGGCGGAAGCCCAGCCGGGAAAGTTCATGCCGAAGAAAGGGGAGCGGCTGACCTCGGAGCAAATCGGATTGTTGCGAGCATGGATCGATCAGGGAGCGGTCTGGCCGGATTCCGCTTCAGTGAAAACCGTAGATCCGCGCAAGCATTGGGCCTTCAAGCCGCCGGTACGCCCAACAGAGCCGAAGGTGAAAAACAGCGGCTGGGTGCGCAACCCGATCGATTCCTTCATTCTTTCGCGACTGGAAAGGGAAGGGCTGCAGCCCTCACCCGAAGCAGATCGCGTTACGCTAATTCGGCGTCTGAGCCTCGATCTCACCGGCTTGCCGCCAACGCTTGAGGAGATAGATCGCTTCCTCGCTGACAATGACCCGCAGGCTTATCGAAATCTTGTGGAGCATTATCTGGCTTCGCCGCACTACGGCGAGCGGTGGGGACGGCATTGGCTGGATGTGGCGCGTTATGCCGATTCCAATGGCTACGAAAAAGATTTGCCGCGCTCGATTTGGCCGTATCGCGATTGGGTGATCAATGCGCTAAATCGCGATCTTCCATTTGACCAGTTCACAATCGAGCAACTTGCCGGGGACCTTCTTCCAAATGCGACGCTGGAGCAAAAAGTTGCGACCGGCTTTCTGCGCAATTCAATGGTCAACGAAGAAGGCGGAGTCGATCCGGAGCAATTTCGCGTGGAAGCAATCATCGATCGGATCGACACGGTTGGAAAAGCGTTCCTGGGGCTCACCGTAAATTGCGCGCAGTGCCACAATCACAAGTACGATCCGATCAAGCAAAAGGAGTATTACCAGCTCTTCGCGTTCCTGAACAACGACGACGAACCTCAAATGGAGGTGCCGAACGAAGAGCAGCAGGCCAAGCGGCGCGCGATTCTCAGAAGCATCAGTGAAATTGAAGATCGGCTTCTGGCAGAAACGCCGGATGTCGCCGAGAAGATGAGTGCCTGGGAAACGCAGATGAAGGATCTCGTGCGCAAGTGGGAGGTGCTCGATCCGATGGCCTATTACGGCGCGGTCGGCACAAAGTTCACGAAGCTGAGCGATAAGTCGCTGCTTGCGACTGCATCCAGCCCGCCGGTTTCCGCTTACACCATCAGCGTGAAAACAAAAATGACGAACATTACCGGTTTTCGCCTGGAAGTGTTGCGCGATCCCAACTTGCCAATGTACGGGCCGGGACGAGCAAAGAACGGTAATTTTGTGCTGACTGAATTCACGGCGTGGGCTGCGCCGGAGTCCGATCCGGCAAAAACGAACAGAATTGTCTTCACCAATGCCACGGCAGACATGTCGCAGAAGGATTTTCCGATCAGCGCTGCGATTGACGGAATCAACACCAACAAGACTGGATGGGGGGCTGATGGCGGTCCGGGCCGGCGCAATCTCGATCACCGGGCGGTTTTCGAGGCGAAGGAGCCGATGGGTTATCCAGCAGGGACTGTTCTCACATTTCATATGGAGCAGGTGTTTGGGTCCGAGCACACCATTGGCCGCTTTCGCCTGTCGGCCACGACGGGGTCCAAGCCCCTCAAGGCGGACCCGCTCTCCGTCGAATTGCGCGAAATTGTAAGTCGCCCTTCAGATAAACGGAGCAAAGAAGAAGACCGAAAACTTTTTAGCGCTTACCGCATCACCGACAAACGTTTCGCTGACGACAATAAGAAGATCAACGACCAGATGGATCAATGGCCGACTCCACCAACGACGCTCGTGTTGGCGGCGCGTCCTGACCCGCGGGAAACACATATTTTCAAACGTGGCGATTTTCGCAAACCGGGCGAGAGCGTGGTCGCGGGAGTGCCTGCGATTCTCAATCCGCTTCCAAAAGACGCGCCACTCAATCGCCTCACGCTGGCCAAATGGCTTGTCGACAAACGGCACCCGACGGTCGCGCGCGTGATCGTCAATCGCATCTGGCAGCAATATTTTGGACGTGGCCTGGTGAGCACCGCGGAAGATTTGGGGACGCAAGGCGACAAGCCGAGCCATCCCGAACTGCTCGACTGGCTGGCGACGGAATTCATGGAGCAAGGCTGGAGCATCAAGCATATTCATCGTTTAATCGCAAATTCGGCGACTTACCGGCAGTCGTCGCTGGTGTCGCCGCAATTGTACGAGCGGGATCAATTTAATATTCTGCTGGCGCGCGGTCCGCGGTTCCGTGTGGAATCGGAAATCATCCGGGACATCGCTTTGTCCGCGAGCGGATTGCTCTCGCCCCGGATTGGCGGGCCAAGCGTGTATCCGCCGATACCGGAAGGAGTATTGAGTCTCGGTTACGGAGTGCCGATGGCCTGGCCCATTGCCACGAACGACAACCGTTTCCGCCGGGGAATGTACACGTTCTGGAAACGCGCTGTGCCGTACCCATCGATGCTGGCGTTTGATTCGCCGACTGGAGAATTTTCCTGCCCGCGCCGGATTCGCTCCAATACTCCACTACAGGCGCTGACGACTTTGAACGATCCTGCATTTTTTGAAGCGGCGCAAGCTTTAGGGATGCGCGTGTTGAAGGAAGGTGCCCCCTCACCCCAACCCTCTCCCCCGGTGGAGGAGAGGGAGACAGAACGCGCTCGCGGCCGTTTGGCATTTCGATTGTGCACGGGACGCAAACCGGACGAGACTGAGTTGAATACGGTTTTACAGCTTTATCGCGACCAGCTTGCCGATTTGGAAGAGCACACGATGAGGGCCGTGACGGTGGCTTCACACGATCCGAAAAATCCGGCGGCGGACGTCAATCTGCACAAAGCGGCGGCATGGACGATGGTTTCGCGCGTTTTGTTGAATCTGGATGAGACGGTTACCAAACAATAGCCGATAAGCCGTTAGATCCATTTCAGTTCTGGCAGAACCCGCCAATTACCCTTACTCTAGCTCCATGCAGATGCTGCCCCGGCCGGACGTAATTTTGACCCATGAAAGCGACCTGGACGGGCTCATTTCGGGCGTGTTGCTGAAGCGGCTTGCGCGCAAATTGTTCAATATCGACGTGCCGCTGGAGGCTTATCACTACAATACGTGGCGTCAGCGCGAGCCGCGCGAAAGCGCCGCATGGGTATGCGATCTCTCCTTTGAAGCGCGCCTGGACAAAGGCAATTGGCTGATCGTCGATCACCACGCGACAGACATCATTCCGAAGAAGGCGCAGTTGATTCATGATTTGAATAAGTCTGCCGGGCTGCTTGCTTACGAGTTGTGCAAGGAGAATGGCCTTGGTTCCGCGGAGTTGGATCGACTGGTCCATCTGAACAATGTGTCCGACCTGTTCCTGGAGTTGGATCCCGAATTCGTGCTGGCCAATGACTACGCCAATCTGGTGAAGGTTTATCAATTTTGGAACCTGCACGCGCTGATCGATGGCCAACTCGAACGCCTGCTGAATCATCCATTGCTGGAAGTCATGGCGATCAAGCGGAAGATCGAAGATCCGCTGGGACTGGAATGGAGCCGCAAGAACGTCATCGAGATCAGCCCGACTGTCGGATTCGTGGATACGGTGGTGGGAAACAACAATTTGATCGTTCATCAATTGCTCGAGCAGCAGGCCACCCACTTTCCGGTCCTGCTCACGTTGTTCCGGCGCGCCAATGGAACGATGATCGTCAGTTTGCGCAGCCGCAATGGCGAGGCGCTTAAAATCGCGGAGAAATTGCAGGGGGGCGGCCATGCCAATGCCTGCGGGGCGAGCCTGCCGAAATCGGTGCGAACGGTCCAGGACGCCGTTGGCTATTTGCGGAACGTGCTTAATCCCACGCCATCTCAGCCGTCGGCGTTGAATAGCCTGGAAGCGATTTTCAGCGCGATCGAGGCCAAGCAGGGATAGGCGCTTCGTAACGCCCGACGTTAGGAGGGGGACTGCTCCATCTCGTTACCACGTCAAAGGTGGCAAGCCTCGGTGGCCATGCAGTATCGATTCGGCGTTGCTCTACCTTTTTTTGAAGGCTACGCTTCGGGCACGTTTATGACTGAACTTTCGCCAGCCAAAATCGTTCCAGCAGCACGAGCCGATGGCAGGCTTCCGCATCAGCTCAGGCCCATTCGTTTCCAGAACCATATTGCGCCCTACGCATCGGGTTCGACCTTGATCGAGTGGGGCAACACGCGGGTGATCTGCGGGGTGACAGTCGAGGAGTCGGTGCCGCGCTGGATGAAAGAGCAAAATGTAGTCGGCGGCTGGATTACAGCGGAATATTCGATGCTCCCGTACTCGACGCTGCAAAGGAAACAGCGCGATATTTCCAAGGGCAAAATCGACGGACGGTCGCAGGAAATTCAGCGGCTGATCGGCAGGGCCATGCGCGCGGCGATCGATCTGCAGGCGGTGGGTCCACGAACGATTTGGATCGATTGCGACGTGCTTCAGGCCGACGGCGGAACGCGAACGGCTGCGATCACGGGAGCGTACGTGGCCCTCTCACTGGCGGTGAAAAAGCTGATGGCCGACGGGAAGCTTGCGAAGAATCCCATTTCGAACGGGGTTGCGGCGGTGAGCGTGGGGGTGGTCGAGGGACAACCGCTGCTTGACCTCTGCTACACGGAGGATGTCGCCGCTACGGTTGATATGAATCTCGTAATGAACTCCGAGGAGCAATTCATCGAGTTGCAGGGCACTGGCGAAGAAGCCTGCTTCAGCCAGGGTGAATTGGAAAGTTTGCTGGCGTTGGGCAAGGGCGGAATCAAGCAATTGCTCAGTGCCCAACAAGCCGCTTTGCAAGGCTGATTTAGTCCGCCGCAACTTTCGCTATGCCTCGCCCGGTCAAACGAAGGGCAGTGCTTTGGAAGGTATCCCTGCCCGTTCTGGAAGAGAGCGAGGAAGCCCTGAGTGAGGCTCTGAGCGACGTTTTTGGCCAACCTGCTTCAACGTTTTGCGAGGTAGAAACTGGAAAATCTGTCGTTGAAATTTACCTTCCGCACCCTCCACACGAGCAGGAATGGTCCGCTTTGCAAGCACGCATCGAGGCGGTGCGCCAGGCCGGTCTGCCGGTCGGGCGCGAAAAGCCGACCCTGACGCGGCTACAACCGCAGGATTGGGCAGAAAGTTGGAAGCGGCACTTTAAGCCGATCGAGGTTGGGCACCGGCTGCTGATCCGGCCAACCTGGAGCAAACGTCGAGCAAAGAAAGGTCACGCCGTAATTGTCCTGGACCCAGGATTGAGCTTTGGGACTGGGCAGCACCCGACGACCCGGTTCTGCGTCGAGCAGGTTGTGGAGTTTCGACATGATGATCTTGAGCAATCTTTCCTGGACCTTGGCAGTGGCTCTGGAATTCTGGCAATCGCAGCAGCCAGGCTCGGTTATTCTCCAGTAGACGCGTATGATATTGATCCTGAGGCAGTCAGGGTCGCTCTCGAGAATGCCCGCAAAAACAGGGTGACCAAAATACTGCGAATCCGACGCGGCGATCTCGCACAGCTCAGGCCGCGTGCGAATCGGCGGTACGATCTGGTTTGCGCGAACTTGATTTACGATCTTCTGTTGGAGCATCGCGATCGGATTCTAAGCTTCACCAAGCCCTCAGGCAGACTGGTTCTGGCGGGGATCTTGAGATCGCAATTCAACGGCGTTTGCCGGAGTTATGCCGAAGCCGGCTGGAAGGTGCTTGCGAGTCGCGCAGAGAACGAGTGGGAGTCGGGCCTGTTCGTGGCCAACAAAAAACAGAGAGCAGTTTAGAATCGATCAGACTGCGCAGATGTGGGCAGAGAATTCCCTTGAACTCTGGAAAGAATTGTGCGTCTAATAAATTGATGAGCTGTGGAATGGTGGATGTCCAAGGCAGTTACACAGCGAAGTCCCTTCCCCTGATTCTGTCATGGCATCGATCAAGCTACGGCCACTTGAGAAAGGAAAACGTAAACTATGACCAAAACGTTGGACCTGATCACAGAAATCATACGCAACCCCAAACACCCCTTCCGAAAAGCCGACGACCGCCCGGTCAAAGCACAGAAACATCGCTACGAGCGTCGGAAGATCAAGGAATTCATTCGCCTGAGTGATTGGGGGCCGCAGGGCACAGCGTAGTCGTTTTGGTTTCGAAATCGGGCCACGCAGCGATGCGTGGCCTTTTTTGTTGTACTCGACCCCGGCAATTACTGACAGCGCGGGCAGAGCCCAAAAAACTCCAGCCGATGAGTGACGGCTTTGAAGCCGTTTTGTGTGGCAATTCGTTTCTCCAGTTCCTGGGGAAAACATTCTTCCAGTTCGACAATGTCCGAACAGCGGGTGCAGACAAGGTGATGATGATGTCCGTCGTCGCCTTCGTTGAGCAGCTCGAATTGAGCGGCGCCAGTCCCGAAATCGAATCGTTTGACCATTTTCATCTCCTCCAGCAGATGCATGGAGCGGTAGATGGTCGCGAGATCGCAGCGGTTTAGTTTTTGCTGAATCTGCCTGATGCTCAACGGCCCGGGATTGCGCCCAAGGATTTTGAGGATGGCCTGACGCTGCCCAGTAACCTTCCGTAATTTGCGGCGAAGCCGCTCGGTCAATTCAGGCAACGGAGCTTCGCCCTGATGATGGTGATGGCCAGTTTTCATGGCGATACAGGCACGGTGGTTTTTGAAAGTTTGCTGGCCGCGATCGATCCCGCAAAAAGAACGATGCTCGTCAGAACGATCACCGGGCCGGAGGGCATATCGAGTTGATAGGAAAGCGCGATTCCGCCGATGCCTGCTACGAGGCCAAAGCAGATACTCAACACGATCTGTTGGCGAAGGTTGCGGCTCAAAGAACGCGCCGCAGCCGGTGGGATCACCAGCAACGAAGTCACCAAAATAATGCCCAACAGACGGAGCGTGAGGGTCACCGCCAGGGTGAGGACGATCACGAAAGCATAGTTCAGGGCGCGAACGGGTATTCCGCAAACGTGGGCCATTTCCTGTTCAAGCGTGATCAGGCTCAAGCCATTGAGGAAAACAAAGGTTCCAGATCCGACCACAAAGAACAGAATCGCCGAAAGCCAGACCTCCGACGGGCCAATTGCAAGGACGTCGCCAAACAGATAGCGTTGGATTTCGCCCTGTTTACCCTTCAGAGCCGTGAGCAGAATAATGCCGAATGCGACGGACCCCGAAAGGAGCAGAGCCATGATCGTATCGGTGAGCAGTTCGGTGTTCTCCTTCAGCCAATAGACGGCCACCGCAATCAGGCAGCTTACCAGGATCAATGGAAGGGTCGGATTCCCAAATCCGAGCCAGAAGCCCAGCGCTACGCCAGCCAACGCCGCGTGGGATACGGTATCGCTGAAAAAGGCCATTCGTCGGGCGGTCACGAAGACGCCCAATAGCGAGCAGAGTGGCGCGAGAAAGAGCGCCGCCAGAAAAGCTCGTTGCATGAATGGCTCAGCGAACATGGTCGTCGTGTCCGTGGTGGTGATGGTAGGTAGAGACGTGGATGCCGTAAGCCTCTTTGAGCGACTCGGCATTCATGACCTGATCGGCAGGCCCTTCGCAACAGATGACCCCGTTCAGGGCATAGACCCAGGAAGCCTGCCTGTAGACCATCGACAGATCGTGCGAGACGAGAACGACAGAGAGATGGTGCCGCACCTGGATTTGAGCGATCAGTTCATAGAAGGATTGTTCGCCGGGTGTATCCACGCCGGCGGTCGGCTCGTCGAGCAGAAGCAGATCGGGTTGACGCAACAAGCTGAAGGCGATCAAGACGCGCTGGAGTTGACCGCCTGAAAGCTGCGCTACGGGGCGATCCAGCAACGATTCGACTCCGAGGCCCGTCAACGATTCTCGCAGCCGCGAGTCGATTTGGGTGTGCGATTGCCAAAACCAGCTTCGGGTTTCCCGCGACCTCATCGCCAGAAATTCGCGCACGCTCAGGATAAAACTGCTTTCGAGATTGATTCGCTGCGGAACGTAGCCGATGCGGGGAAGAGCGGCGCGGATATCGCGTTCACCAAAAAGTCTGATCTCGCCAGATGAAATCTTCTGCAGGCCGAGGAGCGAACGGAGCAAAGTCGTCTTGCCCGATCCATTCGGGCCAATGAGCGCAACGAGTTCGCCCGGCGGAACACGCATATTGACGCCGCGCAAGACCGCATGATTTCCAAGCGTCACGTGCAGGTTGCGCACTTCAACAGCGGGCGTCCCTGGGTTGGCTATGGGATGCAAATGCATTACTTAAGCTTTTCCTGGAGGGTTCTCAGGTTTTGCCGCATGCCCCTTTCGTAGGCATCAGGAGTAAAGGAACCGCTTTCCAAGGTGTTCAGAGCAGCCACGGGAACATGCAGGTCGTGGGAGATGGTTTTGGCCAGACCGGACGGGAATTGCGGTTCGGTGAAAATACATTTGGGCTTTGTCTCGCGGATTTTTGCATACAGTCGGGCCAGCGTTCGAGGCGAAGGTGACACATCAGGAACTTCTTCAATGACCCCAACGACCCGCAGGCCATAGCGCCGCGCGAAATAGCTGAAGGAATCGTGAAACGTGACGATTGGCTGGTCTTTGAACGGAAGCAGGCCGTCGTGGAGTTCCTGATCGAGGGCTTGCAATCGAGCGATGTAGTCAGCGGCATTTCGCCGATAAGCTTCAGACTCCGATGGATCGAGAGCGATCAAGGATTGCGCGATGTTGGTGACGCAATGAATTGCCAGGATCGGATCAAGCCAGATGTGTGGATTGATCGCGCCCGAAGATCGGATCAACTCGTTTGAAAGGCCCGATGAAACCCGCACCAGGCGCTGTTTGTCTTTGGCAAGGGCGGGCTCGACCCATGAATCGAGACCGAATCCGTTAAGCACCACCAAGTCGGCGGCTTCGATGCGTTTTCGGGTTTTAACGGTTAATTGAAAATCGTGCGGGCTGGTGTTGGGGGGCAGCAGCGCGTCTACGTGAGCGGCTTCTCCAGCAACATTCGCCGTAAAACAATAAAGCGGAAGAAAGGAGGCTAATACATTGGGCTCGTTTGCTTGTGTCAGAGTTTGCGCAAGCGTCAGACCCGCCAGTCCGACAAATCCAAAAATACCCATTCGCTGCACGATCAAACGATAGAGGCGATTCGGGCTAATTGCAAATCATTTGCAATTAGCGCCACCATCGTGCGCGCTTGGCTCTAGGACTATAAAAGCATTACCCTGCCAGAATGAAAAGCACCCTGCGCTCCATCGCGCCGAGCGCGGTCCCCTCATCATTGTCGGGAAGATCGGAAAGCCACCAAACAAAACTGCGATTGAGCTAAGACAAGAAGCGAAGGCGTTGTTGAGTAAACCGGGTAAAAAGGTGGATACCGTACCCTTGCTACGAAAATTGCGCGAGTGAGCGTGGGCCGGGCTTATTGGCAGGTTCTACGCTGCAGCGCTAGGCGCGATGAGCACGATCAACTCGGGAGAGGCCGAGCTGCACTATTTCACTACTTCATCAGCAACATCTGTCGCGCGCGTTTGATGGCGCGGTTCAGACGCCGCTGGTAATGGGCCGGGAGGCCGGTGTATTTGCGGGGAAGGATTCTGCCCTGATCGGTGACAAATTGCCTGAGGAGATTCGTGTTCTTGTAGTCCAGGGCATCGACGGTGAAATCGATCTTGGGCTTCGGACGCGGTGTCCGCCGCTCTGCGGATGCGCCGCGACCACGCCCTTTGGCGTCCCTTTTCTCCGTATGGGTTTTGCGAGGCATAAAATCTTATTTAATTTCGCGATGAAGTGTGTGCCGGCGGAGGGCTGGATTGTATTTCCTGATCTCGAGCTTCTCCGTTTTCAGCTTTTTATTGCGGCTGGTCACGTAACGGGAGGGCGATTTGCCTTCCTTGCGCGCTTCAGTGCACTCGATGGTGATAGTTTCGCGTGGCATAAAAATTCCTTAACCCCAAACGGCCTCAGGCAGGCTTGAGGCCTATTCCTTCTCCTTGGCCGGCTTTTCCTCTGGCTCGTCTTCCTCTTCGACTTCGACGGCCCCGGCGCTATCAACGGTACCGAGCTGGCCAAGACGGCGTTGGCGAAGGGCGCCTTCGCGCTCCAGTTGGGCCTGCGCCTCGACGGTAAAGCGGGTCCAGGGAATGGCTGCGAGACGGGCTTTGGGAATCGGCTTTCCGGTCAGCTCGCACTTGCCGTAGGT
>Ga0066705_10000163_pt1 | contig 14791 bp, 13 predicted proteins | sample GraSoiAngelo_154_FD_66506 | JGI IMG/M metagenome (GOLD analysis project Ga0066705, IMG submission 66506) | Grasslands soil microbial communities from the Angelo Coastal Reserve, California, USA - 14_1009_13_20cm | ecosystem: Environmental > Terrestrial > Soil > Grasslands | place: USA... | reverse complement strand
CCTGGTGGTCTCCGCCTTCGCAGTCATGGGTGATCTCTTAAAGCCGAAAGGCTTCGCTCGTTTGTTTGGTGCTGCGCCATCCGTCGCTCTTGCCACTTTGGGTTGACGGTAGCGACCGAAGGCGCCTACTGCGGCCTTGAAGCTCGCTCCATGATGGCTGGAGCAATCGCATTCCTCGGTCACCGAGACACCTTCGCTGTTACAGTCCGCAATCGCGAGTTACTTCGGTCGCTCTTTGGGCTGGCTTTGTCCAGTTCTGCTCGGGCTTGTTGCAAGTGTCCATAGGCTGCGCTCATGTGAGGCTCGTGACGCGCCATTTGCTCACTCTGGGCATGACCTGCCAGGGAATATAGACTGAGCCCAATTAGCACGATTGCCACGCTGCAAGCTGCCATGATTTTCTCAAGCATATAGTGCTCCTCTTTGGGGTTAGCCCCACAGTGGGACGTAATGTTGCAGTGGTGGGTTGCCCGATGATTTAGAGGCTGCCCTTCCAGCCGCCACAAAAGTGAGCGGACGTGATATCCGTTGAAACTATGACCTTTGCAGGAATTTTGCGCATTGGCAGCGAATGGCGGAGGGCAAAAATATTCGCGCATCTAAAAATGAGAAAAGGCGCACCGTTGGTTGTAGGACGCTTTATGCCGCACGCGGTTCTCGTTCGATTGCTCGCTTTTTGTTCTCAGGCACTCATAACATCGCCACTCCATTCTGTGATTAATCCGTTTTGGCTGTGTGCACTCGGCAGAGCCTCGGGTCTCGCTGTGCGATACTGACATTATGACGAGTGTGGCTGATCCCAAGTCGGTCAAGGTAAATCTGACGACCGGCACCGGGCTCGACATCGAGTGGAAAGATGGGCATCGCTCGCATTACTCGTTTCCATTCCTGCGCGATGCCTGCCCTTGTGCCTTGTGCGATGAAGAGCGCAGCAAGACGGGCCGCCAGCCGGGGGAAGCACCGAAACCGAAAGCCGGAGAGCTTCCTATGTTCAAGCCCGCTGCCAAGCCACTCTCGGCCGAAGGCGTCGGCAAGTACGCGATCAGATTCAAGTGGAATGATGGGCACGAATTAGGAATTTACTCGTGGCAGTTTCTGCGGGACGTTTGCCCGTGCGAAGAGTGCGGGGCCGTTAAGCATTCGGCGTGACCCCTCGGCCAGAAAGGGCTCTTTCCCGATTTTGGAAACGGTGGCCCACTCAAGCCCGGTTTTGGATGTTCAGATCTTTTCAATTCTGTCATCCCGACCGGAACAGATCATCGCGAAGGCGATGATCTGCGGAGTGGAGGGACCTTGTGTTTTTTCGGGCGGAACGCCTCGAGATCGACTGGGAATGGATGGGACGAAAACGCGAACGAGCGGCGGGAACACTCTTTCCAGCCGTCGAACTGTCCCACTCAAGCCAAAAGCAGGCTTGAATGGGCCACCCCACCTTGATATCCGGTAAAATCAAAGTAATCTCTCATGTGCGCGTCGAATTCTTCCGGCTTTCTATCTCAACTCAACCCGCAGCAGCGTGAGGCTGTTGAGACTACTGAAGGGCCGGTGCTCATCCTGGCTGGCGCGGGGAGTGGGAAGACCCGTGTCATTACGTATCGCATCGCCCATTTGATCGAGCATTTGGGAGCCATGCCGGAGTCCATCCTGGCAATGACGTTTACCAACAAGGCCGCCACGGAGATGGTGGAGCGCGTGGACAAGCTGGTCGGGGGTCTTTCCATTGCCAAGCCCGTCATCTCAACTTTTCATTCTTTTTGCGTGCGCGTGCTGCGGCGCGACATCGAAGCGCTGCGGATTCCGTCAGCTACTCCGGGACAACCTCCCATCGGGCTGACGAAAGGTTTTGTGATTTACGACGAAGCTGATCAGCAGCAGCTCGTGAAATCTGTTATGCGCCGACTGGGGATTGATGATAAGCAGACCACGCCGCGCGCCGTGCTGGCGCACATTTCGTGGGCGAAGAACCACATGCTCGATCCGCAGGAAGTCTATCTGCAGTCGGCCGATCCAAACACTGAGCGTGTGGCGCAGATTTATGCGCAATATCGCAAAGAATTAGCCAAAGCCAATGCCCTCGATTTCGACGATCTGCTGCTCGAAAGCGTGCGCCTGCTGAAGGCGGTGCCAGCGGTTCGCGAATATTACAACCGGCGGTTCCAGTACATTTTGATTGATGAATACCAGGACACAAACCGTCCGCAATATGAACTGATGCGCATGCTGGCAGGCTCGCGACACAACGTCTGTGCAGTTGGCGATGAGGATCAGTCGATCTACTCCTGGCGCGGCGCGGACATCCGCAACATTCTGGAGTTCGAGAAAGATTTTCCGGAAGCGAAGATCATCCGTCTCGAGCAGAACTACCGTTCCACCCAGAACATTTTGCAGGCGGCTTCGGCGGTTGTGGCAAACAATGTCCGCCGGAAAGGAAAGAATCTTTGGACCTCACGCCAGGGCGGACCGAGGATCGGGTACTACGAAGCGCCGGATGGCGAGAACGAGGCACTGTTCGCCGCCGATTATGTCGCCAGATATCTGCGGGAAGCTATCGATCACGGCGAAAACGGGCGCGCCGCGGTTCTCTACCGTACGAACTCGCAGTCGCGCTTGTTTGAAGAGGCCATGCGCCGTTATCAGTTGAAGTACAACGTGGTCGGCGGCTTTTCGTTTTACGAGCGCGCCGAGATCAAGGACATGATCTCGTACCTGAAGGTCATCCAGAATCCGGATGACTCGATCTCGCTGCTGCGCGTCATCAATACGCCATCGCGCGGCATCGGGAAGACGACGCTGGAGGTTTTGGAACGAGTGGCGCTTGAGACTGGGGCCTCACTGTGGGGAGCAATCGCCGAATCTGTGCGGCGCCAGCTTTTGCCGCAGCGCGCGTTGGCGGCGCTGAAGTCGTTTAAGAATTTAATTGAAGATGGGCAGGCAATGCTGACGGGAACGTATGTGGAAAGGCTGGAGCAGACTGCTCAAGAGGAGGAACCGACCGAAGCGCCTGCTGCCATCGAATTGAATGACCAGATTTCGTTCGATCCGGCAGAGTTTGAGTTTCCAACGTTACCCGACGGGGCCGATGTGGAGGCGGGACGCCTCCACGATAGCCGGCAAGATGCCAGCGCTACGATTGTCAGCGGAATCGATAACGAGTTGGGTAGCGCCGGCGTCTCGCCGGCCCGAGAGCGGACGGGAGGACCCCCGCCAGACACCCCGCAGGATGCGGGTGCTGCTGTCGCCAACACGGCGCAGATTCTGAAGTTCTTGATTGATCGCACCGGCTACATCAAGCAGCTTGAGGAGGAAGACACACCCGAGGCTTACTCGCGCGGCGAGAACCTGCGCGAACTGGTCAATGCTGCAATGGATTCGCGGGACCGTGGTGAGACTCTGGATCAGTTTCTGGATCATGCTGCCCTTGTGAGCGATGCGGATGCGTACGATGAGCGCGCGCAAATCACGTTAATGACTCTGCATGCGGCCAAGGGGCTGGAATTTTCTCTGGTGTTTTTGTGCGGACTGGAAGAAGGATTGTTTCCGCACTCGCGAACGTTTCTGCATCCGGATGACATCGAGGAAGAGCGGCGGTTGTGCTATGTAGGCATGACGCGAGCGATGGACGCGTTGATTTTGACGCGGGCGGTTTATCGGCGGCGATATGGGACTGATATGCCCGAGGCGAGCGTGCCATCACGATTCCTCGAGGAAGTACCGGCAGAGTTGTTGGAAGATTTGGGACTGGCCAGAGGAAGCCGAGCGCGGACAAGAGTGTCCGCCCCGCACGATGCGCACTATGCTTATGAAGACGAGGATCAGAGTGTGGGTTGGGCGGGACGCAACCATCGTCGCAACCAGACTGGATCTTATTCAGGCAAGACCTACAACTCGATCGAGAACATCGCAGAATTTTTCGCTTCGCGGGGGAAGAAGTTCAGCGTACCCAAAGTTCCTGTCGGTGAACCTATGGGACGGCGCGGGTTCCGGCCCGGACAAAAAGTGAAGCATCCGAAATACGGCGAAGGCACGGTCTATCAACGCGAAGGAGAAGGCGAAGAAGCTAAGATTACGGTACAATTCCCTCGCTTCGGCTTGAAGAAGCTGGTGGAGAAATATGCGCAGTTGGAGAGGGTCAGCCATTAACAGTTGGCCATTTGCATTTAGCCAAAGCCGATGGTCTTCGGAGGGGTAAATCCAATGCTAGCTGCGAAGCAGCGGAATAATTTAGCCCAGGACGTGAGTCCTGGGTGAGCGGAATTATTCAGCGAGTCCCTTTACGGACGACAGAAATAAATAGATCCTTCGTCGGAATTTGTTTCGCAGGCGAAACAAATTCCTTCTCAGGATGACAATTCTTAAATTTTGAGAATAAAAGGAAAGTACCCGGACTGATGGCAAATACCAAGACTCTTAGCAAGGACGAACGCAAAAAAGTTAAACGTGCTTCGCGGAAGAAGCGCAAGACCGAGCATCCACTGAAGCCCCGCGAGTACGCTCGCGGATCGCAGAAACGAAAAGTGAAGAAGATGGTACGCGGACAGGCGAAGAGATAAGGTAGCGTTGTAATGCGATGTCGGGCGGTCGCAGATCCGCCCTTTCGCGTCAAATTGGTCGCACCCGTTGAGGTTCAGGGAGGCAGCGCTTTTGGCACAGCCGTCGGCAACCAAACAGAGCGTGGGCATCCGAACATCTGAAAATCAGCTCTTCTGTTGTAAATCTATCGACAAACTTATTTCTGATTCCGAGGAGCCTGAACGAAAATTAAAGAAAACCTTAGGACCAGTCTCCCTCACCGCCTTAGGGATAGGTGCGGTGATCGGTTCTGGCATTTTCACCGTGATCGGAACGGCAATTGCGGGACAGAAGTTCGATACCAGGTCAATTCTGAATGCGCCCCTTTTGGATTACCTAATCAGGCATACAGCATCCGTCGGGCGGCCTGGAGCTGGTCCCGCGTTGGCGCTGTCGCTCGTGTTAGTAGCCGTCGTCTGCGCATTTACTGCGCTGTGTTATGCGGAACTTGCGTCTATGATTCCGATCGCTGGCAGCGCATACACCTATACCTACGCCACCATGGGCGAGCTCATCGCGTGGATCATCGGATGGGATTTGATTTTGGAATACGCCGTCAGCAACATGGCTGTCAGTGTCGGATTTGCAGCGCATTTGGTAGACATGCTCGACTGGTTTGGTTGGCACCCTGCTCTACGTTGGATATCTCCCGCGTACTTGCCCGCCGGTCTTACCGACTTGAAGGGTAACGTGCTTTATGGACCGGGGTTGCACTTAGGGTTCAACTTTCCGGCCTTCCTGGTAGTCATGATTCTTACGGTCATCTTGGTGCGCGGTATCCGCGAATCGGCGGAGGCAAACAACACGATGGTGATTTTAAAAATTGCCGCCATCCTGGCTTTTGTGATCGCAGGCGCCCACTATGTCCATCCCGGCAACTGGCATCCCTTTGCTCCAATGGGATGGTCAGGAATCCTCACGGGTGGTTCAATCATTTTCTTCACCTACATCGGATTTGACTCGGTTTCGACAGCAGCCGAAGAAGCGCGCAATCCACAACGAGACCTGCCCATCGGCATTATTACTACTCTCATAATCTGCACCGTGCTGTACGTAGCTGTCGCAATCGTCTTAACGGGATTAGTTCCTTGGCAGTCATTGCTCGACGATGCGGCGCCAGTGGTGAACAGTCTAAAGAAACTAACGGTAGCAACCGGATCGCCCACTTTGCACTGGGTAAGGCTCGGCGTTCTGTTTGGCGCAATGATGGGCATGATCTCCTCCCTCCTCGTATTTCAGTTGGGACAAGCTCGGGTATGGTTTGCAATGTCAAGGGATGGACTGCTGCCCCGGCTCTTCGGCCGTGTGCATCCCCGTTTCCGCACGCCTTCGACAGCAACTTGGATCGCAGGCTTCGTCGTCGGTGTTCCGGCGGGAATATTGGATATCGGAACGCTCGCCGATCTTTCGAACATAGGCACCCTTTTCGCCTTCGTGTTAGTTTCGATTGGAGTGGTTATTTTGCGCTATCGTGATCCCGATCGTCGTCGCGGGTTCCGCGCTCCGGGAGGCATAGCAGCACCGCTCCTAAGTGTGCTTTTCTGCATATTACTGATGTCCGGACTGCCCATCCTCACCTGGTTGCGGTTCTTCGGTTGGCTTGCGATTGGCCTAGGCATCTATAGTTTCTACAGCCGCCGGCACAGTGAGTTCGCCAAGGCAAAGGCCTAGGGATTTCATCAAAGCGGCGCCGGGTTTTCCCCACCTACCTACTTGGAGGTCGACTTACCAATTCGCAAATCTTCAATCTGAAATCTAAAATCTGAACTATGGATGCGCAGCCCAGCGCCTTTATCCTCGGTTTGCCCAAGGCCGAGCTGCATCTTCATCTTGAAGGTTCTGTCGATCCGGTGACTCTGCTGGAACTTAGAAAACAGCGTGGAAGGAATTCGTCGCTGGCCGAAGTGGAACAGCTATATCGTTATGTGGATTTCCCGGGCTTTCTGCTGGCGTTCAAGGCTGTGACCGACGATCTGCAAAATGGGGGAGATTACGAGCTGACCGCGTATCGCCTGATGCAGAAGCTGAAGTCGGAAAACGTGCTGCATGCCGAAGTCTACGTTTCGGTTGGCGTGTGCCTGTGGCGCAAGCTCGATTTCGAAGCCATCTTCAATGGGCTGGAGCGCGGACGCGAACGAGGAGAACGCGACTTCGGAATTTCCGTGCTATGGATTTTCGACGCCGTGCGCCAATTCGGACCCGAAGCTGCTCAACAAGTTTTCGAGCTTGCGGCGCGCTATCGCGACCGCAGCGTCGTAGCAGTCGGAATTGGGGGCGATGAGCAAAAAGGCCCTGCTGAACTGTTTCGCGATGCTTACGCCTGCGCCGCCGATAATGGCCTGCGGCTTACGGTTCATGCGGGGGAAAATGCCGGGCCGGATTCGATTTGGGGCGCGCTCAATTTGCGCGCGGAACGGATTGGCCATGCGCTCACGGCCTGTCAGGATATCGAACTTGTGGAAGAACTGGCACGGCGGCAAATCCCAGTGGAAATTTGCCTGACCAGCAACTTGCGGACCGGCTGCTGCCCCGGGATCAGCGAGCACCCATTACGCAGCTATTTCGATCAAGGCCTCATGATTACACTTAACAGCGACGATCCGGCAATGTTTAGCACGTCTCTAGCCCACGAATATCAGCTGGCCCAGGACTCGTTCGCTTTCAGCGATGAGCATCTGCGGGAGTTGGCGCGCAATTCTTTCGAAGCATCGTTTCTTCCTCCAGAAAAGAAACTTGCCTTTCTGAATTTGTTTGACGCCGCGGCGGCGCGGTCCTAGATTCCGCGGAAAAATTGGCGAAGGCTGGGGCGGACTTTCTTATCTGCCCTGACAATACGATTCACCAGGCATTCGATCTGGTGGAGCATCGGTCGCCTCGGCCATGGCTGCGCCCGGTGTATCCCAATAAGCTGAAAGCCACCGGGCTGGAATAGCGTATTCCGGGCGGACGGCGACTCAGAGCGTACATACTGCAATGATCGCAGGAGTTGCCAATCCCGGATTTGAAGAATCCGCATTGTTGAAGCTGCGCGTGAAGGAACTCGAAGAGCAGCACCTTGCTTTTCGCAACTCGCTCGTCTGTGGGTTCAACCAGCTACTCGATCTCAAAGCATTAGCACTGGCGTTCACAGCACTCGTTTAGCCGAATGGGCGATCCGGGTCGCCCGAAAGCTGAATATTCCTGAAGAACATTTGTACCAAGTCGAAGTCGCAGCGCGGCTCCACGATGTCGGCAAGATCGGGGTTCCGGACGCCATCCTGAAGAAACAGGGTCCACTCACGACTGTCACCTCAAAGATTTCCTATAGAATGATGCTTCCGTCCGCTGCACTCCTTACATCTAATGATTGTTCTGACTGCGGCAACGTTGTTCACACCGATGGAGCGCCTCGATCAGCCGTTACTGTTGATCGAGGACGGAGTGATTCGTACACTCAGCGCACGCGCGAACAGCGAGATTCCACCAAACTGCCGCGTAGTGGATTTGAAAGATGCAATCCTTGCGCCGGGGCTCATTGATATTCACATTCATGGCGGCGCCGGGCACGACATCATGGAAGCCAACCCAGAAGCTCTGCCTGCGCTGGAGCGGCTTCTGGTTCGTCACGGTGTGAGCAGTTATTTCCCAACTACGGTCACGGCTCCGCTCGAGGCGACGCTCGCGGCTTTAAAGCGATTGGCTACTGCTGTCGAAGCTGCGCAAAAGCATCACGCGGGCGAAGCTCGCGCCGTTCCACTTGGAATTCATCTCGAGGGGCCTTTTATTAGCCATATCCGTCGCGGCGTGCATCCACCGGAGGACCTGCTGCCGCCCACGGTTGCAACTTTTGAACGCTTTTGGCACGCGGCCCGTGGTCATATTCGCATCATGACGATCGCTCCGGAATTGCCTGGAGCGCCGGAAGTAATCGCAGAGGCTGCGCGACGTGGCGTGTGCGTAAGTCTTGGGCATTCTAATGCGGATCTGAATTCCGCTCGCGCTGCAGTCGCAGCCGGAGCGAGGCACGCAACTCACACCTTCAATGCCATGCGACCCTTGTCACACAGGGACCCAGGGATCCTGGCCGAAGTGCTGACCGACACGCGGGTTTCTGCCGACATTATTGCCGACGGTGTTCACGTCGACCCCGCTGTGGTGAACCTGTTCTTGAAAACTAAAGGGGCCGATGCTGCAGTCTTGATTACCGATGCAACGGCTGCGACGGGAATGCCGGCAGGCCGATATCGTCTCGGATCTTGTGAAGTAGAGGTGAAAGATGGGAAGTCCCTCATTGGCGGCAAGCTGGCGGGAAGCATTCTCACCATGGATTGTGCTGTCCGCAATGTGATGCAGTATGCCCAGTGGGACCTGCAGAAGGCCCTTCGGCTGGCAACGGTAAACCCAGCGCGGGTAGCAGGCTTGAACAGCCACGGCGTGGTGAAAGAGGGTGCGCCAGCCGACTTGGTGGTGCTCAGCCCGGGTGGTGAAGTGAGAAAAACAATTGTTCGCGGTGTCGGAATCTAAGCGCAGTTCACTTCGAGGAGCAAAGAATGGCTGATAAAGGCAGATTTCCTCATTACATGATCAAGGAAATCTTCGATCAGCCGCAGGGTTTGCGCGACGCCATTGAGCCGCGCGTCTCGCTCGAAGAGGGCATCGTGAAGCTCGACGAAGTCCGCATCAGTCCAGAGGAGCTGCGAGCGCTGCGGCGCATCAATATAGTCGCTTCCGGAACCAGCCGTCATGCGGGGATGGCCGGCCAGTACATGATTCAGGAGCTGACAAACATTCCTGTCGACGTGGATTACGCCAGCGAGTTCGAGTACCGCAATCCGTTGATCGGGCGTGGCGAGCTCACGATTGTGATCACGCAATCGGGCGAGACTGCCGATACGACCGCCGCGCAGCGCGAAGCACGCGCAAAGGGATCACGCACGATTGCGATTTCCAATGTTGTGGATTCCACGATAGCGCGCGAGGCCGATGGCGTCATTTATACGAATGCAGGTCCTGAGATCAGCATCGCTTCCACGAAAGCTTTTACAGCACAGATGGCTGTGCTGTTTCTATTTGCTCTTTATCTCGGCCAGGTGCGCGAAAAATTGAGCAAAGAACAGATGCGGCGTTACATCCGCGAACTGCTCGAGCTTCCGGGTAATGTCGAAACTGTGTTGCAGTCGGCGCCGGAATGCGAGCAACTGGGGGAGAAGTACCACAAGGTTCAGGATTTCCTATTTCTCGGCCGCGCAATTCATTACCCGATCGCTATGGATGGCGCGTTAAAGCTGAAGGAGGTTTCTTACATTCACGCTGAAGGCTATCCCACGGGTGAGACCAAGCACGGCCCGAACGCGCTGATCGACGAAAGCCTGCCGGTGGTCATGATTGCCACTTGTGATCGCAACGATCCCGGCTCGGTGCTTCGCTATGAAAAGAATCTCGCCAACATCAAAGGCTTCAAAGAACAATCCGGGCGGGTGATCGCAATCGCTACGCAGGGTGATGAAACAATTCGGCGGATCGCCGACCACACGATTTTCGTTCCTGAAGCGCAAGAGCTGCTTTCACCGATTCTCGAGATTGTCCCGCTGCAACTGTTCGCTTATTACATGACAGTGCGAAAAGGACTGGACGTAGATCGGCCGCGGAATTTGGTGAAGTCAGTGATGTTGGAGTAAGTGTGGAAAGATCGGGAGTCAGTTCGGTTTTCGATTCTTTCCATCCGATAGAAACCGTAGAAGCGCTGCATCGGTGGCGCACTTGAATTTTTCCAACAACGACGCTTCCGCGTTGAGCATCGCGTCCCCGGCTGGCTTTTGCCGGATGGTTTGCCGCAATCTCTCGCCAGCCTCTGATTCGTTGGTCATCACCTGCATATAGAACCACAGAAAGTGTCGCATCTGGTCGACAGCCGATTTGAGGACCTGCAGCGATTCCATTTCAGGCAACTGGCTGAGCGCTTCCATTAGCTCCGGATCGGTTGGGGCTTGCATCGCCGCGCAATTAAGTTCCCGCTGAATGGCCCGCAGATCCTCAGTCACCCGCACAATGCGAGTGTGGATATCGTGCATGTAATCGTCTCGTTCCATGGCTTTCTAGAGCTAATGAGATTTCACCATCTCACTCGCGTTGCAGTGCGAATAGATGTCACCCGTGCATGCGCCTTTCGTAATTCGCTACTGCGAGAACAAGTTCGGGTCTGCATTGTCGTGGTCGAGACCGCTGAGAACTCGCACGGGGCGCGGGTTTTATCTGACTCGCGAGATGCGTTTGCCGATAAATGTCTCTCTACTATTGTTGAGGTCTGAAAGCCCGCGCGCGACAGTGTAGTTCTAAGATGCCGAGAACACGGCAATTTTGGATGCTGGCGGGTGTTCTCCAATTGTTCGCCTATGATTTTTCCGCCTGTTAAAATGCCTTGCTTTATCGGAAGTCCTGAACTTTTGGGACCACAACAACGTATCTATATTGTGGTGTTAAGGCTGCGGTGTATCGACGCGACCGCTTGCGGCCGAGACCAGGAGTTCCGGGGAGTGCTGGTTGGAAGACGCCCAGGTCGTAGCACTGCTGGTCCGTCGCTGTATCGCCGGCGACGCGGGGGCCTGGGAGGATATTGTACAGCGGTACCATCGGAGGATTTACAACATCTGCTATCGTTTCGCAGGATCGGCTGATGACGCGCAAGATCTCACGCAGGAGGTCTTCATCAAGATCTATCGCACTCTGAATACCTATGATCTGGAGCGCGGCGCATTCATGACTTGGGTAACAAGCATCACTCGTAATCTGCTGGTGGATCATTTCCGGAAAAGCAAGCACGATCGAATGACCGACTCGCTGGATGCGGCGCCCTCCGAACACGAAGATGCTCAACCGCTCAGCGAGCAGATTCAGGATAAGGCCCTACCGCCGGACGCGAGCGTGCAGCATCGCGAAGCCAAGGAAACAGTGCATCGGGCGTTGCAGAAATTATCGCCCGACCTGCGGGAGGCGGTCGTGCTGCGTGACCTGCAGGACATGGACTATCGCGAAATTGCTACAGTTTTGAAGGTTCCTGAAGGCACGGTGAAGTCGCGAATCAATCGCGGACGCGCGGAACTTGCGCGCCTGCTTCAACGTACATATAGGCAGGTGATGTGATGGCCGGAGAGAGCAAGAACGGCATGCAATGTACAGAGTTTGAAGCTCTGTTGAGCGACGCTGTTGAACGAGCGTTGAGCGGCAGCCGTCTGGAAAGCTTCCAGGCGCACGCGCAAGCTTGTGCAGTTTGTGGACCTCTGTTGGCGGAAGCCGAAGAGGGGCACCGCTTGCTGAAGTCGCTCGAAGAAGTCGAGCCTCCGGCTAACCTGGTTCATAACATCTTGGTCGCGACCACCGGACGGGAAAGCAGCCGCTCGCGCAAAGGAGGCATTTCCTGGAAAGAAGCCGCAACCGGATGGCTGCGCCCAATATTCGCGCCGGTTTTCGCGATGGCGCGGCAGCCCAGATTTGCAATGTCATTCGGTATGGCTTTCTTCTCGCTCTCGATTACCTTGAGCGTGGCAGGAGTGAAGGTCGGCAATCTTCGCCATGCCGACTTGCGGCCCAGCGCCCTGCGCCGCACTTACTACGAGACCACCGGGCGAATCGTAAAGTATTACGACAACATTCGATTCGTGTACCAAATCGAATCGCGCTTGCGGGAGTTTAAGCGGGCGACCACGCCTGCCCAGCCCGCTCCGGAGAAAAAGGAAAAGGAGCGAAAGAACAACACGAGTGGACAACCCGAACAAAAACAGGAACGCAACTACAGCCAGTGGGAAAACCATCCCGTCTTAGCCGCTGCGCCAGACCAGCCCCCTGTAGTGTCGGCGACCACATACAGGAGGAATTCATGAACTGCGCTAACCATCCCGCTGTTCAGGCTGCGGCTTATTGCCGCACCTGCGGGAAAGCGCTGTGCGCCAACTGCACCCGACCGGTGCAAGGAGTGATTTATTGCGAGAACTGCCTCGCAGCTCGGCTCGGACATCCACCGCAGATCGCGAATCAGCCTCGAGTGGCAATGCCGGCCGATACCCGTCTCCCGAGTCCTGGCCTTGCTGCTGCGCTGGGCTTTATTCCCGGAGTCGGCGCGATGTACAACGGGCAGTTTCTGAAGGGATTCATCCATGTCATGGTTTTCGTGATCATGATTTGGATGGCGAATGAATATGGCCCAATTATGGTGCCGGTCTTCTTTGCCTATTTCTTCTATTCGGTCTTCGACGCTTACAAGACAGCACACGCAGTTGAACTGGGGCAGCCTGTACCTGATCCGTTTGGTTTGGAGCGTATGTTCGGAGGGCAGAGTGCGACCGCTTCTGCGGTGCCTGGAAGCCCAGTTCCACCCACTGCTCTTAGTCCCGTGACTCCAGCGGCTGCTGAGCTACGTGGACCGCGGCATTCAGCCCCGATAGGGGCCATTGTTCTTATCGTGCTCGGCGTTCTCTTCTTGCTGGATAACACTGGCTGGTTTGAATTCCATTGGGTGCATCACCTTTGGCCGTTGATTCTGATCGCCCTAGGCGGTTGGCTACTGGCGCGAAGACTTGGGCTGCTTGGCCTGGCTCCCGGGGAATGTGCATGTGAACGTTGCAAATCGCGGGGCATAATGGGGCCTGCCATCCTGCTGACTCTGGGTGTGCTCTTTCTTGTTGCCGAAATCGTGCCGTTCGCCCGACTGTCGCACACGTGGCCTGCGATTCTGATTGTCGTCGGTCTGGTAAAAGTTTTTCAGGGCAATGCGTCAACTGCTGGTCACATTGGGTCGGGGCCAAGCACAGCGCCGCCAACCACAGACGTTCAGCCTCCTCCTAGTGAAGTCCAACCGCCACCAACCGAGGTGCACAATGGCTAGCCCAGTCCAAGCACCGCCTCCATTGCAGCGCCGCCGCTCGTTCGCCGGGCCGGTCGTGCTGATTATTTTGGGGACAGTCCTCCTTCTGGCGACGATGGGCGTGCTGCAATGGGAGCCGTTGCTGCGCGCGTTTGGAACTTACTGGCCGGCGCTCATCATTCTGTGGGGAGTGATCAAACTGGTTGAACACCATCGCGCGCTGCGTGAAGGAGTTCGTCCGCGGGGAATCGGCGCCGGCGGCGTGTTCTTGCTGATTATGCTGATCATAATTGGGCTGGCGGCCACGCCGATCTCGCATGTCAATTGGCGGGAACTGGGCGATCAAATGAATTTTGGCGAAAATGATTGCTCGTGGTTTGGACATTGCTACAGCTTTGACGATCAGCTTCAGCAGGAGTTTCCTGCTGGTAACAGCCTGCGGATTATCGACGATCGCGGCGCGGTCACCGTGAATCCATCCGATGATAATCAGGTCCACATTGTGGTGCGGAAACGTGTCAGCGCGCGCGACCAGAGTGACGCTGACAAGTGGAACGCCGGTACAAAACCGCAGTTCACAACCAGCGGAAATACCTTGATTCTGAATGCGAATACTCAGGGCGCGGGCGATCATTGGGTGGCGACCGATATGGACGTTTCCGTTCCGCGTAAAGCGGCGGTCGTGATTTCGACGCGGCACGGCGACGTAAGCGTTACCGGACGCGACGCCGATACCGAAGTTTCCAGTCAGCACGGCGATGTTTCTCTCACCGACATAACTGCAAAAGCCAACGTTAATCTGGATGGCGGCTCAGCGCGCATATCCAACGTCAGCTCTGATGTTGCGATTCAGGGACGCGGCGGCGATGTTTCGCTCACCGATATAAAGGGGGCGGCTCGGCTGAGCGGCGAGTTCGATAACGTCAAACTGGCAAGAGTCGCTAGTGGCCTGAGCTTCAAATCTGCGCGCACAGACCTGGAGTTTTCGCGCCTCAATGGCGATCTCGATATGGATTCGGGGGACATGCGCGCCACCGACGTCATTGGGCCATTTCGCATGTTGACCCGCTCGAAGGATATCCGCCTTGCCGGTGTGAGTGGCGATCTGCGTCTGCAAGATGAGAATGGCGCGGTTGAAATCCGCGTGAGCAAGCTGGGCAGCATGCAGGTGGACAACCGCAGCGGTGACGTTCAGATTTATCTGCCCGACAAGGCGGGTTTCCAGGTGCAGGCGCGGGCGCGCGGCGGCGAAGTGGAGTCCGATTTCAGCGAACTGAAGATCGCGACCGGCGATGATCAGGCCACAGCCGCAGGTTCGGTTGGCATAGGCGGTCCTCGCCTGGTGATCAACAACGAGCACGGAACGATCGAAATTCGCAGAGGCTC
>Ga0066705_10000159_pt1 | contig 14908 bp, 12 predicted proteins | sample GraSoiAngelo_154_FD_66506 | JGI IMG/M metagenome (GOLD analysis project Ga0066705, IMG submission 66506) | Grasslands soil microbial communities from the Angelo Coastal Reserve, California, USA - 14_1009_13_20cm | ecosystem: Environmental > Terrestrial > Soil > Grasslands | place: USA... | reverse complement strand
CTCGACGCCTGCAGCAGCGCCTCGTGCGTGCCGGTGTCGAGCCAGGCGATGCCGCGCCCGAGGCGCTCGACGTGCAGCTCGTTGGTCTCCAGATACGCGAGGTTGACGTCGGTGATCTCGAGCTCGCCGCGCCCCGATGGCTTGAGCGAGGCGGCGATGTCGACGACGCGGTTGTCGTAGAAATACAGGCCGGTCACCGCCCAGGGCGAGCGCGGCTTGAGCGGCTTTTCCTCGAGCCCGACGGCGCGGCCGTTGGCGTCGAACTCGACCACGCCGTAGCGCTGGGGATCACGCACCCAGTACGCGAACACCGTCGCGCCGCGCACGCGCGCTGCCGCGCGCTGGATCGAGTCGGTGAAGCCGTGACCGTAGAACACGTTGTCGCCGAGCGCCAGCGCCACACGGCCCGCGCCGATGAACGTGCTGCCGATGAGAAAGGCCTGGGCGAGCCCGTCGGGACTCGGCTGCACCGCGTAATCGATCGTGAGACCGAGGTGACGGCCGTCGCCGAGGAGGCGACGGAACGCCTCCGTGTCGTGCGGCGTCGAGATCACGAGAATCTCGCGGATGCCGGCGAGCATCAGCGTCGACAACGGGTAGTACACCATCGGCTTGTTGTAGATCGGGACCAGCTGCTTGCTCAGCGCCAGCGTGACGGGATAGAGGCGGGTGCCGGAACCACCGGCGAGGATGATGCCTTTCGTCGTCGGACTCGTCATGAATCCTTGCGAGTATAGCAGGCGTCACAGGGTAAATAGAGGTACCATCAGCTCTATGAAAACACTGAGGGAAATGCTCGCCGAGGCCCGGCAGACGGTGCCCGAAGAAGGGCCCGAGGACCTCCAGCGGCGCCTCAGGTCCGATCCGCCGCCCGTCGTCATCGACGTGCGCGATCCGGACGAGTACCGCGACGGTCACATCGAGGCGGCCAGCAACATCAGCCGCGGCTTCCTCGAGTTCCGCATCGGCGGCGCCGTGAGCGATCCCTCCACGCCGATCGTCCTCTACTGCCAGACCGGGCTGCGCTCCGTGCTCGCCGCCAAGCAGCTGAAGGAGCTCGGCTATCAAAACGTGATCAATCTCGCCGGTGGCTACCAGAAATGGGTGCAGAGCGGCCTACCCGTCGTGAAGGACGTGGCACTGACGCCGGATCAGCTCCAGCGCTACAGCCGGCACTTCCTGCTGCCGCAGGTCGGTGACAAGGGTCAGCGGCGACTGCTACGAAGCCGCGTGCTGCTGATCGGTGCCGGTGGTCTCGGCTCGCCGACCGCGCTCTATCTCGCCGCCGCCGGCGTCGGCACGCTCGGGCTCATGGATGGCGACGTGGTCGACATCACGAATCTACAGCGTCAGGTACTGCACACGACGGCCGATATCGGTAAGCCGAAGGTCGAGTCCGGTACACGCGCGCTCAAGGCGCTGAACCCCGACGTCAACGTCATCCCGCTGCCGACGCGCATCACCGTCGACAACGTGATGGACATCATCAAGGACTACGACCTCATCGTCGACGGCTCGGACAACTTCGAGACGCGGTACCTCGTCAACGACGCGTGTTATCTCGCGGGCAAGACCAACGTGCACGGCTCGATCTTCCAGTTCGAGGGCATGGCCACCGTGTTCGCGCCCAACGAGGGGCCCTGCTATCGCTGCCTGTATCCCTCGCCGCCGCCGCCGGGCCTCGTCCCCAGCTGAAGCGAGGCGGGTGTCCTGGGCGTGCTCCCAGGAGTGATCGGGCTGGTGCAGGCGACGGAGGCCGTGAAGCTGCTGCTCGGGATCGGTGAGCCGCTCATCGGGCGTCTGCTGACGTACGACGCGCTCGGCATGCGGTTCCGCGAGGTGCGACTGCGCCGCGATCCGAATTGTCCGCTGTGCGGTAGCGCGCCGAAGATCACCGACTTGTCGATCCACCGCGGCGGCGGCGATGCGTGCGCCGCGACGCCCAACGGTCATCCCGCCACGACGGCGACGCCGGCACCGGCGCGCGCCAGAGCCTAGGACCGGGCGAGGTCCCTTCCGCCGGTGAGCCGCCGCGCGCGATATCGTCGCGCGCGGGGCTCGCGACCGGCGGTGGCGCGTCGCTTACTGACGCTCGAGGACGAGCAGGAACGACGGCGAGGCATCGATGCGGCCGTAGAGCCGATCGCCCTCGCGCTTGAATCGCACCAGCACCGCGGGACCGTCTTCGAAGCGAGCCACGACCTCGCTGCGCGAGACGCGGATGTTCATCGGCGTGCCGAGCGCGCCGAAGTGCCGCACGACCTCCGGCACGCCGGTGGCGGCGACGGTGTCGGTCAGCACCATGCGCGCCGTTCCCTTCGTCCCTAGCTGCGCGAAAATCATCTGCGCGTCGCTCTCGCGACGCTCGCCCCACGAGCCGTTGGCGGCCCAGCGTCCACGCCAGACACCCGTGATGTCCTTGCGATCGATCGGCGCGGGCGCGGACGCCGAGGGAACCGCAGCCGTGCTGGCGGTGGCCACGGCCGGCGTCGTCTTCTTGCCGCCCGGCAGCATCCGGCGCCACCAGCTCTCCTTCGGCGCGGTGGCGGGTCGGGCGGGCGCGGCGGAATGAGCCGAATCGGGCGTCGGCTCGGATGACGAGGCGATCGCGGCCGGCGGCATGCTCGGCTTGGGCTTGGCCTTCGTCTTGGCGACGACCGCCACCTTGTCCTGTGGCACCAGCTGGCCCCACCACTCCTCACGCGCGGCGATCGCCTTATCGGCCTCGCTGATGCTGGCCGGCGTCGGGTGGCTCTTGATCGAGAAGGTCAGGTGCTGGCCGGAGGCGAAATGCGACGAGTGCTGGGCCCAGACCTGCCAGTCGCTGAGGGCGGTCCCCTGCCACGCCTTGGTACTGCTGCACCCCGACATCGAGAACATCACCGCGGACAACAGCAGGAGCCACCACTGGAGGCGTTCCATCGGGCCGTCCCTCGAGCCATCGAGCCACGGCCCGATACGGGCCGCGTTGGGCCAGGGTGCAAGGCGAGGACCACGCCTCGGCGGTTTAACAATTCGCGCAGTTGACCTCCGGCCTCGCCGGCTCCGTGCCGCTCTGACCGCGACCGCCCGGCGCAAGTGTCGCCTGGCCGACGGTGCTACGCTCGCGGCCATGGCCCGTTCGCTCGGCTCCCGGCTTCCCCCAGCACTCGTCGAGCGCCTGTCGCAGCGCGACCTCGCCAACCGGCTCGGCATCGCGCTGCCGTTCGTGACGGTTGACCGCGAAGGACGGCCCCACGCGATGCTGCTGAGCTATCTGGAGCTGCGCGCCTACGATTCGGGCACGCTCGGGCTCGTCGTGCAGGCTCGCAGCGCGAGCGCGCGCAATCTCGCCGAGCGCGGCGTCGGCACGCTGCTGATCCTCGAGCCCGACGCGGTGGTGTACGTCAAGAGTCGCGTCGTCGACGGCCCTCTGGACGTGGCGGGCGCCGACGCGCTCGGTTACTTCCTACTGTCCGTCGAAGACGTGCTGGAAGACGCGGCGGCGGAATGGGAAGCGGGGATGCGTGTGACGGGAGCGGTGACCTACGCTCCGCGACCGGCAGTGGACTCCGCGTGGGCGCGCGCCACGCTCGCCGCACTGGCGGCGCCGCGCGCCCGCGCCTGAGTCACTTCGTCTTCGGCGATTCCTTCGGGCCGTCCGCCGGCGCGTCCTTGTCCTTCGGTGCCTCGTCGCGCTCGCGGGCCTCCCGCTCCTTGTAGAGCCCGATCGTCACCTCTACCTCGGTCTCGCGGCCCTCGCGCAAGAGCACGAGGCGCACACGCTTGCCGACCGGCGTCGAGGACACGACGCGCTGCAGATCGCGCGGCCCCTCGAGCGGCGTGCCGTCCACGGCCACGAGCACGTCGTCCGCCTTGACGCCGCCGACCGCCGCCGGCTCCCCCGGCATCACGCCGCGCACGAGCACGCCGCGCGCGTCGCGCAGCTTGAGCCGCGGCACGTCCTCGTCGGTGACCTCGGCGATCGACACGCCAAGCCAGCCCCATTCGATCTTGCCCTTGGAGGCCAGCTGGGGGACGAGCAGCTTCACGAGATTGGACGGGATAGCGAAGCCGATCGAGCCGTTGCGCGCGGCCATGCTGTTGACGCCGATGACCTGGCCCGCCATGTTCACGAGCGGCCCGCCCGAGTTGCCCGGGTTGATCGCGGCGTCGGTCTGGATGAAGTCGAAGCCCGGCGCGGCGACGGTGAGCGGCGCGCCCTTGCGGCTCACGATGCCGAACGAGACCGACTGCTCGAGGCCGAAGGGATGCCCGAGCGCCAGCACGAATTCCCCCACGCGCATGCGATTGGAATCGCCGAGCGGCAGCACCGGCAGGCCGGTGGCATCGATGCGCACGAGCGCGAGATCTACGCGGCTGTCGAGCCCCACCGTGCGCCCGTTGAATCGGCGGCCGTCCGCGAGGCGGACCTGGATCCACTCGGCCTGCTCGACGACATGGGCGTTGGTGACGATGAGACCGTTGGGATCGATCACGAAGCCCGATCCGGTCGAGCGTCGCGGCTCACCCGGCGCATCGTCGTCCTTGGCCACGGATCCGCCGCGACGCACCCGCACGTGCACGAGCGCCGGCTTCAGGCGTTCGGCAAGGTCGGCGAGCAGATCGTTGAAGCGCGTGAGCTCGGGGGCGGCGACCGCGACCGGCGCCTCCTGCCAGAGCTTCGTCCGATCCGCGCTCGTCGCACGCGCGCAGCCGAGCGGCAACATCGAGAGGAGGACGAGCGTGGCGAGGACGCGCACCCGTGCGGTCATAACCGACAACCTCCCTTGGTTTCCGCCAGCAGTATAGCGCGGCTACCGGCTCGCCTCGCGCAGCAGGTGACCGAGCTCGGGAATCACGAGCTTCTCGAGCGCCAGCCGGCAGGCGTTGGGTGAGCCCGGGAGCGAGACAACGATGCGGTGCGCGTGCAGACCCATCTGTGCGCGGCTGAGCATCGCCGCCGCGCCGATCTCCTGGAAGGATAGCATCCGGAACAGCTCGCCGAAGCCCGGAAGCCGCTTGTCGAGCAGCGCGTCAACCGCCTCGTAGGTGGAGTCGCGCGAGGTGATGCCCGTGCCGCCGGTGACCACGATGGCCTGGACGTCGGGGCGGGTGCAGGCGTCACGCACGAGACGCGTCACATCGCTCGGCTCGTCGCGCACGATCCGCGAATCGACCACCCGATGCCCAGCGGCCGTGAGCAGCTGGCGGATGAGCGCGCCACTGGTGTCGGTGTCGGCGGTCTTCGTGTCGGAAACGGTGAGCACGAAACAGCCGACGGTCGTGGGCGCGGTCTTCTTGTGCTCCTCGGGCGTGGACGTGCGGTCGGGACTCACGCACCGCCCGAATACGCGCGATCGAGGATCTCGACGATGTGCAGCACCGGCACGGGCGCCCCGGCGTCGCGCAGGCCTTGCTGGATCTGCAGGATGCAGCCGGGGTTCGCGGTCACGACGGCGGCGGCGCCAGTGCCAAGGACATGGCGGACTTTACGGCGTAGCAGGCGGCCCGCCATTTCCGGCTGGGTGAGGTTGTAGATGCCCGCCGAGCCGCAGCACCAGTCCGACTCCGGAAGGTCGACGACTCGCAGGCCGGGGATCTGCGCCAGCAACGCGCGCGGCGCGCTGCGGATCTTCTGGCCGTGTACCACGTGACACGGATCGTGGTAGGTCACCGTCATCGCCACGGGCCGCAATGGCCCGCGCAGCGGCGTGGCCGCGAGGAACTCGCTGATATCGCGCACGCGTGCGGAGAAGTTTCGCGCGCGCTCCGCCCAGACCGGATCATCACCGAGCAAGGTGCCGTAGGCTTTCATGTGCGCGCCGCAGCCGGAGGTGTTGACGACCACGGCGTCGACGCGCTCGCGCTCGAACGTCTCGATCGTCCGTCGCGCCATCTGCAGCGCGCCCGCGTGGTCGCCGCCGTGGGCGTTGAGCGCGCCGCAGCATCCCTGCTCCGGTGGCGCCACCACATCCCAGCCGTTCCTGGCGAGGAGCCGCGCGGTCGCGCGATTGTGCGCGCCGAACACGACGGACTGCACGCAGCCCGTGAGCATCGCGACACGGCCGCGCCTCGCTCCCTCGGCGGGTGTGAGCGGCGGCAGCGGCGCACGCTCTGCGGCCGCCGGCAGTGGCGGCAGCAGCGCTTCCCACGCCGACAGTGTGCCCGGAAGCAGGCGCACGACGCCGCTGCGCCGCACGAGGGCCTGCAGTCCGCTTGCCTGATAGAGCCGCAGGCCCGCCGCGGCCGCGCCGAGCAGGCGCGGATGGCCGAGCAACACGCCGAAGTTGAGTCGCCGAAACGCGCGTCGCACCCATCCGCCGGGACGCTGGCGCTCGATCTCCGCCTTCGCCGCCTCGATCAACCGACCATACGGGACGCCCGCGGGACACACGGTCTCGCACGCGCGGCAGTCGAGGCACAGCGAGAGGTGCTGCACGGTCGAGTCGGAGAGTCCGATGCGCCCTTCCGCCAGCGACTTCACGAGGAAGATTCGCCCGCGTGGCGAATCCATCTCCGTACCGAGCTCGGAAAACGTGGGGCAATAGGCAAGACACAGACCGCAGTGCACGCACTGATTGACGCCTTCGACGCTGAGCCCGTGGAGCGTGAGCGGCGCTGCGGCGTCCGGGGATGCGTGCGCCATCGTCAGACCCCCCCCACGAAGCGACCCGGATTCAGCAGGTTGTTCGGATCCAACTGCGCCTTGATCCGCTTCATGAGCCGTCCCGCGGCGCCCGCCTCGTCCCAGACCGGGAGCGCTGACTTCACCGGCAACGGCGCCCACGTCACGGAGGCGTGACCACCGCCCGCGCGCGCGGCGGCGCGCCAGTCCTCGAGCACCGCCGCGATCGGCGCCGGATCGGGGCGCGGCGCATCGGCGCAGAGCGTGGCGGTGAGGTGGCCGACACCGGCGTGGGCGCACCACGCGCTCATGAGCCCGCGCTTGCGGGCCGTCTGCGCGCCGTGCTCCATCGTCTCGGCCACGACCGCGGGCAACACGCTCAACGTCATCACCGCCGCGGGCGTGTCGAAGGCGTCGCGCGAGGCGGACGCCAGCCGCGCCCACGTCTCCGCCGCCAGCGGTGCGGGCTTGGCGCCGCCGCATCTGACGACGACCGTCGCGAGCTCGGCGACCTGCCAATCCACTTGCTCGCCGAGACCGTCGAAGCCGACGGCCAGTGTCGCGGGCGCCGCGGGCAGACCGAGGGCGCCGGCCGACGGCCCATCCAGCAAATCGACGGCGTTGGGAATGAGATCGCTCCCCAGCAGATTGCGCAGCGCCGCACCCGCATCCTGGAGCCGCTCGAATCGCACGGCCACCAGGCGCTCCGCGTCGGGCAGCGGCCGCAGTTTGACGGTCGCTTCGACGATGACGCCGAGGGTGCCAAACGAGCCGACGAACAGTTTCGGAAGGTCGTAGCCGGCGACGTTCTTCACGACCTTGCCCCCGCCGCGCACGACCGCGCCGTCCGCGGTCACCACGGTGACGCCGATGAGGAGATCGCGTGCGGTTCCGTAGAGATGGCGGCGGGGCCCGGACGCGTTCGCCGCCAGCACGCCGCCGAGCGTCGCGCGCGCGGCGTCCGGCGGATCGAGCGACAGCCACTGGCCGCGCGCGCGGAGCGCAGCCTGCAGTGCGGCGATCGTGATGCCCGCTTGCGCGGTCGCCGTGAGGTCGCCCGGCTCGTGCTCGACGAGCGCGTCCAGACGCGTGAGCACGAGGACCAGTCCCGCGCGCGCCGGGGGCGCGCCGACGTCAATGGCGCTGCCGCCGCCCCAGGGCACGATCGGCACGCCGGTTTCCATGGCGTGCGCGACGATGGCGGCGACCTCGTCGACACTACCCGGCAGCACCGCGGCCTCGGGCGTGCGGCCTTCGATCACGTAGCGTGAGAGCTCGACGCCGGTGAGCACATGGGCTTGGCCGACGACGGCACGGAGCTTGTCGAGCAGCGACACGGCGCGCCTGGCGCTAGAACCGCTGCGCCAGGCCCTGCGTCTCGATGGCGTGCGGGCGATACGCCACGGGCCCGATCTCGACGCACGACTTCCGGGTGGGAAACACCTTGCCCGGGTTGCAGAGGCCGCGCGGGTTGAACGCGTCCTTGAGGCGCTGCATCAGCGCGAGGTCCGCCGCAGAGAAGATGAACGGCATGAAGTCGGCCTTCTCGACGCCGATGCCGTGCTCGCCGGAGATCGAGCCACCGACCTCCGCGCAGACCTTCATGATCTCGGCACCCGCCGCCACGACCCTCGCCTCTTCGCCCGGCTTGCGCGGATCGTAGAGGATGTTGGGATGCAGGTTGCCGTCGCCTGCGTGGAACACGTTGCCGACACGCAGGCCGTGCGCCGCGACGATCTCGTTCACGCGCCCGATCACGTACGGCAGCCGCGTGCGCGGGATCACGCCATCCATCACCATGTACGCGGGCGAGACGCGCCCGTAGGCGCCGAACGCCGACTTGCGGCCCTTCCAGAGCAGCTGCCGCTGCGTTTCGTCGGCCGCCGTGCGTACCTCACGCGCGCCGGCTTCGTGACACGCGGCGACGATCCGCTCGGCCTGTGTGTCCATGCCGACGGCGAGACCGTCGAGCTCGATCAGCAGCGCGGCCGCCGCGTCGCGCGGATAGCCGCAACCGAACGCATCCTCGACCGCCTGGATCGTGAGCTGATCGATCATCTCGACGGCTGCGGGCACGAGGCCGCGCGCGATGATCGCGGACACGGCGACGGATGCCTGCTCGATCCGCTCGAACACCGCGAGCACCGTCTTGACCGCCTGCGGCTTTTTGAGGATGCGGACGACGATCTTGGTCGCGATGCCGAAGGTGCCCTCGGAGCCGACGAACACACCCGGCAGATCGTAGCCGAGCGCGTCGCGCGTCTTGCCGCCGAGCCACACGATCTCGCCGTCCGGCATGACGACCTCGAGACCGAGGACGTGATTGACGGTGACGCCGTACTTGAGCGTGTGCGGCCCGCCGGAGTTCGTCGCGATGTTGCCGCCGATCGTGCACGCCTGCTGGCTGGACGGATCGGGCGCGTAATAGAAGCCGCGCGGCCCCACCGCCCACGACAGGTGCAGGTTCACGAGGCCCGGCTCGACGACGGCGATCTGGTTGTCGTAGTCGACCTCGAGCACGCGATTCATGCGCATCATCGAGATCACCAGCCCGCCTTCGGTGGGCAGACATCCGCCGGCCAACCCCGTGCCGGCGCCACGCGCGACGAACGGGATCCCTTCGCGGTTTGCGAGTCGCACCACGGCCGCGACCTGCTCTGCGGATGTCGGGAAGACGATGAAGTCGGCGAGCGCGCGGAACAACGTGAGGCCATCGGACTCGTAGACGAGCAGCTCGTCGGGCTCCGACAGGACACCGCTCGTACCGACGATCGTCTCGAGCTCCCGGCGCAGCGCGGGCTTGCGAGTCTCGGTGAGGGTGGCCATGGCTCGGCCTGAGTATACCGCCGGGGCTCAGGCGGCGCGGGCGGCGAGAACCGGCGGAATGTGCTTGAGGTCGGCCACGAAGCGCTCCATCTCGGCGTGGCGGGCGGCGTCATCGGGCGCGCGCAGGATCGCCGACGGGTGCACGGTCGCCATCACGCGCGGCGCCCAGCGCGACGCGATCCACTCGCCGCGCTGCTTCGTCACGCGGAACTTGCCGCCGAGCAGCGCCTGCGCGGCAGTGGCGCCGAGGCAAACGAGCACGGTTGGCTTGACGAGATCCAGCTCCGCCTCGAGCCACGGCAAGCACGCGGCGATTTCCGTCTGATTGGGCTTGGCGTGAATCCGCCGCTTGCCCTTCGGCTCCCACTTGAAGTGCTTCACGACATTGGTGACGTACACGTCGCCGCGGGCGATACCCGCCGCCTCGAGCGCGCGGTCGAGCACGCGGCCGGCGGGGCCGACGAACGGCTTGCCGGCGAGGTCCTCGTCGTTGCCGGGCTGCTCGCCGACCAGCATGACGCGGGCGTGACGCGGTCCCTCGCCGAATACCGTCTGCGTGCCGCGTGTCCACAGCTGACAGCCACGACATCGCGCCGCCGCCTCGCGCAGCGCCGGCAGCGTGCGGCGCTCCGGCATGAAATCGGCGGCGGAGCCGGTCGATGCGGCCGGGCTCACGTGACGTTCCACGAGCGCCGCGCAGGGATGCATCGCTCGACCAGGTCGAGTCGATCAACCTCCGGCGACGCGTGCGTGAGAGTCACCACGGCTGGAATCTTCGCCCCCCGGGCGGCTGCGACACGCCGACGGTCCGACTGGACCGCTGACGGCCGCGCCACCACGGAGGACCGTTCGCAACTCATCGGAGTCTCAAGCAAGCGGAATGCCGTTGAGGTCACAGCGCCAGCAGCGTGCGGGCCGCGGCGACGATCGCCTCCACGTCGATGCCGTAGTGATGATAGAGATCCGTCCGCGCGCCGGACTGACCGAAGTCCTCCACGCCGAGTGCTTGCTGCGGCACGGCAAGCGCGCCGCCGAGAAATCCGAGCGCGTGAGGATGGCCGTCGAGAACGGACACGACCGGAACGTCTTCCTCGTCGGCGGTCACGAGGCTCTCCAGCCACGGACGCGGCGCACGAAGGCCGCGATGGAGACGGTCGGGACTCGTCACGACGAAGACGTTGGCGAACACGCCGTGGGCGCTCAGCGCGCGCACGGCCTCGAGCGCCTCCGGAACCATCGCGCCGGCGGCGAAGAGGTGCACGGCGCGATCGCTCGTGTAGCCCGTCATCTCGCGCGCGTCTCGGAGCCGGTAACCGCCGCGCAGCACGGCGTCCTGATACGCGGCGGAGGGTGGGAGCGCCAGCGACTGCTCCACCGGCCGCGTGGACAATCTCAGGTACAGACTCTCGCCCTCGCGCGTGGCAATGCCGGCGAGCGCGTCGAGCAGGATCCACTCCACTTCGCGCGCGAACGCCGGCTCGAAATAGGTGACGCCCGGCAGCGCGACGCCGATCGACGGCGTGATGACGGACTGATGCGCGCCACCCTCGGGCGAGAGCGTGATGCCCGACGGCGTCGCGACGACCACGAAGCGCGCACCCGCGTAGAGCGCGTGATAGAACGCGTCGAGGCCGCGCGGCACGAACGGATCGTAGAGCGTGCCGATCGGCAGCAGCGTGGTGCCGGAAACCTCGGCGGTGAGACCGAGCGCACCGAGGAGCAGAAACAGGTTGTGCTCGGCGATCCCGAGCTCGATGTGGCGGCCGGCCGGCGACTCGCGCCATGCCATCGCCTGCGGAGCGTCGGCGAAGGGGTCCGGTCGCGCCTCGAGCGCGTACACGCCCGTGCGGTTGATCCAACCTGCGAGGTGCGTCGTCACGGAGACGTCCGCCGAGACCGTGACGATCGCGTCGCCCTCGGGACGACGCGCGAGAGCGCCGAGCACGCGGCCCAACGCTTCCTGCGTCGACATCGCGCCGTCGTACGCTTCGCTCAACGCGGCCGGAATCCGGGGCGCCGCGGCGCGCGGCGCCGGCGTCCACAGCGGCGCGAGATCATGGATGTACGCCGCCTCGTCGCTCGCAGGATCGAAGCCCGACCACTCCTCTCCCGCACGGATGCCGAGCGCGTCGCGCAGCTCGGCGATCTGGGCGGGACTCGTGACCATCGTGTGGTTCAACGGATCGCCCGCAGACGGCAACCGCCAGCCTTTGATCGTGTGCGCGAGAATCACGCCGGGCCGGCCGCGCTCGCGCTCCGCCTCGGCGAGCGCATCGAGAATCGACGCGAGATCGTGGCCGCCGACGTCGGCGATGAGCGCGGACAGCGTGTCGTCGGCCACGTCGGCCAGCGCACGGTCGAGCGCGGCATCGTGCGCGCCGTCGGGCGTCGTCACGAGCGCCTTGCGCACGGCGCCCGGCGGCAGGCGCAGCAGGCGTTGATATTCGCGGCTCGGCATCATCTCGAGTCGCTGCTGCAGCCGATCGCCGCCGGGCCGTCGGAATGCGGCCTCGAGCCGTCGGCCCCAGCGCAGTTCACGCACGCGCCAACCGTGGGCGCGGAAGAGGTCGCCGAGCTGACGCGTGCGGCTGTCGGGCACGATGCGATCCAGGCTCTGGCGGTTCACGTCGACGATCCACAGAACGTCACCGAGTCGGGCGAGCGGCTCCTCGGCGAGCGCTTCCCACACGTTGCCCTCGTCCAGCTCCGCGTCGCCAACCATCACGACGAAGCGCTCGGGCGCGCGCGATCCACCGTGGTCGACCAGATAGCGCGTGGCCAGCGCGCCGAACGTCGTCATGACCGCGCCCAAACCCATCGACCCCGTCGACAGATCGACGATCTCGGGATTCTTTCGGCGGCTCGGATACGCCTGCAGACCACCGAACTCTCGCAACGTCGCCAGCCGCGCACCGTCGAGTCGGCCGCGCAAGAACTGGATCGCGTAGAACGCCGGCGCCGCGTGCGCTTTCGTGGCGACGACGTCGCCCGGCCGCAGCGCCTTGAAGTAGAGCGCGGTGAGGAGACTGACGACGGAGGCGGACGAGGCCTGGTGACCCCCCACTTTGATTCCGTCGGCGCCGGGCCGCGCGTTCGCGTGGTGCACCATCCACGTGGACAGCCACAGCACGCGGCGTTGGATGGACTCGAGGATCTCGAGCTCGGTCACCCGGCGAGCTCCATGGGGCCGTAGTATATGCGCCGATCAACCGGTCTGGACGTCGTTCCGGCCGGCCCGTACAAGAGATGTGCCACGGCTTAAAGGTGTGCGGATACAGATGGAATCCGACGCGCAGCGGTTGCGCAACGTCGCGTGCGCTGGCCATTTTCCGCGCGATTGGCCATTTTCTTGGCAGGATCGCTTCGGCTAGAATCGCTAGAGACGATGGACACCATCCTGGTCATCGACGACGAGCGAAACATCCGCACGCTGGTGTCTCGAGTACTCGCCCAGGACGACGTCGAGGTCCACACCGCTGGCACCGGCAAGGAAGGTCTCGAACTGGCCGAAGAGCTCTCACCGGACGTGTCTCTCGTCGACCTGCGCCTGCCCGACATGGACGGGATCCAGGTCGTCCGCGAGCTGAAGGCCAAGCACCCCGACAGCGCCGTCATCATGATCACGGCCTTCGGTCACATCGAGAGCGCGGTGGCCGCGATCAAGACGGGGGCCACGGACTACCTCGAAAAGCCCTTCCAGCACCTCGAAAAGCTGCGGATTTCCGTGAGTCGCGCGCTCGACGAGGTGAAGGCGCGGCGCGAGATCACGCGCCTGACCAAGCGCGAGGAAGGCAAGTACAACACCGACCAGCTCATCGGCGAGTCCGACTCGACGCGGCGCCTGCGCGACATCATCGGGCAGCTCGCGCGCAGCGAGGCGCACACGATTCTGATCCATGGCGAGAGCGGAACGGGCAAGGAGCTCGTGGCCAAGGGCCTGCACTACGAGAGCGCGCGACGGAACTTTCCGTTCATGGAGGTCAACTGCGCGGCCATCACCGAAACGCTGTTCGAGAGCGAGCTGTTCGGCCACGAAAAGGGCGCCTTCACCGACGCGCGCGCGACGAAGAAGGGACTCATGGAGCTGGCCGACCGCGGCACGCTCTTCCTCGACGAGGTCGGCGAAATGGCGCCCAACAGCCAGGCCAAGCTGCTGCGCTGCCTCCAGGAGCGCATGTTCAAGCGCGTCGGTGGCACGCGTGACATCAAAGTCGATGTGCGCGTCATCGCCGCCACCAACCGTTCACTCGAGACCATGGTCAAAGAAGGCAAGTTCCGCGAAGACCTGTTCTATCGGCTCAACGTCATCCCGATCACGATCCCGCCCCTGCGCGAGCGCACCGAGGACATCCTGCCGCTGGCGCGGCATTTCCTGTCCGAGGCGAACCGCACATTCCACAAGATGATCGGCCGGTTCGCGCCCGAGACGGAGGTACTGCTCCTCGGATACGCCTGGCCGGGCAACGTCCGCGAGCTCAAAAACCTCGTCGAGCGCATGGTGATTCTGTCCACAAGCGAGTCGATCGACGCCCACCACCTTCCGCCGCAGTTCTCACAGCTCATCGAGGGCCGGCCGACCGAGGATGCCGTGCCCACCGCGCGCACGCTGGCGGCCATCGAGCGGTCGTACATCCTGAAGGTCATGCAGCAGGTGAAGGGCAACAAGAGCGAGGCCGCGAAGATCCTCGGCATCACCCGGCAAACCCTCCGAAAGAAGCTGAGCGAAGCGTAGTTCCGAGCGTCTGCGGCCCTGGTCACCTCCTGACCACAGCGCCGCTTGCCATCGGGTCCGGGCGGTTAGGAATCAGCCGGATTCGGGCTTTTCGCCATGCGATCTGATCGCGTTTATGTAGTCGATTCAGAGTCTTAGGTCTCGATTCCGGCTTTGGTACCCCCTTTGCTCCCTTTTCCCCGCGACATGAGCAAATCCGGCGCGAGGAGCGGGCGATGAGATTGGAGGTCAAGAAGCTGGACGTTGTGAATCTCGACCAGCTGCAGTCGCTGGTGGTCGAGCACATCGACGGCATCGAGACGGGTCTCACCATGCTTGACTCGCGATTGCTGCTGGGCCACGCCACCGTCGACATCGTCGCCGTCGACTCGCAGGGCGCGCTCGTCCTCGTGACGGCCGGTTTCACCGCCGACGAGGAGATGCTGATGAAGGCGGTCGAAGCGTACTCCTGGTGCCTTGAGTACCCCGAGGCGATCTGCCGTCTCTATCCTTCGGTCGACGTCTCGGCCGCGCGGCCGCCGCGGCTGATGTTCGTGGTGGAGCGGATGCCCGACGCGTTCCACCGCAAGATCAAGCAGCTCGGCTTCTGCGAAGTCGACTGCGTGGAGTTCCGGCATCTCGATGTCAGCGGCACGCAGGTCGCGTACTTCGACACGATCGCGCGGCTGCGACGCGGCGCGAGCATGGCCGAGTTCCAGCCGGCGCCGATTGCGCGTCGCGTGTCGGAGCCCTCGCGGCGCGAC
>Ga0066705_10000155_pt1 | contig 15042 bp, 15 predicted proteins | sample GraSoiAngelo_154_FD_66506 | JGI IMG/M metagenome (GOLD analysis project Ga0066705, IMG submission 66506) | Grasslands soil microbial communities from the Angelo Coastal Reserve, California, USA - 14_1009_13_20cm | ecosystem: Environmental > Terrestrial > Soil > Grasslands | place: USA... | reverse complement strand
TCTCACACACCGGAGGTCTACCGTCAGGCTGCCCATGCCAACTTTGATCTGATGCTGAGCGGACATACCCACGGCGGTCAGATTTGTCTCCCCGGATCCATTCCCATCAAGCTCGAGGCGGTGCTACCAAGACGGATGGGGGCTGGGCCTTGGCAGTATAATGATATGACCGGCTATACTTCCGTTGGTGCCGGCTCAAGCGTCGTTCCCGTGCGCCTCAATTGCCCGCCAGAAATCACCCTGCACCGTTTACGCCGCAGCTGACGTGACCTAATACGGTTCATCACGTATATGAGCCTGAAACAAAAGGCGGGAGAGGATTAGCTCGCCGACTAAAAATACCCCAACGCCAAGCGCGACGTCTGTATTGGTCAATGAGAGGGCATCGCGGCAGGCTAGCATTGGAAAGAGGGACTCGGGTATTTGATCCAACCCTGGTGCCTGGCTGCTCGGAGGCAGGTTCAATCGGCGTTTGCTAAAACTTGAGAACAGGTCGCCTGCCATGGCTGCCGCAGCCACTATGGCGCCTATCGTGAGACCCAGGCCAAGAAGAAGTGCGCCAGCTGTTGTGAGGAGAAACGACGCCAAAATACCGCGTACAGTTTTCGATGGCCCAAAAAGCGGTCGATCATCAAAAAAGAGGGCGCCAGCGTCTAACGGGGAGGAAAAGTGGGAGCCGAAAATCTTTTTTGTGACGATTGGTCCGCCATTTGCCAGCGTCACTAATACCAATATTTGTGCGATCTGAATAAGATGCATCACAGCAACCTATCTTAGCACTTTCTTGCGGTCACCCATGACCACTATTGGCACTTAGTTGAGTTGCCATTTTGATGGATGACCGATGTGCGTCAGAAGCGATGGAAGCTGCTTAAACGAAGCCGAGCCGAGCGCGCTATCGGCTCGGCTCAAACCGAGCCTGGTTAAAGAATGCCTAGAGCGGCCGCGTTATCGCGATCGGCCTGCTTCTGCCGAATGATCGCGAGCGCCCGGCTGCAAGCGACAAACTTGGTCGTGCCTGCGCCCATACCGAACATTTCGCAGAATCCGTGATCCTCATCTGCAATGGCCCCCTCAAGTTGCTGCTTGTCAGCCACGCGCATGGCAGGACCGGCGATCAAAAGCACGTGCAGCCCAAGGGCCACCAGCACGGCAAGGAGCAGTAGATAGATGAGCGCAGAGCGCGACATTTCATTGGGTGTGCGGGAATTGATCTTGATTTCTGCCATATCAGTTCCTCTTTTAATAACGAAAAAAATTTTTTGAAGAAGGCAATTGCGGAAGGGTTCACCATAGCAGACAAACGTGAGCGCCTTCCCCACAAGTATAATCGCAAGGATGACGACCGCAATGACATAACCGCGTGTAGCCAAAAGGTGCGTACTATCGATCCCGATAAAATGGGCGTTTCTCTCATTTCTTCGAGGACTCCCTCTCCGCCACTACACTCCTGTCCGGCCCGGAGACATGGGTAACAGAACGTACCTAAGACATGGGTGACAACCTTTGTATCCGGCACGAGCAAAACTCAAAACAAGCGATATTGATGACGTAATTAGACGAGCTAGCGCACACACGAATACTTGAAGGCTACATCGATCTTCACCGTACTCGACTCGGCATTCACCACCTGATTAGTTGCCGTCGCTCAAGGGTAAACCGAGATGCGGTCGCGACTCCTGAAATATTTGCCGATCTTCCTGCTCGCTCTATTGGTGCAAATCTTTGCACCAATAGGCGCATCTTGGGCAGCCGCGGTCGCCGCGTCCGATCCGCTGAGCGCTGCTGCAATCTGCCACAGCAGCGGTTCGGCTGCGGATCAACAACCCACCGATCAGGGCGGCCGGCCTAATGAACACGGTAGCGGATGCTCCATCTGTTGCCTTGCGAACACGAGCGCCAACGGATTCATCGGTACACCCGCTCCGGCGGCCTTCGCGGCCCCCTATCGCGAGCTAACACGCGTGGTCTGGCAAGGCCAAACGCCGGACCTGTCAGCCTTCCGTATCGGCTCCAACGCGCAGGCGCGCGCCCCGCCATTTTCTTCCTGAGTAGTACTTGATCCACGGGCGCGGCGAAGCCGGGCTCTCAGATTCATAAGTTTGCGGCTAGCGCTTAAGCGTTGCCGCCGGGAAGGTCCTTAAAGAAATGTCACGCATTCACGCCCTCTGCGGTGTGAGCGCTGTTGCCGTCGGGCTGGCGCTTGTTGCGCCGGTGCGAATGGCCGGTGCTCAAGACGCAGTTCAGACCCTGCCCCCCGTTACGGTGGAGGCGCCAGCCCCAGCCCGCGCTGTGACCAAACGCGAAGCTGCAACCAATATCGCACGACGAGCAAAACGCCGGAGCATTGCCGCGGCTAGGCAACCGCGTTTACAGCGGCCAACATTTGGTTCAGGCAGCGTCGGGAAGGATCCGACAGCCTATTCCGTATCGGATAGCGGCATCGGCACCAAAACCGACACGCCAATTCTTGTCACGCCCGCCAGTGTCCAAGTCGTGCCGCGGCAGGTGCTCAAAGACCAGCAGGTCATCAGCCTGGATCAGGCATTAAAGAATGTGAGCGGTGTTGCCACCGGCGGCGGTCTCTCGAACGGCAACGGACAATCTTACTCCTCGGTCTTTCTGAGGGGGTTTCCGACCGACACGATTTTCCGGGACGGCACTCGTCTCGATGGCTTCGGCAATAGCAATCTTTTTCTCCAGCAATTCGCCAATGTCGACAAGGTCGAGGTTTTGAAGGGGCCAGCCGCCATCCTCTATGGAGCCGTCGAGCCCGGCGGAATTGTCAACATCGTGAGCAAGCAGCCGCAAAGCACGCCGGCGTACTCACTGGAACAGCAGTTCGGCTCATTCGGACTGGAACGCACCACCATCAACGCGACCGGCCCTGCCTCAAAGGAGGGCAGTCTGCTCTACCGGCTGGATACGTCGTATGACAGCAGCGGCTCGCAGGTCGAGGATGTCAAGAACCGCAACTTTTTCATCGCTCCCGTGCTGCAATGGAATATCGATGCGGATAACCAGATAAAGGCTGAATATAATTACCGATCATCCGTCTTTGGGCAGAACTACGGTCGCTTGCCCACGCTGAACGGCATCCTCATCAATACCAATCCGAGCGTCAATTATGGCGGCTTTTCCCCCGCGAACGAGATCAACAATTTCGCTGCGCTGACCTGGATGCACAGGTTCGACAACGATTGGTCGATCAAGCAGAGGTTTGTTTTCAGCCAAGTCGATGACAACAGTGCCGGCTCTCTGCCATTTGCGCCGGGAGGTGGCTCGATCGTCTTCGGCGCACCGACACCCAGCGGCGCGGGCGTCGCTGTCGGTATCAATAACGTTATCAGCACGGATCGAAACTACAACGTGACCACCGATCTGACCGGCCATTTTGACACGTTCGGAGTTGCCCACACGCTGCTGCTCGGCACCGATTACGGCCGCTTTGCGAGTAACGGCGTCATCAACCAGGCGTGTCAGATCGATGCGAATTGTTCCTTCGTGGATCTCTTCAACCCGATCAGTCCCGGTACGCCCTTCACGGGTCCGACAACTCTCGAGCTCTCCAGTTCACAGTTGACGCAGACCGTCGGCGTTTATGCCCAGGATCAGCTCAAGCTGCCGGCGGGTTTCTATTTTTTGGGCGGCGCTCGATGGCAGTACCTCAAGCAGGAATCCGACGCGAGTTTTCCGGCTTTCGGACTCGTGAGTAACTCGGCCGTGGAAGCCACCGCGCTGACTCCTCGCGCTGGAATTCTGTGGCAACCGCGGGAATGGCTGAGCCTCTATACATCTTATACGACCAGTTTCGGACCAGCGAAGCCGGGCTTGATAGAATCAAACGGCCAGAACGTGCCGCCAAGTTCAGGCAAGCAGTGGGAAACGGGTGTGAAGTTTGCATTCTTTGGCGGAAAATTGACCGCAAGCGCGGCCTATTTCGATCTGACGAAGACCAACATACCCGTCACGGATCCCGCGAATCCTATGTTCGTAACGGTCGTCGGCGAGGCGCGAAGCACCGGCTTCGAATTCGATATGCAGGGAGAAATCAGCCCGGGTTGGAAGATGATCGCAAATTACGCGCACACCGATGCCCGCGTCACTGAGTCCGGGCCGTTCGAGGTCGCGCCGGTAGGCTCGCGTTTTGGCGCGGTGCCCATCGATTTGCTGCACCTGTGGGCGACCTACGACTTTCAGGCAGCGGTGCTGCGAGGTTGGAAAATCGGCGGCGGCGTGACCGCCGCCGGACCGACGCCTTACACGCCGATAAGTTCCTACACAGGCCAGATGCTTCCCGACCATGCGGTGTTCGATCTGATGACGGCGTATCAGTTCGAAACTGTCGGGAAAAAATGGACCTTTCAGGTGAACGCAACCAACATTTTCAATCGCGTTTACCTCAACGAAGTACAGTTGCCCAATTCCATCCCGTCGCCAGTTGCGCCATTTAGCTGGATCAACGGCGTTTATGGGCCGCTGCGGACCATCGTGGGTTCGTTGAAGGTTGAGCTATGACTTCTCGCTCGACCAAACGAGTCCGGCTGTACGCCATGCGTCGGGTCGTCTTACTGGCCCATCGCTACGTTGGGCTGGCATTGGTTCCTTTTCTGATCGTGCTCGGCCTGACCGGAAGTATCATCACGTTCAATGTCGAGCTGGAAAGAGTGATCAGCCCACAACTTTTTGCGACCTCTCGTCCAGGAGACAGCCCGCTCGGTCTTGCAGTGCTGGCAGAACGCGCCGAGGCCGCCGAGCCGCAAGCGCGGCTTGCTTATATCGTCCTGCGTCCCGGCCAGGCGATCGCAAGAATGAAGCCACGATCTAACACCTCGGGCAAAACCTCGCCGATCGATTTCGATCAGATTTTTCTCGATCCGTTTACAGGCGCAGAATTGGGTAGACGGCGCGAAGGCGATCTGTTCCAGGGATGGATCAATCTGATGCCGTTCATCTACCGACTGCACCGAGAGCTCGCTGCGGGGCGCACGGGAGTCTTGATCCTGGGCGGGGCCGCGCTGGTTTGGACGCTCGACTGTTTCGCTGCCCTTTATCTCACCTTACCGCTCACCGTCGTCCGATTTTGGCGACGGTGGTCCCGCTCGTGGCGGGTGCGAAAATCGAAAAATTCCTTCCGTCTGAATTTCGATCTGCATCGCGCCGGCTCGCTATGGTCGTGGCCGTTGCTGGTCGTCTTCGCGTGGTCCAGCGTGATGATAAATCTCACTCCCGTCTACGACTTCGTGACCGGCAGTTTGTTCGACTATAAGTCGGTATTGGAGGAGTTCACCTCGCGGTCGCCGCATCCTAACGAACACCCCCGCTTGGGGTGGGGCGAGGCGGAGAAAATCGGTGCGAGGATCATGTCCGAGCAAGCAGCGATCCGTGGCTTCACCCTGGGGCATCCCAATGCACTGGGATATGCTCCGTCGCTCGGCGCGTACTCGTACGGGGCTGCCTCCGGGCTCGACGTGCGGCGGAGGAGTTCGGACACCGGCATCTGGTTCGACGGAGATAGCGGCGAACTGCGATGGACATTCTTTCCGACCGGAGAGCACACAGGCAACACCATCAGCAGTTGGCTCTGGGCTCTACACTTTGGCGACGTGGCGGATTTTACACCCTATCGCCTGCTGGTCTTTTGGCTCGGCCTATGGGTTGTCATGCTCTCTGTGACCGGTGCTACAATCTGGCTGCAGAAGCGCTCCACATGATCGACCGGTTGACACACCCTCGTTGCTGATCTCGATCTGGAAGATTTCGGACAAGCCCGCCCTGCCAGACGACGTGAGTTGGAGTGCACGGCTGCCCGACACATGTTTGAGCCATCCGAGCTCCAATAGACGATCCAGAATCCGAGCTCCGACGAGTCCCTTGAGGTGATAACGACGCTCGCTCCAGTCGAGACAAGGCTGGCAGAAAATCCGCCGAGTCCGCGGCCTCAGATCAACCCCGAACGCGGAAAGGAAACGCTCGCCCGAAGACGTGACCTCACCGCCTTCATCGGTGAGCACGATGTACCCCATGGCCACAAGCGCATCGGTAACAGCGACTCCTACCTGGCCAGCCAGGTGATCGTAGCAACTTCGGGCAAAACGGAGTGCATTGTCGTTTGCTGACCGCGGCTGACGGCGGGGTGGCACCTCGATGGCGGCGACGACCTTGATGCTCTCCAGCATTGTCGCGACCAGCGGGGACGCGATCCGATAATAGCTGAAGCGGCGCTTGTGAATGACACTCAAAAGCCGCGCGGCAACCAGCTTGCCCAGGTGGCCGCTCGCCGTCGAGCGAGAGACATTGGCGCAGTAAGCAAGCTCAGTGGCCGTCAGCGACTGGCCGCCCATAAGGGCGCTAAGCATCGTCGCTCGCGCAGTGTCACCCACGAGAGCGGCCACTTCCACCAGATTTGCCGCCGCGACCATCCTTAATCCTATCGCTGATACCGGAAGCATTCAATCGCAGACAGTTCGGCATAGGCCGAACTGTTCCCGCGAGACAATTGCGAACCTCGCAGCAAGAATGCGCTGCAACTTGGAGGCTAGAACCATTCGATCCGGAGACCAGCGCGAAAGCCTGAGCAGGGAATATGATCCTCCAGGAGTTAAACGTCATGTTGATCCGCACCCTTTATTTCGAGCAAGCGAGTATCATTGCTGCCGTGGTTTGCAGCCTGATCGTCGCCGGCCTCCTGAAGGGGATAATCGGGGTCGGCATGCCAGTGGTCGCGCTGCCGCTGCTGTCGCTGTTCGTCGACATCAAATCAGCGGCCATGCTACTGAGCATGCCTTTGATCTTCAGCAACGTGCCGCAGGCGCTGGAGGGCGGAAAGACTGGACGATGCCTCATGCAATTGATGCCGGTGTTTCTCGGCATGATTCCCGGCCTCTTCCTTGGAGTTCGAGTCCTGTTGGCGCTCGATGCGAACGTTGCAAAGATTATCGCAGGCGTAGTGCTTATGGGTGTCGCCGGCGTCACACTGCTCGCGCCGAAGCTGCAGCTTCAGTCTCGCTTGGTTTTACCAACCGGCATCACATTCGGATTTTTCGGCGGGATTCTGGGAGGCATCGCAGCGATGTCGGGACCGCTTGTTTTCATATTTCTGCTTGCAAAGGGACTGAGCGGAAAGGCGTTCACAAAGGAAGCATCACTGTATCTCGTCGTTTCTTCCGGCTTGCTGGCAATTCTCCTGACGGCCAGTCGCCAGTTCAATTGGCTTGACGTTTTGGTCTCGACGGCTGCGATGTTGCCAGTCGTGATCGGCATGTACGTCGGACAACATATGCGCGATAAAATTGCACCTGAGACATTCAAGAAGCTGGTGTTGATCGCGGTCATTGCCGCGGGTGCCGATTTGCTGCGACATGGTTTCTTCGGTTGACGGGCTTGCCGGGGCCGCTGCGGCTCCCTGTTCAACCCAAAGCCATCGCGGCCAACGCATCCTCCCGCGAGGGCCACCCACGGACCATGGCGGCGCTATTCTCGCGCGGTTGTCAGGAAAGACGTATCCCACCGTCGCAGACGATCGTCTGTCCGGTCATGAAGCCGTTGATAATCAGGAAGGAGATTGCTTGGCCAATTTCCTCAGGTGTTCCCACGCGACCGACGGGGGTCTTGGCGGCGAAATCGGCGAAGAGCGCGGCTTTCTCGTCGGGTGCGACCCAATTCCACCAGGGCGTATCGATGACGCCCGGCGCCACGGCGTTGACGCGCAACGGTTGCAGCTCCCTGGCCAAGGTCGGAACCATGGTTGCAATAGCGCCGTTGGCCGCCCCGATGCCAGCTGCTCCCGGCATCGCGCCGAAGGCACTCACCGCGGAGAGGAAGGTGATGCTGCCTCTTGGGTTCAGGAATTTCTGGGCCGCCTGGGCGCAGCCGAACTGCGGAAAAACTTTTTCGGCGAAGCTTAGTCGCAGATCTTCGGCACCGATCGTGGCAAAGGGGCCGAGTCCCTTATTGCTGCCGAAGGCGAGCACGAGATGATCGAAGCTCCCCAGACTGTCGAAAAGCCCGGCAACCGCAGTCGCATTGGCCGCGTCGACAGCAACGGCTTTCGCCTGGTTACGCAGCCTGTTGCCCGCATTCGCCAACCGTTGCGGATCACGCCCTGAAATGGTTACCTTAAACTTCTCACGTATCAGAATCTCCGCCGCCGCTAGGCCAATTCCGGACGTCCCGCCGATGATTACGACGTGCTGTTGCATCAGTCTTCCTCTCCGTTGTCAAAAGCCACATGGCCATGAGCTACGCAGGAAAGCGTGTATCATCTGCGCCGACTTAAACAGTCTTCGTGCAATCCTATTATAGAGGAACACCACGATGGACATGTCACGCCCCGATGCCGCCAAGCGGCGTGAGTTTGGCGCATTCCTGCGGTCGCGGCGAACGCGCTTAACGCCGAAGGATGTCGGTCTGAACGGGAGTTTCCGCAGGCGCACGCCAGGCCTGCGGCGGGAGGAGGTCGCTCTGCTGGCCGGCGTCGGAGTGACCTGGTACACGTGGCTCGAACAGGGGCGCGACGTAAGGGCATCGGGCGAGGTGCTCTCCGCACTCGCTGAAGCGCTGCAGCTCAATCGTGCCGAGCGCCAGTACCTTTTCCATCTTACCGGTCACCAGACTCCTGAAACCGGTCGGACACCCAAACCTGAGGTTGCGCAGCCCCTGCAGCGCATGCTCCGTACCCTATCCGACCAGCCTGCCTATATTCTTGGCAGACGCTGGGATGTGCTGTGTTGGAATCGCGCCGCTGAGGTCGTATTTGGCGACTATTCCAAGCTCGTCGGTGACGAGCGCAACAGCATCTACATGCTCTTCGGCAATCTGGATCACCGTCACCTTTTGGTCGACTGGCACGATCTCGCGCCGATTGCCCTGGGGATGTTCCGCGCGGAGAACGCGGGGCATGCGGGAGATCCGGAATATCGTCGCCTCATCGGCACGCTCATGACCTGCAGCCCGGAGTTTAGACATTTTTGGCAGAAGCACGAGGTGTCGCCCTACACTCCAATCAATAAACGAATCAATCACCCGAGAGCAGGCCGCATGGTTTTTGAATACAATAGCCTTACGGCCGACGATCAATCCGGGGCGAAGCTTGTCATCTATACTCCCCGGGGCGAGGAGGATACACAGGAGAAGATGAGAGATTTGCTACGCGGCAGCTCGCGTTGAGCATAGCTGATTTTCAAATTGAAGTTTCGTAAACGCCGTTGTGAAGGGCCCTGCGAGGCAGGAGGAAAATACGGACAAAACTTTCGAATTGAGAACAAGAAACGGAGTTCTCAATCCACGGCCTCTTAAGCTACCTGTGGGCGGCAACTGCAGGAGGACACAAATGAGGTTGGTGCGATTTGGCGGGGCGCGCACAGGCATTCTTCTCGAATTGCCAACTGGTCCTCATGTCTTGGACGTCGTCGCAAGTGTCGGCGCCCTGTCGCCAGGAGATCCGATCAGCAATGGAATTCTGAATGGCATCCTCAAAGACGGCGGTGCCTGGGGTCCTCTCATTCAGCATTGGGACAGCGCGCGTGTCGGACTGGGGAAGCTGGTCCAGATAGCATCCAGCACCCCGGACCATCCGGGTTTGGTTATCCATCGGTGTGCCGAGGTGGATGCTATGCCGAAGTCCACCAAGGCTGGCGAGATCGTTGCGCTTGGAGTAGCGGAAGGGCATGACAATTGTTTCTATTGCCCGCAGTCGTCGCGTGACTGCGAAATTGCGAGCTGCATCTATTCGGCCAGAGGCGGCTATAGAGGCTGATCTACGCTGGGTGCGCGTCCTGGCGCGCAACGCAGTGGCGAGATCGTCGCGCTTGGAATAGCGAAAGGCCATGACAATTTTTCGTACTGCTCGCAGTCGCGCGAGCCGTACAACATGGTTGGCCGCGTCATGTGTTAAATCTAATTTCCCATCTTCTTGCGGAGAAACGAGACGGTCGTCGGGGGCCAATTTAACGGTCCCGGCGGATCGTCGGCAGCCGGACGTCGGTCATGGGATTCTGGCTTCGGGAATGTGATCTTGCCGTGTTTCCGCTGCGGCCGGCCTCGGACGGAAAGCGGGTGGTTCAGGCTCCAAAGAAGTGCGATCGAAGGGTCAGACGCCGTCGGAACAGTCCGAGTGACGACCGTGGACCCAGCCATTTCGATTTGAGAGCAAGAACTGGGAGTGAAAGGGGACGACGGAATCGGGCCAATCCACATGCGAGGCTCAAGACCCACGAAGGAAGCTAAAATGAGCGCGAAATCGCAAGCTGCATCTATTCGACCAAAGGCGGCGGTTGAGGCTGATCCACGCTGGGCGCGCGTCTTGGCGCGCGACCGTTCAGCCGACGGGAAATTTTGGTACTCGGTTGCGACCACGGGGGTCTACTGCCGGCCATCCTGCCCTTCGCGAACCGCAAATCCCAGGAACGTTGGTCTTCACGGCTCGCTGGCCGAGGCGAAAGCGACTGGCTTTCGGCCGTGCAAGCGTTGCAATCCCGATGGTTCGTCAGCCGATGTCGAGAACGCGGCGATCGTCGCCAAGGCGTGCCGCTTGATCGAACAGAGTGAAGAAGTCCTGTCGTTGACGAGTCTTGCGAAGGTGGCCAATCTGAGCACCAGCTACTTCCATCGCCTGTTCAAAGGCGTAACGGGCCTGACGCCGAAGGATTATGCCGAGGCCCATCAGGCTTCCCGCGTCCGCGATGGGCTCGCCAGGGGTCACAGCGTGACCGAAGCCATGTACGACGCGGGCTTTAACTCGAGTGGCCGGTTCTACGAAAAATCCAGGAACATGCTCGGCATGACGCCCACGCAGTATCGCGCCGGAGGAGCGAACGAATACATACGTTTCGCGGTGGGGCAATCGTCGTTGGGGGCCATATTGGTGGCGTCAAGCGACAAGGGTGTGGCGTCGATTCTGATCGGCGACGATCCGGACGAGCTTGTGCGGGATCTTCAAGATCGTTTTCCGAAGGCACGGCTGGTGGGCGGTGACAAGGAATATGAGTCCATGGTCGCCCGGGTAGTTAGTTTCGTCGAGGCACCGGGAATCGGTCTGAACCTCCCCCTCGACGTGCGCGGCACGGCGTTTCAGCGGCGCGTGTGGCAAGCTCTGCAGGACATCCCTGTTGGGCAAACGTCGTCCTATTCCGAAATCGCTCGCAGGATTGGAGCGCCGAAATCCGTTCGCGCCGTGGCCAGCGCTTGCGCCGCAAACCACATCGCAGTTGCGATCCCCTGCCACCGGGTGGTGCGCAACGACGGAGCGTTGTCCGGTTATGCCTGGGGCGTGGAGCGCAAGCGCGAGCTTGTCGCCCGCGAGGCAACACTGGCGTAGTCGTTGCTTGGCGATGTGAAGGCTGGCTCAAGTCCGGCGGCGACATGGAAGGACTTGGCTAAGGCTGTCGGCAATCCACCCACCGCCGGATTTGAAAGCAGAATTCGGAGTGCGCGGCGATGGAAGGCATGTGCCTGTATTTCAAAGTCAGTCCGATTGGTTGGGAATATCCGCGAGGGGATCATCCGGTTGTGCAGTGGAGTATCTTGCTCACGGCAGCCTTTGGAAAACCGCTCGAGGTGGCGAGCGATCAAGGGCCTGGTGCGACACGGAGGCGTAGAACCGGCGGCCCGACACCGCACCCGGTCGCCTGGCTAACGCGCGACGCAGCCGACCATGACAAGAATCTCGTGGCCGCGTACATCAACAGTCTGGTCAGAAAAGGTCGCGCCGACCTAAAGATGCTTGGTAACGGAGATGTTGAGCTGCGTCTGAAAAACGGCCGGATCTTTCATCTTGACGACGAGGGATTGACGCGCGTCGCCTAAATCGCGTTTTGCCGCCCAACATCTGGCTCGCGTTCGGCGATACGCGCGAGGCATGCGTTGGTGTGGGCGGATGCCCAACCTGCATCATCGACACGCGATGCAGGATCGCCATCCGCCCGGTCGACTGGTTTTACCAGGATGGTCGCGACAGCAAATTCACCACCTCGGCCGCCACTCGCTTCGAAGAGGCGGGATTTTGACCTGTCACCAGATTGCCGTCCGCTACCGCGTGGGATCGGAAATTGTCGGCCTTGGAGTAGAGGCCGCCGTTCTGCTTCAGCATATCCTCGACCAGGTACGGCACCACCTCGGTCAATCCGCTCGCCGCTTCTTCCGTGTTGGTGTATCCGGCGACCTTTTTCCCGCGGACGAGCGGCGCGCCATCCGGCGCCTTGGTGTGGCGGAACACAGCCGACCCGTGGCAGACGGCCGCCACGGGCTTGTTGGCCGCAAACATGGTTTCGATCAGGGCGATGGACGCCGGATCTTCGGCCAAATCCCACATGACGCCGTGGCCGCCCGCGTAGAACACCGCGTCATAGTCGTCGGCGGAGATGCCGGACAATTTGACGGTGCTGGCGAGGCTCGCTTTGGCCACCGGGTCCGCGCGGAAGCGGCGGGTATCTTCCGTCTGAAAGTTCGGGGTATCGCTTTTGGGATCGAGCGGCGGCTGACCACCAAGCGGGGAGGCCAGGGTGACGTCGGCTCCCGCGTCCTTGAAAGCATAATAAGGCGCAGCGAACTCTTCGAGCCAGAATCCGGTTTTCTTGCCCGAAGCGCCGAGCTCATCGTGTGTGGTCAAGACCATCAATATGTTCATGTTGAATTCCCTTTTGGGTTAGCGGAAGGAGCTGACGAATTCCTCGTGATATCGATTGCGACAGCATCGACCATCTTTTCTTGCAGGTGCCACACCGTCGCACTCCGCTTCTTGCTTACGAACTCTCAAATCGATTCCGATTTCAGAAGAGTCGGCTGGCTGGAACTACGTCGTTGGGAGGCGGCGGCACGCATTACCCGCGCGCGAAGCGGTTATGTCGCCCTGGACCGCTCCAGATCCGCGCCCCTGTAGAGCGACTCTGATATTTGCGACAAGCGTGATGCGTGCGCTTGTCGATTGGAGAGGCCAAAGAACTTCTGAAAACTCATGATCAGCGGCCTCCATTTGTCCGGATCTATCTTGTTTGGGTCGCCGTCGACGAGGATGCAAGAATCCAAAAACACACGCTGAATGCGCAATTCAAACAAGATACGACGGCCACGGGAGGCTGGATCGTTCTCGGACATGTTGTAAGTGTGCTCAACGACAGCTTCCATCTGGATCGGGCATTCTTTGGCGCGTGGTGGCTCAACGGTTTCCGATGCAATGGGGGTAAGTCCTGCAGTTCCGAACTTGTCCTTTTCGACGCGGTAGCCGCGGGCCACCTTGTGCGGCGGCAAGATGTCCGATCCGGTTGTCAACGCGATACGGTCGACCGCCTCGACCTGCGCCTCGGACGGCAGATTGAGCACGCACTGATTTGTGCGCATGATGTTCGCGACAGTCTTCGACGTGCGGTCAAGACCGAGAAGGCAGCGCCATCCGAGCCAAAAAGCCGACGACATCGGCGCGAGGTTTGGAGAGCCATCTTCGTTGCAAGTACTGAGCAAGACGACCGGCGTTCCGACATAAAGTATCGGCGGTTCGCTCCGTTGCAGCGTTGGCGCTGCGGCAACTTCAATATCTAGCATCGTGCCTTCTCCTGGTGTTCGGCGACGCAATTATTCCTTGCTAAGCGCGTTCCGTTTCTTCGGTTGGCTGAAGCTATCGAGCCGGAAACGGGCTGGCACTCCGCTTATTGCTTTTGAATTGAAGCGCGCCGCATCTTCGTCGGGCAACGAAAGATTTGGATACCCCGGCAAGAATCGGAGCGCTGCCGCGATGTCGTTTGTCTAGCGTCGACGCCGGAAGCTTGATGCTTCCTGTGACAAACGGCAACAAACAGAGAGACCAAGACATGTCTAAGGAAGATGACAACAAGGCGATCGTCGGTCGCTGGTTCACGGATTTCTGGGGCAAGACCTGCAACCTGAATATCGTGGACGAACTCGCCGCACCCGACATGCTGTTGCACTATTCGCTGCACGACCCCCGCCGCGGCCGCGACGACATCAAGGCCTTCATGACCGACTTCCGGAAGGCGTTCCCGGATCTCAATTTCTGGGGCGCAGCCGACCTGATCGCGGAGGGCGACTTCGTCGTCGGTCGTTGGGCGGGAGGCGGCACGCATACAGGCCCCGCTTTCGATGATTTCCTGATCGGAGGCCTGCCAGCCAACAGCGGTCGCAAGATGACGTTCACTGGAACGACCGTGCTGCAGCTCAAGGATGGAAAAATCGTTGAGGAAATCGGTCTCGACGACGGCGTCGCAGCGCTGACACAACTGGGCCTCCTCAAGAAAGCGGCCTAGTCTTCAGGTCGCAACGACGCGCCCACCGCATGGAAAATGAGGCGGCACCCCGGAGGGTGCCGCCTCAATGCATGGTACAAACAATTTACCGGCCGCTACCGCCGAAAGGGCGTGTAGCCAATCATGCCATGGAGAATTCGTTGATGTCATCGTCCCCCCTTATGTCAGGCTTCCCCTCGGCAGAATCCGACCAGGTGACGCTGGCAAATTGGCGAACTGCTCCCTACACCAAATGGGCATTTCAGCACGTGCGGGAAATCGTTCCATCGGCTGACATCGCGAATTCGCCCGGTGGCGTCTGGCGGTTGGAATCCGAACAGAAGGATTTGTCGTCGTTCTTATTCCAACACGGTGGCGCGACATATTCGCTCGATCGGTTCATTGCAGATACCGATACTGACGGCCTTGCGATCCTACGACGCGGCAAGGTGATCTACGAGCACTACGCCAACGGAATGACTTCGAACACGCCTCACATTCTCATGTCCGTGTCCAAGTCGTTGACATCAATCGTTGCTGGCATCCTCATCGACAAGGGCACCCTGGACCCGGAGCAAACGGTCGTATCGATCATTCCGGAGCTAAAGAACTCGGTTTATTCCGATGCGACCGTGCGTCACGTATTGGACATGCGCGTCGGTCTCGATTTTGATGAAGATTACCTCGCGACTTCAGGACCGATGGTTGAATACCGCAAATCGACCAATTGGAATCCGCTCGCTCCGGGCGACCGCCCGAGCGATCTCCGAAGTTTTCTTTCAAGCCTGAAGGACCGAGCAAGTCCCGA
>Ga0066705_10000154_pt1 | contig 15049 bp, 18 predicted proteins | sample GraSoiAngelo_154_FD_66506 | JGI IMG/M metagenome (GOLD analysis project Ga0066705, IMG submission 66506) | Grasslands soil microbial communities from the Angelo Coastal Reserve, California, USA - 14_1009_13_20cm | ecosystem: Environmental > Terrestrial > Soil > Grasslands | place: USA... | reverse complement strand
GCAGAAGGTAGAGCCACCCGGTCGCCGCGAGCACCACGCCGAGGCCGGCGACGATTGCAACAGTGCCGCGACCGGCGCTACGCACGGAGCCTCGCAGCGGCGACCATATAGCCGGCACGCGCGTTGTCCCGCCAGAGCGCCCAGTTGTGGCCGCCGTACACCTGGAAGTAGCGATGTGCGACGCGGAACCGCGTGAGCTCGCGCCCGAACGCCGCGTTCTGCTTGCGCATCGGGTCGGTCGAGCCGGAATAGAGCCAGAAGTACGTGCCGAGCCGGCGAAGCGTGCTCGCGTCACGCGGGAGGAGAAGGCGCGGGTCGTTCTCGGACAGTGCGTGCGGATTCGCTCCGAAGATCGACCGGATCTTGTCCGGCCGCTCGTAGCCGGACCACGACTCGACGACGGAGAACTCACCCGGGTGGCGGAGCGCAATGTCGATGGCGCCGTAGCCCCCCTCCGACAGCCCGCCGATAGCGCGCCCGCGCGGCGAGGGGATCGTGCGGAAGCGGCGGTCGACCGCGCGTACGAGATCGCGGGCGACGAAGGTGCCCCATCCGTTCCCCGGGCTCACGCCGTCCACCCACTCCTCGTCCGTGAACGTCCCGGTCGACCCGAACGGCATCACCATGATGAGCGGCTGCGCGCGGCGCTTCGCCGTGAGGGCGTCGTCGACCACGCCCATCTGCACCGTCTCGATGAATGCGAGCGGGCGGCCGGGGAACCCGTGCAGGAGGTAGAGCACCGGATACCTCCGACGACGATGGGAGAAGTAGCCGGAGGGGAGGTACACATAGGCCTCCTGCTCTCGCCCGCCGAGCGCGGGGCTCGCGACGAGGATGCGCTCGACGGTGCCCGGCGTGTGGACGAACGCCGGCTCGCGCGGCGGCGCAAAGCCCCGGTACTGGAGGAAATTGTGAAGGTACGCGCGGGTGCCGATCAGACCCACCGCGACAAACGCCGCGAGGGCGCCCACGGCGACCGCGGACGCAACGGGGCTGGCGAGCCTGACCCGATCACCCCACATGTCCCTGTGTGTAGCGTGGTGACGTTAAGCGCGCGTTGCGCGTTGTTGGATTGACGATGAAACTCGCCGGTCTCGCCCTGGCAGGCGCAACGGCCGCGGCCCTTCTCGGCACGCCCTCGGCATGGGCCGGGCAGCGGCGCCTGGACGCGAGCTTCACGTCCGCCGCCGTCGGCAGCCGCCTGCACTTCGAGGTGTATCTGCCCAGCGGGTACGAAGCGGGCCCCACGCGCTACCCGGTGCTCTACGTCTTGCACGGGTTGCCGTCGACCGCATCCGCATACACGACGCTCGGCTTCGTGGAGCGCGCCCTCGACTCCGTCGACCGCCCGGCGATCGTCGTCGTGCCGCAGGGCGCACGCACAGGCGAGCCCGATCCCGAGTACGCCGACGGCGGCCCGGGTCACCGCTGGGCGACCGCAATCGCAACCGAGCTGCCGCGTGTCGTCGACGCCCGTTTCCGGACGATCCGCTCGCGTGCCGGCCGCGCGCTCATCGGCATCTCCGCCGGCGGGTACGGCGCCATGCAACTCGCCCTCAACCACCTCGGGGAGTTCTCGGTGGTCGAATCGTGGAGTGGTTACTTCCACCCCACCGACCCGACCGGCACGAAGGCGCTCGACCTCGGAGCGGACACGGACGTGCACAAGGTGCTTCCGACCGTTCGCGCGACGCTGAAGGCGACGAAGACCTTCATCGCGTTCTACGTCGGGCGCAGCGACTGGCGCTTCTACGACGAGAACGAGACGTTCAACAAGGAGCTCTGGGAGGCCGGCATCGCGCACGTCTTCCGCGCGTACCCGGGCGGGCACGACCAGAGCCTCTGGCAGCGGTACGCCGCGCCGTGGCTCGAGCTCGCGCTCGTCCATCTGGCACCCGCGCACTAGGATCTCGGCGTGGCCGCCACCGCCAAGCCGACCGCGCTCGATCCCCGGGACTTCCTCGCGATCGACCCCCTCCTCGACGACGAGGAACGCGCCGTCCGTGACACGGTGCGGCAGTTCGTGCGCGAGCGGGTGCTCCCGGAGATCGGTGAGTGGTTCGAGCAGGCGATCCTGCCGCGCGAGCTCGTGAAGGAGCTGGGGCAGCTCGGGCTCTTCGGCATGCATCTCGAGGGCTACGGTCTCCCCGGCGCGAGCTCCGTCGCGTACGGCCTCACGTGCATGGAGCTCGAGGCCGGCGACGCCGGCATCCGCAGCCTCGTGTCCGTGCAGGGGTCCCTCGCGATGTTCGCGATCTGGCGCTGGGGCACCGAGGAGCAGAAGCAGCGCTGGCTGCCGCCGATGCACGAGGGCGACGCCGTCGGCTGCTTCGGGCTGACCGAGCCCGACGCCGGCTCCGACCCCGGATCGATGAGGACGACGGCCCGCCGTGACGGATCCGACTGGATCCTCAACGGCACGAAGATGTGGATCACGAACGGCTCGATCGCCGACGTCGCCGTCGTCTGGGCGCGCACCCAGGACGGAAAGATCAACGGGTTCCTCGTCGAGCGCGGGATGCCCGGCTTCGAGGCGCCGGAGATGAAGCACAAGATGTCGCTGCGCGCGTCCGTGACATCCGAGCTCGTGCTCCGCGACGTGCGCGTGCCGGAGGAGAGCCGCTTTCCGGAGGTGTCGTCGCTGCGCGGGCCGCTTTCCTGCCTGAGCGAAGCCCGCTACGGGATCGTGTGGGGCTCGGTCGGCTCCGGCCGCGCGTGCTTCGAGGCTGCGCTCGAGTATGCGAAGGAGCGAATCGTCTTCGGCAAGCCGATCGCCGGCTACCAGCTGACGCAGCAGAAGCTGGCGGAGATGGCGCTCGAGATCAACCGCGCCACGCTCGTCGCGCTCCACCTCGGCCGCAAGAAGGACGAGGGCACGCTCCGGCCCGAGCACGTGAGCATGGGGAAGATGGGGAACGTGCGCGGCGCGCTCGAGGTCGCTCGCAGCGCGCGGACGATCCTCGGCGGAAACGGGATCACGCTCGAGTATCCCGTCATCCGCCACATGAACAACCTCGAGTCCGTGTTGACGTACGAAGGCACGCACGAGGTGCACACGCTCGTCGTCGGTGAGGCACTCACCGGCGAGAACGCGTTCCGCTAGAAGCCGATGCCTTCGGGCGGCGGCAGCGGACTGCGCGGCAGCCCGGGTTGTGGGCCGCCCTCGTTGTACGCGGAGGGCGCCACGTCGTTGGGCCCGTCGGCGTAGAAGAGGCTCGCAAGCGCCTGGATCTGCGCACGCCCGTGTCCGAGCTCGAACTGGCCGCCGCCGTACATGCGAATGCCGCGCTCCTCGCACGCCTCGATGCACTCGACGAGCTGGCGCACGGTGCCGAAGCGCGACGGCTTCACGTTCAGCCAGCGCACGTCGATCGGCAACGCGTCGACGTCGGCGAGCGAATGGATGGGCGCGTCGAAGCTCAGTCGATCCTCGGCGCCCCGGAGTGCCTCCAGGCAGCCGTCCTCGACCCATGCGTCCTCGATCACCGTGTCGGGGAACGCGTCCGAGATCGCGCGGTAGAGCACCGGGTCCGGGGCGAGATCGACCTGTGTCCCGCGGTAGTACGCCTTCAGGTCGACGACGCGCACCCGGTCGAGCGCCGCGAGGCGGCGCATCAACGGCTCGTCCCAGTCCTGCGTCGCGTCGAGCTTGAACTCGAGCTCGGGGTTGTTCTCGAGCCACGGGCCGACGTCGCTTCGCGTCGACGCGACGAAGCGCACGGGACGGTACGAACGGCCGATCGCATCGCCGAGCGAGCGTCCCGCCTGCCTGAGCGCGAGGTCGAGAGCGGCGCTCTCGAACGCCCAGCGCCGGTAGTCCGGCAGCTCGAAGCCGTCGAGGTGACACGACAGGTCGTCGAGGGACCACGTTCCCGCGAGCATGAGCTCGGCGGGGAAGTCGTCGTGCGCAGCTGCGTCGTACGTCACGTCCTCGCCCTCCCCGGTCTCGCCGTCGCCGTCGAGGACGACGGTCGTGGTCACGCGCGTCCACCCGTCGCGCGGAAGCTCGCGTCGCTGGAGCGCGTAGCCGTCGACACGAACGTCGAGCCCGGCAAGCTGATCCCAGAGGGGCATACTCCGAACACTATGAGGACCCTGCTCGCGCTCGCTGCGATGGCGGTCTCACTGCCGCACGCGGGGGTGCTCGTGCCGGGCCGGTCACTCGGCGGCGTACGCATCGGGGAGCGGGCCGCAGAGGTGCGTGCCGCCCTCGGACCGCACGGCGTGTGCACCGCGTGCGCGACGACGACGTGGTACTTCACGTACGCGAAATTCACCCAGCCCGGCCTCGCGGTCGAGCTGCACGGCGGCCGGGTCTCGGCCGTCTACACGCTCTGGCAGCCGAGCGGCTGGCACACGCGCTCCGGCCTCCGGCTCGGCGCCGTCGAGGAGCAGGTGACGAGGCTCGCCGCTCCGGTGATCCCGGTCGTGTGCCCGGGCTATACGGCGCTCGTGCGCGACTCGGCGACGGCGCGCACGACCTATTACATCGTCGGCGGCAAGCTCTGGGGATTCGGGCTCATGCGAGCGCGGACGAGCCCGTGCCGGTGATCTCCCTCGACGACGTCCGCCGCGCTGCCGCGCGGCTCGCGGGCGTCGCCAACCGGACGCCCGTCCTCACATCGCGGACACTGGACGACCACGTCGGCGCCGCCGTCCATGTCAAGGCGGAGTGCTTCCAACGTGTGGGTGCCTTCAAGTTCCGAGGTGCATACAACGCGATCGCCTCACTCGAGCCCGAGGTACGGGCACGCGGCGTGCTCGCCTACTCCTCGGGCAACCACGGGCAGGCGGTCGCGCTCGGCTCGATGCTGCTCGGCACGAGCGCGACGATCGTCATGCCTTCCGACGCCCCGCAGGCGAAGGTCGAGGCGACACGCGGCTACGGGGCCGAGATCGTCGTGTACGACCGCCGCACGGAGAACCGCGAGGAGATCGGCTCCCGGCTTGCGTCGGAGCGAGGCCTGGAGCTGGTGCGCCCATACGACGACACGCGGGTGATCGCGGGGCAAGGGACGGTCGCGCTCGAGCTGCTCGAGGACGTTCCGGACGTCGACCTCCTCGTCGTGCCCGTCGGTGGAGGCGGTCTCATCGCGGGTTGTGCGACGGTCGCCACCGCGCTTCGCGCCGGGATCCGCGTCGTCGGCGTCGAGCCGGAGGCAGGCGACGACACGCGCCGATCGCTCGCCGCCGGCGAGCGTGTGAACGTCGGCATCCCGGACACGATCGCCGACGGCCTGCAGGCACCGGAGCCGGGCGAGCTCACCTTCGAGGTGAACCGCCGCCTTGTCGACGAGGTCGTCACCGTCTCGGACGAGGAGATCCTCGATGCGATGGCATTCCTGTTCGACCGCCTCAAGCTCGTCACCGAGCCGAGCGGGGCCGTCGGGGTCGCCGCGCTCCTCGCCGGGCGCGCGCGAGCGAGCCGGATCGGTGTCGTGATCTCAGGCGGGAACGTCGGCGTGGCGCGATTTGCCGCGCTCCTGGCGGGCCGATAGCCCGGTCGCGAGCACCTCGACGATGTGGTGCTCCGCGTTCGCAACGTCGTCGTCGTCGCCCGGAAGCCGCCCGAGCACCCATCCGGTGATCAGCTCGTCGATCGCCCCGTAGACGATGACCGCGGCCGTGTCGGCGTCGAGGTCGCGCCGGAAGTCCCCGGAGGCCTGACCGCGCTCGAAGATGCGGCGGATCGCTCCGATCGGCTTTACGAGCTCGCCGACACGCTCGGACACGACCGTGCTTCGTGCGATCTCGCGAATCACGACGCGCACCACGTCCGGCTCGTGACGCCAGCCGCTGAACATCGCGCGCACGATCCCCCGCAGCTGCTCGATCGGCGGCTCGGACGACGCCTCGGCCTCGTGGATGCGGTCGAGAAGCGCCGTCCAGTGCTCGCTGAAGATCGTCTCGAGGACCTCGTCCTTCGACGAGAAGTAGTGGTAGAGCAGGCCGTGTGCGACACCCGCTTCCTCGGCGATGTCGCCGACGCGCGACGCGTGGAATCCCTTCCGCGCGAAGACGCGTACCGCCGCGTCGAGGATGACGCGCCGCTTCTCCTCCGCTGCGACCGTGCGCTCGGCCAAGGCCCGCTAACGCTAGTGCTAGGTTCGCCGCCAATGCAACGCCCACTCGCCGGGGTGCTCGTGGTCGACTTCACGCGGTATCTACCGGGGGCGTTCACGGGCGCCGAGCTGCTGCGATTGGGGGCGCGAGTCGTACGCGTCGAGCGGCCCGGAGGCGATCCGATGCGCCGTACCGCGCCGGCGTGGCACGACAGCCTGAACGCCGGGAAGGAGTGGGCGGAGTGGGCGCGCGGCCCGGAGCTGATGGCACAGGCCGACGTCGTGCTCGAGTCGTTCCGTCCGGGCGTGGCGACCCAACTCGGGATCGGCCCGGAGCGCGCTGCGGGGTCGGCGGTCTACTGCTCGATCACCGGCTTCGGGATAGGCGGCCGGCACGAGCAGCGAGCCGGGCACGACCTGAACTATCTCGGCTGGGCGGGAGTGCTCGAGCCGACCGCGCCGGCGTTGCCGCCGGTGCAGATCGCCGACTTCGCCGCGGGCGGCCTGGGCGCGGTTGTCGAGATCCTCGCTGCGCTCATCGAGCGCGCGCGCACCGGCGAGGGAGCGCGAATCGTGGTGTCGATGTCGCACAACGCGCACAAGCTCGTCTCCCGGGCGCCGGTGCTGACGCAGGGATTCGCCTGCTATCGCATGTACGAGACCGGCGACGGCCGCCACGTCACCGTCGGGGCGCTCGAGCCGAAGTTCTTCGCCCGCCTGTGCGAGCTGCTCGGTCGCCCCGAGCTTGCGGAGCGCCAGTACGCCGACGATCAGATGTCGCTCGCGGACGAGCTCGCGGATGTGTTTCGCAGCCGTCCGCTGCACGCGTGGCTCGACGCGTTCGACGGCGAGGACGTCTGCGTCGGGCCGGTGGCGACCTTCGCAGAGGCGGAGGCCGAGCTCGGCTAGCCCTTGTCTTCCTGGGAGCCGATCCGCCCCAGGGCGCGCTGGAACTCGGCAGGCACGATCCACACCTTGTTCGACTCGCCCTGGGCGATCTGCGGCAGCGCCTGCACGTACTGGTACGCGAGCAGCTGCGGGTCGGGGTTGCCCGCGTGGATCGCCTTGAACACGGTGTCGATCGCCTGCGCCTGCCCTTCCGACTCGAGGATCGTCGCCTGCTTCTGACCTTCCGCGCGCAGTACGGCCGCCTGCTTCTCGCCCTCCGCGGTGAGGATCGCCGCCTGCTTCTGTCCCTCCGCCTGGAGGATCGCCGCGCGCTTCTCGCGGTCGGCGCGCATCTGCTTCTCCATCGTGTCCTTGATCGAAGCGGGCGGGTCGATCGCCTTCAACTCCACGCGGTTGACACGGATGCCCCATTTCCCGGTGGCCTCGTCGAGCACGCCGCGCAGCGCGGAGTTGATCTCGTCGCGCGAGGTCAGCGTCTTCTCGAGCGCCATGCCTCCGATGACGTTGCGCAGCGTCGTCACCGTCAACTGCTCGATCGCCTGGATGTAGTTCGCGATCTCGTACGTCGCCGACTTCGGGTCGGTCACCTGGAAGTAGATGACCGAGTCGATGTTGACGACGAGGTTGTCCTCCGTGATGACCGGCTGCGGAGGGAACGAGACCACCTGCTCGCGCAGGTCGATCATCGGCCGCAGCCGGTCGATGAACGGCATCACGATCGCGAGACCGGGGTTCAGGGTCTTGTGGTACCTGCCGAGGCGCTCGACCACGCCGGCCCGCGCCTGCGGGACGATGCGAATCGTCCGCGCGAGCACGAACAGCACGAGCACTGCGACGACGGCGATGACGATCAACGCGACCATGGAGCTCCCTCTTTCAATTGACGCCGGTGTCAGACACCGGACTACTCATACACAAGGGCCGTTGCCCCTTCGATCTTGACCACCTCGACGCGCGTGCCCGCCTCGATTACCTGGTCGGGCATGTACGCCCGCGCGGACCACTCCTCGCCCCCGATCCGCACGCGACCGCCGTGCTCGTCGACGCGTTGGAGCACGAGCGCATGCGCGCCTTCGAGCGCGGCCGTGCCGGTGCGCATCTCAGCCGGCATGTGCAGGTGTGCGCGCGCGATCGGACGCAGGAGCCCGAGCGACGCGACCGCGCCGCCGATGAAGACGACGAGCTGGAGCCACACCGCTGCGCCGGCAGCGGCCGCCGCCGCGCCGACGACCGCGGCGAGCGCGACCGGCCCGAGGAAGAACAGCCCGGGCGTGAAGATCTCCCCGACGGCGAGCAGCGCCGCTGCGATTGCCCACGCAAGCCAGGCCGCCATCGTCTCAGAGCGTAGTGACGCCGAGGACTTCGGGCAACGCGATGAGGTCGGTGATGCGGCCGGGAACGCCGGGATGCTGGTCGAGCCGGTCGACGAGCACGGCCCGCATCCCGATCGCGAGCGCTCCTTCGATGTCGGCGTCGATCGTGTCGCCGACCATGGCCGCATCCTCGGGCGCGACCTCGAGCAGGTCGAGCACGGCGCGGAAGATCGACGCGTGCGGCTTCGTCTTGCCGTGGTGGAACGAGCTGATGCCGGCGTCGATGTCGAGCGCGTGATGGACGGCGAAGGCCCGCACGTCGCGCGCCGAGTTGGACACGAGCCCGATCTTCAGTCCCGCGCGGCGCAGCGCCGCCAGCGTCGGGATGACGTCGTCGTACAGCTCGAAGTTGTCGTGCCGTTCCCAGCCGCGCGTGATCTCGACTGCGCAGTCGTACGAGGCGGGCCGCGTGCCTCCCATCGCGAGCACGATCCGCTCGGTGAACGCGAACCAGATCTCGTCGTCGTGCTCGAGCTCGGGGTGACGCTCGAGCGACGCGAGCGCCGCCAGCCGGCCTTGCTCGTACAGCACCGGGTCGAGCGTGAGCCCGTGCCGGGCGCCCGCGCGCACGTAGCCCTCCGGCCCCAGCTCGGGCCCGGGCCGGGCGAGGGTGAAGTCGACGTCGAAGAGGACGGCAGAGAGGCTCAATCGGGGTGCCCAGATTTGAACTGGGGACCTCTCCGACCCGAACGGAGCGCGCTACCAGGCTGCGCCACACCCCGAAGCACCAACGACCCTAACTTAGCGGGAACGCAGCCAAACCGCGTTCTCTCTTCGTCGGCGTCGCGAGCGACGCCTCGGCGACCCGAACGGAGCGCGCTACCAGGCTGCGCCACACCCCGAAGCGTCCCCACCCTAACCGAACCCGTACAGGCCTGGGAACCGCTCTGCGAGCAGTCCGACGAGCAGCGCGCCGGGGAGCCCGACGACGTTGAGATAGTCGCCGTCGATGCGCTCGACGAGCGCTGCGCCGCGTCCCTGGATAGCGTACGCGCCTGCTCGTCCCTCCCACTCGCGCGCCGCCAGGTACCACGCGAGGTCGCGCGGGGTCAGCGGACGAAAGGTGACCTGCGTCGTCTCCGCCCGCAGCTCCTCCCACGCCGGCGTGCGCAGGCAGAGCCCCGAGACGACTTCGTGACGCTTGCCGGACAGGAAGTCGAGCATCTGCTCCGCCTCTCCTTCGCTCGCCGGCTTGCCGAGCACGCGTCCGTCGCAGCGGACGATCGTGTCGACGCCGAGCACCGGCCGCTCGCCTCCATCGACCGAGCGAGCCTTGCCCGCCGCGTGCTCGAGCGGGTCGTCGCCGAGCTCGTCGTAGCCGGGCGCGACGACGGCGAAGGGGACGCCGAGCTGTTCCAGGATCGCACGGCGCTGCGGCGAGGTCGAGGCGAGCAGCAGAGGCGGGGCGGGGGACGCGCTCACTGCTTGCGCGCTACCCAGATCTCCTCGCACGGCCACTTCCGCGCCCAGCCGACGGTGACGTAGTCGTAATAGACGGGATTCCTTGCGTCCTCCGGCGCCTGCAGCTCGTGGAGCGCCTCGATCTCGAAGCCGTTGTCGCGCAGCAGCCGGATCCACTCGCCGTGTGCGAGGTGGAACTCGGTGCCGAGCTCGTCCGGCCAGTTGGTGCGGTACATCCCGAAGAACGCGCGCTGCAACTGCTCGGTGAGCTCGCCGACGGGTGGGAAGCAGAGCATCGACAGGTTCGAGTTCGTGAGGAAGGTGAGCCGGCCCCCGGGCCGCAGGAGCCGCGCGGCCTCCGGGATCCACTGGTACGGATCGGCCCAGAGGCAGGCGCCGTATTCGCTGACGGCAAGGTCGAACGAAGCATCGGCGAGCGGAACGCTCTCGCCGGGCGCCTCCACGAGCGGGAACTCGATACCCGTCTCACGCATCATGCGGCGCGCGGTCTCGAGCTGAGCCGGAGTCGGGTCGACCCCGACTGGCCGCGCGCCGTGCTTCGCGAGCCACGCAGAGATGTAGGCCGTGCCGCAGCCAAGCTCGATGACGTCGAGGCCGGCGACGTCACCGACGCAGCCGATGGTCGACTCGGGAACGTCGAACACGCCCCACGTGATCTCCTCGCGGGCCCACTGCCGCGGCGCAGCGCCGTCGGTGAACTCGGCGTTGGCCTTCGTCCAGGAGGCGACGTTACCCGGGAGCGTCTCAGGCGAGCTCATCATCGAACCAGAGCGCGACCTCGCGCTCGGCCGACTCGGGCGAGTCGGAGCCGTGCACGAGGTTGTCCGGCATCGACATCGCGAGGTCGCCGCGGATCGTCCCCGGCTCGGCGTTCGCGGGATTCGTCGCACCGATCGTCTTGCGCATCGTCGCGATCGCGGCCTCCCCCTCTACGACCAGGGCCCACGTCGGGCCGGAGCTGATGAAGTCGACGAGCTCGCCGAAGAACGGCTTCTCGCGGTGCTCGGCATAGTGGCGCTCGCCGAGGTCGCGCGTCGCGGTCACGAGCTTACCGGCGCGGACGACGAAGCCGCGCGCCTCGATGCGGCCGAGGATCTCCCCGGCGAGGCGGCGCCGGACCGCGTCCGGCTTGATCAGGATCAGCGTGCGCTCAACCGCCACGGCGCGGGACTATAGACGCGCCGGCCTCGATGGGGGTCTCGCAGTACGGGCACACCTGCCACAGCGCCTCGAGCGGAGAGCGGCAGTTCACGCACGCCTGTCGCAGCTTCGTCGTGCAGATCGGGCACACGAGGTAGCTCGGGTCGACGTCCGAGCGGCACACCGGGCACACGAGCCGGTGACGAGAGAGGCGGTCCTCCATCGCCTTGATCTCGAGCTCCCGCTCGCGCACGTCGTCGAGATACTCCGGCGGCCGGAAGAGCATGTACACGAGCGGGCCGATGTACGGGACGAGACCGACGAGGGCGGCGAGCAGGAGGAGCCACGAGTCGTCGATGCGCCGTCTCGCGTCCTTGACCGTCCAGTACGCGGACGCGAGCCAGAAGACGACGGCGACGGCGCCGACGATTGCGACGATGGAGTTCGTGCTCATAGAAACGTGCGGCCTATCAGATAGCCCGCAGCGAAGGCGCCGCCGATGACGATCGCGAGGACGAGGATCGCGAACGCGAAGATGCCGGCCTTCTCGCCGACCGTATGAGTCCTAACCGTGGCCATGGAGCTCGCTCAGAAGATAAAGGGAGCCCGTGACGAGCACGGCGTCGCCTGTCGCCAGCGCGATCCGCCGGGCGGCGCGCGGGTCGGGCTCGACCTCGACGTGGGGGAAGAACGGACGCGCCAGCTCGGCCAGCTCGGCGGCCGGGACCGAGCGCCTGTTTCGCGACTCGGTGGCGACGAGCGTGTCTCCCAGCACCGACAGGGCCTCGAGCATGAGCGCCGGCCGCTTGTCGCCGAGGATGGAGGCGACGATCGCGTACCTGCGGTCGGGCAACCGCGGCAGCAGGTAGCCGACACCGGCGAGGTTGTGAGCGCCGTCCCAGACCTCGAGCGGCTCCTCGCTGCGCCGCTCGAGCCGCCCGGGGAGCGTCAGGTCGGCGGCTGCGCCGGCGTCGACGGGACGACCGAGGAACGCCTCGGCAGCTGCGATCGCGAGCGCGAGGTTGCTCCGCGCGGTCAGCTCGACCCGAGCGGCGCCGTTCGCCTTCGCGAGCTTCTCCCACTCGGGCTCGCCGAGCACGACGACGACGCCCGGCCGGACAATCGCCAGCTTCTCCGCGGCGATCGCCTCGCGCGTGTCCCCGAGGACGTCCATGTGGTCGAGTGCGACGTTCGTGAGGATGACGACGCGGCTGTCGAGGACGTTCGTCGCGTCCTGGCGGCCACCGAGCCCCGCTTCGACGACGGCGACGTCGACGTCGGCCTTGGCGAACGCAGCGAGCGCCGCAGCGGTGATGACCTCGAACTGCGTCGCGCCCAGCCGCTCGGCCGGCGCGCGCACCGCGCTGATCTCGCGCTCGAAGTCGGCTTCCTCGCCGCGGACGCGGATGCGCTCACTCCAGCCGCGAACGTGCGGCGAGACGTACGCGCCGACGGCGAGGCCTGCGTCCGCCAGGAGCGCCTCGGTCAGTCGCGTCGTCGTCGACTTGCCGTTCGTGCCGACGACGTGGACCGCCGGATAGCGCAGCTGCGGGTCGCCGAGCTCGTGCAGCAGCGCGCGGATCCGGTCGAGCCCGAAGCCGTCTGCCGGCCACGGGCTCAGCGACTCAACCCAGCGCGTCGCGCTCTGCAACGTATTGCGCCAGCTTCTCGCGCTCGGCAGCGACCGCTTCCGGCGCGGCGTTCGCCACGAACCGTTCGTTGGCGAGCATCCGCTCGGCGCGCTCGATCTCCTTCCGGACGCGTTCGCGCTCGGCGTCGACGTCACCCTGCCCGTCCTCGGTCGGACGCACGACTGCCTCGAAGATGCGGGATGCGTCACCCGCCAGCTTGATGCGAACGCGGCTGCGTCGATAGATCCGTGCGGCGGTCTGCGCGTTCTCGATCGGCCGGAAGTCACCGTCGTACCTCTCGGCGTCGAGCCAGGGCGCCACGATCAGCCGGCTGTCGTGGGATTGCGACCAGATCTCCTCGGTGACGTGCGGCATCACCGGATGCAGCAGCGTCAGCAGCCGTTCGAGTGCCGCGAACGCCGTGGCGCGCACGTCGGGCTCGCCCAGGCGCGGCTTGATCGCCTCGAGGTACCAGTCGCAGAAGTCGTCGAACGTGAGGTGGTAGAGCCGGTCGACCGCGTGCGCGAAGTCGAAGCCTGCGAGATCGTCCTCGAGCTCCGCGCGGGTCGCGTCGATGCGGGCGAGGATCCAGCGCTCCTCGACCGACGACGGCCGGGGCGCGCCGGCCGCCGCGCCTCCCATGAGCAGCAGCCGGCTCGCGTTCCAGAGCTTGTTCGCGAGCTTGCGGCCCTCTTCGATCGGCTGCTCGGAGAACCGGACGTCCTGCGTCGACGACATCTTCAGCAGCCCGTAGCGCGTCGCGTCGGCGCCGTAGCGCGCAATCAGCTCGAGCGGGTCGATGCCGGTGCCGAGCGATTTCGACATGCGGCGGCCGTCGGGCGCGAGGATCGTCGAGTGGATGATCACGTCGTGGAACGGGATGTCGCCCATCAGCTCGATGCCCGCCATCACCATCCGCGCCTCCCAGAGGAAGATGATCTCGCGCGCGGTCGAGTTGACGTCGCCGGGGTAATACCGGCGTAGCTCGGGCGTGTCGTCCGGCCAGCCGAGCGTCGCGAACGGCCACAACGCAGACGAGAACCACGTGTCGAGCACGTCCGGGTCGCGCACGAGCTCGGTGGAGCCGCACTCGGCGCAGGCGTCCGGCTCGGTCTCGGAGCAGACGACGTGGCCGTCGGGGCAGTACCAGATCGGCAGCTGGTGCCCCCACCACAACTGGCGCGACACGTTCCACGGCCGGATGCCCGTCAGCCAGTCGAGCGCGACGCGGTTCTGCACGGGCGGGTGGAAGGTCACGCGCCCGGACTCGATCGCATCGACGGCCGCGCGCGCCATCGGCTTCATGTCCACCCACCACTGCAGCGACACGAGCGGCTGGATGCGCGTCCCGCTGCGCTCGCAATGCCCCACCGAGTGGCGGTAGCTCTCCCGCTTCTCCACCAGGCCCTCCTGCCGCAGCCAGTCGACGACGTATTCCGCCGCCTCGTCCTCGGTCAGACCGATGAGCTTCTCCGGGATGTCGCCCGTCATCCGGCCGTCCAGGCCGATCACGGCCGGCGCCGGCAGGCCGTGCGCCTGCCCGATCTCGAAGTCGACGGGATCGTGACCCGGCGTGACCTTGAGCGCGCCGGTGCCGAACTCGCGCTCGACGCGCTCGTCGGCGATCACGGGCACGTGGCGCAGCACCACCGGCACGATCACCTCCTTGCCGACGAGGTCGCGGTAGCGCTCGTCCTCCGGATGCACCGCCACGGCGACGTCGGCGAGGATCGTCGCCGGCCGCACGGTGGCGATCGTGAGGTGACCGCTTCCGTCGGCGAGCGGGTAGCGCGCGTACGTGAGCGCGTCGTCGATCTCGATGTGCTCAACCTCGAGATCGGAGATGGATGTCCGGCAGTCGCTGCACCAGTTGACGATGCGGTTGTCGCGGTAGAGCCAGCCGCGCTCGTACAGGTGCACGAAGAAGCGCATGACGGCGCGGACATAGTCGTCGTCCATGGTGAAGCGTTCGCGCGTGTAGTCGAGCGAGCAGCCGAGCCGGCGGAACTGGCCCATGATCACGCCGCCGTACTCGTGCAACCACGACCACACGCGCTCGACGAAGGCCTCGCGGCCGAGCTCGAGCCGCGAGGTCCCCTCCTTGCGGAGCCCCTTCTCCACCACCGCCTGCGTGGCGATGCCCGCATGGTCGAAGCCCGGCTGCCAGAGCGTGTTGAAGCCGCGCATGCGATGCCAGCGGACGAGCGCGTCCTGGATGGAGCCGTTGAGCGCATGGCCCATGTGCAGCGCGCCGGTCACGTTCGGCGGCGGCACGGCGATCACGTACGCGTCGCCCGGCCGCTCCGGGTCGGCGCGGTACAGGCCCTCCTCCTCCCAGATGCGCTGCCAGCGCTCCTCGACGCCTTGCGGGCGGTACAGCGGGTCCATCGAGGTGTCCTCAGGCAGCGACTATGACCGCAATCTAGCGGATCGACGGTTCTGCGGCCACTGCCCGCCGACCTGCTCGAGGATCGTCTCCAGCAGGTGGAACGACGAGAGCACGTGCTCGCGG
>Ga0066705_10000153_pt1 | contig 15056 bp, 11 predicted proteins | sample GraSoiAngelo_154_FD_66506 | JGI IMG/M metagenome (GOLD analysis project Ga0066705, IMG submission 66506) | Grasslands soil microbial communities from the Angelo Coastal Reserve, California, USA - 14_1009_13_20cm | ecosystem: Environmental > Terrestrial > Soil > Grasslands | place: USA... | reverse complement strand
GCCGGATCAACCGATTGCAGCGGTATGGTTTGAAGCTGCACACCATGAACATCATAGAGATGCGCAACCAGCTTGCCTGGATAGAACACCCCGAACCAGCCGGAAATCCGGAGGCCCTTCATCGTCGAATGTGCCGCGAGAGGGTGCTCGATTATTCCGGTGTCAGTCACGCCTTTTAGATCTTTTCCGGCTCGCGTCGGAAACCACTGCGTATCCATTGCGTAGCTTTCGCCCGGTGTTAAGCGAATCATCGGACTGTTGATCTCCGCTTCCATGTAGTAAGGAGCTTCTTCGCGCGTCGAGGAGCGGATTGCGGGGAGATCATGATTATCCAGCTCTAACGCAGCGCCGTTCTTGTAGAAGATTACGGAAGCTTTTCCGGGATAATCAGCGCCGGAAAAATACTGAAAGCGCTCGATCATGGCGTAGTGGGTGGAATTGTCCGTAACGGCGAGCCAGCCGGCGGTGGAATCGAGCCACACTTCGTTTTCCAGATATTGCCAGTGCAGGGTGAACAGACCGCCGTCGACGGCAAACGACGGATCGTCCGCCAGACCTGCGCGCACCTGATATCCGTTGAAATAGGCGCTCTGCGGATTCACAGGAGTAAACGCCCAAAAGTCACGATTGAATCCGCCGCCGGATGCGGCGGTGTCATATTGTGTTACGGACTGCACTGACCAGCGAATCGGACGGGAAGAGGCATTCTTCATGACTGCGTGAAAAGAAATTTGCGGAGAATCGCCACTGATGCTGATTTCACGCGAATATTGCAGACCCGTAACTGGATCAGCGGGTCCGTCGAGACGAACGGCGCAGATGTTGTCTTGGGAAAGGATTTTGAGCTGATATTCACCGTCATCCAACACATCCGATGCCGGCCCAGCCCAGTGCTGCTCGTCTTGGCGACCTTCCGGAAGCGGCCAAATCTTGTCGCCGCCGTAGTTGAACCACTTGCCATTGTTCTTGTTGGAGGGCGGAAAATATTTCCCCTTATATTGCGGATTCACAAACAGATAAGAATGACCGGCAAACGTGACCTGCATGAGACGCCCGCCAAGCTGCGGCACAATCGCCAGCCGCACCCAATCGTTCGAGAGTTCTTCCGCTTTCCATCCTTCGAAATTTGTGGGGCGAACCTGGCACTGATGATGTGTTGCCGCGAACGCGCAGCAGCAACAGTTAAGAATCAGGGCAATGAATCTCATCCGGTCGCCCCCTCGATTGTCTTTAATTAAAGGCTGAAGCAATGACTGCGGCTTTCCCCTCGTCACTCAGTTTCTTGCCTGGCGTCTTCTTCCATTGCTTGGAATTCGGTTGTTTGTCGCTGGTAAAGTCTATTGAAGTCGGCCAGCGCGCGCTCTGACTTCTCTGTTTCTCCGAGACTGGCATAGACGCGAACCAGCTGGTAATACGCTGCGCTGAGAGATGGGTCGTGTTCCACAGCCTGGCTGAGCTCATCGGATGCCTGTTTGAATTGCTTGCTGGATGCGAGGAGTTTTCCAAATTCGTAGTGCGACAACGCATAATCTGGCTTGATTTGGATCGCCTTCCTGAATGAATCTTCAGCTTTGCCGGATTCGTTCTTGCGCGCGAGGAGAATGCCAAGATGGCAGTGCAAGCGGGCGTTGTTCGGCTGTAGAGCAATTGCCCGATGGAGGCACTCCTCAGCCTCCTGGATCTTTCCGCGATTGGCCAATGCTATGGCCTCGAGGAATAGCGCTCTTGCAGAATTCGGATTGAGTTCGACTGCGCGCCCAAGACTTTGGGCCGCCTCGTCATACAGCCGTTTGAAGTAATAACTCACGCCGGCAAGGTAGTAGGGTTCATCCCAGTTTGGCGCCAAGGTAGTTGCTTTCTTAGCCATCTCAAGCGCTGCATCCTGCTGCCCCGCCCGTTGCAGGAGGCGAGTGCGCAGGCTCAAGATTTGAGGATTATCAGGTGCCATAGTCAGCGCCTGTTCCGATTCCTTGTCTGCCTCGGGAAAGCGGTGAGACAGGTAGTATGCGCTCGCACGCAAATAGTGATCTTCGGGTGTTTTCGCTTCTCTGATTGTGCTTAATACTTCTTCCGGCTGGCTGGATTGCAGGTAGGCTGCCGCCAGTTGGCCACGGATCTCCGCGTCCTCAGGACGAATCAGACTAGCTTTGCGCAGGTAAACTGCTGCTTCCTTGGGCTGAGCATTCTTAAGAAACAGTTGGCCAATCGCCGCGTTCCATTGGAAATCCGATCCCAAAACTTGCGCTGCATTCTCAGCATCCGCCCTTGCTTGTGAAACTCGCCCCGCCTCGATTTCCGCGCGGACGATATTAAAATCGACATCCGGCCGCGGCTTCAGTGTTCTTGCACGACGTAAGTGCACCAGCGCCGCAGAAGGGTCCCTAAGCTCCAGAAGCACGATGCCGAGGTCATAAGCGGCGTCAGCTTGCCGTGCATCCAAGCTCACGGCTTGCTCAAGTTCCGGGCGCGCGTCCTGAAAATCATGTTCCCGCAAGTAGGCCAAAGCCAGATTGTAATGACCTGTGTAGGAACGAGGCTGCAGCTTAAGCGCTCGTTTGTAATGTTCGATTGATTTTGCAGTCTCGCCGCCCTGAAACTCGGTGAGTCCCAGCAGAAGGTAAGCTTGAGCGAAATTCGGGTCAGCCCGAATGGCTTGGTTAAGTTTCTTAAGGGCAGTGGTCGAATCCCCTGCTGCCAATGCTTTCTGAGCGCTTGCAAAGTAAGAGCGTGCCGCTGCGGGATTCGATGTTGGCTGTTGTGCGTTTGCCGAACAAATTGCCACCTGCAAGAAGATGAATGCAATCGCAAGCAGCTGAAGTGCGCTGTGAACTGGGGTCGACCGGATATCAAGCGACAGCCGGAGACATTTTTCAGCCTGTGAAAACCATTCCCACTCACAACCGCGCTTCATCATTCGCAGATTATTACATTTAGAAATTTTCAACGAGATTTTCTTGACTTCATCTGCGGTTCTATGGAGTATGTGTGTCAACTCGGGGTCGAACTCATTGGCTTCTCCAAAAACCCCCCGCCGGAGGTGGTTTGTGAGCTGCCCATCCTATAAAAGTCTGGTTTGCCTTTCCGCCCTTCTCCTTGGCGGCCAACTTCTTCGTGCGGAAGTCACGGCTGGAGTCCTGGGTACAGTGGTTGACCCAAGCGGCGCCGCCGTGGCCAATGCGACAGTGATTCTCAAGAGTGGGGAAACCGGACTGCTGCGCCGCGCGAAGACCAACGAATCGGGCGATTATGAGTTTTTGGCTGTCCCGGTCGGAGAAAGGTATAGCGTCCAAGTCGAGGCAAAAGGGTTCGAAAAGTCTGTCCAGAGCGGAATCAAGCTGCTGGTGAATCAGAAGTACAAGGCTGACTTCAAGTTGGTGGTCGGCGCTGTGACCCAGATTATCGAAGTCACTGGCTCTGCCACGCAAGTGGATACCAGCAGTACGCAACTTGGCGACGTCATCGAAGACAAGAAAATGACCACCTTGCCGCTGAACGGCCGCAGCTACATCGATTTATTGGGTTTGCAGGCAGGCGTCGTTCCGATTTCGTCGGAAGGTGCGATCAGCGACCGGGATGTGTCGGGCAACTTGAAAGGTGGTCAGGTATCCGTCAATGGGCAGCGAGAGTCTGCCAATTCGTTCCTCGTGAACGGCGGTGACGTCGAAGAGAGCGTCGACAATGGAGCATCCATCATTCCCACACTCGACTCCATTCAAGAATTCCGACTATTGACCAATTCGTTCAATGCTGAGTACGGCCGTTTTTCGGGTGCCATTGTGAACGTGTTGACGAAAAGCGGAACCAACGAAATTCACGGCTCGGTTTACGAGTTCCTGCGCAACGAGAAGCTCGATGCGCGAAGCTACTTCGATCAGGAAAGAGGCGACTTCAAACGCAACCAGTTCGGAGGCACGATTGGCGCTCCGGTTGTGAAGAATAAGCTCTTCTTCTTTGGCGATTACCAGGGTACCCGCGAGGTGCGTGGAGTTTCGTCCGGCCTGATCAATGTACCTTCTCTACTTGAAAGGACTGGAAACTTCTCCGAGTTGCCCGATGACTTCACCGGCTCGGTTGCTGGTAGCGATGATCCGGCTCTCGGCAATTTTCCGAGCGTCTTGAGCCAACGGCTGGGATATACGGTGAAATCCGGTGAATCGTATTGGTTTGCCGGATGTAACACAACTGACCCGACGACCGGCTGTGTTTTTCCGGGTGCCAGCGGTCCGGTAATCCCCCAATCCGCATGGTCTCCCGTTGCTCTGGCCACCCTAAAGTTCATTCCCACACCGAATGTGGGTTCCGGGTCATTTTCCACCACCGCCGAGAAGCTCAATCTGCGAGACGAAAAATTCGGACTCCGGCTTGACCTGAATACCGCGCATCTCGGCAACTGGTCGGGCTACTACCATTTCGATGATGCCAATTTCTTGAATCCCTTTCACGAGTTCGATGCCAGCAAAGTGCCGGGGTTCTCGACAGTCACGCTTTCACGCGGGCAACAAATCCAGGTAAGCAACACAGCGATCATCAACCCGAATACGGTCAACGAAGTACGCCTTAATTACACCCGCTTGGCGTTCTTGAAAGACAAGCCAGTGGGCGGCCTTGGCAATATTGAAGACTTCGGATTTCAGCGTGGCGGCCTGGGCGTTCTACCGACGAATGCTAAGTATGAAGGCCTTGCCACCATCAGCCTTGCCAATACCGGGCTGGAGATTGGTCTCCCAGACGGTACCACTGGACAGTACAACAACACCTACCAGATTACCGATAACTTCTCGAAGGTGGTAGGAAAGCATACGCTGAAGTTTGGCGGTGACATTCGTTATATCCAGGTAAACGAACGCAATACCTATACTTCGAACGGCTGGTTCGAATTTGATGGAGGCGAAACCGGAAACGATTTCGCTGATTTTCTCTTGGGAGCACCCGACCTTTTTAATCAAACCAGCCCCCAACTTCTGGACTCAAGAACGAAGTATTTCGGTCTGTACGGGCAAGATACTTACAAAGCTACCTCGAATCTCACAATCAATTACGGGCTGCGGTGGGACACAAGCCAGCCCTTTTATGACACGAAGGACAGGATTCAGACATTCGTGCCCGGTGTGCAGTCGAAGATTTATCCGGACTCACCCACGGGCTTTGTTTTCCCCGGTGATCGAGGTGTGCCGCGCACGCTTGCACCCACTCAGTACGACCGGTTCGCCCCACGTCTGGGCATCGCGTACTCGCCGGGTGCAACTGAGGGATTCGCAGGGAAAATGTTTGGCGGTCCGGGTAAGACCAGCATCCGTGTGGGAGGCGGTATCTACTATACTGCCATTGAAGACTTAACGCTCTTCAACGAGGTCGGCGATGCTCCTTTCGGTTTGTTCTGGGTGAGTCCATCGCCAGTTTATCTTGAAGAACCTTACAAGCGCCGAGTGGGCCAACAAGACCCTGTCGGAAACCGTTTTCCTTTCACCATTCCTGCCCCTGGGGCCACTGGAATCTGGGCGAAATACCTGCCGATTGCGTTTGCACCGGGATACAATCTACATAATAAGCTGCCTTACGCCGAGCACTTCAACCTGACAATTCAGCGCGAGATCGCCAGGAGCGCCGTGGTTTCGATTGGGTATGTCGGGTCGCGTGGGCGCCACCTGCTTTCAACAGTTGAGTCGAACCCGGGTAACCCAGCGCTGTGTCTTGCCACACCCGGCTGCGATACCCGTTTAGAAGACAGTATTTTCGATTTGGGGGGTGGAAATTTTGTTTTCGGAACGCGGCCTTTTTCGGTGACTTCTGGCCGTGAACTAAATAAAATAACCGGGATTGGTTCGCTTGATTTCCAGAACAACGCCTGGGAAGCAACGGTCGCCAATTCCAACTATAATGCCCTGCAAACCAGCTTGGAAAAGAAAGTTGGCGACTTCCGTTTTCTTGCTGCTTACACCTGGTCGAAGTCTATCGATAACTCTTCCGGCTTCTTTGACCCCATCAATCCCTTCAATCCAAGCTTAAGCAGAGCTCTTTCTACGTTCGATATAGTGCACAATTTTGTCGTCAGCTATAGCTACGATTTGCCTTTCGCGAGAGCGGCCCACGGCGTTCAAGGCAAGTTGTTCTCCGGCTGGACAATTTCGGGAATCACGCGTTTCAATACCGGTTTCCCAGTCACACTTACCGAGGACGACGACAATTCTCTTTGCGGCTGTAGCGGGGCCGACGTGCCGAACTACAATGGCCAGTCAATCCACTTTCTTGATCCCCGAAAGGAGGGGAACCTGTTCTTCGATCCATCTCCCTTTACGCGGGAAGAGTTAGGCCATGTCGGAAACGCGAAACGCCGCTTCTTCCATGGGCCCGGGATCAACAACTGGGACCTCGCATTCCACAAGAACACTCGAATCGGGGAAAGAACCGCTCTGGAATTTCGTGCAGAATTCTTCAATATCTTCAACCATGCTCAATTCATGAACAACGGCTCGGTTGTTGGCGAAGTTAACGGCAACCTCGGCCAGGTTACTAGTGCCCGTGATGGCCGCATCGGACAGGTAGCGCTGAAGCTTTCCTTTTGAGCGTGTCGAAGCCGCTTGGCAGTAGGAAGGGCATGACCACCCGGTCGTGCCCTGGTTCGCTGGCGCTCCCTACCCCCGTCCAAACCGGAGACACGATGAAACTTTATCTTAGGATGAGCGCGAGCCTCGCTCTGCTCTTCATCTTTTTCAGTTGTACGGCGCTGCCCGGCCAGATGAATGGAGAAGCGGCGCGCGACTGGTCAGTTGTTTTCCGCGATACGCTGCAGCATCATATTCTTCAGTTTTGGATCGATCATGCTCTGGACGCAGATTACGGCGGCCTGCTCGGACGATTAAATCGTCAGGGCCAACCGATTCCACCAGGCGACAAATCTGTCGTTCTCATATCGCGCGCTCTATGGTCGTTTTCGGAGGCTTACCGCCGGTATCCCGATCCTGCCTATCAAAAAATGGCGACAGCATGCTTGAAATTCCTGCGCGACCACATGTGGGACAAGCAGCGCGGCGGGTACTACTTCATGGTCAGCCGGGAAGGCAAGGTGATCGACTCCACGAAGCAGCTAAATCCCATGTCTTACGTGATGGAAGGGCTCGCGGAGTATGCCCTCGCCTTCCATGATCCTCAAGCCGCCGGCGAGGCATTGAACCTGTTCGAGGTTATCGATGAACACGCCCACGACAATAAATATGGAGGCTATCACATAGCCTTCACGGCTGAATGGGAATGGATCAAAGACTACAAGGAAGGGCCAAACGCCACAGGGTCATTCGGACGGAAATCCTACGATTGGCACCTCGGCCTTGTAGAGGCGTTCGCCACGCTGTATGACGTTACAGGAGACACTCGGGTACGCGCCCGTCTTGACGAACTGCTGGACATATTCGTCAACAAGATCATCGATTCGCATATCGGTTACGGGAGATATTACTTCAATGAAGACTGGAGCGTGGCCGACCGCAACGGAGATTCAAAGCAGTGCGAATACGGGCTTGATCTGGAGGCGAGTTGGTTAATTGTGGAGGCGGCCCAGCGTGTCGGCCGCCCACAGGATTCCAAGATTCGCCGCGCCAGCCTCGCGCTAGTCGATCACGCCCTCCGCTACGGCTTCGACAAAGATAAGGGAGGAGTGTATCGCTATGGTCCTGCGACGGGACCGGCAGAAAACAGGGACATGGAGTGGTGGCAGCAGGTCGAAGGCCTGGTGGCGTTTTTGAATGCTTACCAGCTCACCGGAGATCCCAAGTACTGGCAAGCATTCGATGTTCAAGCTCGCTTTGTCGTGGACCGCTTTGTGGACCATCAGTACGGCGAGGTTTATACAGCGATTTTACACGACGGAAAGATCGACGACGAAAAAGTCGGGCCATGGAAAGCTCCCTATCACGTTACTAGGGCTTGCCTGGAAATCATCTCTCGCCTGGGCGGCACCCTATAGTTGTGATCGACTCCTCGCTCCGGCTGAAAAGTGACGACCCACGACGTGCATTTCTCCAGTTGAGAGAGTGGGTATGTGAGAAGCTAGGTCTGAACACTCTGCGGTTCTCCTATGAAATATTGCCGGTTTGAGCTGAATGGACGGGACACCTATGGCTTGGTTGAGTTGGTCGCGGGAAAAGAAGTAGTCACGCGGTTTCTCGCGAGTGCGCCGGAAGAAGCGGGCGGCGAACTGGAAGATCTGCCGAGCAAGCGGATGTCGCCTCTTGCGCTTGTAGAAGCCGCGCTGCTGGCTCCGGTGCGGCCATCGAAAATCGTCTGCGTGGGGCGGAACTATCGTGAGCATGCCGCTGAATTAGGGAATGAGGTCCCAACCGAGCCGCTGATCTTCTTGAAGCCGCCGTCGTCGCTTCTCGCCCCAGGAGGGAACATCCGGAGGCCGCAAATTTCCGAGCGCACGGATTATGAGGGAGAACTCGGTGTAGTGATCAGTAAGCGATGCCACAAGGTTGCGCCAGAAGAAGATGTCCGTCCGTACATTCTTGGTTATACCTGCGTGAACGATTTCACCGCGCGCGACCTGCAGAACAAGGACGATCAATGGACCCGCGCAAAAGGTTTCGACACGTTCTGCCCGGTTGGCCCGCTGGTTACAAATGAGATTGATCCCTGGGCGGGAGTGAGCGTCGAAACTCGCGTAAATGGCGCGATTCGGCAGCAAGGCAACACACGGGATTTCATTTTCGGGCTCGACGTAATAGTGCGGTTCATTTCCCAGGTTATGACTTTGTTTCCTGGAGATCTGATTGCTACCGGAACGCCCAAGGGTGTTGGCCCAGTAGTCGCGGGCGACGTGATCGAGGTCAGCGTGGAGGGGATCGGTACGCTGAGGAATGCTGTGGTTGATGAATAGTTCTAGTGTGGACTGTTAGGTTTTTGTCGGCTGCGTAGCCAAGACTACAGCAGTTCTAAGCTTGAACGACTTGACGGCCAGGGACGCGGTCCCGGCGGGGGCGAAACCGTCATGGGCTGACTGCATTTATTACTGGGCATCTCGCCCAGTGACCAGGCGATATCTGAACCAGCGGCGGAAGCGCGGCCCCACAGTCTGCAATCCTGGATTCGCAGCGGGGTTCAAATGGACATCCAGGAGGGAGAGCGTGCAGAGGCGGCACGGCGCCTTCGATCGTCTGGAGTGGACGGGAGCGATCGGTTCTCAAAGTGGGGATGGCGTGCAGCAGCCCGCACGTATAAGGGTGAGCGGGCAACTGAAAGATTTCGGCCTTTGATCCCAGCTCGACCAAGTTGCCCGCGTACGTGACGGCTACTCGATCTGCAACCTGCGAGATCACGGCAAGATCGTGCGAAATAAACAGCATAGTCAATCCAAAGCGTGCGCGCAGGCTCGCAAGAAGTTCGAGAATCTGTGCCTGAATGGTGACGTCGAGGGCGGTGGTAGGCTCATCGGCAATCAGCAACTGCGGGCGGTTCACGATCGCCATGGCAATCATCACGCGCTGCCGCATTCCGCCGGAGAGTTGGTGGGGATAATCGCGGGCGCGGCGCTCCGGCTCGGAAATGCCTACTTCGCGCAAGGCTATTACTGATAAATTCCAGACTTCCTGCTTCGAGCATTTCTGGTGCGCTAGAACGGCCTCGGCGATCTGTTCTCCCACGCGCATAACTGGATTGAGCGCCGTCATCGGTTCCTGAAAAATCATCGCCATGCGGCTGCCGCGCAGAGCCCGCATTTGCTCGTCCGGGAGCTGTAGAAGATCGCGAGACATGCCGTCCGACAACAGAATCTCGCCGCTTACCTGCGCTTGCGACGGGAGCAGACGCATGATGGCAAGCGATGTAACAGATTTGCCCGATCCCGATTCACCCACCAGGCCGAGGACCTCGCCAGGAGCGAGGCTGAAGCTTAGATCGCGAACCGCAACCAGAAGTCGCGGCGCGGCGCCATTCGCATTGACAGTTCGCGCAGGAAATTCTACGGTCAGATTGCGAACTTCGAGGAGAGCAGGCACGGAATTTATCGTAGCAGGTGCGCAGAGAACAGCATCAGGCGTTCACTTCCTGCACGGCCTCGCGCAGATGTTGCACCGCCCACGCGATCTCTTCGGGCGTAATCACCGCGGGAGGGGCGATCAACAAGTGGTCGCCGGAATTACCATCTACGCATCCCTGCATGGGATAAACGAGCACGCCTCGCTCGGCTGCTGCGGAGGCGACGCTTGCAGCGAAATTCATCCCTTCTGGGAAGGGCTGCTTACTTTTTTTATCCGCGACAAACTCCACTCCCCAGAGCAAACCGATACCGCGGACATCGCCGACCGAGTTCAGATCGCTGAGAGTTTCCAGATTGCGGGCGAGCGTGTGCCCCGCCGAATCTGTCCGTGTCGAGTCTGCTGCCTGGATTAGATTGCGCTTTCTCATATAAGCGAAGACGGCATGTCCTGCTGCAACGGAAACGGGGTGTGAATTGTAAGTAAAGCCGTGCAGGAAAGCTCCCGATCCATTAGCGACAGCATCGACAACTTTCTTATTGGCAATCACCGCCCCGAGCGGCGCATATCCGCTCGACAGTCCTTTCGCGCTGATTAGAATGTCCGGCGCGACACCCCAGTGTTCGACGGCAAAATTCCGCCCGGTGCGGCCCATGCCGGTCATGACTTCGTCGGCGATGAGCAGAACGCCGTGCTGCCGGCAAATCTCCGCAATTTTCTGTAAATATCCATCCGGCGGAACAACTGCCCCCAGCGTTGCCCCACTCACCGGCTCGAATATGAACGCTGCCGCGCTGCCATTGGCAGCTTCAATCGCGCGCTCCAGTTCGGCTGCATATCGCAGGCCGCAGTTGCGGCAGCCGTCCGTACAATCGTGCGCGCAGCGATAGCAGTAGGGAATGCCGATGTGCTCGAACTCGCGCACCATCGGTAAATAGATTTCGCGGCGCCGCTTGTTGCCAGAAACCGAAAGAGCGCCCAGGGTTGCGCCATGGTAACTTTGGGAGCGGCTGAGAATCTGATGCCGGTTGCACTGGCCGATTTCAACCTGATATTGACGCGCCAGCTTAAGGGCAGTCTCGGTGGATTCCGATCCGCCCGACGTGAAGTAAACTGCTCCGCCGCTAAAACTCTCGCCAGCGAATTCCAGCAACTCCTGCGCGTACTCTTCCGCTATCGGCGTGGTGAACTGGCTGCTGTGGACGAATTCCAATTGTGCAGCCTGCTCGGCCATCGCGGCGGGAATTTCACGCACACCATGACCGACGAAGTTGACCGCGGCAGATCCTGAGAAATCAAGGTATCGTTGCCCGCGCTTGTCCCATAGGTAGACTCCTTCACCCCGCACCGCAGGAGGGAAAGCCTTTCGAAACGAGCGTCGAAGAAGCGCCGAGCGGGAATAGGCTTGAGTTGTGCCAGAATCAGCCACGATTCGGATTATGTGGCCACTTGAGCGGGCCTGTCAAAATGGGCGCGTTGCAAACGGAGTTCCTCTTACCTTCGCATTTTCATTACCTTTGGCTGCCGCGCCTTTCCTGCTGCGCCTGGACCGGTGCCGGTCGGCGGTTTGCGCATTCCCTCGAGCAGATCTTTCAAGACCACCGCATTGTTGTGCTGTTCATCTTTTGCCGCGAAGAGTAATGTCAGTTTCTTTCGTTTTTTGGCCAGACGGTAAAGTTCGTCCAGCGCATCCGCCGAATCCGTATTGTTTAGTTCCTTGAGATACCGCTTTCGGAATGCCGGCCATCCCTCGGGGCGCTTGTGGAACCACTGCCGCAACTCGTCTGAGGGCGCCAGTTCGCGCAACCATGCGTGCAAAGCGGCTTCTGATTTGCTGATGCCACGCGGCCACAGCCGGTCCACCAGCACCCGCGTGCCATCAGCGCGCGTTGGTTTTTCATAAACGCGTTTCAGCGCAATGGGCATACTTTTACTTTATTATCTTACATAGCATTAAGCACTCAGCAATCAGCATTCAGACTGGGCCAGGTTCTATGCCGCAGGTGCTAAAAACAGGCTTGCACTGATTGCTGAGTGCCGAATGCTCACTGCTATTGACGAATGACAACGAAATCTCGCTGTCACACATTCAATGCGCAATCGGCAATCAAAAATCTTTCCCTGTGTCTGTGTGCCTCCGTAGCGATCCTGCTCGTCGCCTGCGATGTGGAACTCCGCAAGACAGACGCGCAACTTGGACTGAACCCACAGCAGGCGGCCGGACGCCACATTTACGATGAGCGCTGCGAGCGCTGCCATTCCGCATACTCTTCACGTGGGAAAAAAGGGCCGAGCATGAAAGAAGTCTTCAAGCGGCAGTTTCTTTCGAAAAGCGGATTGCCGGCGAACGATCAGCAAGTGGGCGACATCATCCGTTATGGCCGCAATATGATGCCAGGATACTCGCAGGTCCTCAATCAACAGCAGATGGCCGATTTGCTCGCGTATATGCATACGCTTTGAATGAGCACTCGGCAACACTATCCTTCGCTATTAGACGAGCTATCACCTGCTAGGTGTCAGGGCACGGTTTCACAGGCTGCAGAAAAACCAGGGAAAGCAGATTCCTCGCAGGCTGAAGCCCGCTCGGAATGACAAAAGGAAGTCGGACGCCGTTCATGAAATTAGGTCACCACCAGCTCCGAATGACAGCAGACTGCAAACTCCGACTGTAGAATATCCGTCTGTGAGCACCGCTGCTGTCCCAGAGGTTTCCAGTCAAGATTCTGCACCAGCTCCTAAGTTCACGCTGACAGAGAGAATTCTGCTTTGGCTGATCACCTGGGCTGGGTTTCTCGTGGTCCGACTGATCGGGCCAACACTGCGCTTTTCCGTGTCCTGGGAAGATGGCGCTCCGGCGAGCCTGGAGGAGCGGCCTCTGATCTACTCTTTCTGGCATAGCTGCATGATTCCCGCGATGTACCTGTGGCGAAACTTGCAGGTTCGGGTCATGAGCAGCGACAGTTTTGATGGCGAATACACGGGACGCATCATGCGCAAATTCGGGTTTGTGAAAGTTCGCGGTTCGAGCAGCCGGGGGGCGGTGCGAGCACTGCTTTCCATGCGTCGTGAGTTGGAGCAAGGCTGGAAAGTGGCGTTTACTATCGATGGCCCGCGAGGCCCGCGTTACGTTGTCAAGCCGGGCCCGGTCACTTTGGCACGCTCGACCAGCGTGCCTATGGTTGTCTTCCACATCGCCGTGGACCGGGCCTGGGTCTTGAACACATGGGACCGGCTGATGATCCCCAAGCCGTTCTCACGGGCTTTGATGCGAGTAAGCCGGAAGATCAGTGTGCCTCGCAAGATTGATGATACGGAGATGGATCGCTATCAGGCTGAGCTGCAAGCTGCCCTAGACCGTGTGCGCGAGTTCTCTGAGGCAAATCTGCAGAAGGCCGGAAGTGAGGAGTACCCGGTGTTCGTGAGAAAGCTATGAAGGATCAGCGATGGCGTGACATAGCGCGCCTGGTTTTGCCTTCTTCGATCGGGGCGCGGTCGGCGGCGGCAATGCGGTTCCGATGATTGCCCGGTTCAAGATCAAAGGCAAGCGGCAACGGGGCAGACGACGTCGATCCCTGATACTTGCTGCGGGCCAAAAGAAGTTTTTCCAGCTCCTGGCTGCCCAGCGGTTCCTGCTGCCCAAGTAAATGCGTGACCAGAGCGATCTGCGCGAAGTGTTCCACAGTCTCCATCTTCATGTAGGCATGGTGAAGATCACTACCATATGCCACTACACCATGATTTGACATAAGGATTGCGTCATACTGCGGAACCAGCGGTTCGAGTGCCTCGGTAAGCTCTGGTGTGCCCGGTGTGCCGTACTTCGCCAAGGGAATCGATCCGAGTCCAATCACCACTTCGCAGACCAACGGCTGATTCAGCGGCATTCCGGCTGCGGCAAAGCCCGTAGCCGTCGGCGGGTGCGCGTGCACAATCCCCCGAATGTCAGGGCGGAGGCGGTAAATCAGCAGGTGCATCGCAATTTCGCTGGAAACGTCGCGCCTGCCAGCAAGGCGCCGGCCTTGCATGTCGACAGTGACCAGGTCTGGGGGGCGCATCATCCCCTTGCACATGGCGGTCGGCGTCGCAAGGATGCGATTTTCACCCACTCGCACCGAAAGATTTCCATCCATTGCGGCCACGTATCCACGCTCGTGCAGTGCCCGGCCGAATGAAACAATCTCGCGGCGATGCTGGCGCTCAGTGGGCATAACTGAATAGAGGGGAGGACCTTATTCCGGTTCGCCGTTATGTTAACCCACGCGTCGTCATGGTTCAACGCTGTTTTACAAAAATTCATGGGATGTTTACCCCGGAATGAGGCGCGGCTGCGGGCTCCTATAATTGCCCAGTGCTTCTGTCGGACTTCAATTACGATCTCCCCCCAGAATTGATCGCACAGCAGCCTTTGGCTGACCGTGCAGCTTCACGGCTGCTGCACTTGAATCGTACTTCGGGAGCTCTGTTGGATCGCTGTTTCCGCGATTTTCCCGAGCTGCTGCGGCCGGATGACCTGGTAGTTTTCAACAACACACGAGTCTTTCCGGCACGGTTGTACGGCAGGCGAAGCGGCGCCAAGGCACAGCCCGTCGGTCCGCGAAATCCCGCTGCGCGAGAGTTCTTGAAGGGACAGATCGAAGTTCTGCTAACACGGCAGGTCTCGCGTGATCCTAACGAATGGGAATGCCTGGTCCGTCCGGGACGGAAAATTGGGGTGGGAGAGACGCTGTTTTTCGGACCTGAACAGGAACTATCGGCAGAAGTCGTAAGCCGCGGGGCCTTCGGCGAGCGCAGGATTCAGTTCAATACTTCTGCTGACTTTTTCCAGCAACTCGAACGATTCGGGCACGTGCCTCTGCCCCCGTACATTGATCGAGAGGACAATCCCGAAGACCGGGAACGTTATCAGACAGTTTATGCACGCGAACGCGGGTCGGTCGCAGCCCCGACCGCGGGCCTGCACTTTACCCCGGAGATTCTTGCCCGCATTCGCGGGCGCGGGATCGAAACCGCCGAGATCACTCTGCATGTGGGCTTAGGCACTTTTCAGCCGGTGCGCGCTAAGCGTGTGGAAGATCACAAATTGCA
>Ga0066705_10000147_pt1 | contig 15280 bp, 9 predicted proteins | sample GraSoiAngelo_154_FD_66506 | JGI IMG/M metagenome (GOLD analysis project Ga0066705, IMG submission 66506) | Grasslands soil microbial communities from the Angelo Coastal Reserve, California, USA - 14_1009_13_20cm | ecosystem: Environmental > Terrestrial > Soil > Grasslands | place: USA... | reverse complement strand
TGCTGATGATGGGGCGGCGCCTCCCCAGCCCGTTGCTATCCAACGAGTATGCAATGGCCAAACAAGCACTATTGCCTACACGGATGCCAGCGGCTCGTTCCAGTTTGATCTGAACAGGGACGAGCAGCCGAGTTCGCTCGCTTTGCCACTCGCGTCCGAGGGGGCAAGTGCGAGTCAAAAACTCGGACCAGACTGTGAGCTCAGGTTCGAACTGGATGGCTTCGCATCTCGGGCAATGCCTTTGGCTGGTATAACAACTGGCTCAAGTGTCACGAATGTTGGGGCGGTGATTGTTCACCGCCTCGCACAACCCTCCGAATCGACGGTGAGCGCCTCAGCCATGGCTGTTCCGGAGAAGGCAAAAAAGGAATTCGAGAAAGGGAAGCAGGCAGAGTCAAAGGGTAAGTGGGCAGCAGCTAAGGAGAAATTCGAAAATGCCCTCAAGCGCTATCCGAAGTTCGCCCTCGCATGGCTCGAACTGGGCCGTCTGCAGGCTAAGCAGAAGGAGGTTACCGCGGCGCGCGAGTCATTTCAGAACGCGCTCACAGCAGATTCCAAGCTGATTGATCCTTACGCTGAACTTACTAACCTCGCCATTCAGCAAAGGCAATGGAAGGAAGTCACCGACATAACCGATCGCATGCTGCAATTGAATGCGTCAAGCTCCCCACAAGTCTGGTTCTACAACGCGGCTGGGAACTTCAATCTGCAACGAATTGACCAGGCAGAGAAGAGTTTGATGCGAGGAATGCGGCTCGACCCGCAACATCGCTTTCCTCAGATGGAATACCTCTTGGGCCTGATTTTCGCGAGACGGCAGGACTACCCTGGTGCAGTAACGCATATTGCCGCATATCTTCAGCTATCCCCGAATGGCCCTGATTCCGCAGTCGCCCGGCAGCAACTCGCAGAGTTCCAGAAACTGTCTGGCTTGTCAGGAATTCCTGGTACTCGCTAACCCATCAACTGAATCATTCACTGCACCCAGCAGCGGCTCGCAGACTCTTTTTCTCTGCGGCAATCATTGATGCAGCGGCCGGCTCGCCCAGAAGCAGTTGCAAGTCTGACTTGAGGCTGCGGCGATCCTCTTCTGCAAGGCCGCTGAACTCAAATGGCTGAAGACATCCCTGCGTGGCCCACATGGGAAACAACACGACTGCTTTGCTGCGCACGGTGCAGCTACTGACATGAAACATCACTTCAACGTTAATTCCCTCATCGAGCGGGTCGTCCAAGTGCAGCAAGCCTCCGGTGAAGGAAAGTTGGTGCAAACGGCCGTGAATTTGCCGGCCGTTCTCCAGCTGGACTAAAGCCAGAACAACTCCGGCCAACTTCACCCGAGGGGCACGGCGCTCATTTTCAGCAGAGATGGAATCGATCATTAGTATTTCCCAATATGACACCAGGCACGCCGCTCAGGGAGATTACTAAAGAACGGGGACCTAAATCGCGCTTCACCGGCCTTTGAATACCTCTCGGTCACTCTGGACAAGTCGCGTCCCTACGATTTCGATGCAGTCCTTACTTCCGAGCTGCTGTCCGTGGAAAAAGAGGCACAGGAATTTGTGCGGCGCATTGATCAGAAATCTTCCGGCATTCAATCGCGAGAAAACCCATTCCGCGAACACGCGAGCAGAGGCCGAAGAGCCGCATAGAGACCCCGAATTCCTGTGCGCTTCTGCGTCCGCTGGTTAAAAAAAGAGGAGTGTAAAGCCTATAAAACGATTGCGGTTTCAACTTGGAACAAGCATACCTGGGTAAGCGTAAAACGATTACCGGGGTTACTTTACGCGGTGCAGACCGCCGACGTAAGCTTCGTGCGTCATGGGATTGAATGCCTTGCTCATGTGCCGAGATCAGCAATCGCTGCGAGTACTGCGCAGCGCGCTGGATGTGCTTGATATCGAGCAGGAGGCCTGCGCATCTGCTCCCGATGCCATGGAGCTAATGACGCAAGGTTATTACTCTGCTCTGGTTTTGGATTTTGATCTGCCCAATGCCGCACTGGCTGCAAAGATGGCCCGGCTCGCTCCCGCGCAGCGCAGGCCCGTGGTCTTCGCCATGATCGGTGCCCTGACTGAAATTGCCGCTGCATTCCAGGCGGGCGCAAATTTCGTGGTCTATAAACCGCTAGTGTTGGAGCAAGTCTTGCGTTCGCTGCGCGCCGGAAAAGTTTTCATGCGGCCGGACCGGCGAAGTTCTCCGCGACAGAAACTTGAGACGCTGGTATATCTCCAGTTCGGCATTGCTGCTCTGCCCGCGATGGTGCTCGATCTGAATGAGCAAGGAATTTCATTGCAATCTCCGGAGCCCTTGCCGGCCTTGCAGCAGGTTCCGCTGCGTTTCGTTCTGCCCGGAACCAGTCACATGATAGAAGGCACGGGCGAGATGATCTGGGCTGACGATAACGGCAGGGCTGGGATGTTCTTTTCCCGCCTGACTGCCGGATCAAGAAAGCACCTCAAACAGTGGCTTGGAAAACGGGGTGCCAAGAACAGGACGCTCGAGCGCGTCACCCGTCACGAAAAGCCCCGCCGTCTAGAGTTCGCCTCTCGATGATCGAATCCCGTCGCAGCTTGCACTAAGCCGAATTCCGGTCGCATGCTAGACTCGCAATTTCTCTCAGGTGAACGACCGGCATGCAGGACCTCACGTTCTTTTCAGCCGTTCAAATGGCTGAGCAGATCCGCCATAAAAGAATTTCCCCTGTTGATCTGATCGAAGCGCATCTTACAAAAATCGACAAACTTAATCCCAGCCTGAATGCTTTCGTGCAGGTGGACCGAGAGCGATCCCTTCAGCAGGGCCGTGAGGCTGAGGCTGCCGTCATTCGGGGCGCAAGATTGGGTCTGCTGCATGGGGTTCCAGTAAGCATCAAGAGTTCGATTGAAGTCGCTGGATTTCGCTGTGAAGCGGGTACAAAACTGCGGCAGGGGGCGGTTGCGACCCAAGACGCGCCTCTAGTCTCGCGCTTGCGTGCTACCGGAGCAATCGTTCTTGGCGTTACGAACACGCCTGAGCTGTTGATGGCGTGGGAAACCGACAATCTTCTCTACGGTCGTACCAACAATCCCTGGGATTTAACGCGGACGCCAGGAGGATCAAGCGGCGGAGAGGCGGCCGCGATTGCTTCGGGAATGTCTGCCGGCGGAGTTGGAAGCGACGGGGGAGGATCGATTCGCGTGCCCGCGCACTTCACCGGAATCTGTGGCCTGAAGCCAACTCCGGGACGAATTCCGGCGACGGGTCATTTTCCGAATTCACTCGGGCCGTTTGCCTTAATCGGGGTGGTCGGCCCGATGGCGCGCACTGTGCAAGATCTAAAGGTGCTGTTTGAAGTGATGCAGGGTCCCGATGTTGGTGATCCTTGCGCAGCTCCGGTTCCTCTGCGTTGGCCCAGCCGCGATGAGTTGAAAGGAATTCGGATCGGCTATTTTGAGGATGATGGTCGCACACCTGTGACGGCCGAAACCAGCGCCGCAGTGCGAACGGCAGCGGAAGCCCTGCGGCGTACCGGCTTTCAAGTTGAGCCGTTCAGGCCAGATGGATTGGAAACTGCGCGGCAGCTCTGGTGGAAGTTTTTCGGAGTCGCGGGAGGCATGTTGCTCGGTCCCATGATGCGTGGGCACGAAGCAGAACTGAGTCCTATCTTGAAGCAGTTTTCGAGCTGGGTCCAAGCCCAGCCACCTCAGACCGGTGAGTCACTGCTGGACACTTGGATTCAGCGCGACGTGATTCGAACGCAAATCTTCACTCAGATGCGCGAGTATCCTATGCTGCTATGCCCCGTTGCAGCAATTCCTGCGTTCAAGCACGGCGAACGCAGTTGGCAAATCGACGGCAAGACTGTCGAATACCTTGACGCCTGGAGCTACACGGAGTGGTTCAATCTGCTGGGGACGCCAGCTGTCGCAGTCCCGATATGCCAATCTCCGGAGGGTCTGCCGATCGGAGTGCAAATCTCCGGCCGACCTTGGGAAGAAGAGCTGGTGCTCTCAGTCGCGGCAGAATTGGAAGCGCAGTCTGATGGTTGGCACAAGCCGCCGTTCGACTAAATCTTTGCTCCATATGCAACGGCGTAGCCCTGCTTGCGCTGCTCGGCAATCTTCGGATAGTCCCCAAGCCAGACATATTCCGGACGAGTTCTCAACAATGAAAAACGACGGTAGTAGATATGGGACAGTCCGAGGGCAAAATTCTTGCGCTGCACCGTTTCTCTAATTTCCCCGAGGTTGTCTCGCACTCTCGCCATGTAAGCCTCGAATGTGTCTTCTTTCAGTACCGAGATGCCCAGATCGATGCAGACCTGGTCACGCATTGTCAGGAAAGATTGCAACAATTCTGGCGGGCTCGCCCCTGGCATGCTGATAGCGATTGCTTTCGCGCGCCGCAGAAGCGAGCTCGCTGCTTGAGGTTTGCGGTCCGTGAAAGCAATGCGCCATCCCTCTTGCAGAGAACTTTGAATGGAGCACTTCAGGGGCAGCGGGCTTTTTCGCTGTGGAAAAAATTGCGTGATCTCCGCGAAACAATGACTTCTGGAGTGCACCATCAAGCGGCAGAAGCTGGCTGGCTGGATCACCGAATCGGAGATCGGTGAAAAATCAGAAAGGCAGGTAAATCCGAGGTTCTCGAATTCCCGTGTATAGCGATCCAGAGCAGCCGAGTCAAGCAGCGGGAACTGACCCGGTGAAGCTGGGGGAAACGAGTAGGTAGTCGGCAAGCTTTTCAGAACGTGCTGTTTGGAGCCGCCGAAGGATGTGAGTAGATTTCCCCAACGTACGAACTTCCAAATCAGCAACCCAAGCAGGGCAAATACCCACAGCATGGAAACCTCAGGAACGCGTGTATTGCGGCTCTTTTGCCGAGCTAGTTCCTGGTACTCGGATTTTGAAATCTCTTTCCAGCCGGCCTGTTGCCACAACGTACGCGCTTCCGGGCCAAGTTTTTCAGATGTGAGTTCGACCTGCTGTGTACCAATCTGCATCATGCCAAAGTCGAACGCATCATTTGAAAGCGGGAAGCTGCGAATGATTAAGGTCGCCGTGTCGTGGCCCAGTTGCATAGGCAGGGCGGCGCTTTTTCCCTTTCCTTCGTAGCCATTTAATGCTTTGACATGCCAGCCGCCTTTACGAAACTTTTCCCTCTCCGCCTTAGGGATCAGGGCAGGATAGGCGCTCCCTCGATCATCCAGTTCGTCCTCCTCTAGTTCTGTGTCTACGTCCTTTGGTCCGGATTTCTGCTTCACAGCCGGTACGGGAACAAATTGCTGACCGTCCCAGCGAAATCCGGAGTTCGGCTGATCGGAGTTGCCGATTGGCGCGAACTGCAGCCCGCCATCCTTTAAAGACCATGATCCGGACGTGCCGGTATTTGCGGGAAGAGAAGAGCGGCTGAGTTCACCGTTCGCCGGCAAGTGCCACGCGACGACCTCTGGTTTATAAAGGATGTCATTCCAGCCCAGCAGCAGAAAAGGTGCGCCGAAATGACTGCGGGCGAGTTTTTCCTGAATGAAGTTTGTTGCCCGCCCAGTAACTTGAAGGTTCAGGAAAACGAAGGCTTCATTCTGGTTCCAGAACGCGAGAACCTGGGTGATGTGCTCTCCGCGTTCGAAGTGTTTTGGAAGAAGTTCGTAAATCCCGACGACGGCCAATGTCAAAGCAACAACAATAACGAGAACGATTGCGGAGCGGCGGTTCATAGCTTTGCTTGAAATCTACCAGCAGCCGTAGCGGGAAGGGTAGTGGTTTTATACTATTCAGCTGAATTTCGTAATTAAATAGCCTGTTCAACACGGTTTCACGGCTGCCTAAATGTAGCCTTCAGCTGCATCCTCATGTCCGAAACTTCATGCAGTTTTCGTTCTCTAGTCATACTGCTTATCTTTTTGGCAGTTTCCGCGGTGTATCTTTACACCTTTCCTCAACCGAATATTTTCTATCCTGCGATTGTTCTGCTGCACGCCGCCGCCGGCGTTCTAGCGTCCATTCTCCTGGCGATCCGTTTCATTCGATTGATACGTGAAGGCACTTGGATTGCACGCTCGGGATGGTTGCTGTTGGCAGGGGCTGCCGTGCTTGGAATCGCTCTGATCGAGCTCGGTACGTCCCGTCTTGAGTGGAATTGGGTCTATGCCCACATCGTGCTCTCTCTGGGCGGCGCGGGATTGCTGTTTGCCGATTGGGCCGGGAGACGCGGCTGGTTGCCTCGGGCCCCGATTGCGCGTAGTGCAACCGCGATCTTGCTGATGGTGGTATTGGGATACAGCGCCCGTTATATACGCGAATCCCGTTGGCAAGTGCATGCGCGGATTGAGAATCCCACGATGCCCCCCGCCAGCATGAATGGCGAAGGCGATGGCCCCGAGGGAGCATTCTTCCCCAGTTCGGCCCAAGTGTACGGACGGCAAAAAATCCCCAGCAAATTCTTCATGGAGTCCGATTCCTGCAAGCGTTGCCATGAAGATATCTATAACCAGTGGTTCAGCTCGGCCCACCATTTTTCATCGTTCAACAATCAGTGGTATCGCAAGAGCATTGAATACATGCAGGACACGATCGGCGCCAAGCCCTCGAAATGGTGTGGCGGCTGCCACGATCCTGCTGTGCTCTACAGCGGACTCATGGACACTCCCATCAAGCAGATCGTGCATCGTCCCGAGTCGCAGGCCGGCTTGGGCTGCATGATGTGCCATTCCATCGCCAACGTGAAAAGCACCATGGGCCAGGGGGATTTTTATCTCGAGTATCCCAAGTTGCACGAAATGGCCGCGACCAAGAATCCGGTTGGGCGAGCGCTTCATGATTTTCTGATAAAGCTGAATCCGGAACCGCATCGCCGGGTCTTCCTGAAGCCGTTCATGCGCGATCAGACGGCAGAGTTCTGCTCCAGCTGCCACAAAGTACATCTCGATGTGCCAGTGAATCACTATCGCTGGATTCGCGGTTTCAATGAATACGACAATTGGCAGGCAAGCGGCGTCTCCGGGCAAGGCGCGCGGTCGTTCTATTATCCGGCGAAACCGGCACAGTGCGCCGATTGCCACATGCCGCTCACGCAATCGAACGACCAGGGGAACATCAGTGGCTTCATACATTCGCATCGCTTCCCCGGCGCGAACACGGCTTTGCCGACGGCAAATGAAGATCCCGAGCAACTGAAAGTTACGGAAAACTTCCTGAAAGACAAAATTTTGAGCGTGGATATTTTCGCGCTGTCGCCCGCACAGGCAGAGGCGAAAGCTGCAGTGGCGCAAAACGAGCTCGCTACGACTTTCGCAGTTGGAGAAGAAGCGGAGACAAAGATCAATGCCGCCGGACAAACCGAGGCCTCACCAATAAGTGCACCCTTGAATCGTGTGCAGCCGATCGTCAGGCGTGGCGATACGGTGCGCGTCGATGTCGTAGTTCGCACCAAGAAAATCGGCCACTTCTTTCCCGGCGGAACAGTCGATGCCTACGATACTTGGCTCGAACTCAAGGGTACGGACGAAAAAGGTCAGACAATTTTCTGGAGTGGCATGGTTGAAGACGATGGCAAAGGTCCGGTGGAGAAGGGCGCGCATTTCTATCGTTCGCTCCAGTTGGATGCTCACGGCAATCGCATCAATAAACGTAACGCCTGGGCCACGCGCGCGGTAGTTTATGTTCACCTGATTCCGCCTGGCGCGGCGGACACGGTTCACTACCGTGTGAACATCCCTGATGATGCCGCAAATAAAATCACACTTCACGCACGCCTTTGTTACCGCAAATTCTCCTGGTGGAACACGCAATTTTCATTTGCCGGCATTCCCGATCCGACCAAACCAGCAGAGGTGAAACCCGATTACGATGACCGGCAATTTACATTCACGGCTCCCTTGACAGGAGTTTCGGCAAAACGAGAGCAAATTCCGAATCTTCCCGTAGAGGCTTTGGCGGAAAGCGAAGTCACACTGAACGTAGCACCGCATGGTTATCGAATGCCTGGAACAGAAATTGATCTGAAAGCAGAAGACTGGCAGCGCTGGAATGATTACGGCATCGGCCTTTTCCTGCAAGGGGATTTGAAGGGCGCGGCGGCGGCTTTTGAGAAGGTCACTGAAGTTGATCCTAAGAATCCGGACGGTTGGGTAAACATTGGCCGCGCCGCGGTGCAGGAAGGCGACATGGAGCGGGCGCGAAGCGTGCTGGCAAAGGCTCTGTCGTTAAGTCCAAATCTGGCGCGCGCACACTTCTTCTCTGCCAAAGTCCTCCGCAGCGATGGCCGTTACGACGAAGCCGCAGATCATCTTCGTCAAGTCGTCGCACAGTACCCGCGAGATCGCGTAGCGCTGAACGATTTGGGGCGCATTCTGTTCTTGCAGCGCAACTATTCAGATGCCGTGAAGGTTTTGCAGGCTGTGTTGGCGGTTGATCCCGAAGATTTGCAGGCCCATTACAATCTGATGCTTTGCTACAACGGTCTCGGAGACGAAAAGCAGGCGCATGAGCATCAGGTGCGATATTTGCGATTCAAGGCGGACGAAGCTTCGCAGGCAATTACCGGTCCCTATCGGCAATTGAATCCTGAAGACAACAATGAGCGCCAGGCAATTCATGAACACGTGTCGGTTCCGCTGCCCCGTGTGGGGACGGGTCTCCGACCCGTCCATGCCGAGCGTGTGCCGACGGGTTTCCGACCTGCGGGTGAACGTGTGGGGACGGGTCTCCGACCCGTCCAGGCCGGGCGAAGCCCGGCTGCCGCACAAAATGGAGGAGGGCCGCAATAGTGTGGTCAAAGTCCATAATGCATGGCCTGAGATGCTGCAGAAGGACTGTCTTTCGGATTGGTTTTGGGAAGGGCACGACTTTTGCGAAGGGCACGAGTTTTGGGAAGGGCACGTCTTCAGGCGTGCCGATACGTCTCTCTTTGTCTCTCCCCCGAGCGAACTTCGGCTCGCGAGGAATCGCTTTTGGTCAAATGACGCTTGCTTTCGCAACACTAATTTGTCTGTCCACTGTCGCCCTCGCCCAGCAAATCCATTTCCGCGACATTACTGAGCAGGCTGGGATTCACTTCGTTCACAACAACGGTGCCTTCGGAAAGAAGTATCTGCCGGAAACGATGGGGCCGGGGTGCGCGTTCATCGACTACGACAATGATGGCTATCCCGACATTGTGCTGGTCAATGGCGAGAATTGGCCCGGACATCCCGGCGCGCCGAGCACTCTCAAGCTCTATCACAACAATCACGACGGAACCTTCACTGATGTAACCCGCAAAGCAGGCCTGGCAGTTGCCATGTTCGGACTCGGAGTCGCAGTCGGCGATTACGACAACGACGGCTTCGACGATCTCTTCATCAGCGCGCTGGGCCAGAGTCATCTGTTCCACAACAATGGAAATGGCACGTTCACCGACGTAACCAAGTCCGCAGGTCTGTGGGGGCCGAACGAGTTTTCCACCGGCGCAGCCTGGGTTGATTACGACCGTGACGGCAAACTCGACCTGGTAGTTGCGAATTATGTGCAGTGGTCAATCCAGGGCGATTTATTTTGCACCCTCGACGGCACCAAAAAATCTTACTGCACTCCGGAATCATATAAAGGCTCTTCTGCCCGGCTTTGGCACAATCTCGGCGGGGGGAAATTCGAAGACGTAACTCAAAAAGCCGGGTTCTACGATCCAACTTCCAAGAGCCTCGGCGTGGCCATTCTCGATTACAACAATGACGGATGGCCTGACATTCTGCTGGCCAACGACACTCAGCCCAACAAACTTTACCTGAACAAGCACGATGGAACTTTTGAAGAGCGCGGCGTCTCGGCAGGAATCGCTTTCAGCGAAGACGGCGTGGCCCGCGCCGGAATGGGCGTGGATGCTGCAGACTACGACCGCTCCGGCCATGCCAGCATCATCATTACAAATTTCGCCAATCAGATGCTTTCGCTCTATCACAACGAGGGGAATGGCTTGTTTGTGGATGAGGCGCCGCGTTCCGAGGTCGGCCGCGCTACGCTGGTAACCCTCGGCTTTGGCTGTTTCTTCTTTGATTACGACAACGACGGCTGGCCTGACATTCTGGTCGCCGACGGCCACATCGAAAATGAAATCGAAAAAGTGCAAAAGCGTGTGAGTTACGCCGAACCGCCGCACTTGTTCCGCAATCTTGGAGGCGGAAAGTTTCAGGAAGTAACGCAATCGATGGGCGCGGCGTTCGGCAGCCCAAAAGTTGCGCGTGGCGCGGCGTACGCGGACATCGACAACGATGGAGCACTCGACGTCCTCATGACCACCAACGGAGGCCGCGCGTATCTGTTCCACAACGAAGGCGTGACGAATCGCAGCCTCCGCATAAAGTTGGTGGGAACGAAATCAAATCGCGATGGCATTGGCGCAGTGATCACGGTAAATACGGGCGGCGAAAAGCAATGGAAGATAGTCCGCAGCGGTTCTAGCTATCTCTCACAGAGCGAACTGGTCGCGACGTTTGGCCTGGGGCAGAAAACGAAAGCGGAGTCGATCGAAATTCAGTGGCCGAGCGGGCACGTGGACAAGCTGGCAAACGTGAACGTGGGCCAAACTGTAACCGTTCAGGAGGGGAACGGAGTCGTTGCTTCGCGGGCGTATGAATCTGTTGCCAGGAAGCCGGTTACCACCAAGGGCGCAAGAGTTTCAGCGCAAAAGCGTTGACCCGCGGTTACGGCCTGGGTTTGGCGTCCCCTGTCCTGACGGGTGACTTGCTTGGCGGAAATAAAGTAGGTAAAATAACTATATTATGCAGAAAGCGATCTCCGCAGCCGATGCGAATCGCAAATTCTCGGAGGTTTTGCGCGAAGTCCGCGAAGGCCACAGCTACATCGTGACCAGCCACGGAAAACCGGTAGCGAAAATCTCGCCTCCCGATCAGGGCGCTGTGTCGGAAAGGGCTAGGGAGGCGTTCTTTCGAAGGCTGGAGTCACAGCCTATTCGCAAGATCGGCCGCTGGACTCGAGAAGAGCTGTATGAGCGCGATTAATGCGGCTGGCGCTGGATACTAATGTATTGGTTTATGCCGAAGGCATGAACGACGCAGGCCGAAGAAGCGTGGCTGTCGGCCTCCTTCGCAAGCTCTCTCCCGGTAGCGTTTATGTGCCCGTCCAGGTGGTGGGTGAATTGTTTCATGTGCTCGTGCGCAAAGCAGCGTTTACGCCGAGGGAGGCGAGGGCTGTAATCCTCCGATGGTGTGACCAGTATCCGCTGATTGAGACGTCATTGCCTGTACTGTTGTCCGCAATGGAGTTGTCCTCGCAGCACCGCCTCCGCGTATGGGATGCGATCATCGTTGCCGCGGCAGCTTCTGCGGGATGCCGCGTGCTTCTCTCGGAAGATCTGCAACATGGATTCACATGGAACGGGGTGACGGTTGTGAATCCTTTTTCGAAGACTCCGCACGCGCTTTTGGCGGAAGCGCTGGAGCCCTGAATGGAGCTGCGAGGTTTTCAAAACGGTACCCACGTAGGATACAAGGGTCACAGAGCCAGCTTCCACAAGTGGAACGCTCTCTGCGGTTAAGTCTTCAGCGATGAAATCTAAACTCCTGCTGTGCGTTGGTGGCCTGTCGGTGGTCGCACTGTTGCTCGTTGCTGCGGCCCCTGAGAAGAAGCCCAATCCCGACGAGGCTGCTCGGCTCAACAATCTTGGCGCCGCATACATGAATCAGCAGCTCTTCGAAAAAGGGCTAAAAGCGTTTCAGGATGCCGCTGCCCTCGATCCCAATCTGGAAATTGCAAATCTGAACCAGGGCATCGCATTGTTGAATCTCACTCGCATTGAGCCCGCCAAGCAGTTGCTTGAAGAAGCGGTGAAGCGTAACCCCAATGATCCACATGCGTGGTTCAATCTCGGACTGCTATATAAGAATTCCGATAATCCTCAAGGAGCGGTCGATGCGTTTCGTCGGGTCACCGAAATAAATCCCAACGATGCCGATACCTGGTATTTTCTCGGTGCGGCATACGCGCAGCTAAAGCAGTACCCGGAAGCGATTGACGCTTTTCAGCACGCGCTCAAATTGAACCCCCTGCATGCTTCGGCCGAGTTCGGAATCTCCCGCGCCTATCAGCAATCCGGTGATGCCGCTCAGGCGCGGGAGAATCTTCAGAAATTTCAGCACATCACGCAGGCGAAGCTGGGCTCGCCGATCGGCCTGGCTTACGGAGATCAGGGGAAGTATTCACTGGTGGAGGAGTCGCCAGCTACCACGTTCAAGGTCCCGCCGCAGATTCCAGTGAAGTTTGTGGATGTGACGAAGCAAGCGGGAATCAGCAGGCAGTGGTTGAAGACTGAGAATCCAGGCCGTGGGCTTGGACCTGGTGCGTGCTTTCTTGACTATGACGGAGACGGACTCATTGACTTGTTTCTCCCGGACGGCGGCAACGGAATGGCCCTGTACCACAATCTCGGCGGTGGAAAATTCGAAGACGTTACAAAGAAAGGGGGACTAGATCCGAAGTTGCATGGCGTAAGTTGCACGGCGGGGGACTATGACAATGACGGTGCGACGGATTTCGCAGTGGCTTTCGCTACGTCCCGCGTATTCCTCTTTCATAACGAAAAGAATGGCACATTCAAGGATGTCACCGCCGAGACGGGTATTACGAATGAGCTTGCGGACAAACTCCATCCTTCGCCTGTGACAACGATCTTGAGCGAGCCAGGTGCAGAGCCGGGACTCGCGTTCGTCGACTACGATCACGACGGCGATCTCGATCTCTATATAACGATCGATACTTCTCCCCCAATCTGGTCGGAACGTATTCCTACAGGCGAAAATGCCCAACCGGCCAGTCGCATGTTGCGTAACAACGGCGATCACACATTCACTAACGTGACGGACTCACTTGGTCTTTCTGGAACCGCAGACAGTACTCTTGCGGTAGGAACGGACTACAATAATGATCGAGCTGTCGACCTAGTCGTCACTGGTGGACAACCGATCTTCTTCGAAAACCCCCGTGAGGGTAGATTCGTTGAACGTCAATTTTGGATGGAGTACGCACGGCATCCAGCAATCGCCCTAACGGCGCTCGACTTCGACCACGACGGCTGGATGGATCTCGCATTTACTCACTTTGGTGTGCCCAGCATAACTCTTTGGCGCAACAATCACGGCAAATCCTTCGAGCAGGTGAAACTTCCTGAAACTAACTGGACCCGTGCCTTCGGCATCGCTGCTTTCGATTACGACAACGATGGCTGGGTTGACCTCGTCGCCGTCGGCGAGACAAAAGACGGCAAAGGCGAAGTGCGCCTGTTTCGTAATCTTGGGCCGGATGGATTCAAAGACGTCACCGCCGACGTGGGCCTCGACAAAATTCAGCTCAAAGACCCTCGCGCGATCATTGCCGGAGACTTCGACAACGACGGCGCCACCGATCTTCTTATAACCCAGAACCACGGCCCGGCAGTCTTGCTGCGAAATGAAGGCGGAAATAAAAACAACTGGCTGCGCCTCAATCTCAAGGGTCTTGCCGATAACAAAAGCGCCATCGGCACCAAAGTCGAAGTTTTCTCCGATGGCATCCGGCAGAAATTTGAGATCTACGGGTCAAATGGATATCTGGGGCAGAATTCGCCCTATCTCACCGTCGGCCTCGGACAGGCCAAAGAAGCCGATATCGTGCGCATGCTCTGGCCCTCCGGCGTGCTGCAGGATGAAATCGAAGTTGCCGCAAACAAAGAGCACCGCTTCCTCGAAATGGATCGTCGCGGCAGTTCGTGTCCGACCCTGTTCGCCTGGGATGGAGAAAAATATCAGCTTGTCGCCGACATGCTGGGCGACGGCGTCGTCGGACATTGGGTTGGGCCGGGACAGCGCAATATTCCGCGTCCGACAGAGTACGTGAAGATCGACCGCAACTTGCTTCGGGAAAAAGATGATGCCCACCTTTCCCAAAACCGGGGAAAGATGGGACACCCAGTTCTCAGCTTCCGCTTCATGGAGCCTCTGGAGGAAGTTGTTTATCTAGACAAAGTGGATCTGCTGGCGGTCGATCATCCGGCGGACGTAGACGTTTTTCCCAACGAATATTTCGCCAGCAATCCGCCGTTCCCCGAGTTCAAAGTGGTTTTCAGCCGCGATGCGCGTCCTCCGGCCGGCGCCTGGGACGAGCACGGTCACAACGTTTTGCCCGACATTCTTGCTCATCGTTATTTCGGGGACTTCGAGCTAACATCCTTCAAAGGATTCGCCAAGCCGCATAGCCTGGAACTCGATTTGGGTGAGCCGTATCGTGACGGTCCGCTCTGGTTGCTGCTGCACGGCGAAATTGAATACTTCACGGCCACAGGAATGTATGCGGCAAATCAGGTTGGCATTCAAGGGATTCCGCCGTTTGTCGAAGCACAAGGTGCGAACGGAAAATGGATTAAAGTAGTTGACGATATGGGTTTCCCCGCCGGTGGTCCGCGCACCATGACTGCTGATCTCACAGGAAAGCTGCCGGTTGGCACGCGGCGAATTCGTATCACGACGAACCTGCAAATTTATTGGGATATCATTCTGATCAGCCGGACGCCGCAGAATCAAAAGGTCCGGCTGACCTCAGTTCCGCTCACACGTGCCGACCTGCGCTTCCACGGATTCCCCCTCAAAACCGAAGGCGATCCGCCGGGAAATGTGAAATACGTTTACGAAAACGCCAGCGCAACGGGACCGTACACGCGTCCCATTGGCGCGTACACGCGTTACGGCGACGTGCGCCCGCTGCTAACATCCTTTGACGATCGGCTCGTAGTATTTGGTTCCGGCGATGAAGTCGCTTTAGATTTTGATCCATCACGCCTGCCCGCGCTTCCGCGAGGATGGACACGCGACTACTTCTTCGTGGCGAATGGCTATGAGAAAGACATGGATTTCTATACCGATGACGGCGACACGGTTGCCCCTCTGCCGTTCCGGACTATGGGAACGTACCCCTACCCCAAAGAGAAATCATTCCCGCTTGGCGAGACGCACATGAACGATTTTCTACAGTACAACACGCGCCATCTTTCGGGGAATGAGCCGCGCGGGTATTCGTTTGATTATCCAAGGTAGCGCCGGCATCCCGCCGGCTCTCGCTGATCATTTTTGTAGCGCTGGCCCCTGGCTTGTAGCGCCGGCATCTTGCCGGCTGTGGGGCGGGCGTCCCGCCCGCCTATGGGGCCGCCGAGACGGCGGCGCTACTCTTCCTTTCTTGCCGATCATGGAAAAAATCGTCATTTCAAGAACTGATAGCGCCGGATCGCTAATTCAAAAACCCGATCTCCCCGCGATGGGCAGGCGGGACCCCTGCCC
>Ga0066705_10000145_pt1 | contig 15338 bp, 17 predicted proteins | sample GraSoiAngelo_154_FD_66506 | JGI IMG/M metagenome (GOLD analysis project Ga0066705, IMG submission 66506) | Grasslands soil microbial communities from the Angelo Coastal Reserve, California, USA - 14_1009_13_20cm | ecosystem: Environmental > Terrestrial > Soil > Grasslands | place: USA... | reverse complement strand
GAAGGGACAGCCGGTCGACGTCCAGGTCTCGCCCAACGGCAGCCGCCAGGACGTGCGACTCAAGTAGAGCCATGGCTGACGAACAGCCGAGCGGCCGGATCAAGCGCTTCCTCGACTATCTCGAAACGATCAGCAAGATCCTCGGCGGCGTGAGCATCCCGATCGCCGGGCTGTTCGTCACGCTGGCGCTGCACCAGCAGACCGAATCGAATCAGCGCGCGCAGCTCTACGCCAACATCATGACCGGGCGCGAAAAGGCGGACAGCGACGTGCGCGCCCAGATGTTCAGTCGTCTCCTCGACCGCTATCTGGTCACGTCCGGCGGCGCGACCCTCGACGGCTTCCGTGACCGCGTCATGTTCCTCGATCTGGTCCAGGCCAACTTCGAGGAGTACTTCAACGCCCGGCCGCTGTTCACGCGCCTGTACGAGCAGATCCGGGATCAGGAGAGACGCACGCTCGGCGGCGACCGGCCGGCGTGGGGGGCGCTCAAGCAGCAGCTCTTCGAGATCGCCAGGGACACCACCTCGCGGCAGGTGGCGCTCCTCGTCCGCTCAGGCCACCTCACCGAGGACATCGTGGTCCCGATGACTCCCGCCGACAACGCCACACCCTCACAGCCGTCGGTGAGTCAGCGCATCGCCCTCTATTCGACACGCGGGCTCACCGGTTTGAACGGGCTCTTCGTTCCGGCGGAGGACGGCTGGGCCGCTCCGCCGGGCCCGGGTGCGGACGCCGGCAAGGATCGCGACACGGGCCGAAGCCAGGAGGACGGGCGCAAACGCTACTCGATCATCATCCGCGTCAATCAGATCTTGGAATCGGCGGCCAAGGTCACGGTCTTCCTCTACGAAGACGTGTACAAGAAGAAGCGGCTCGTGCCCGAAGAGTCGGTCGCGCAGGTGAGGCCGATCGAGTTCGAGGTCTCCTACTTCTCGACGCCGTACATGGACAACACCCGGCTCTTCGGCGGCAGTCGCTTCTCCGTCATCTACGATGGGTGTATCGACCCCAGCGTCGAGGACCAGGTGTGCCGGTTCCCGCTGAAAGCGTCGGCCCAGCCGCGCGCGCAGTTCAAGGTGATCACGTTCGACGAGGCGTTTCTGAGCCAGCGCGATCGACCCTACGTCGACCAGATCCTCGAGAAGATCGGGGCGTCCAAGGGGTGGTGAGCCCGATCGTTGACAACGCCCCTCGCCCGGGCCTAAGTTCGCGCACACGAGGGACGGACGCGATCCGTTGGGAGGACATGAGGTGATCCCGAAGTTGAGCGGCGACATCCGGCCACTCATCCCGAAGCTCGGCCTCCGCAACTACTGGTACCCGGCCGTGCGCGACCGCGCCGTGGGCCGGCGCAAGCCCTTGAAGGTCTCTCTACTCGGCGAGGACATCTGTCTCTTCCGCGGCGCGACCGGCACCGTCGCGGCTATCCAGGACATCTGCCCGCACCGGGGCGCTCGCGTGAGCCAGGGCCGTTGCCACTATCGAGGCACGGTGGCCTGCCCGTACCACGGCTGGGTGTTCGACGAGTCCGGCAAGAACGTGATGGTGCTCTCCGAGGGGCCGACCTCCGGCGTCTGCGGCAAGCCGGGCACCGAGGCGAAGGTCTACTCGACGCGCACGCTCAAGGGGTTGGTGTTCGTGTGGATCGGCGACGGCGATCCCGCGCCGATCGAGGAGGACGTGCCCGAAGAGTTCTTCGATGACGACGCGCTCGTCCTCACCGGCCTGGTCTACTGGCGATGCAACTGGGAGGTCGCGCTCGAGAACTCGATGGACTCGCACGTCAACTACGTCCATCGCGACGCGCTGGTGGTCGCGCGCGCCGGCTTCATCGCGCGCGGCGCGCAGGGCGAGCACCCGATCTTCGTCGGCAACGGCTTCGGCGGCGACGTGAGCGAGAGCACCTATTTGCGGAAGGGCCCACAGTTCGACATCTACCCCGACGGGCGCCGGTGGCCGAAGACCAACTACCGTCGCCTCTGGACGTGGCTCTTCCGGCCGTTCGCCGAGCGCGGGCGGCGCAACATCCCGCCGCCCCGCACGGCGCGCTGGTGCGGTGGCCATCACCTGCCCGGCATGTTCCGCGCCGAATTCGCCTGGGACCTCTACACGCGGGTGTGCGTGCCGGTGGAGGAGAATCTCACGCGGGTCTGGTACTACCACTACCTGCGCCCGAAGGGCGCGCTCCAGCGGCTCTGGCAGCAGTTCCTGTACGGCGCGCTGCACCGGTGGATCATCGAGTACAACTTCTCGCGCCAGGACGAGGCCGTCATGCTCGGCCAGCGTTACGACACGCCGGAGAAGCTCTCGGGGACCGACGCCGAGGTCATCCAGTGGCGCCGTCTCGTGGTCACCAAGCACTTCGGCGGGCGCGACGCGGAGTTCGAGTACCGGAACCCCGACGGGATGGCGCCGGATCAGGTGCCGCTGAGCCGCGTCTCTGTGCGGTACCTACAGGCGCAGTCGCGGGCGAAGTCCTAGTCGTCCGCTTCGACAGGGCGCGCCGATGAAGCTCGCCGGCAAGGTCGCCATCGTCACCGGGACCAGTCCCAACATCGGCGGCGGCATCGCGCAGGGGCTGGCCGACGAGGGCGCCGCCGTCGCCTGCGTCGATCTGGCTCCCGAGAATGCCCAGCAGTGCGCCGACTGGATCAAGGGCCGCGGCGGCGACGCGCTCGGCATCACCTGCGACGTCACCGACGAGACCCAGGTGGCGGCCATGGTCGCGCGCGTGCGCGAGACCTACCGCGGCGTCGACATCCTCGTCAACAACGCCGGCATCCTCGGCGGCCTGAGCGTGCTCGACATGCCGCTCGAGCGCTGGACCCGTCAGATTGCCGTGAACCTCACCGGGACGTTCCTGTGCACCAAGCACGTCGGGCGCCTCATGGTCGAGCAGGGGCGCCGGGGCAGCATCATCGTGATCGTGTCCACGGCCGGCCACCAGGGGCAGGCCGGCAACATCGCGTACTGCACGAGCAAGAGCGGCCTGCTGAACTTCGCGCGCGCCGCGGCCATGGACCTGGCCAAGCACGGGATCCGCGTGAACAGCCTCACCCCGACCGCGACCGATCGCGAAGAGTCGCTCGAGCGCGCGGCGGCGTGGGGCCGTCCGCGACCCGACCGCGGGAGCGGCCGGATGCTCGACTTCGAGAAGATGGTACCGGCCGGCCGGCTCCCGAGCCCGCGCCACTACGCCAAAGCCGCCGTCTTCCTCGCCTCCGACGACGCGGAGATGATCACCGGCTTCGATCTGCGCGTGGACGGCGGCGCGATCGCCAAGTACTGGCCGTGGATCCCGAACGCCTGAGCCTCGCCGCCGAAAGGGGCTGCCCATGAATGGCAAGCGCCTCATCGCCATCGCCGTCACCGTGCTGGTCTTCCTCCCGGGGCTCGCGTCCGCCGGCGGCGTCAGCGTGCGCTTCGATTTCTCCTCGACGGCGGGAAGCCCGTACCCCAACAACCGCTTCACGGTCGACGACCACGCCCAGGAGACCGGGCTGCGCGTAGATCTGCCCAAGCCCGATTGCAGCGTCCGGCCGTCGGACTGCGACGATCTCGACGTCATCAACACGCTCGACGGCTTCAACATGCAGCCACGCCTGTCCATCCCGTTCTCGGGGCCGATCGACGTCTCGACGGTGAACAGCAGCACGGTGTTCCTGGTCCGACTGGGCCACGGCCCCGGCCTCGAGGTGGTCGGGATCAACCAGGTGGTGTGGGATCCGGCGACCAACACGCTGCACGCGGAGTCCGACGAGCTCCTCGATCAGCACACCAGCTATCTCCTGGTCGTGACCACGGGGGTACGGGACGCCGAGGGCGACCCCATCGAGCCCGGGGCGTTCGAGGACTTCCTGGAGAGCGGACGCCACCACGACCACGAACTGGCCGACTACCGGCGAGAGCTCTGGAACGCGCTCGAGCGCGCCCACGTGCGTGGCCGGATCGCGGCGGCGAGCGTGTTCACCACACAGAGCGCCACCGCGGTGCTCGAGAAGATCCGCCGGGAGATCAAGTCCTGGGAGCCCCTGCCCGCGACTATGGGGGGCACGTTCCCGCTCGCCAGCCTCACGGCGATCCAGTGGTCGCGCCAGACGGGAACGGCGCCGAGCTTCACGGTGTCGTTCCTACCGCTTCCGGCGCTCTCGGTCTTCCCTGGCTCGGTGAGCGCGATTGCCTTCGGCAGCTTCGCGTCACCCGACTGGGAGACGCCCGAGAAGTTCATTCCGCCGATCGGGACACGCACCGGCGTGCCAGTGGTGCAACGGATCAACGAGCTCTTTTTCAATCTGTTCATCCCCTCCGGGACCACGCCGGCCGACGGCTGGCCGGTCGCGATCTTCGGGCACGGCTTCACGGACAGCAAGCAGGGCGCGCCGTTCGCGGTCGCCTCGACGTTCGCCGCCCACGGGCTCGCGACGATCGCGATCAACGTCGTCGGCCACGGCGGTGGCCCGGCCGGCGTCCTGACGGTGCTGCCCGCCGGGGGCACGCCCGTCGTGATTCCCGACGGCGGGCGCGGTATCGATCAGAACAACGACGGGAGGATCGACTCCACCGAAGGCGTGAGCGCCGTTCCGCCGCGCGCGATCATCAGCAGCCGCGACGGCCTGCGGCAGACGGTCGCCGACCTCATGCAGCTCGTGCGGGTCATCGAGACCGGCGGGATTCCCGGCCTCAGTCGCACGCGGATCTACTACGCGGGCCAGTCCTTCGGCGGCATCTACGGCATCAAGCTCCTGGCGCTCGAGGACTCGCTGCGCGCTGGTGTGCCGAACGTCCCCGGCGGCGCGATCATCGAGATCGCCCGCCTGAGCCCTTCCTTCCGAGTCCTGGTCGGCATCGCGCTCGCCAGTCGGATTCCGTCACTGTTGAACGCGGGCCCGCTGGCGCCACCGGCCTGGGGCTTCAACGAAAACATCCCGCTGCGGGACCTGCCGCCCGTGACCAACACGGTGCCGGGGGCGATGGAGATCCAGGAAGTCATCGACAACAGCGAGTGGGTCTCGCAGTCGGGCAACCCGGTCGCGTACGCGCCGCATCTGCGGAAGAGCCCGCTGCGGCCGACCGACCCGCCGCCGGTCATCATCCAGTTCGCCACGGGCGATCAGACCGTGCCCAACCCGACCGCCACCGCCATCTTCCGCGCCGGCGATCTCGTCGATCGCTCGACCTACTACCGCTATGACCTGGTGAGGGCGGCGATACCGACGGCGCCGGCGAACCCCCACACGTTCCTGACCAACATCGGCGTGGCGTCGGTCGCGGCGCTGGCGGTGGCGGCGCAGCAACAGATCGCCGTCTTCTTCGAGACCGACGGCGCCGTCGTCATCGACCCGGACACCTCGGCGGGCCCATTCTTCGAGGTGCCGATCACCGGCCCGCTGCCGGAGGCGCTGAACTTCTGATCAGCCGGCCGCGACCGGACTCGGCACCGCGGCCGGAAGCGGCCGTGGCGGGCGGAACGTGAGCGCGATGGCCACGGCACCCAGGCCGATGCCGAACGAGCCCATGTAGAGCCAGAAGTAGCTGCCGAACGTGTCGTAGAGCCAGCCGCCGGCCCACGGCCCGAGTGCCATACCCAGCGTGGCCACGGAGCCGACCGCGCCGAAGACGGTCCCCATGACACGGCCACCGAAGTACTCGCGCACGAGGATCGCGTAGAGCGGCATCGCGCCGCCGTAGGCGAAGCCGAACACGACCGCGACCGCGTAGAAACTCGCCAGATCGCGCGTGAACACGTAGAGGCTCACCGCGACCGCCTGGAGGGCCAGGCCCCCCAGCAGCATGCGCTTGGCGCCGATCCGATCGGCCATGAGCCCGCAGAGGATCCGGCCGCTGAGCGAAGCCACCCCCGCCACGCCGAGCACGGTGGTGGCGGCCATCGCCGACACGCCGTTGTCCATCGCGTGAGTGACCATGTGGAAGATCGGGCCCGAGTGGGCCGCGCAGCACGCGAAATTCGTGAACGCGATCGCGGCGAACTGCGGGGTTCGCAGCGCCTGCCCCACCGTGAACTCTCCGCCATCGCCGCCGGCCTCCGACCGAGCGGCGCCTGATCCGGCCACCGCCGGCTCGCGCACGAGAAGGGCGGCGGGAATGACGACGAGCCACGCGAGGTCGCCGATGACGAGCATCGCGGTACGCCAGTCGTAGGTCGTGATCATCCAGCGGGCCAGTGGTCCCACGGTCGTCGACCCGAGACCGAGTCCGGCCGACACCAGGGCGACGGCCAGGCTGCGGTTTCGCGTGAACCAGCGGGTGGTCGTCGCCGTCAGCGGGGTGTAGAAGCTCCCCGCCGCGAGGCCGACCGGCACGCCGAACATGATCTGGAACTGGGTGAGCGAGCCGGCCTGGCTGGCCGTCACCATGCCGGCGCCGAGCAGCAAGCCTCCGCAGAGCACGACGGCGCGCGACCCGAAGCGGTCGGACAGCGCGCCCCAGAGGAACGAGCCGATGCCCATGCAGAGCCAGTTGAGGAGCGCCGCCGTGGAGACGCCCGTGCGAGACCAGCCCGTCGCTTCCGATATGGGCTGGAGGAAGATGCTGAGCGAGAGCATCGAACCGACCCCGATGCAGGTCACGACGATGCCCGTGCCGACGATGACCCAGCCGTAGTAGATCTTGCTCATCCGCGGCTCGCCAACTGGATCAGCTGCACCAGGTTATCCTCCGGATCGCTCCAGATCGACGCCCCGGCCAGTCCTTTGATCATGATCCCAGTCCTTTTTGCGGGCAGGCGGCCCGCCATCGACATCGCATGGAGTCCACTCCTTCATCGCGCGGAGCCGGGCGAGCCGGAGTACGTGACGCGGTAGATGCGCCCGGCCTTGTCGTCCGAGATCAGGAGCGCGCCGTCGGGCATCACGAGCACGTCGGCCGGGCGCCCGGACGCGACGCTGCCCTTCAGCCACCCGCTCGCGAAGGCCTCGTACGACGTCGCGCGGCCGTTCTCGACCTTCACGAAGGTCACGCGATACCCGATGGGCGTCGAGCGGTTCCACGATCCGTGCTCGGCGATGAAGATTCCGCCCTGGTATTTCTCGGGAAACATCCGTCCGGCGTAGAAGCGCATCCCGATCGCCGCGACGTGCGGGCCGAGCTCCCGGGCCGGCGGCGTGAACTCGCTGCACGGCTTTCCGGCGTTCTGATCAGGGTCGCGAATCGCGGCGCCGTGACAATGCGGGAAGCCGAAGTGCTCGCCGACCCGGGTCACGTGGTTCAGCTCGTCGGGTGGCTGGTCGTCACCCAGCAGGTCGCGGCCGTTGTCCGTGAACCAGAGCTGCCCGGTCGTGGGATGGAAATCGAATCCCACGCTGTTGCGCACGCCTCGCGCCACGATTTCGGGCCGCCCGCCGGCCAGATCGAGCCGGGTGATCGTGGCGTGCAACGGCCCCGGGGGCAGGCACACGTTGCACGGCGCGCCGACCGGAACGTAGAGCTTGGCGTCCGGCCCGAAGGCGATGAACTTCCAGCCGTGATGACCGTCGGACGGATAGGCGTCGGTGACGATCTCTGGCTTCGGCGGCTTCGTGAGGTCGCGGGCGACGTCGCGGAAGCGCAAGACGCGATTCACCGCCGCGACGTAGAGCGACCCGTCCCGGAAAGCGACGCCGCTCGGCATGTTCAGGCCGCTGGCCAGCACGTGCACCTGGCGCTGGGCGCCGCCGCGGTCGACGACGGCGTACACCTTGCCCTCCGAGCGCGAGCCGACGAAGACGACGCCGGCCGGGCCGGCCGCCATCTGCCTGGCGTTGGGGACGTCGGCGGCGTAGAGCTCGATGCGGAAGCCGGGCGGCAGCGTGATGTCGCCGAGCTCGGCGGCGGAGGTCGGAAGAAATCCCGCAAACTGGCCCGGGATGCAGCCCACCACGATCAGGAGCGCGAGCGACAGTCCCCCGGCCAGCGCGACGCGAGACACCCTCATGGCGAGCCTCTCACCCGCCGGCCATCGCCCCCACGACGAGCAACGGCTCGGCGCCGGTCGCCACCGGATCCGGCAACGGGGCATCCGGCGACTCGTTGGACAGATCCTCCGCGCACGCGAAGAACCTCACGAACGCCCGGCGCTGCTGGGTGGTCTGATCGCGGATCGTCCCGCACAACGCGGGAAACGCAGCCTCGAGCGCGTCGAGGACCGCGCGCTGCGTGACCTGCCCGGCGATCTCGAGCTTCACCTCGCCGTCGACCCGCGCCAGCGTTCGCAGATGGGCCGGGAGCACCACCCGGATCATGGCAGCGTCTGGACTTCGACGGACACCACGGACGGCAGATCGCGGACGATCGGCGCCCAGCTGTCGCCGGAATTGGGCGAGACGTACACCTGCCCGCCCGAGGTGCCGAAGTACACGCCGCACGGATCGAGGGTGTCCACCGCCATCGCGTCGCGCAGCACGTTGACGTAGCAGTGGCTCTGCGGCAGCCCCTTGGTGAGCGCCTCCCACTCGTGCCCGCCCGTCCGGCTTCGGTACACGCGCAGCTTTCCGTCGGGCAGGTAGTGTTCCGAGTCGCTCTTGATCGGGACGACGTAGATCGTCTCGGGCTCGTGGGCGTGCACGTCGATCGGGAAGCCGAAGTCGGTCGGCAGGTTGCCGCCGACGTCCTTCCACGACTCGCCGGCGTCGTCACTGCGCATGACGTCCCAGTGCTTCTGCATGAACAGTACGTTGGGCCGCGAGGGATGCATCGCGATGCGATGGACGCAGTGGCCCACCTCGGCTGTCGGGTCGGCGATCTGCTCCGAGCGCAGGCCGCGGTTCATCGGCTGCCAGGTCCTGCCCGCGTCGTCGCTGCGGAACACGCCGGCCGCGGAGATGGCCACGAAGATCCGGTCGGGGTGACTCTTGTCGAGCACGATCGTGTGCAGACACATGCCGCCGGCGCCCGGCTGCCAGACCGGCGCCGATTTGTGCTGGCGCAGTCCGGGCAGCTCCTGCCACGTCTGCCCGCCGTCGCTCGAGCGGTAGATCGCGGCGTCCTGGATCCCGGCGTAGACCGTGTCCGGATCGGTCAGCGACGGCTCGAGATGCCACACGCGCGTGAACTCCCAGGACCGCGGCGTGCCGTCGTACCACAGGTGCGTGCCGATGGCGCCCTCGTACGCGAACTTGTTCCCGACGGCCTCCCAGGTCTTGCCGCCGTCGTTCGAGCGCTGGATGATCTGCCCGAACCAGCTGCTGGACTGCGAGGCGTAGATCCGATTCGGATCGACGGGCGATCCCTTGAGGTGGTACATCTCCCAGCCTCCGAAGTGCGGGCCGCTGACGTCCCACCGCTCGCGCTTGCCGTCCGCCGTCAAGATGAACGCGCCCTTGCGAGTGCCGACGAGGACCCGTACCGTGCTCATCCCTTGCTCCTTTCGATCTGAGCGCGCATGCGCTGCTCGGCTTCCCTGAGCTCGGGCGCGAGCTCGGCGCCGGATTCCATGGGACAGCGCTTGACCCACTCGATGGCTTCGGCCTTCGACTGCACCTTGAACATCCAGAAGCCGGCGATCAGCTCCCTGGGATCGGTGAAAGGCGGCTCGATCACCGTCGTCTTCCCGCCGGAGAATTTCACGCGTGCGCCCTTCGAGCTCGGATGGAGCCCCTCGCCCGCCAGCAGCACGCCGGCCTTCATCAGCTCCTCATTGTACTTGCCCATGTCGGTCAGCATCTTCTCGCTGGGCATCACGCCCGCCTCGGTCTTCTTGTCGGCTCTCACCTGGACCATGAAGCGCATCGTGCTCTCCTCGATTTGTAGCCGCGCCAGAGCCGGCCGGGCCCCAGCCCCGCGACTGCTTTCGGCGCGCACTACCTAGTTCTTGGCGGCCGCCTCGGCCACCGATTTCATGCTGGCGAGCCTCTTCTCGAACTCGCCGCCCAGGGTCTTGTCCATGTTCACGAACATTCCGGACCATGCTCAGCGAGCCTTCAGCGGGACCAGCCGCCAGCGGCCGTAGGCCACGAACGCCAGGAGGAGCCCCACCGCCAGCGGCGCCAACGCCGGAGCGACGTCACCCTTCTCCAGGGTGAGCACCGTCGCGCCGATCATGACGATCACGAGTCCGGCCGCCGCCAACGGCGTGAGACTCGGTCGGATGCGCAGCAGCCCGGGCAAGATCAAGCCGATCCCACCGAGCAGCTCGGCCACCGAGATGAATCGCATGAAGGGCCCGGGCATGCCCGTTTCCTTCATCAATTCCTCGATCGGCATGAACAGCTTGAATCCTCCAGCGAATACAAACAGGAGCGCGAGCAGCCCCTGAATGATCCACAGCGCATGGGTCATGGTCTGGTGTCCTCCCCTGATGTGCCTACGTTGGCGGGCCGTCTCTCACTGGCCTGACCTCGATGGTACCCACGCTCGCAAGGGGACCGCGCGCGGCTATGGCGATCGCCTCGTCGAGGTTGTCGACGTCGATCAGCATGTAGCCGCCGAGATGCTCGCGCGTCTCCGCGAACGGACCATCGGTGAGAAGGCGCTTGCCGTCACGCACCCGGACGCTCGTGGCCGTCGACGGGGGATGCAGCGGGTTGCCGCCGAGATATTGCCCCTTCGACGTCAGCTCGTCAGTGAGCCGCACCTGCCCCAGGTAGATCTGCTGGCGCTCGCTCACGCTCCGGTTGAGCCAGGCCTGGTCGAGATAAACCAGCAACATGTATTTCACGTGTGCCTCCGTGAGTAGGTCGAACCGCAGAGTCCAGGATCGACACCCGGCGTAGATTATCTCTCGTGGAGCATGCCCTCGGTGTCAACGCGGCAGTCGATCTCGTCTATCGTTCCGACTGGGGCCGGATCGTCGCCACGCTGATCCGGCTCGTCGGTGACTTCGACGTGGCCGAAGAGGCCGCCCAGGAAGCGTTCGCGACCGCGGTGGATCAGTGGCCGGTCTCCGGCGTCCCCGACGTCCCGCGCGCCTGGATCATCCAGACGGCACGGCACAAGGCGATCGATCGCATCCGGCGCCGGGTGCGGTTCGGCGAGAAGCTGGACGCGTACGCGTCCGAGCTGACCCCGATCGTGGAGGAGCCGGACTACGACCCCGATCAGATCCCCGACGACCGCCTGCGGTTGATCTTCACCTGCTGCCACCCGTCGCTGTCGCTCGAGGCGCAAGTGGCGCTCACGCTCCGGACACTCGGCGGCCTCGAGACGGACGAGATCGCCCGGGCATTCGTCGTCCCGGTCGCCACGATGGCTCAGCGGCTCGTGCGCGCGAAGGGCAAGATCCGCGACGCGGGCATCCCGTATTCCGTGCCGGACACGAAGGACATGCCCGGTCGGCTCGACGCCGTGCTGACGGTGATCTATCTCGTCTTCACCGAGGGCTACGCGGCCACGCGAGGCGACGCCCTCGTGAGAACCGACCTCTGCGCCGAGGCGATCCGGCTGGCCCGCCTGGTGAGGACGTTGATGAGCCCGGGGCCGCCGTCGGAGGCGACGGCGCTCCTGGCCCTCATGCTGCTGCACGATTCGCGGCGCGAAGCCCGTCTCGACGACGCCGGTGACCTCGTCCTGCTCGAAGATCAGGACCGCGATCGCTGGAACCACAGCCAGATCGGCGAAGCGCTGCCACTCGTCGAGGAAGCGCTGCGCGGCGGACCTGGCCCGTTCGCGTTGCAGGCGGCGATCGCGGCCCTGCATTGCCAGGCGACGCGGGCCGAAGACACCGATTGGGCGCAGATCGTGGGGCTCTACGGCCTGCTCGAGCGCCTGCAGCCCTCCCCCATCGTGTCGTTGAACCGCGCCGCCGCGGTCGCCATGGTGCAGGGCCCCGGACCCGCGCTGGCCCTCGTCGACGCACTGGCCGCCGGCGGTGAGCTCGACCGCTATCACCTACTGCACGCCGCACGCGCCGACTTGCTGCGGCGCCTCGGTTCCGCGGCCGAAGCCGCGAAGAGCTACGCGCGGGCGCTGGCGCTGGTCACCAACGACGCCGAGCGACGCTTTCTCGAGCGCCGCCTGCACGAAGTCACGTCAGGCGGCTGAGCGTCCCTCGAACGCTCGCGTCAGGGCGGCGATGTCGAGTTTCTTCATCTTCAGCATCGCCGCCATGACCCGCTTCGACTTCTCGGGATCCCGGTCCTGCAGCATCGTGGTGAAGGCCGTGGGCGCATCTGGCCAAAGAGTACCCGAACCGTCGCCGGTGAGCCCCTTGACTCCGCGCGAGCTCCCTATTTAGATTCCGGCCAGCCCCAAGTTCCGGCCGGCCACTCTAGACGCAGGAGGAGCCATGCGTGAGCACACGTACACGGCGGGCGAGCCCAACGAATCGGCGCGCGAGGGGCACGGCGTCTCGCGCCGCGCGTTTCTCGTCTCGGGCGGGTCGGGGCTGGCGGCCGGCGCGGCCATGACTGGACTGGCCGGCTGCGCTCTCGCCGCTCCGGCGAGCGGCGCCCCGGCCTCCGGCGGTCCCGGTCAGCGACTGCTGCTCAAGGGCGGGGTCGTGCTGACGATGGACCCGCGGCTCGGCGACTTCGAGAACGCCGACGTGCTCATCGAGGGATCGAAGATCGCGGCCGTGGGAGCGAGCCTGCCGGCGAACGCCCCGATCGTCGACGCGTCGAACATGATCGTCATGCCCGGGTTCGTGGATACGCATCGCCATATCTGGCAGGGCCAGCTCCGCAACATCCTGCCCAACGGTCGCCTGGATCCCGACTACTTCCGCGACATCGGCGCCTCGGCGCGCAACGCGTACCGCTCCGAGGACGTGTACGTCGGCGACTTGCTCAGCGCCTGGGGCGCGATCAACGCGGGCATCACGACCTTGCTCGACTGGTCGCACATCTCCAATTCACCGGAGCACTCCGACGCCGCGGTGCAGGGGCTGCGTGAATCCGGCATTCGCGCGGTGTACGGCTACGGCACCGGCGCGGCGGGGCCGAGGAACCAGTACCCTCAAGATATCCGGCGCCTGCGCAAGCAGTACTTCAACACCGACGACCAGCTGCTGACGCTCGCGCTGGCGACGGCGTTCGATCCCAAGCACTGGGAGGTGGCGCGTGAGGTCGGCGCGCCCATCACCTTGCACGACAACGGCAGCGGCCTGCTGCTCCCGCTGGCCAAGCTCATGGGTCCGGACGTCACGTACATCCACTGCTGCCACCTGACCGCCGAGGAGTGGAAGCTGATCGCGAGCTCCGGCGGTAGCCTGTCGCTGGCCACGCCGATCGAGATGGAGATGGGGCACGGCATCCCGCCGATCCAGCAGGCCCTCGACCACAAGATCCCCTGGTCGCTCAGCAACGACGTCGAGACCGAGATCCCCTCCGATTTCTTCACGCAGATGCGCACGAACTTCTTCCTGCAGCGCATGCAGATCTTCACGCGCGAGCGCGCCAAAGAGTCGAACGTTCCGCCGCTCCTGACCGTGAAGGACATCGTGCACGTCGCGACGGCGGGCGGGGCGCGAGCGAACTGGCTCGACAAGCGCACCGGATCGCTCACGCCCGGCAAGGAGGCCGACGTCATTCTCTTGACGGCGAACGCCATCAACGTGACCCCGCTCAACCACGCCTACGGCGCGATCGTGCTTGGTATGGACACCAGCAACGTCGACACCGTGTTCGTGGGCGGCCGCGTGAAGAAGTGGCAGGGCCAGCTCGTCGGCGCGGACCTCGATCAGCTTCGCACCCGCTCCGCGCAGTCGCGGGACTATCTACTCGCGCAGACGAAATGGCCGCGCACCGTCCTGGGTGGCTATCTGCCCGGGCACTGAGCGCGCGCCGGGAACCAGCCCGTCCTTGCCCCCTCGTGGCGTAGGCGCTACGGTTACCTCACGATTCGGGCCGGCGGGGGGCGTGACGATGAGGATGCCTCAGGGAAGCCGCACTGGAGGCGATGGGCCGCGGCGCGACCACCACGATTGGGCCTCGGAGACGTACGTCGACGAGTGGGTGCGACGGCAGCAGGCCGAGGACCCGAGCCGAGCCGAGCGGTTTCAGCTGATCTGCGACCTCTTCCCCTTCTCGAACGACGCAACCGTCACCATCCTGGATGTCGGTGCCGGCTACGGGCCGGTGAGCACGTTCATCCTCGACCGGTATCCTCACGCGACGTGCGTCGCGCAGGATGGCTCCGAGCCGATGCTGAATCGTGCACGTCACCTCGTCGCGAAGTACGGGGGGCGCTTCAACCTGCATCGGTCCGATCTCTTCGAGGTGAACTGGCTGCCCGAGCAGTTCGGTCCGTTCGATGCCGCCGTTTCGTCCAGCTGTCTGCACAACCTGCGCGACTTCAAGCGCATCCGCGAGATCTACGGCGAGATCCACCGGCATTTGAAGCCGGGCGGGGTCTTTCTGAACGCCGACTTGATCAACGCGCCGACCGCCACGCTGCTCGAGCGGTACGACGGCGTGGCGACCGCGCGACGCCGCCGCGAAGGCGCCTCCGCCGAGGATCTCGCGGCGATGGTGCGGCACGCATCTCCGGCTACTGCTAGCGGCGGTCCCTTTCCGGCCACCCTGGATCAGCACCTCGTGGCGTTGAAGGCCGTCGGTTTCAAGGACGTCGACTGCTTCTGGAAAGAGCTGCGTCGGGCCGTCTTCGGCGGGTTCGCCTAGCGCACGGGGTACGGCTTTTTATGGCCTTGACAAGGGGCGGCGGGCGCTAGACCATCGCGCCCACTAAGGGCAGAGTATCTTCACGCATCGGCGGCTGATCGCTAGAGGTGTCCGATGCGATCAGATGTTGTTGTCGAAGGTCCCTCCGCCGTGCGCTGGCGCCCTCTTCAGCGGATTCGTGACCCCATCGCTCGATCGAGGAAGGGAACTCTAGGTCCTCCCTGAAAGGAGAACCGGCGATGCGAAGACTCACGGTGGGCGTGATTCTCCTGACGGTCGTGACGCTCGTGGGCCTCTGGACCGCGCCGCTGGCCATGGCTCAGGAGCAGCCTCGTCGGGGAGGGGTCTTGCGGGTGGCCCTGGCCGCCGACCCCCCAAGCCTGGACGCGCACCAGGAGCAAACCTTCGCGGTGACCCAGCCGATGAGCGCCGTCTACAACAACCTGGTCGTTTTGGACCCCCACAACTATCCCAAGATCGTCGGGGACGTGGCGAAGTCCTGGAAGGTCTCGGGCGATCACCTCACCTACACGTTCACGCTGCATGAGGGGATCAAGTTCCACGATGGCAGTGAGCTGACCTCGGCGGACGTCAAGGCCAGCTGGGACAAGGTGGTCTTTCCCTCGGCGGGCGTGATCAGCCCACGGCGCGGGAACTACCAGATGATCAAGAGTGTCGAGGCCCTCGACCGCGTCACCGTGGTCTTCCGCCTGCACCATCCCTCGCCGGCGCTCATGACGAGTCTGGCCCACCCGGCCAACTTCATCTTTCCGAAAAAGCATCTGG
>Ga0066705_10000144_pt1 | contig 15351 bp, 15 predicted proteins | sample GraSoiAngelo_154_FD_66506 | JGI IMG/M metagenome (GOLD analysis project Ga0066705, IMG submission 66506) | Grasslands soil microbial communities from the Angelo Coastal Reserve, California, USA - 14_1009_13_20cm | ecosystem: Environmental > Terrestrial > Soil > Grasslands | place: USA... | reverse complement strand
CTCGCCATGCGCGCGAAGACTTCGCGCGCACGCGAGCATTCAAGTCCGCAAGCGTGTGCGAAGCGAGTTCCCGCCGCATCGCCGCACCGGCGGCAATCATGACCGCGTGGATCGAACAAACGCCGGTCACGGCCTGCCGCGGCGGGTCGCTCCTTGGCCACAGTGCGCAGCGCGCCCGAATTTCTTGACACTGGAACAGAGGACCCTCGTTGCCACGTGCTGCTTCAGCTATCTCGAGCACCGAAATCGAGTTTGGATCACGCGCGAGGCGCCATCCGCCACGCACACCCTCGGTCGCTGTGACCAATCCAGACTTCTCGAGCTGTGTCAACAGCTTGCGGACGTACATGAGGGGCAGATGCTGGAACTCGGCAAGCTCGGTTGCGCTCGGTGCCGCCCCGGCATGGACTAGGCTGAGGTTCAAGAGCGTGTGAAGCGCGTACTCGACGCGAGCGCTGTAGAACGCAGTGGTCAAACTTCTACCAATTCTAACGCAGTTATGTTCGGGTGCTCGCAGATCACCGGTTGCGATCACGTCACAGCAACTGGCGGCTACAGTCGTCTTTCGCGCGAGCGTCGTCGCACATTTCGGGAAAGATTCGCGTAGGGGGTCTGAGCCTTCAGGAGTCGTTGACTTCGCCTGTGTGCAGGCGCACGATGTAGCCACCTGGCATCGGTGACAGGGCCACGCTGTGGGCCTTGGTTCAAGGGGGAGTAGCCGACCCGCCGCTTGGTCAGCAGCAACACAGGGATCACTAGCTCGCCCGCGCATAGTCGTGGGCTGGGGGCCGCCGGCTGAAAAAGGGGGACCAAGAGATGGACCAAAGGAAACTGAGCCGCAGGCAACTGCTTAAGGCTGCGGGTGTGCTCGGGGCCACCGCTGCCGTGTTCGACCCAACCAAAGTCTTCGCCGATGAAAACGAAGGCAACGGCCGCGTAACCTGGGACCTCGTCAACGTCAACTTCGTCAACGGCAGCCCCACGCACATAACGCGCGGCGGTACGTCGAAGGCGATGTCGACTGATCAAAACCACGCTGTCACCGCCGAGATAACTATGACCGGGCATGGCACTTTTCCGAACAGGGACAAGTGCTCCAAGAACGTGACCGGAGGCGGGACCTGGTCGGTAACTACAGCCGCGGCCGCCCCTAATCCGTGCTTCCCTGGAAGCGGAAACTATAGGGTGATCGAGCTGCTGTCCTGGCACCCTGCGCCGGGCACGCTGCCCCTCCCCGACGACACCGGCGACAAGGGCACACCAAGCTCCGGTCTCGCAACGCTTCGAGTGCTTTACGACAACGGACGTCGGGGAACGCTCACGGTGAGTTGCCACCTACCCGCCGGCCCCACTCCGGCGTGCACCTTCGAGGGAATCACCGCCTCGATGGACTATGAAGACTTCTGGCAGAATGAGGCGCCCGGACCAGCTGAGGGAAACCGAACCCTCTTCCACGTCAGCACCGAGGACGGGGGCGACTGATGAAAGCGGCTTTGGCCAGTGGCGTGGCGATGTTGCTGATGGTGGCGGCGGCGCCGGTATCGGCGGCATCCACCTTCCACCTCATTGGCGGTGGCACGGCAACGATCTCGCAGGTCGCGTTCAACGTGACCGTCGAAGGCGGCGGCGCCGCTTCCGGCAGCTTCAACTGCCTGATGGCGGGGCGCTCGGCCTTTGTGCTGCCGGCGTTTGGGCTGGCGCATTTGATGAAGGTGCAGGCACAACCAACCACCGCAACGATGAATGCGAACGGTTCCGTCGTCAAATTCTCAGGCCCCGGTTTCCTGATCATGGACGGCAAAAACAAGCAGTCAGTTCTAGTCAACGTCTGGGCCGATGTAGCCAACCAGCAGTTCCAATTGACGGTGGTCGGGGTCGGGACAATGCCGATCGAGAATATGCTGACCGGTCGTTTCAGGCTGCGCTGATCCAGGCCGAAGTTGGGGGGCCACACCGTGTGGCCCCCAACCGCCACAGACCATTTGGGATCCGGGCAGCCGCCCTATCCCGACGCGAATTTCTTGTGCGTGCCGGCGCCGGTGCCGCAGCACTGTTTGTGCCTTCGATCCAGCCCATGTCGCTCTCGCGTCTACTCGGCGAGGTCGTCCGTCCGAGTCCTCATGCAGATGACAGCGTTGTTGTGCGATGGAATGAAGCCGCGCTGCAGGGGGTGCGCGAGTCGAAGCTCGGTCCACCGATGGTTGCGCGCGCACTTGCCATCGTGAACACTGCCGCATTTGATGCCTGGGCGGCTTATGACCATCGTGCCGTCGGGACTTGTCTTGGCCCAGCACTCCGGCGCGCGCCCAGGGAGCGGACCCTGGCGAACAAGGAGATCGCCGTAAGCTACGCCGCCTATCGAGCGGCGGTTGACCTCTTCCCCGGAAGTACAACAACGGTCTTCGATCCGCTGATGCGCAATCTTGGCCTTGATCCAAACAACAGAAACACCGACCTTACAAGCCCGGTCGGTGTGGGTAACGTGGCCGCGGCCGCTCTGCTCGACTTCCGGCACAGCGATGGCGCAAACCAGCTCGGCGGCTACTCCGATTACACCGGCTATAACTCCCCCAACGACCCGATGGACATCAGGCTCCCATTCGAACCGAAGGGAGTTCACGATCCCAACGCCTGGCAGCCATTGCGTTATGCCGACAAATCCGGAAGCACGGTGACGCCGAACTTTGTTGGGGCTCACTGGCAGCACGTGACGCCATTCGCACTTTCGTCATCGTCCCAATTGCGATCTACGACCGGACCGGCCAGGTTCGGCTCGTTTGAATATCTAGCCCAGGCCCGCGCACTGGTCGAACTGAGCGGCGGTCTTACCGACGAGCACAAGATGATCGCGGAATACTGGGCGGACGGGCCGAACTCCGAGCTGCCGCCCGGACATTGGGATTTGTTCGCACAGTTCGTCGCTCGTCGAGACAATCACGGCGACGGCGAGCGTGGAGTCGATGCTGACATCAAGCTGTTCTTTGCTCTCACCAACGCTATCTTCGACGCCAGCGTTTGCTGCTGGGATAACAAGCGGATGTTTGCCTCCGTGCGGCCAATCACCGCCATCCGCTACCTCTTCATCGGTCAGCGGGTTCGCGCATGGGGCGGGCCTTACCGTGATACGCAGTTCATCGATGGCGCGACCTGGTTTCCTTACGAACCCACATGGTTCCCCACGCCGCCGTTTCCGGAGTACAGCTCCGGACACAGCACCTTCAGTGCGGCTGGCGCGGAGGTGTTGCGGCTCTTCACCCAGAGCGACAGGTTCGGCCTCTCGGCAACCTTCCCGGCAGGAACCTCAAAGATCGAGCCGGGAACGGTGCCCGCAAGCGATCTGACTCTGAGCTGGGCTACGTTCTCTGAGGCCGCGGACCAAGCGGGGATGTCCCGTCGCTATGGCGGCATCCACTTCGAGCAGGCTGATCTGGACGCGAGGAACGCGGGGCGCTTGGTCGCACGGCAGGCATGGGCCAAGGCGCAAAGCTACTTCGCTGGTGGGAAGGCGGTGGAGAGATGGACATGATCGTGGCACGGGCCCTCCATAACCAGGGGCACGTCGCGCTCCGTGTTGAATGACCGCTCGACGGCGGTCGCACAATTCCGGGGAAGTCTCCTGCGGCGGTGCCGATTTGGGGCCCGGAGCCGACATGGCCGCCGGCCTCGCCGGTATGGCCGGGGTCGCGTCGCGAGGGCGAGCTCACCGAAGGGATGCGGTTGTTCGGGGCGGTGGACCGCATGCTGCAAGCGGAACAGCGGTTGCTTGCGCCTGCCGACGAGCAGGTTCGTCGCGACGAGCTTGCCGCAATTGCGCCCGCGAGTGGACTCCCAGGCCTTTGATCGGGTATTCCGCGAAGCCCAGGCTGCGTAGCTCGATGACCTCGAGGTGATGGCCGCCAGCGTTGTTTTGGCAGGGTCGTGACCGCTTCTGGGCGGTGGAACTGATGCCAGAGGAACTCACCGATGTCCGACAAATCTCCCGGATCGCGTATGGATTCATGGGGTCAAAGGCGCTTTTCGCAGCGCTCGATCTTGGTCTCTTTGACATCATCGCCGCGCAGCCCGCGACGCTAGACCAGATATCGGAGAAGACGGCGGTTGCGAAGAACAGGATGGCAACACTGCTATCCGCGCTAGTTGCGTTGGGCTTCCTGGTGCGGGTGGAGAAGTCTTATACCAACGCGCGGGCGACGCAGCGGTATCTGGTGAGAGGCAGCGATGTCTTCGTTGGCGATTACTACCGACTGCAGATCGACAAGCTCATCTTTCCAAGCCTGCTTGGTCTAACTGATGGTCTACTGGGCAAAGCCACTCAATCGATGCAACAGATGTTGGCCGACCCTGATGATGCCGCCCTATTCTCCGAAGCACAACACCAGGGCTCAATGGGCCCGGCGGTCCTTTTGTCCCGCCGGCTCAATCTAACCGGATGCACGTCGCTACTGGATGTAGCTGGCGGCAGCGGCGCCTTTTCCATTGTTCTGTGCAGGCGGTATCCAGGGCTGAGTTCCATAATTCTCGACTTCCCTAGCGTGATTGAGGTCTCACGGCGATACGTCGAGGCGTCTCAGTTGAACTCGAGGATCGCACTGATCGGCGGTGACGCTCTCGAAGACGAGTGGCCGGACCACCAAGACGTAGTGTTGATGTCGTACCTGCTCAGCGCGGTCGGCGAATCCAGCATTCCAACTTTGCTCGACCGCGCTTGGCACGCACTGAGCCCGGGAGGCCTGCTCGTTCTCCACGACTTCATGCTTGACGTGAACCGTGACGGACCGCGCGAAGCTGCGCTCTGGTTTCTGTTCTACACAGTTCAGCGCAGCGATAGCTCATCATTCACAGCGGGTGACCTGGTGGAGCAACTTGACCACCGTGGGTTCACTGAAATCAATTCAGACGAATTGATTCCGGACCTAACCGGCCTGGTGCTGGCACGCAAGCCGGCCTGAGTGGGTCGGAGTGACCTGGGCTATGCGGTGGCGAGTCGCGTTCCTGGCGCCAACCTCGAACTTGCGAGGGGCTCCCACAGGTAGAGGCGGTCGGTCATCAGTTTGAAGGAGGCCCCATGAACGGCAAGATCGCGATCGTCACGGGAGCCAGCGCTGGGATGGGCCGGCAGATCTCGCTCGAGCTGGCGCGGGCGGGTGTCACGGTGGTGATGGTCTGCCGGAACCGAGAGCGAGGCCAGGCCGCGGTTGCCGACGTGAGGGAGCGCAGCGGCAACGCGGGGCCCGAGCTGCTGCTCGCGGACCTCTCCTCACAGCAGTCGATCCGCTCAGCAGTCAGCGAGTTCCAGAGCCACCATCAACAGCTGCACCTGCTCGTCAACAACGTTGGAGTGAGCGTGCCGAGAAGGACGGAAACAGTCGACGGCATCGAAACCGTGCTCGCGACCAATCACCTGGCGCCGTTTCTGGTCACCAACCTCCTCCTCGCCACGCTCAAGGCGAGCGCCCCGTCCCGGATCGTGACCGTCTCGTCTGGGGGCCAGGCCATGGCACGACTCAATCTGGACGACCTTCAGAGCTCTCGGAGCTACAGCGAGATCGCCGCGTACAACCAGACCAAGCTGCTCAATCTGATGTTCACGTACGAGCTTGCGCGCCGCCTGGAGGGGACCGGCGTGACGGCGAACGCGGTCGAGCCGGGTTTCGTCAGGACGAACATGAAGGTTCCATTCCCCTTCAGCTTCTTCTCCTTCATGAGGGTCCCGGTGGAGAAGGGGGCGTTGCCGACCGTGCACGTCGCCACCTCACCTGCACTCGATGGGGTGAGCGGAAAGTTCTTCAGCAAGAGCGGCGTGGAAATCAAGTCGGCCAAGATCTCCTACGACGAGGATGCCGCCCGGCGCCTCTGGCTGATCAGCGCCGAGCTGACGCACCTCCCGGCGGAGACGCCGCGCCGAACCTAGCGGCTGCTCCACCTGGGCGGTTGTCATCAGCTCTGCACCACAACCAGGTCGTCAATGCGAGCCCAGTGATAAACCGTTGACATCTCGGCCGTCGGCACGTTGACGCATCCATGACTGCCGGCCCGGACGTTGGCGCCGTAGGCCCAATCGCTGCGCCACGGAGCGTCGTGGATGAAGTAGCCATCTGATTGGTACTCCATCGCATAGCTGGACCACAAGGGTGCGTAGTAATACGGACTGCCTTTCGGCCACGGCGAGACGAACCTGTAGGGCGAATATTTGGTCCGGATATGGAAACTTCCGGTCGGCGTTGGCAGCTCCGGTCGGCCGGTGACCACGACTGACTCAGCAACGAGGCGACCGTGCTCGTAAGCCCACAAGTGCTGTTCCGAGACGCTGACGACGATCTCTCGATCCGCGCCTCGAGCGACGCCTGAGCTCCTCATCGAGGCCGAGCTGGAGATCGGACCCGGAAGGGGAGTTGGGATCGGGGAGGGGGGATCCGCGCTGGCTGGAGGCCTGGAGATGGCGAGTTGCGTCGGGGCTGGCGCCGATTCCGTGGCCGGCTCGTTCACCCGACCCCAGGCGCCTCCAACCGCAACCGCCGTCACGGCAAGGCAGGTCATGAACAGGATCGAGAAGGCGCGGGAGAGGCAGCTCATATCGGTCAGACGCTCCCGCCAGGCGAAATGTCGCGCCGGTTGCGGCCCGATGCGACAAAGGCGGCAGAACTGGCGTCCTATCACCAGATGACGGCGGAAGCGGCGCCGGCCGGGAGCTTCGACGAGTTGCTGGGGGCGCTTCTCGAGCCCGCCTACCTTCTGGCCGTCGCGATGTTGGGAGATCGAAGTTTGGCTGAAGACGCGGTCCAGGAGGCTTCCATCAAGGCCTGGCGCGGGATCCACACGGTCCGCGACACGAACTCCCTGAGGTCCTGGTTTCTTTCCATCGTGGCCAACCAGTGCCGAAGCCTGCGCCGGGCACGCTGGTGGTCGGTCAGACCGCTGTTATCGGATGTCGCTTCGGTCAAATCCTCGCCGGAGAACGTTGTCGTCGGAGGCGTTGACCTGACCCGGGCCTTGAACCGCCTGCCGGCCGAAGACCGCGCCGTGCTGCTGCTCCACTTTTACTACGACCTCACTTACGACGAAGTCGGACGCTGTATGGGCCTGTCGATGACCGCGGCGCGATCCCGAATTCACCGCGCGGCGCATCGCCTGAGACCTGGCCTGGAGCTATCCGACATTGGCTGACGCGCGTGAGGAAATGCGGCATGTGATGGCTGAGTACGCGCGAGCGATGCGGCCCGATCCCGGGTTGCGGGCGCGAGTTGGGGCCCAGGTCGAGAACCGGGGGCGCCGCCGCGAGCCCGCGCGGTGGGCGCCGCTCGCGGCGGCGGTGGTGGCCCTCCTGCTGATCACCACTTTCATGCTGGTCCGCCAATCGACCAACCGTCAGCCCGCCGCGACGCCGACCTTCACAAGCTTCACCACCCCTAGCCGAGGCTCGATGCCGGCGGCCATCGTCGCCGGCCCGGATGGGGCGATGTGGTTCGCAGAAACGTCGGTGGCCAGGATCGGTCGCATTGACGAAGGCGGGACCGCGAGCGAATACCCGCTGTCGAACCCAAATGCGGCGCCGACCTCGATTGCCGCGGGCCCGGATGGTGCGCTGTGGTTCACCGAGTCCGGCGCCAACCAGATCGGCAGGATCGGGGTCGACGGCCACATCACCGAGTTCAGGATCCCGACTCCAAACGCGATCCCGCAGTCGATCACCGCCGGCCGGGACGGGAATTTGTGGTTCACGGAGCTGGCCGGCAACAAGATCGGCCGGCTGACCGTGAGAGGGGACATAACCGAATTCGAATTGCCGCAGCGGCAAGGCGCCCAGTGCGGGTACCTGTGCCCGTACGGCATCGCGTCGGCTTCGGACGGTGCGCTGTGGTTTACAGAGTCGCAGCTCAGCCCGGGCGGAGGCAACCGGATCGGCCGCCTGACGACCGACGGCAAGCTGACCGAGTACGAGATCCCCACCCTGAACGCGGTCCCGACCTGCATCGTGGCGGTAGGCGACCGCATCTACGCTTGCGAATCCAGAGCCGGCAAGTTGGTGGAGGTCACGATGACCGGGCGGATCACCGAGCATTCGGTCCCGGGTGCCGCGGAGGGAGCAGCCCCGGTCGCGGCGGCGGCCGGCTCCGGCGGCAGTGTCTGGTTTCTTGTCGGCAAGCAGTTCCCCGGCGCGGCCGGTGGGGGTCAGCAGCTCGCGCGGGCGAAGGCTGATGGATCGATCGACCTTTTCGCGCTGCCTGATTCCGATACGGTCGGGGCCGGCGTCGCGGTCGACCGTTCGGGCTCCGTGTGGCTGCTCGCGGGTACCGACCGCATCCTCCGGTTTCAGCTCAAGTAGCTGCCGGTTGGCCAGGTTTGCTCGCGCCTAGGCTTGACCAGGAAGCAACCAAGTTGGTGACGATCGACGACGTCCGGGCTGTTGCCGCCCCGCTGCCACGGAGCTATGAGGTCGTGGTCGGTGGCCGGGTGAAGTTTCGCGTCGGCCGCATTGTCTATCTCTCCTTTTCGCGCGACGAGACCTTGATGGGCTTTGCGTTCCCCAAGGAAGAGCGGGAATGGCTGATCGGCGGCTCGCCCGAAAAGTTCCTGCATCCATCCCGCTCCGACCTCCGCTACCACTGGGTCCTCGCGCGCCTGGCGGCCCTGGAGGAGAAGGAGATGCGTGAGCTGGTCGTCGATGCGTGGCGGATGGTGGTGCCAAAGTCAGTCGCGGCCGCGTACGACCCCGATGCCGCCCCCAGCTCGCAGTCGTAACCGGGTTCCGACCGCGGTCTTATTTGACACGCTATCCACTCCCGTGGCTCCGTCCTTTGAATGGCCCACAAAGCCCAACCGAACCATCAGCGGTCTCCATTGGGCCTACATCCTGGTCGGCACGGCCGACGGAACGGTCCTGCCCTTCGTTCCTCTCTACCTCTTCGACCGAGGCCTGACCGCGGCGTGGATCGGGCTGGTATTGGCTGTCGCGGCCGCGGCCTCCCTGGTCCTGGGCCTGGCCTGGGCTTACCTCGCCGATCGCAGATTCAGCCCTGAACGCATGGTGGTGGCAGCCAGCGTCGCCGCCTCAGCCGTAGCTTTGCTTCTGGCCCTGACCAGCGGTGCCCTCACCCTGGCCCTGGTGATCGTGGCGCTATCGGTGGCGCGATCTCCGATGATGCTGCTCGACCCGATCGCGCTGCGGAGGCTGCTGACCACCCGGCGGACCGACTACGCCCGCATCCGGCTGCGGATGAGTGCCGGCTGGGCCGCCTCGGCGATTGGGTCCGGAGCCGTCTTTCAGACCCTTGGCCTGCGCCTGATTCCTTTCGTCTATGCGCCGCTTTCGGCGTTGGCCGGCCTGTGGGTGTGGCATGCGCTCAAGCCCGCAACCGAGTCACAGCCCCCGGAGTCTGGATCGGAACGCGACCCCTCGGGACGACGCGCGACGATCCCAATTGGCCTGGTGGGATTTCTTGTGAGCTGCTTCCTTCTCGGTGCCTCACTGGCTGCGACCCAGAACTTTCTGACCCTGCAGATCAACGTCCTCGGCGGGGGCGCCGTTCTCGTCGGCGCGGCGGCTGCATTCCAGGCGCTGACCGAGATTCCCACCATGGGCTACACCCATGTGCTGCGGAGATACCTGAGCCATCGCGTGCTCTTCGCGATTGGATGCGGGGTCTATCTCGTCATCTTCGTCGCCTGGGCTTTCGCGTCCGATGCTCTGACGGCGGCTTTGCTGAAGCTGGCCGCCGGAGTGGGATTCGCGCTGACCTATGTCGCGGCGGTGATGATCGCCAACGATGTTTCCCCGGTGCGGCTGCGGGCGACCGGCCAGGCGCTGGTCAAGTCGGTGTTGTTCGGGCTGGCGCCGATCGCCGGCACCCTGTCCGGCGGCCTTCTCTATGGAGCGTTCGGGCCCCGGGTCATGTTCCTCGCCTCGACCGCCGTTGTGGCCGCAGCCGGGCTGATCGCCTTGTTCGCGATTCGTGGGTCAGGCCGGCGAAGCGAGCCCCGGCGGCGCGACCAGCTGGCCCTCCCAGCTGGAGGAATCTTGTTAAGCGAGGGCAGCGCCCACCCGGGCGAACATACTAAATAAGAACCCGTGGCGCTTAGGCGCGGCGCTGGTCGGAGACCGTGTGCGGGCGGCCGTTGGCCTGGGCGTCGACCGCGACCACGGCCTGGGCCCGGGTCCGGACGTGGAGTTTCTTAAGGACCTGCTGGACGTGTTTGTTGATCGTGGTGAGAGAGACCCCCAGCCGGGCCGCGATCTCCTTGTTCGTCCGGCCCCTCCGTAGCTCGGAGAGGACCTGCTGCTCACGGCGCGTGAGTCCGCGTACCAGGGCGATCTGCGTGGGCTTGCGGCTGGTGCCGTTGCTCAGCAAGTCGCTGAAACCGAAGCGACCGAAATAAGGTGACGAGAGGCCCCGGATGGCTGCCAGCATGTCAGCGATTGGAAGGTCTTTGGGCAGGTAGCCGCTGGCCCCGGCGGCGCGCGAAGCGGCCGCCCATTCGAAGTCGAGCGAGCCCGAGATGATGATCACCTTGACCGACTCGTACTTCTCTTTGATCGCCCTTGTGGCGGCCAGAGCGTCCTGGTCCGGGCCGAGGATGAGGTCGATCAGGATGACGTCGACCGGATATTTTTCGAGCATTTCGTCGAGCTGATCAAGCGAGTCGAGCTCCCACAGTATCGACACGTCGATTTCCCGCTCGAAGAGGCGGATCAATCCCAGTCTGAAGACTGGATGATCGTCGACGACAGCAAGACGGATCAGCGGGCCCCCTCCGGTTCATGCCGAGTCAACGCTCGGAATGCTGCGGCTGAAGATACACCCGCCAGGGTGCCAAAACACGGTTTAGAGCGGTTAAGGGCGCCTGATTTTCAGGAAGGCTTTGTTAAGCGAGCGGCTCCTATCCGGGTCCCTGGCTCGGCACGACCTCGTCCAGGGATCTCTGCAACCGCTGCAGGGATTCTGCCGACACCTGCATTTCCTCGAGCCAGCGAAAGATGGCGTCGGCCATCTGCCGCCACACGACGATCTGCCGGCTCATGGCGCGGCCCCAGTAGGACCTTGACCACGCTGTCGCGGCCAGGACGCCGGCGATCACGCAGCAAAACGCACCGGTGGCGATCTCGAGCCATCCCAGCCAGTCGTAGGGTTTCAGATAGCTCAGGATCACCAGGCCCAGGGTCAGGTTGATGCCGACCGCTACCGGCAAAAAGCCCATGTAGAACAGCCGTCTCGTCGCTCTCAATGACATTTCATGTTCCTCGGGCGAGCGTGATTGGATTTCGCGTCCAGCCGGGAGCGTGGCACGAGTCGGGGCCGCGAGCCAATGAGGCGAATGTCCCAGCGGCCATGGCATCTCGGACTCTCCGAGCACCTGGCTTGGCGGCCGCAGCGGAGCCTTGCGGCTCCTCGATGTTCGGGGCGGGGGGCGATTCCAGTTCGGGCGAGGTCGCCGGGAGCGACCGGGACAATGACCCGCGGCCTGGGCGTTGGTCCCGCTCTGAACGCTTGCTTACAAAAAATGGTCAGTTCTGCCCATTGACTTGGGATTTCAGGAACGACTTAAGTTCATGTGCGGCCTTTTGTAGGCAAAGGGCCCGGGATGATGGGGCAACGACCAGGGATTTTCCAAGCCCTCCGTGGGCGTTGCGGCAGCAGTTTCTGAAGGGAGAGAGGTAACTAGGGTGGCGGTGCCCAGGTCGCGTGTCGTGTCGTACGAGGACGACACACGCCTCGCTGATGGCATACGGCGGGACCTCGCCCGCGAGCTGCATGATCGCGTCACCCAGACCCTGACCACGATGCTGATCGAGCTCGAGAACTTCAAGGTCGAGCAAACTGGCCGGCAGAGCGTCCTCCGCCAGCTCGACGGGCTCCAGGGCTCGACGCGGGAAGTGCTGAACAACCTGCGCACGGTCCTGTATGACCTGCGCGGCGAAGAAGGCATCGAAGAGGCCTTCATCGAATCAGTGCGCGGCCTGCTGGCTAAATTCGAGGAGCGGACCCAAGTCATCGCGTCGCTTTCGGTCGCACCGACCTGGCCGACGAGCCTTCGCGCGCCGGCGGCCCTCAACATCTACAGGATCATCGAAGAAGCGCTGACCAACGTGAGGCTACACAGTGGGGCGCGCCTGGTCGAGGTTGCGCTGGGCGCCATTTCGGGCGGCAAGCTGGCCGTGGAGGTCAGAGACGACGGCAGGGGTGGGGCGGCCGATGGCCAAAGCAACAAGCCCGGGCTTGGGGTCATGGGAATGTATGAACGGGCGGTTCTTCTCGGCGGCCAGCTCGAAGTCAAGAGCGCGGACGGAAAGGGAACCATAGTCAGGGCCATTCTGCCCAGGGAGCAATTGATTTGAGCACTATCACGCAAACGTCCGGCCACGTCTCCGCGCCCGCGCGCCCCGCTCGCGTCCTCATCGCGGATGACCAGACGCTTTTCCGGTCGGGTCTCGGCCGCCTCCTCGACTCCGACGATCGCGTGACCGTGATTGGAGAAGCGGTTGACGGCGCCGATGCTGTGAAGTTGGCGCTGAGCCTGAAGCCGGACGTCGTGCTCATGGACATCAAGATGCCGAACGTGGACGGGATCGAAGCCACCCGGAGGATCGTGGCCGAGAATCCCAAGATCAAGGTTCTGATGCTGACTACCTTCGAGGCCGACAACCACGTGATCCAGGCCCTCAAGGCGGGCGCCAGCGGCTATGTCCTCAAGGACTCGCAGGCGAGCGCGATCGTGTCCAGCATCCTGGCGGTGGTCGCCGGCGAGCGCGTGATGGCAAGCGCTGTGGCCAACCGAGTCCTCGAGATGCTCACCGGGGCCACCACGCCCAAAGAGTTCTACGACGGCCTCACCGTGCGGGAGGTCGAGATCCTGCGGATGCTCGCCACCGGGATGGCGAACAAGCAGATCGCTTTCAAGCTGAAGATCAGCGAGAAGACAGTCCGGAACCACGTGAGCAACATGTACGAGAAGCTCGGCATCTTCGACCGCGCCCAGGCCGTTCTCTACGCCGTGCGGAAGGGTTTGGTGGAAATCTGACGCTTTAGTCCCGGGACGCTGGGCCCATGCACTTGAGCCAACTAGTACGACGATCCCATTAAATGACTGATCACCGAGACCTACAGTCCGGACATATTGGTCGTTGTTCCCCGTCGCGGCGCTACGCCCGCGTTATCTGTCGAGGCCGAGGCGGGGACAGGGCCATCCGTCTTGCTGATCGATCGCCAGCCCCTGTTCCTCGCCGCGCTCGGCAGCCTGCTGAGCCCGCCCCCAGTCAGGGCGCGAATCCAATTTGCGTACGACACGGAGGCCGGCCTGGGGATGGCGCAAACGGGCGACCTTCACCTTGTCTTCTGCGAGGTGAGGGCCGGACCGATACCTGCGGTCGAGGTTGCGGCGCGGCTTGCCGAGCGCGCGCCGAAGGTGCCTTTGATCCTGCTTGGAGAGCCCGACGACGAGCAGCTGATGGCTTCGGCCCTGAACACGTGCGTGGCGGGCATGTTCACCAAGGACGCGAGCCTCGACGAGTTCCTGGCCGGGGTCAAGGCTGTGCTTTCAGGCCATCGGGCCGTGGGTTCCAACCTGATGGGCCGGGTCATCGCGCGCCTCGACCAGAATTCATCGCCCCACCGCAGGACCGCCAGCCAACTCTCCGTGACGGAGCTCGACATCCTGACGATGATCGGGGAAGCCAAGTCGATACCGGCCATCGCCGCAAGCCGAGGTATCAGCCACAAGACCGTGCGCAACCATCTCGCGAACATCTACCGCAAGCTCGACCTGCGGAGCCGGACCGAGGCCATGCTGGTCGCGGCACGAATGGGGCTGACCAGCGGCTAAGCGCACCGCCTCCTCACGCCGGTCGGGACAAACGACCCAGGCGGTCGGGCAATTCCCATTCTCAGGCGGCCTGGATGACGGCACCATCGCAGCGATGACCGCCAGCCAGGCGCAGGCGTTTTCGCCGGCACAGGAAACCGGGCCGCGGCTGGGCGAGCGCCTCCTTGCCAAGCGGGTGATCACCGAGGCGCAACTGCGCCACGCACTGCAGATCCAGCCACAAAGCGCGCGGCCGCTCGGCAGGGTTTTGGTCGAGCTAGGCGTGCTCGATGAAGACAGGCTCACCGCCGTGCTGGGCGAACACCTCGACGTTCCTGTCGTGAACCTGGGCCGCCAGGAGGTCGACGCCGAGGCTGCGCGCCTCGTGCCTGAAGAGTTCGCCCGCCGTCACGTGGTGCTACCGATCAGCCGGGAGAACGGTGACCTCGGCGTGGCGATGGCGGACCCCGCCAACCTGCACCTGATCAATGACCTGCGTCTGATCACAGGGCTTGGGATCGTCCCTCACATCGCCGGCCGGTCGGACATTCTGGCCAACCTCAGCCGCATCCACAGCATGGGCCCGCGCATCCATGAGGCGGCGCGGTCGCTGGAGGAGAGCCGTCCGCGGCTGGCCAATGGGCGGCCAACGATTTTCGAGCTCTCGAATATCACGGCGAGCTCGCCTGCCATCGACATCGTCAACATGATGATCACCCAGGGCCTGCGCGACCGTGCCTCGGACATCCACATCGAGCCGCAAAAGGAGTACCTGCGCATCAGGTTCCGGATCGACGGCGTGCTGCAGGACGTCGCGCACCTGCCAATCGCCACCGGGGCGGCCCTCTCCTCGCGAATCAAGATCATGGCCGACATGAACATCGTCGAGCGTCGCCGGGCTCAGGACGGACAGATCAGCCTGAACGTCGACGGCCGGGAGCTCGACATCCGCGTGGCCACCATCGAAACCATCTGGGGTGAAAAGCTGGTCATGCGGCTGCTGGACCGCGGACGGTCGTTGATCACCCTCGAGCAGCTCGGCTTCTCGCGCAGCGCCTACGAGCGGTTTCAGACGATGCTGCATTCGCCCTACGGGATGATCATCGTCTCGGGACCGACCGGCAGCGGCAAGACCACCACCCTCTACGCATCGATCCACCAGCTCGACCAGCAGGTCCGCAACATCATGACGATCGAGGACCCTGTCGAGTACACGTTCGACAACATCAACCAGAGCCAGATCAACAAGCTGGCGGACATCAGTTTCGCGAACGGCCTGCGTGCGATCCTGCGCCAGGATCCGGACATCATCCTGGTCGGCGAGATCCGCGACCGGGAGACGGCCGAGATCGCGGTGCAGTCCGCGTTGACCGGCCACCTGGTGCTCTCCTCACTGCACGCGACGGATGCCGTCGGAGCCCTGCTGCGGTTCATCGACATGGGCATCGAGGGCTTTTTGATCGCGTCGTCGGTGATCGCTATCGTCGCCCAGCGCCTGGTCCGGAAAGTTTGCGATGGCTGCAAGACCCCCCACGCGCCCACGGTTGAAGAGGTCGA
>Ga0066705_10000143_pt1 | contig 15355 bp, 17 predicted proteins | sample GraSoiAngelo_154_FD_66506 | JGI IMG/M metagenome (GOLD analysis project Ga0066705, IMG submission 66506) | Grasslands soil microbial communities from the Angelo Coastal Reserve, California, USA - 14_1009_13_20cm | ecosystem: Environmental > Terrestrial > Soil > Grasslands | place: USA... | reverse complement strand
GTTCATCTCGGGAGACTCGGCGGAATCGTGGTGAAGGGATTATCCAAGGAACCGATGGCGGGCAATCCTCCCCCTCGGCTCTACGAAACTGCTGCCGGTATGCTGAATGCTATCGGATTGCAAAACATCGGGGCCCGCGCATTCGTCGAAGAAAAACTTCCCAAGCTACGGGAGATGAAAGATGTAGTGGTCTTTGCCAACGTTTTCGGATACACGCGCGCTGATTACGAGATTACGATTCAGATTTTGAACGAAGGCGAGGGCATCGCCGCCTACGAGCTGAACGTCTCTTGCCCAAACACGGCGCATGGCGGAATTCAGTTCGGCAGCGACCCGCGTTCGCTCGACGAAGTCGTAAACGCCGCGCGCCGGGTTTCGCAGCGCCCGCTGATCGTGAAGCTTTCTCCCAATGTCACGAGCATCGCCCACATGGCGCGCGTGGCTGAGGAGGCCGGGGCTGATGCGATTTCTTTAGTCAACACGTTTATGGCGATGGCCATAGACGCCGAAACCCGCAAGCCGCGCATCGCTAATGTCACCGCCGGCTTGTCTGGGCCAGCAATCAAGCCCCTCGCTTTGCGCATGGTCTACGACGCATCAAAAGCGGTAAAGATTCCCGTCATCGGCATGGGTGGAATCTCGACGGCGGTAGACATCGTCGAATTCATGCTGGCTGGCGCGACTGCGGTAGAGATTGGAACCGCCAGCTTCTGGGATCCTGTCGCCACAGAGAAAATTGCGGGTGAATTAGAGCGCTGGTGCGCGGATCACCATGTCTTCCGCGTCTCCGAGCTGACCGGTGCCATGGCCACGGAATAAGCACAATACATGCACGGAGCTCCGCCTATCGTCCGCTCGTGTACCAGATCGATCCAGGCGTGTCGTAATTCAGGCCCTCGCCCCAGACGGCTTGCGTGTTGCCGCGATTGTCGATATCCATTTCGAAGTAATCTCCGAACGGAAAGCTAAAGCCGCCGGGCAGAACGTAGCTGTAACCCGCCACGTAGCTGGAGAGCTTGGACTCGCCTGACCAGGTCGCACCGCCATTGGTCGAGCTGCGGTAGTAGACGTTCCACAGAGGATTATTGCGTGCATCCATCCAGGCAATCCGTACGTCACCCGCCGATCCGGCGGTTATCGCAGGAAACGCGTGCCCTACGCCCAAAATCGCCTTCGAGACATCCAGCTTAGGAGACCAAATGGCCCCGCCACTGGTCGACGACGCAAAGTAAATTCGTTCCGGCCCTGCGTCCGTCGTGCCCGCATTCCACAGCGCGTACAAGGTTCCCCCAACGTCGGATGTCATCGTGATCTGCGCGCCCAGAAACGCCCAGCCACACTGGTAAGCCGAGCAATCCGGCGGAGCACCGGAAATGTCAAGTACCGTGCTGCTCCAGGTCCTGCCGCCATTGGAGGATTTACTGATGTAGAGGTTTACCGGCCCTTTCGCGCCGCCATTTTGCATGTATCCGGCCCAGGCGAAATAGACATTGCCCTCCGGATCTATAGTTCCGCCGCCGGCTAGTGACCAGCCAAGCTTTCCGTTCGGATTCACATTCGACGAAGTAAACGTAATCCCGCCATCATGCGACGAGGCCACCCAAACCTTTTGCGCGTGATTGAAGCCAACGTAAACATTGGCGCCGTGTACTGTCAGAATGGGCTTGTCCGTGCCGGCGTTGGTGCTATCCGCAATTACCACCGACCAGCTCTGGCCAAAATCGGCGGACTTTGCCACCACCGTGTCGCTTTTATTGTTCTGCAGCCAGGCTGCATAGACCGTCCTGTGATCGGCGGGATCGACTACGATCTGCGCATCAAACTGTCCCGAGCCAGGAGGTGCAATCTGCCGCGGTGTCTGCCAGTTTGCGCCATTGTCATTGCTGACCACCAGTATCATCGTTGGCAGCGGACATGAGGGGCAGCCAGGAACGGTCACGTATTGCGGATACAGGATGTAAACGTGACCATAACCGTCCGCCGCGATCGCCGGTTCCCATTGATCTCCTGTGGGGTAGCCAACGCGGGTTTGGGGAGCAAATCCTGGTCCGCCCACGAACGCGCTGGAAACAGCCCCAATACTCAGGATCAACAGGAAGAGGAAAATGGGCAGGCGCAAAGCTTTGCGAAGGGTCACGGGAGCCACAGAACCTCAGGCGGGCTGGGAGACCCGCATGGCGCGCACTTTATCCTGACACCACGCAGGAGTCAATCAGGAACGTACCTGACTATCGATAAGTGAAATCATTTGCCCCCGACACTTTTTGCGAGTTGGGGAATCTGATAGATGGAGCTGCGGTCTTGTTAGTGGGCACAATTGTGCCTGCGCTGCAACTCCGCGTTAAACTAGAGGTGAGGATTAATTCATGGCCAAAGCCACTTTTGCTGCAGGCTGTTTCTGGGGAGTCGAAGCGACTTTCCGCGCGCTTCCGGGCGTGACTGGTACCCTGGTCGGCTACACCGGCGGGAATCTTCCCAACCCGGCGTATAAAGACGTCTGCACCGACGGTACCGGTCACGCAGAAGCCGTGGAAGTGGAGTTCGATCCCGCGAAGATTTCTTACGACAAATTACTCGACGTCTTCTGGGAGAACCACGATCCCACTCAGCTAAACCGCCAAGGCCCTGACTGGGGCACACAATATCGTTCTGCGATTTTTTATCATTCGCCCGAGCAGGAATCCGCAGCCAAAGCTTCCAAGCGGGAATTAGAAAAGGCTCATCGCTACAGCAAGCCAATCGTGACCCAGATCGTCCCCGCTACAACCTTCTACGAGGCCGAGGATTATCATCAGCAATATCTGGAGAAGCGCGGCCTGGCGACGTGCCATATTAATAAGTAGAAGTGTCCTACGCCGCAGTCAACAAGATCGGCTCACCTTTGGTGATCACCAAGGTGTGCTCATAGTGCGCAGATGGTCTGCGATCGGCGGTGCACACCGTCCATCCATCTTTAGCAACAATTGCGCGCCCTGATCCAGCCGCGATGATTGGCTCAACCGTGATGACAAGTCCTTCAGTGAGAATCTGGCTGGCGGCCGGATCGGCATAATTTGGGACGCGGGGCGGTTCATGAATTGTCCGTCCAATTCCGTGGCCGCCCAGATCGCGAATCACCGAAAAGCCATTGCGGCGCACTTCACGCTCCACCACGCGCCCAATCTCCGAGACTCGAAATCCCGCCCGCGCCACCAGCATCGCTTTGTGAAACGCTCGCTCGGCGCAGGCGACGAGTCGCTGGCTCTCTTCGGGCACTTCTCCCACTGGCACAGTCTCAGCCGCGTCCGCCATGAAGCCGTCTTTCTCAATCGTGACATCCAGCTTCACCAAATCGCCTTCCCGCACTGCGCGCTCGCCCGGAATGCCATGAACTGCCTCTTCATTCAGGCTTATGCAGTTCACTCCCGGAAACTTGTAGACAAGTTGTGGCGCGGATTGTGCTCCGTGCTCGCGCATGACCGTCGCGCCGACTTCATCTAGCTCTGCCGTGGTCACCCCCGGCCGTACTGCGCGCTTCATCGCTTCAATCATCCGCCGCACTATTGCGCCCGCCGCGCGCATCGAAGCTAATTCTTCTGGAGTGTTGATGGACACGCTGCCTCCGCGATCTTCTATGTTCTTAGCCTATCTCATTGGATGGCTGCCGCGGGTGAAAAAACAGGAGGAGAACGAAACCGACAACATAAAATGGCATCACCTGAGTCAAGGAAAAGCTCAAGAATCGCAAAACAAATCCGTAAAGCGCAATCGCCTCACAGAGAGCGAAGGTGACAATATAGCCGGCCTGCCAGCGATTCAGTGACGCGGAATCCTCCGCGTTTTGGACCAGTGTTTGTTCTGCACGAATTACCATAACCCGGCGAAGAAGGAAGATCGCTACGATCACGCCCACAGCCATGCAAGTGATCGCATAGTAGAAGACCGGGCTAGTGGGTTTCGGAGGATGCGGCATTCGCTCGCCCACAAACACGTAAAGCAGGAGAGCAACCAGCAGGGCAAGTCGCACCGTGCGCAACATCTTTACCGAAGCTTCCATTTGGGTAGATTGTGCCTGCCCCCCATCGCCTGATTGGTGGAAATTTTCGGCACGTGTCGGCATTGATAACAGCCTAGTGCCCATGCCCGCTCAGCCCAGGCCGGAGCCGGAAAAATATGTGGAACGAAAACGGCCGATCTCCATAGGCTGGATCAAGAACGTCAGGCTTGGAATAAAACACGGCATCAGCGCCCAATCCAAGCTGCCAATGATGATTCTGCACCAGATCACGTACCCCGCCGAACGTATAGGCGCCAATGCGGGAGGAAGGGTGAGCAGCAGCTTGCGGAAACAGTTCATCTTTATCCACGAGCTCCATGCGCGTGAAGACATAGTTGCGTTTGCGGAAGTTCAGGGTTGATTCCAGCAAATAGCTATTTTGCACCGTGTCATCGAGCAGCTTGCGCTTGCGTCCCCAGATGAGCGTGGTCGCCCAGTTACCATTCGTCAGCGGCCGATTGTATTCAAGTGAAGCGCCTTGGCGGCGCTCATTGCCCGGCTCCAGAGCTTCAGGGCGCTGCAAATAGCCGTAGCTGTATTCCGCCATCCAGTTTCGGGTGGGCGCTGCACTTACTCGAAATGACCAGGAGCTGAGCCCCGCCAGCTGAATGTCCCACCGGTCTTCATCCGGTTCATGCCCATTAAATGCAGAAGCTTCGATCTTGAAGCGGTCGATCACGAATCCTGTGGTCACTACGCCAAAGCTGGTATGAGTTGAATCCTGCAAATGATGGCTGAGCGGGGCGCTTGGGTTCTCCGAGGCTGATTCCCGATGGATGTACGTGACTGGGCCGAGGGCCGGTTCCGCGGATGGCCCTCCGTAGAAAAGCCAGGAGATTTTCTCGTTTATCGGCACCGTATACAGCATGGAAAGCTCCGCAAAAACGTTATGCGGATGCTGATGATCGACCAGCGGCTGGCCATGAAACGTTTCACCGGTCTGGAATAACTCGGGGAATCCGGGATGGGGTGAGGTCAGCGATTCGGCAGAAAGCATCTCGCGGAAAAGAATCGTGCCCGGGCCGAGCTTGTGCTGTTCCATCAACATCAGATAATTCACGGATTCAGCTTTACCTTCTCCGCGCGACCCACCTTGCTGGTTGTAGGTAAGGAACAAAGCTCCATGCGCCATCAAATCCCAATTGCCTCTATGCGTCATCCACAAATGCGCGGGTACCGATGCCGGCTGCCAGTTGCTGCCGGAAGCCGCGTGGAATGATGGCAAACCCAGGGTGCTCTCATCCATGTTCATTTCCGGCATGCTCTGCATATTTCCCCCGGAATGACCATGCTGGCTCGATGGCTTTTCGTCCTGCGCTAAACAGGAAAATGCCAGGGATACGATCGCCACGCCACGTAATAATGCTCGCACGGTTTGCCCCCAAAGATAGATCGGGAAATAGGTCAGGCTTGTGACTTAGGCTTGGCAGCCCATCGATCATGTGAGGGAATCAGATCCGTAAGGGAACAATGCCAGGAGGATCGCCAGACAAGTAGATGAGAATTGGCGTCAGAGTTCCGGCGCCGCGTGGAATATGTGCGGGAAAATTGAACGTTGAGGCCGTGACTGACGGGGATTGGATTTCAAAAAGCAATGGGATGATCGCAGCATGGTGCCCCGAGACACAGCATTGAAAATTGACAGGTCCCGGAGCCGGAGCTTTCGACCTATGCTGATGGCAGCTCGGAGCCGCAGCAGGCGAACTATGGCCTGAGACAACCGCCAGAGCTGCAGGGGAGCTTGCCGCGACGGCAACGGTGAGCAGAAATATCAGTATCTTTGACATCCGTTGTTCCCGTTTTACGCTAAGCACCAGGACGCATCACAACCGCAATCACCAGCGAAGATAAATTGCTCGCCATCAAAATACTTCGCGCGTGGGTTTACGATCCTGTAATCTTCATCCGCAGCTCTTCCGGCAAACGCTCACGGATCTCCTGCGGCAAGCGGTCATGCACGCGCCTTGCCCCCACCTTAGCGGCTTCTATCATAGTCACTGGCGCCGGAGTAGCCACCGCGACCACCAGCCAGATCAGAGCAGAGAGGGCAAAGCCGGCCAGCGCTGCCAACTCCAGAATGAAGGCATGTTGCGGTCCGAAGTGGCGAATCACTCCAAACGCCAGCAGGAAAACTCCGGCAGAAACCGACGCCAGCGCGATCAGCGAAACATCAATCGTGCGATGTAATCGCCGCTTGCTGCGGCAGCGCTCGCAGTCGTTGAAGTGCTCTTCATAGTCGCCACGCATCTCCGGCGCGAGGCCGGAAATATCGTACCGCCAGCCGGCCAGAATTTTGCCTACGATCGGATCGATGCACTGACTCATAGAAACTACAGCCGGATTGCTTCCATCGCCTCCGACTGCGTTGCCAGCATCACCCGATTGTGAAGTAATGTCTGGCGGATCCCCAGAGCCTTTTCAGCCGCTCTGCGCGCAATCTCAGGATGGTTGTTCTGCTCAGATAGATGCGCCAGAACAACGTAAGTTGCTATTCCATCATAGTCGCCTGAGAAGAAATCCGCGAGGGCCTCGTTGGAAAGGTGCCCCACGCGGCTCATGACCCGCTGCTTCACCGACCAGGGATACGGCCCGCCGCGCAGCATCTCGACATCATGATTGGACTCGATGACAAGCAGATCGCAGCCGCGCAAGTGATCGCAAACGTTGGGAGGAAGATAGCCTAAGTCCGTGGCAATTCCGACCTTTATTCCTTCTGCGCGGAACGTGAAGCCAACGGGATCTGCGGCATCATGGGGGATGGTGAAGGGCGTGATGGCGATGTCGCCGATTTGAAAGCTGCGGCCGGAGCAGAACGTCTCCAGCTTCGCGGGTTGAGGTTTCTCGCCGGTTTCCTCGCGCACCTCTCTCGCCCATGCTTCATGCGTCGCACCAGTCATGAAGATGGGAACGTTCAGTTTCTTCGCCAGAACGCGCAGACCATAAACGTGATCGGAATGCTCATGCGTGATGAGAATCGCAGAAAGCCTGCGTGGATCATCGCCCGCAGCTTTCATGCGCCTAAAAGTTTCGCGGCAGGAGATGCCGGCATCCACAAGAATGCGTGTGCTCGAACTGGAGACGATGGCACAATTTCCCCGGCTGCCGGAAGCCAGCACCGAGAGCAAAACTCCCATGCGGGGCAGCATACCTTTTACTGCTGTGGAAACGGGAGTAACTTTGTGGTTATCCAGCACTTTTGAGCAGTATCCACACGGCATTCAGCGGTTGAATGCTGATTGCTGAATGCTCGGTTGCTCAAACTACCTCGCCCCGAACAAAATCCCGTACGCCTTCCGCCCCAGCGCGCCGCCATACGCGCCAGCTATGCCGGGGAGGAATCCCAGGAAAGACTCATAAATTTGAGCGCGATAAGGCTTCCGAGTCAGTGACAAATAAGCAATCAACTGCACCAGCGGGACAAACACGCCGACTATAACCGTCCACCGCCATGGCCGTTCCGGCCGCAGGACTCCCAGCAACATGGTAGAGGCGAGCACGAACAGTGCGGTCAATAATAGGTCACCAAACTTCGCCTCGAGGAATCCCGCGCACAACCCCAGGCTCGACCCGAGCCAATAAAGTCGCCCGTCGCCCCTCGGTCCATCCGGTTCCCCCATAAACCCCGATTCTAATCGCCAGCGGCGGCGCAGTGTTCTTTCCCCGATCGGAACCACCGCCGGTTACTACCGTCATCTTTACCAGGTTCACCATTACCAATAACCTGCGGACGTAATTACTTCTCGATGACGAATCGTCGCGCAGTTGCGCTATTGGTTCTACTTTGGGCCGCAGCCCTCATTCCTGGGCATTCCTTGGCTCAACAGCAGGAAGAACAGTCAGGAAGCAAGCGCAAAGTAGTGAACCGTGTAGTCCCGGCCTATCCCCAACTTGCCCGGACGATGAACCTAAAGGGAACGGTCAGGATTGAAGTTTTGGTCGCACCGAATGGCGTCGTGAAGTCGGTTTCAGTAAAGGGCGGACACCCGGTTCTGGTACAGGCTGCGGAAAATGCCATCCAGAAATGGAGATGGGAACCAGCCACGCACGAAACTCACGAGCCCATCGAAGTCAGCTTCGACCCGAAGTGACCGCGTCCCGTGGCCCCCACGATTCCACCTTGTGATACAAAATTGCTGTGATCTTCCTTCGGCCGGCGCAGGGTCATCAACCTGAAAGTCTGTTCCCGCAATCCCGTCCACCCGATCTGCTCGAAGGATGGACGTGCTGAGGGCATTCTTCATTTCCCTGTCCGAAAGCCGCTCCCTGCGTGCATTAGCCGAGCGTTCTTCCATTGGGCAACGAGTGTCTGCCCGGTTTGTGGCGGGCACACAAGTTGCTGACGTGTTGCAGGCGACCAGCGCAGTAAACCAGCGCGGGATGGGCGTCTCGATCGACAACCTCGGGGAGAATGTTACTAATGCAGAAGAGGCTCGGGAAAGCGCGCAGCTCTATCATCAACTGCTCGATGAGATTTCCGCGCGCAAACTCAACGCCAACATCAGCCTCAAGTTGACGCATATGGGGCTGGATGTGGATGAGAATTTAGCCTGCGAGCTGGTAAGTGGACTGGTGGCAAAAGCCGCCAGTTCGAATCCGCGGAATTTCGTCCGGGTGGACATGGAAGGCTCTGCCTATACTCAGCGCACCTTGGATTTCGTACATAAGCTTCACCGCATTCCTGGAAATCAGGAATGTGTGGGGGCGGTGATCCAGTCGTACATGAGGCGCGCGGAAAGCGATATTGACGCACTCCTTTCTGAGGGCATTCGCATCCGCTTGTGCAAGGGCGCCTATAAAGAGCCGCCCGAGATCGCGTTTCAAGCCAAATCTGAAGTAGACGCCAATTATGTGAAGCTGATGAAAATCCTAATGAAGAGCGGGATCTATCATGGCCTGGCCACCCATGACGAAAAGATCATCAATCACGCGAAGGCGTTTGCCACTCGGGAAAATATTCCGCATGACGCATTTGAGTTCCAAATGCTCTACGGAATTCGCCGTGACTTGCAACGGCGTCTGGCAAAGGACGGCTGGCGCATGCGTGTTTATATTCCCTTCGGCACCGAATGGTATCCCTACTTCATGAGGAGGCTGGCGGAGCGCCCGGCAAATGTGCTGTTCGTGGCGAGGAACTTGCTGCGGCGTTAGCGCCGAAATCTGGTGGATAGCACGAGACTAAAGGCTACGCAGCCTGCTTCTTTGTCTGCAGCGGCAGTCCAGCATTGCGCCAGGCATCGAGCCCACCTTGGAGCGCCCATACGTTTTTGTACCCGTGTTGCATTAATTTCTGCGCCAAACTGGCGCTGGAACCTTCGGTTGGTCAAGTACAGTACGTGACAATGGGTTTTTCTTTCGGAATCTTAGGCAGGTTCTCTTCCAATTTTTCCAGCGGAAGGCGAATCGCTTCCGGCAACATCACATCCGATTCGGCCCAAGCTTGCGGATTGCGAACGTCGATGACGGTGAAGTCTTCGCCTGCCTCCATCCGGCGGCGCAACTCGTCAATAGTGATCCGTAACGTGTCAGCCACAGCGCACCTCACACTTCCGGACTTAATAGTAGATGCCGATTTCAGCGATGGCGGTGGTTTGCGAATCCCAGGCCATATTCCTTCAGCGCGATCGACGTTGGCGCTGTGGAAGATCTAAGCGAGGGTTGGTACGACCCGTATTGTCCGGAGAGCCGCGCGAAACGCATAGATCCTTCGCCCTCGGATTCGCCGCGCGAATCCTCCGGCTCAGGATGACATCTGAGAAGAAGCACCCAGTACAACCGACGCCTCCTCAGCCACAGATGTCATCCTGAGCGCCGATTCGGTTTTTGCTCGGCAAAAACGGAATCAAGCGAAGGATGTATGTATTCCCAGCATTACTATTACGTCTACATCATGGCCAATCGCTCCCCATCTTCAGGGAGCCTCACTCTTCCGGTCCCCGCTCATTCGGATTCTCAGCCGGCGCAAGCGGCAGTCTGGTCGCGTTATTGAGTAGATCGCGTTCTTGCGGCGAAAACATGGCGCGGAAGCGATCGGACTCGATTACTTGCTGCCGCTGTTCCGGAGGCATGGCCCGCAGATCGCGAATTGCAGTCTCAACCGTGCGACGGCGACCGGGCGGAAGCTGCTGTAGCTGGCCGAAAAGCTGGCGCGCTTGCTGCTTCTGCTGGGGAGTCAGGTGCTCCCAGGTTTCCATGCGGTTAAGAATGCGATTTTGCTGCTGTGGAGGCAGGTTATTGAAACGCTGTAAGCGGTCACGCAACCGTTCTTGGCGTTCCGGCGGCAAGTTGCGGAACTGGGGATCGTTTTCCAAAGCCTTCCGCTGCTGATCTGGCGGCACATCTTTGTGCTGCCGCAGCCATTCGCCAGCATGATGAGCCGGCGGTCTGCTGGCTTGCCGCTCTTCGCGTCGTTCCGCCCGAGGCTGCGGCCGCGACGGAGGCGGCTGATGCTTCTGTGCGAATGCCGGCATGACCATGATCATGCCGGCCAGAAGCAGTTCCGCGATAATTATTGAATAGTGGTGTCGCATGCTTTTCCTGGCGCACTCTGCGAAATCTTCTCGAGGTCAGCGGTTAAGAGCTGTGGCCGCAGGGCGCAAGAAGCTCCTATGGATTCGCCGTCACATCCTGCTGCACGGTCAGATCATCGAGCACATCGAAATCTGAATACAGCTCGTGATTCTTGTCTAACGCCTGCAGGTCGCCCACAGCTGTGCCTGGCTCTGCCGGGACGCTTGCCATTTGCTGAGGTCCGCGATTAGAGCCAGATTTCGTGAATCGCACCAGAGTCACGCTCACGAGCATAAGCACAGCGAATGAGACGGCCAATGCAGGACGGCGCAGCCATTGCAGGAATCCGCTTCCCTTCTGAGCTTCCTCCCGTATGCGCGCGTGCAGACGTACGTCAAAATATGGCGATGGTTCTGGCGCCTTCCACTCGTCGAGCAGCGACATGGTTTGGCGGAAAGCCTCCAGCTTCCCCGCGCATTCCGCGCAGGAGTCAAGATGGGTTTTCATCTCCGGCGTGACTGCATTCAGCCCGGCGGCCAGATCCGGCATCAGTTCGCGAATTTCATTGCACTTCATGATTGCACCCTTCATACAAAATGTTCCAAGTGTGGCGCGGCGCCCCGCACGCGTCTCTAAATAAACTCCTTCAACTGCTCGCGCAATGTCTCATAAGCGCGAAACAGCAATGACTTGGTGGCGGACTCACTCAGCTTCAATACATCGGCAATCTGACGGTAATCCATTTGCTGATATTTATGCATGACAACTGCCAGTCTCTGCCGCTCCGGTAAAGCTTCGACCCGCTGCCGGATAGCCGCCAGCCGCTCTCGCCGCACCAGGTTTTCTTCCGCCGTCGGCGCAGCGTCGGGCACATCGAAAGTCCGTCCGCTTTCCTCATCCGGTTCGTCGATGCTGACTGTGTTCTCCGGGCGCTCCTGTCGCGTATCGCGGGCATGGTTCACTGCCAGATTCGTGGCAATGCGATACAGCCATGTCGTGAACTTCGCGCTGGCCTCGTAGTTATCGCGTGACCGATAGACCCGCAGAAAGACTTCCTGCGCCAAGTCCTCCGCCAGCGCTGCATTGTGCGCCATGCGATACATGAAGCTCATCATTGGCCGGCGGTACTTCTGCACCAGGTAATCGAAAGCCGAGTCGTCGCCGGCCTTCACTTTGAGCATTACCTGCGCATCGGTTAGCTCGCCAGACACACCCGCCTCGGCCGCAACCTGCGGCTGACGAGGCCCACCGCCCATCGCGAGCACCCCGCGATCGACGGCAATGCTGCTCACATCAGAATCAACCCTGCCAGGAGAAAAAAGTTGCGCATTTGGAGCCGGAGAAGTCCCTTTCTTTGAAGGGAGTACCGGCGTTTTGGCAGGTTTGGAATCGAATACCATTTTGAACCGATGAGGCAAGTATACTCGCGCCTAGGGCGGGAGTTTAGGCTATCACGGCGCGAATCCGGCCAGCGGAAGGTCGCAAATCCTATCAGAGGCCCAGGCATCTAAGCGCCAGCTATTTTGCGACTGACAGAAAAAACCTTGCCTTCGTGGCATTCGTCGGTATTGCCATCGGAAGGGGTTGGCGATTTGCGAGTAAAACCGCGAGAGCGCTGGGGCGATTGCCTCGATTTCAGAGCTGGATCAGCAGCAAGCAGTCAGTCATTGACTCAGCAGAAGAATGTCTGCTGACTTTTCATCGCGAAGCGCCTCGCGCATTTTGGGCAAGCCTGGCGTTGAATTTTGCAGTCCACGCGCTGGCACTCCTGGAAGTCTACATCGTTCTGAAGTTCATGGGCGCGAGAGTCACCCTGATTGCGGCTCTCGCACTCGAAGGTCTCACCAAGCTCATTAATCTTGCCGGCTCCCTGAATCCAGGAAATGTCGGGACCTACGAAGGCGGAAATATGCTGATCACGAAACTTTTCGGCATAACCGCCTCATCGGGGCTGACCTTGGCTTTGTGCCGGCGTGCGCGTGCCATATTTTGGGCAGCCATTGGAGCAGTTTGCTTGATGCTGATGAGGAGGGCGAGTCAGCAAAACCAAACTGATCTAGAGTCGAACCCGAACGTACAGGAATCGAGGGAGGAAGCGATGAATCCGGAGCAGCAGAAACATTCTCAAACCGTAATTATCCTCGCCACTTGCGAGCAGAATGCTACCGGATTTTCCTCATCACTGGCTCGCGTCGGAACGCTTCCCATACTCCTGCGCGCCATCTTGACCATTCATGGTACTGAAGCCGACCGCATCATCGTCGCGACGGGATGTGGGCAGGCAAAACTCATAAGATCTGCCTTGCGCCAAACCGGGCGTCTGCCTGATTCGATTAAATTTCGGGAACTTGGGCAAGAGATGGATCTCTCTTCCCTGATTCGCCACGAAGGCGTCACTTCGGAGAGCGTGACCATCATTTCAGGCGACACAATATTTAAGCCGCAGCTCCTGCACAGTGCAATCGAATGGGACGGGACTGGCGCACTCGCCCTGGCCACCGACCGCGAACTCGCCGGCATTTACGTGCTTCCACAACTGCTAGCGCTCGACGTCTTTGGCAAATGCAAACTGCCCCACCAGGTGCTTGCCAACGTACATTCCTGTGTCCAATCTCGTGGATTTGCGGTAATCAAGGGCGTGCCCGCCGATATGTGGCATAAGGTCGCAGTGCCCGAAGATCTGCCCGAAGCCGAACGGAAACTGGACACATGGCTTCTAAAGCCCACAGATGGCCTTTTCGCTCGCAACAACAGGCGGGTATCGATTCCGATCAGCCGTCAGCTCATCAAGTTGCCCCTCACCCCGAATATGGTCACGATGCTTGTGCTCGGCGTCAGTTTCACCTCTGGTGTCTTCTTCGCCCGGGGTGGGTATTGGAGCACTCTCCTGGGAGCGTTCCTTTCGGTAGCCGCAAGCGTACTCGATGGCTGCGATGGCGAAGTTGCCCGCCTGAAGCTGCAATCGACGCGCTTGGGTTGCTGGCTGGAGACTGTTTGCGATTATCTTTATTACTTGTTTGTGTTCGGAGGACTGGCGCTCGGACTCACGAGAAGCTCCGGGAGCAAAACGTATCTTGCCTGGGGTGCTCTCTTGTGTTTCGGAGCCGTGATGAGCTTTCTTGTAGTCAGCTTTACCCGAGCACCGCTTTTCCCGCGAACATCCAGAAAAATTCCTCGCGGTATGGCAGAAGAAAGCTGAAAAGCAGTTGTCAAATCCGTTGCTCTTCCTGGGACGTCACACTGAATTCATCATTCGCAGCTGCTTCTTTCCATATGCGCTTTTCTTCTTCGCACTTGTAAATTTCACGAAGGTGGCGTTTGTGGCAACTGCTCTCGGCGCAAACCTGGTGTGGATCATTGCTCTTTATTCATGCGTTGCGCTGTCTACGACGAAACCTTCGCGGACTGGCGCTGCGCTCAGCCAGCAGGCAACAACATAAGTCGTGTGAGCCTCAGTTCACCACAGCAGCTATGTCGATGGACCAAATTGAGACTGGCACATTGTGCACTGGGGGTGTTATCTCCAAGGCGCCAGATGTCATTCGGGTTGTCAGTTGGAATATTGCTCGAGGGTATCGATTAGATGGTGTTACGGAATTTCTTCTCAACAACAAGGCCGATCTAATCATTCTTCAGGAGACGGACCGGAACAGCCGCCGAACTTTGTATCGGAATATTGCCAAAGAGATCGCCCAAAAGCTGCGAATGAACTATGTTTTCGGGATCGAGTTTCAGGAGCTCAGCCAGGGATCGTATCAATCCCCTGCTTATCATGGTCAAGCTACGCTTTCGCCCTGGCCCATCTCTAAAGCCCACATTCTTCGCTTCCAGAGACAGTCGAAATTTTGGCATCCATATTGGTGGGCGCCGAAGCTTCCTTTCTTGCAGCGGCGGCTCGGGGGCCGAATGGCGCTTCGGACTGATGTGAGCATCGGCAATAGGACCCTGGTCGTGTACAACTTGCACCTGGAGAGTCGCAGTGACGACAGCCTGCGTCGCAGCCAACTCATCGAGTCGTTCGAGGATGCGAACCGGTACAGCTCAAATGTCCCGGTCGTCACAGCCGGTGACTTCAATTTTGACATCACGCAGCCTGGTCCGAGCTCCGCGATTGCGAACGCGTCTTTTTACAACCCGTTCGCTGGCATCGCGATACAAACAACCCGACCGCCGCGATTCGGCCGAAGTAAGGCGGTCGACTGGATCCTGATCAGGGGCGGTCTCCGCGCCGCCTCGCCGCAGGTACATAGTTCGGTCACAGCATCGGACCATTACCCAGTTTCTCTCGAACTGCACCTTCCGCAAGTGTCGGATCCATGCTACGAGGCTGCGAGTTCGCGGGACGACTTAGGCTGCCCAGATTTGGTTGACTGTCCACATTAGGTCAGGTCCGCTTTTCGAGGTACTGTTCGCTATCCCTAAGACACTCAAAAGACTCGGACGGACTTTTTTGGTTTGGCATGGATCTTGCCCAGGTTCCACATTGACCGCATACCATTCAGCAATTTGGCGCAATGAACTCTTGCTGGGAGAAGAATGCTTCTGCCTCAAAGGCGGTACGCGAGCTTTTGACGTGTAACGCAGCCGAGAGCCGCAGACGATTCAGTAGCAAGAACGTGGATAGGGAACTTGTGTATAATGATGAACTTACCGCAGTAAAATGGGCGCTTAACTCAGCGGTAGAGTGCCATCTTCACACGGTGGAAGTCATAGGTTCGAATCCTATAGCGCCCACCATCTTTGAGGTCCCTCTGCGTCAGGCTCGGGATTTCGACAGCAGGCGCTTTGATTCCAGGAATGGGTTGTAACTCT
>Ga0066705_10000142_pt1 | contig 15356 bp, 21 predicted proteins | sample GraSoiAngelo_154_FD_66506 | JGI IMG/M metagenome (GOLD analysis project Ga0066705, IMG submission 66506) | Grasslands soil microbial communities from the Angelo Coastal Reserve, California, USA - 14_1009_13_20cm | ecosystem: Environmental > Terrestrial > Soil > Grasslands | place: USA... | reverse complement strand
GCGCGCCGATGCGACGGCATGCGGGTGACGTCGCGGCCGAAGAGCTCGATGCGCCCGGTCGTCACGGGCAGCGCGCCGGCCACCAGGTTGAACAGCGTCGTCTTGCCGGCGCCGTTGGGTCCGATCAGCGCGCGGCGCTCGCCCGGACGCACCGCCAGCTCGACGCCGTCCACGGCGCGCAGCCCGCCGAACGCCTTGGAGACACGCTCGAGGCGCAGCGCGAGCGGCTCGCTCAGACACACCTCACGGGCAGGACTTGCAGGCCGGATAGTCGCGGCTGTAGAGCGGCCGCTTCATGTACTCGTCCGGCTTGTACTTCCAGAACTGGCTCACGGCGGGATACGTGGCGATGACGGTGTTCTGCAACCGCCCGCCGACCCGCTCGACCTTGCGGATATAGATGTTCTGGATGGGATTGCCGAAATCGTCGACCTTCAACGGGCCGCGCGCCGTCTCTTTGAGGTCGACTCTCCGCAGCGCCGCGAGCATCGCGTCGCGATCCTCCACTTTGCCACCGGCGGCCTTGATCGCCTCGACGATCCACCGCGCATTCGTATAGGTCGCTTCCGAGTAGTAGGACGCGATCTTCCCGGCCGAGGCCTCGAATGCCTTGTTGAACTTCACGTTGGTGGGATTGTCGAGCGCCTGCGAGTAGTGCAGCGCCGTGATGACGCCCATCGCCTCGTCGCCCATCTGCGGCAACACCGTCTCGTCCGTGAGCGTGCCGCCGCCGAGCAGCGGCAGCTTCTCTTTCAGGCCCGCCTCCTGGTACTGCTTGAGGAACTGCAGCGCGAGCCGCCCGGTGAAGAGCGCGAGCACCGCGTCGGCGTCGCGCCGGATCTGTGCGAGGAACGGTGCGAAGTCGTTGGTGTTGAGCGGGGCCCAGATCCGCTGCACGATCTGGCCGCCGCCTTCTTCGAACACCTGCTGGAAGCCGCCGATGATCTCGTAGCCGAACGCGTAGTCCATGCCGATGGCGGCGATCTTCCGGTACTTGGTGTTCTTCAGCACCCAGTCACCGAATGGGTGCATCGGCTGGCTGGTGGCCCAGCCGGTGCGCACGATCCACTTGGCCGGCTTGCGCTGGGTGATGTCGTCGGCGGCGATGACCGGGAACGTGGCGGGAATCTTCTGGGCGTCGATGTAGGGCTGCAGCGCGTAGCCGACGTTGGCGAGCATGCCGCCGGTCAGGATCGCGATCCTGTCCTGGTCCACGAGCTTGCGCGCCTTGTTGAGGGCGGTCGCCGGATTGCCCTCGTCGTCCTCGACGATGACCTCGATCTTGCGTCCGGCGATCTGGCCGTTGATCTCGTTGAGGTAGAGCTGGTTGCCGTTGACCATGTCCTTGCCGATCTGCGCGAAGGGGCCGGTGAGCGGCGCCAGGAAACCGATCTTGATCGGCGCGGACTGCGCCGGGACGCCGACCGGCGCGGCCAGCGGCGTTGCGAGCGCGAGCAGGGCGACGATGGCGACGATGCGGACACGACTCATGCGTTGGCTCTCCTTGCGTCGCTAGCGCTGCGACCTGAGCGCCCCGAGCACGCCGCGGGGCGCCCAGAGGATCACCCCGATGTACACCGCGCCGAGGATCAGCAGCCAGCGCTTGGTATAGACGCTGACGAAGTTTTTCAGAAAGACGATCGTGGCGGCGCCGAGCGCCGGTCCGGCGAGAGTGCCGGGTCCGCCGAGCGCGACCATCAGCAGCGTTTCCACGGACGTCACCAGCTGCACGTCCACCGGGCTGACGAAGCCGTTGTACCAGGCCCACAGCACGCCGGCGAACCCCGCGAATGCGCCCGAGATCACGAACGCCAGGTACTTGTGCAGCCACACGTCGTAGCCGAGCGCGCGCATGCGCGTCTCGCTCTCGCGAATGCCCTTGAGCGTGAGGCCGAACGGCGAGCGCGCCAGCGTGCCGAGCGCGGCCCACGCCAGCGCCGTCGCCACCAGCGCGAAGTAGAAGAAGGGCAGCGGCGCCGAGAGCGACCACGGCAGCGGCAGCTCCGGCCGCGGCACGCCGGCGATCCCGTTGTCGCCCTTGGTGAGCGAGACCCAGCGAAAGGCGAGGCCCCACACGACCATGCCCAGCGCGAGCGTGATCATCAAGAAGTACGTGCCCGTCGCGCGGATCGCGATCAGGCCGAACAGCGCGGCCGTCACCGTGGCGAGCAGCACGCCGGCGACGAGACAGGTGAGGAAGCCCGCCTGCCGCTCGGTGGCGAGAATCCCGACGGCGTACGCGGCCGCGCCGAAGTAGGCGGCGTGACCGAGCGAGGGCAGGCCCGTGTAGCCGAGCAGGATGTCGAGGCTCATGGCGAGCACGGCCATGATGGCGACCTGTGTGAGCAGCGTCAGCGGATACGACGGCAGCGCCGGCGCCACCGCGGCCGCGGCGACGAGCGCGCCGATGCCGAGCAGGATCGCCCGATTCACGCGCGCCCGAAGAGGCCGGTGGGCTTGAGGGCCAGGATCAGGGCCATCGGCGCGAAGAGCGTGAAGTAGGACAGCTCGGGAAACAGCGCCTTGCCGAAGTTGTCGAGCAGGCCGACGAGCAGCGAGCCGACCATCGCGCCGGGCAGCGAGCCCAGACCGCCGACAATGACGACGACGAACGCGTAGGGCAGGATCTCGAAGTCGAGGCCGGGATAGACGCCGAGAAATCCGGCGCCGACGACGCCGCCGAAGGCGGCCAGCGCAGCGCCGAGGGCGAAGACGCCGAGCGACACGCGGGGCACGCGAATGCCCACGCCCTGCGCCATCTCCGGATCGTCCACCGCGGCGCGAATCATCGCGCCGATCCGCGTGCGATCGAGCAGCAGCCACAGCGCGGCGCCGACCGCCACCGCGATCACGATGATGAAGATGCGGTAGATCGGAAAGCGTCCGGGCCCCGCGGTGACGACGCCGGCCAGCAGCGACGGCGGCCGAATCGAGTAGGGGTCGCCGCCCCAGATCAGCAGTGCGAGGTCCTGGAAGATCAGCGCGAAGCCGATCGTCATCAGCACCTGGCCCAGTGTCTGACCAGCCAACCGTCGCAGGAACACGCGCTCCATCGCGATGCCCACGACGGCCAGGGCCAGCGCGCCGGCCACGAGCGCCAGGACGTACGACCCGGTGCGCCAGATGACGGAGAGTCCGACGTAGCCGCCGAGCATGAAGTACGAGCCGTGCGCGAGGTTGACGACGCGCATCACGCCGAAGATCAACGAGAGCCCGCTGGCGAGCAGGAAGAGCAGTGCCCCGTACGACAGGCCGTTGAAGGTTTGGGTCACCCAGAATTCCAGAGTCACAGGCTCGCCTCGCCTGCGGCTGCGGCTCGCACGGCCACCGTCACAGCCGCAGGAAGCGCCGCGCGTTCTCCGACAGGATGCGGGCCCGGTCGCGCGCGGAGAGCTTTGCGCCGCGCACGACGATCTCGCGCGGCCGCGCCGGGCCCATGTCGAAACAGAAGTCGCTGCCGATCATCACGCGATCGGCGCCGACGAGACCGACGAGATATTGCAGCGCGGCCGGCGCGTGGCTGATCGTGTCGTAGGTGAAGCGCCGCAGGTACGCGTCGAACGGGCGCTTGGCCACGCCCTTCGTCTCGGGCCGCACCTTCTGGCCGTGCGTGAGCCGGCCGACGAGATACGGCATGGCGCCGCCGGCGTGCGGCAAGCAGACCTCGAGGCGCGGGAAGCGATCGAGCACGCCGCCGAAGACGAGATGCGCGGCCGCGATGGCCGTGTCGAACGGGTTGCCGAGGAAGTTGTTGAGGTAGTAGCGGCCGAGGCGGTTGCCGGCGCCGATCACCGTGAGCGGATGCAGCAGCACGGGCAGCCGCCGGGCTTCGCAGCCCGCGAAGATCGGCGCGAACGCAGGATCCGACAGGTCGCGGCCGTTGATGTTGGTGCCGAGATAGACGCCGCGGATGCCCGGCAGGGCGGCCGCGCGCTCGAGCTCCGCGAGCGCGCGCTTGGGGTCCTGCATCGGTAGCGTCGCGCAGCCGACGAAGCGATCGGGGTACGCGCGATGCGCCTCGCTCATCGCGTCGTTCACCGCGGCGGCCAGGCGCTGGCCGAGATCGCCGTCGGCCCAGTACACCATCGGCGACGTCAGCGAGAGCGCGTGAACGGCGACGCCGACGCGGTCCATCGCCTTGCGTCGGCGGTCGAGATCCCAGTACGTGGCGTCGAGCGGCGCCGTGCGCGTCTCCTTGAGCACGATCGTGGGACCCTTCGGGTCCGAGCGGTCGATGCGCGCCTGGGACGGCGCGCCCTCGCGCGCGATGAGATCGAGATAGCGCTCGGGGAAGAAGTGCGCGTGTACGTCGATCGCGTCCGGCCCGGCCACGGCCGGGATTGTACTATAGAGCCCACTTCCACCCGCACTGCGAGCCGGAGGACGTCGTGGGGCTGGGGCCCCACCGTGCGAGGCGAGCATATAAAAAAGGAGCCGCCCGTGAGACTCCCACACGAACGCTTCGACTACTCCGCGATCGTCGATCGCAAGCCCTGGCGCCTGCCGAAGGGCGCGCGCATCGCCGTGTGGACGATCGTCAACGTCGAGGAGTGGGACATCGAGAAGCCCATGGCGCGCCAGTACCTCACGGCGCCGCAAGGCGTCGCGACGGTCCCCGACGTCCCGAACTGGGCATGGCACGAGTACGGGATGCGCGTGGGCTTCTGGCGGCTGCACGAGGCGCTCGTGCGTCGCAAGATTCCCGCGACCACGTCCATCAACGCGAACGTGTGCCACTCGTACCCGCGCGTGGCGGAAGCCATGCGCGACGCGGGCTGGGAATTCATGGGCCACGGCGTCAAGCAGGGCGCGCTGCACGTGCAGCCCGACCAGCGCGCGGTGATCCGCGACTCTATCCAGATCATCCAGAAGTTCACGGGCAAGAAGCCGAAGGGCTGGCTCGGCCCCGGACTCACCGAAACGTGGGAGACGCTCGACCTGCTCGCCGAGGCGGGCATCGAGTACGTCTCCGATTGGGTGAACGACGACCAGCCGTACGCGATCCGCACCGCGCACGGCCCGCTGGTGTCCGTGCCCTACACGCTCGAGCTGAACGACATCCCGACGATGGTGATCCAGCATCACGAGTCGTCGGCGTGGGTGCAGCGCTGCCGCGACCAGTTCGATCGCCTGTACGCCGAGGGCGCGAAGAATCCGCGGGTGATGGCGATCGCCGTGCATCCCTACATCCACGGCGTGCCGCACCGGATCCGCTATTTCGAGGAGGTCTACGACTACCTGCGTCGGAAGAAAGGCGTCTGGCTCACCACCGGCGAGGAGATCTACGCGTGGTGGAAGGGCGGGCGCCGCTAGCTCCGACGCAGCGCCCAGAGCGCGAGGCTCTGAATCGCGAGCGCCACGGCGGCGGCGGCGGTAAACGCGAGCGCGACGCCGGCGCGCTCCAGCAGCGCGGCCAGCACGAAGAAGAAGCCGGTGAAGCAATAGAGCCCGAGCAGCAGGCCGCGCAGCGCGCCGGCGGCGCGCGCTGGTCCCTCGAGCGCGTGCGTGAAGCCGCTGAGCATCATGCCGTAGAGCGGAAACGGCGTGACCAGGCCGGTGAGTCGCGGCCCGAGCAGCGACGCGACTCCGGTCAGCAGCACGACGAAGCCCGTCGTGACGACCATGCGCGCGGGGAGATCCCACCAGGGCAGCGGCGCGGCCGCGCGCGGCGCGGCGGCGAGCGCGGGCATCAGCCGCGTCGACAGCAGCAGGGACAGCACGGCGAGGGCGGCCAACGGGACGAGCGACAATGGCAGCCATCGCAGCGCGAGCGTCGCGAGCGCGAAGGCGATCGACCCCGCGAGCGCCGCCAGCGGCCAGTGCGCGCGCATCGCGGTGCGCGCGTAGGCCACGCAGAACGCCGCCTGCGAGACGGTGCCGGCCATGATGCCGACCGCGGCCGCCGCCGCGAAGGCGAGGCCGTGGTCGCGGGCGAGAAAGAAGGCGATCGGCGCCGAGGTGAGCGGCAAGCCGACGATCCAGCCGCCGACCGCCGGCCCCCAGCGCCGGCCCGCGAGGCTGGCGCCGCCGATGAGCACCGGGGTGACGACGACTTTGAGGAGGAGGCTGTCCAGGCGGAGGCTACTTGACGGGCGCGACGACGACGTCGGTCGGCTGGCCGGCCAGGTAGTTCTCGATGTTCTTCACCGCGCGCAGCAGCCCGTCACGCACGACTTCCGCCGTCTGGCCGGCGTTGTGTGGCGACAGCACCGCGGTGTCCAAGCCGAGGATGGGATCGCCCGGCTTGAGTGGCTCGTCGTGGAACACGTCGAGCCCCGCGCCGGCGATCTTCTTGTTGGCCAGCGCGTCCAGCAGCGCCTCGCGCTCGATGAGCGCGCCGCGCCCGGTATTGACGATGATCGCGGTTTTCTTCATCAGCGACAGCTCACGCCGGCCCAGGAACCCGCGCGTCTCGGGCGTCAGCCGGACGTGGAGCGACACGAAATCGGCGGTGCGGAGAATTTCGTCCTTCGACGCGGGCCGCGCGCCCAGCGCCCGCACATGGGCCTCGTCGCCGCGCGCGCTCCACGCCAGCACGTCCATGCCGATCGCGCGGCCGAGCGCGACGACGCGCGCGCCGATCGTGCCGGTGCCGAAGACGCCGAGCGTCTTCCCCAGGCACTGGGTCAGCATCTCGCGCGGCCACGCGCCGCCGCGCATCTCGTGATCGATGCGCACCAGCTTGCGGCCGGTGGCCAGCATGAGCGTCAGCGCGTGCTCGGCGACGGCGAAGGCGTTGACGCCGGGCGTGTTGCAGATCGTCACGCCGCGCCGGCCGGCCGCGTCGAGGTCGAAGTTGTCGGTGCCCGTGCCCCAGATCGACACCATCTTGAGCTGCGGGCACGCGGCGAAGACGCCGTCGGTGAAGCGCGCGTGCGCGCGGATGTTGATGGCGATGCGCGCACGACCGATGCGCCGGATCAGCTCGGCTTCCTCGTCCGCGCCGCGCGCCGGGTAGACGACCGTCTCGCCGAGCTTGCGCGCGGTCTCGTGGGCCGCGGACTTGTCGAAGACGCTCGGGAAATCGTCCGGCACGACGATGAGGGAATCGGGCACTAGGCGGCTCCGTTCGCGAAAATCTTCTGCGCGGCGGCGACGCCGGCGCCCGGCTCGCTCTTGTACCCGAGATCGCGCAGCGCCAGCTCGAGGGCCGAGAGCGTCGGCAGCACGTAGTGCGGGCTGGCGGTGATTCCCATCGTGCCGATCCGCAGCGTCGAGGCGCGGATCCTGTCGAGACCGGTGCCGATCAGGATGCCGTACTGCTCGCGCATGCGCGCGACGACGGCCGCGGGCTCGATGCCCGTGGGCGTCCGGATACACGAGACGGTGTTCGAGGCGATCGTCGGATCGGGGAACATCGTCAGTCCCATCGCGGCCACGCCGGCACGCAGCGCGTCGCCGGCGAGGGCGTGGCGGCGGGCGCGGTTGGCGATCCCTTCCTCGAGGATCAGCCGCACGGCCACCTGCAGCGCGGAGGTGAGGTGGGTCGGGATCGAGATCGGCTGGCTGCGCGGCGTGCCGTCGGGCACCTTCCCGCCGCGCGAGACGGGCACCCAGTTGGTGCGCCAGCGCAGCAGGTCGTACGCGAACGACTGGGCCTTCTTCTTCCGCCGCTCCATCACGTCCCACGCGCGCGGGCTGACGGACACCAGCGCCATGCCGAGCGGCGCCGCCAGGCACTTCTGCGAGCCCGTCATGTTGAGATCGACGCCCCACTCGTCGGTGCGCACGTCGAGCCCCGCGATCGACGACACGGTGTCGAGCAGGACGAGCGCGTCGACGGAGCGCGCGATCTTCGCCACCTCGGCCGCCGGATACGTCGTCCCGGTCGACGTCTCGTTGTGCACGAGCGTGATGGCCTTGGGGCGCACGCGCTCGGCCTCGCGGGCGAGGCGCTCGACGTCCAGACGGGCGCCCCATTCGATCGGGAATTCGGTGGCGTCGGCGCCGACGCGGCTCATGATCTCGCGCATCATCAGGCCGAAGACACCGGCGCCGACGACGAGCACGCGATCGCCGGGCTCGATGACGGAGACCGCGCCCGCCTCGAGCGCGGTGCGGCCCGATCCCGGCATCACGAGGACCTCGTTCCGCGTCTGGAACACATCGCGCAGGCCGAGCGTCGTCGGCTCGAGCACGCCCTCGTCGAACGAGCGGTCGTACTGGATGGCCGGCGGCTGATTCATCGCTTGCATGACGGGGAACGGCAGCTCGGTCGGGCCGGGAATCATGAGCACGGGACGCGTGTGCACCTGGGTCCAGTTGATCGTCGACGGCACGGGATGCTCTCCTTGGCGGCTGGTTGCGCTCATTCTACCTCACGACTCGGCGAGCGGCGCCGGCGAGGCGCGGTAGATGAGCCAGAGATTGCGCGCGTAGACGAAGAGGCCCGCGCCCTGCCCGAGGATGAAGACGGGATCGCGCCGGTAGATCGCGTACGCGAGCAGCGTGACACCGCCGCCGACGGAAAAATACCAGAAGGCCAGCGGCACCACGCTGCGCTTGCGGCGCTCGGACGCGATCCACTGCACGAGGAAGCGAGCCGAGAACAGGGCCTGTCCAACCAGGCCGACGCCCAACCAGATGTAGTCGGTCGTCACCCGGCTCAGGAGGCTCGGCAGAAAATCGCCTGCAGCACCCGATACGCGCGGCGAATGTCCTGCGGCCGCCGACGACCGGCGACGAGCGCGAAGATCTTCTCCGCGTCCTCGCTCGGCACCGCCGACGGCTTGTCGGCCCGCACGTCCGTGAGCTCGCGCAGCGGGATCTCGAGCGCGACCGACACGCGGTACAGGCTGTCGATCGAGATCGACTTCTCGCCGCGCTCGACCTCTCCGATGAACTTCCCGGAGAGACCGGAGCGATCACCCAGCCGCTCCTGACTGAGGGCGCGCTGCTTGCGGAGCGCCCGCAGCCGCTGCCCCAGGAACTTCCTCACGTGTTTCACCGCGCGTTCGCCCATGGCTGGTTACCCTAGCACCTTTGGGGTTGGTCAGAAACGTCTACCTCGACGATGCCGTTCACCACGCGCGTGGGGAAGACGCCGATCGACAGCTCGTCGGCCACGCGACACTGTCCCGTCGCCAGATCGAAGTCGAAGCCATGCCACGGACACACCACCGCGTCGCCTTCGATCCAGCCGTCGGCGAGCGGCCCGTCTTCGTGCGGACACAACGCGCTCACCGCATAGAAGCGACCGTCGCCGCCGTTGAACACCGCGAGCGTATGCGCGCCGGCCTCGACGAGCCGGCCGCGCCCGGCGGGAATGTCGTCGCCGCGGGCGACGCGCACGAAGGCCATCAGCGGCGCACCCGGAGCGCCTCGTCGATGGCGGCGCGGAAATTCTCGATGGGCTGTGCGCCCACGAGCGGCTTGCCGTTGATGAGGAACGTCGGCGTGCTGCGCACACCCAGCTCGCGGCCTTCCGCGAAATCCGCCTCGACGGCGGCGCGGTACTGATGACCATCCAGGCAGCGCTCGAAGCGCTCGCGGTCGAGATTGAGGTTGATCGCGTAATCGACGAGGTCCTGACGCTCGAAGCGCGGCTGACGCTCGAACAGCACGTCGTGATACGCCCAGTACCGACCCTGATCGCCCGCGCAGCGCGCCGCCTCGTGCGCGGGCATGGCCAGAGAGTGGGACGGCAGGGGGAAGTCTTTGTAGACCAGACGCACTCGACCATCGTACTCCCTGAGGATCTGCTCCAGCGACCGCTGGACGCGTCGGCAGAACGGTCACTGGTAATCCGAGAACTCGACGATCGTCACCGGCGCCGTCGCCGGCCCCTTCGACATCCGCGTCTCGACGACGAGACGGTCGGCCGCCCCCGGCGCCGGCGCGTGGCAGCCGAGGCCGAGGAGCGTGAGGGCGATCGTGAGCGTGAGCGTGATGGTGTAGACTCGCCGCGGCGTCGGAGAGCTCGCGAACGGACCGATCACGACGGGGGAGGATACCACATGGCTGGCGCACTGGACGCCGTGCTCGGCACCTTTCCCTCCTGGTCGCTGCTCGTCGTGCGCCTCGGGCTCGGCGTGATCTTCTTCGCACACGGATCACAAAAGGTGCTGGGCTGGTTCGGCGGCCACGGGCTCGGCGGCACCGTCAAAATGTTCCGCGGCATGGGCGTGCCGCCGGCGGCGGCCGTGCTGGTGGCGTTCATCGAGTTCCTCGGCGGCCTCGGCATGATCGTCGGATTGCTCGCGCGCCCGGCGGCCGTCGGCATCATCGTGGTCATGCTGGTGGCCATTGCCAAGGTCCACGGCAAGCACGGCTTCTTCCTGAATCTCGGCGTCCCGGGCAAGGGGCCGGGCTTCGAGTTCAACCTCGCGCTCATCGCGATGGCGCTCGCGATCCTCATCGGCGGTGCCGGCATCCTGTCGCTCGACCGCGCCATCTGGCTCTCGCTCGGCCCGCACTGAGCATCGCGTGGGCTTTCTGCTCCGCGTGCTGATCAACGCCGCCGCGCTCTGGGTGGCGGCCTCGCTGATCCCCGGGATCACGCTCGCCGACGTCGGCTCCACGCTGCTGGCGGCCCTCGTGCTCGGACTCGTCAACGCGATCGTGCGTCCCGTGCTGATCTTCCTGACGCTGCCGATCACGCTCCTCACGCTCGGCCTGTTCATCTTCGTGCTCAACGCGTTCTGTCTCTGGCTCACCTCGCGGCTGGTGCCGGGCTTCACCGTCCACGGCTTCGGCGCCGCGTTCCTGGGCGCGCTGGTGATCTCCGTCGTGTCGTGGGTGCTGACGGCGTTCGTGTCCGACGCCGGGCGCTGGCGGCGAATCTCCTAGGTTCGGTGCTGATCCGCCGTGTCGTCTTTTCGATCTGCGCGAGCCTCGCCTTGCTCGGCGCCTCCGCGGCCATGGGCGCCGACGCCGTCCCGCGGGATTTCAGGCTGACGGCCGAGTACTATCCTGCGCTGCCGGCCGTGGGCGCGGAGGGCTCGGCGCCGCGCGAGTGGCATCGCTGGACGCTGACGCTCAGCGCCGACGGCAAGGCCGTGCAAGAGGTTCAGCGAAGCGGTCGCGGCAGTACCAAGGGCATTCACACGCGTTCGGTGAAAGTGCCGCGGCGCGAGCTCGAGCAGCTCGTCGCGGTCGTGCGGGCGGCGAATTTTTACTCCCTGGCTCCGGAATACACCTTCGAGGTCTCGCCGGCGGCGGCGCTGGTCCTGCGCATCACGATGGACGAGCGCTCTCACGAGGTGACCGTCTACGGACCCGACAAGCGCACGAGCGGTCCCGAGGTTGCGGCGTTCCTGAGGGTCTGGAACCAGACCCTCAGGGTGGTGCCGCCGCCGAATCCGGGGCAGGGCCCGGAATGAGCCGTGGCTACGCCGCGCGCCCGGAGTCTTCGGAGAGCGCGGTGATGATGTAGGTGCCGGACTTCTCGTCCCGCTCGAGGGTGACGATCCGCTGCTTGGCGGCCTCCTCGAGCAGCTTGCTGAACGTCGAGTAGCCGTAATACGACTCGTTGAAGGCCGGGTTCTTCCGGATCATCGTCTGCTTGACCATCGACCCCCAGAGCGTCTCCTTGTTCTCACGCTGGAGCGCCTGGATGGCGTCGATGAGCTGCGCCATCGCCTCCGCTTTCTTCTCCGGCAACCCCGACAGCATCCGCGTCTTCTTCGTGTCGCGGATCAGGTCCTCATAGAAGATGAACTCGTCGCAGTTACCGACGAGCAGATCGGACGAGGAGGACTTCACTCCGAGGCCAATCACATACCGATCGTTCTCTCGCAGCTTGGAGACGAGAGGAGAAAAGTCAGAGTCTCCGGACACGAGCGCGAACGAGTCGATGTGCGATTTCCCATAGGCGAGATCGAGGGCGTCCACCACCATGCGGATGTCGGCGGAGTTCTTGCCGCTGTAGCGGCTCTGAGGAACGTCGATCAGCTCGATGGCCCACTCGTGGAAGGGGCGCTTGTACTCGGTGAATCGGTTCCAGTCGGCGTAGGCGCGCCGGACGATGATCTTGCCTTTTTCCAGCAACCGCTCGAGCACCAGCTTGAGCTCGAACTGCTTGTACTGCGCTTCCTTGACGCCGCGGGCGATGTTCTCGAAGTCCATGAACATCGCCAGCTTTCGCTCACCGTTCATCCATGTCGTCCTTTCATCCGCGCTCCTTTCCCAAGGGTGGGGCCTCGATCGCTTCCATTATATGTCCGTCGTTCGAGCACCCCGGGGAGGTTTATGATTTCCCTCATGAAAAAGCCCGATCCCGCCGTCGCCGACCGGGTGCCGCCCGGCCAGGTGAGGACCGAGAAATGGCCCGTCCTCACCTACGGCCGCACCCCGCGCTTCGATCCCGCGCGCTGGACATTTCGATGCGTCGGCCTCGTCGAGCGTCCCACGTCGTGGACGTGGGCGGAGTTCCTGCAGTTGCCGCGCGTGACGGTACGCTCCGACATCCATTGCGTCACCCGCTGGTCGAAGCTCGGAAACGTTTGGGAGGGCGTCTCGGCCCGCTTCATCGTCGAGCACGTGCGGCCGCGGCCGGAGGCGACGTTCGTGCTGCAGCACGCGGACCCCGACTACACGACCAACACCGCGCTCGCCGACCTGCTCGCCGACGACGTGGTGCTCGCGCTGAAGCACAACGGCAAGGATCTGGAGCCGGACCACGGCGGGCCGATGCGCCTCGTGCTGCCTCGGCTCTATTTCTGGAAATCGTCCAAGTGGCTGCGCGCCTTCGAGTTCCTGGACGTGAATCCGCCGGGCTTCTGGGAGCAGAACGGCTACCACATGCACGCCGACCCGTGGACCGAAGAGCGCTACTCCGACCAGGAGACACGCGCGATGCAGCAGATGCGCGCCGAGGCCGCGCGCACGCTGCGGGAGAGGTCGTAGTGCGAGCCGGAGGACGTCGCGGGGCCGCCGTGCGAGCCGCAGCCGACAGGCCAGGCGCCGTCAGAACCGTCCGCGTCGAGCGCGCGGGGCCCGTTACGACGGTCGTGCTGGACCGGCCCGAGTCCCGCAACGCGGTCGACCGCGAAACCGCCGCCGCGCTGGCCGACGCGTTCCGCGCCTTCGAGGCGGACGTGGACGCGCGCGTGGCCGTGCTGTGGGGCGCCGGCGGCACGTTCTGCGCGGGCGCGGATCTGAAGGCGATCGGCAGCGGCCGCGGCAATCGGCTCGAGTCCGAGGGCGATGGTCCGATGGGACCCTCACGCATGCTGCTGTCCAAGCCGACGATCGCGGCGGTGGCCGGCTACGCGGTCGCCGGCGGACTCGAGCTCGCGCTGTGGTGCGACCTGCGCGTGCTCGAGGAGGACGCCGTGCTCGGGGTGTTCTGCCGGCGCTGGGGCGTGCCGCTCGTGGACGGCGGCACGGTCCGGCTGCCGCGGCTGATCGGCTTGTCGCGCGCCCTCGATCTGATCCTCACCGGCCGTCCCGTCGACGCGCGCGAGGCCGAGCGCATCGGCCTGGCCAACCGCGTCGTCGCCAAGGGACACGCGCGCGCGGCCGCCGAGGCGCTGGCCGCGGAGATCGCGGCATTTCCGCCGCGTTGCGTGCTGAGCGATCGCCGCTCGGCCTACGAGGGCGCCGGGGGACCGCTCGAGGTGGCGCTACGGCGCGAGTTCGAGCTGGGCCGTGCGACGATCGATGCGGGCGAGAGTCGCGACGGCGCCGCGCGATTCGCGGCCGGCGCCGGCCGGCATGGAACATGGGGGCCCCGACACGGCCCCCAAGCCCCCTAACGTCTTATCGCAGGCTCGCCTCGGCCGTCGAACGGCCTGCGGCTTCGCACTTCCACGCGCCCCGGCAAAGCCGTGGCGCTCCTCGATTACCCCTAGCGCTGCACGCGCGTCAGCCACCAGTGCACGATGACGGCGCCCGCGAGCACGACCATGCCGAGCACCACCCAATGGATCTCCGAACGCGGCTCTGTGGCGCGGTAATGGACGAGGCCTACCACGATGAGCGCGCAGCCGAGCACGGCGGACGCGTTGCGCGCGCCGCGAGCGAACTTCAGCAGCGCGGGCTGAGTGCCGCCCACCGAGAGCGCGACGGCGAGCAGAACGACGGCGGCGACGCCCACGCCGCCGGTGAGAAGACCGAGCGCCCACATCGCCGTCGTCTCCGCCGCCGCCTCGACGGGGCCCATCCAGAGCAGGTGAGCCACGAGCCAGACGCCGACGAGGCCCAGTGCGACGATGCCGAGCACGCGAGCCATGGCGCGGATTCTATCATCCGACCGCGGCGAGGGCTTGATACGATCCCGCCGATGGTCGCGCACGGCCACGATCGCAGCACCGCCGCCGCGCGCTCGCGGCCCGTGTTGCTCGTCACGCTCGCCCTGACCGGCACCACGATGGTCGTCGAATTCGTCGCCGGGCTGTGGACGGGAAGCCTCGCGCTACTCGCCGACGCCGGTCACATGCTCACTGACGCGACCGCGCTCGGCCTGGCGCTGATCGCCACCTGGCTTGCCGCCCGGCCGCCGACGCCCGAGAAAACCTACGGCTACTACCGCGCCGAGATCCTGGCCGCGCTCGCCAATGCGCTGTTGCTCTTCGCCGTCGCCGGCTCGATCGTCGTCGAGGCGTGGCATCGCCTGCACGTTTCGTCCACGGTGTTGGCGGCGCCGATGGCGGCGGTGGCCGCGCTGGGGCTCGGCGTCAACCTCCTCGCCGCGTGGCTCCTGCACGAGGGCGCGAGCGAGAGCCTGACCGTGCGCGCGGCCTATCTCGAAGTGCTCGGCGACGCGCTCTCGTCGCTGGCGGCGTTGGTCGCCGCCGGCATCGTGATCGCGACCGGGTGGACGAGCGCCGATCCGCTGGCGAGCGCGCTCATCGTGCTGCTGATCTTGCCGCGAACGTGGCGGCTGCTGCGGCAGGCGGTCAACGTGCTGCTCGAAGGAACGCCGGCGCATCTGTCGCTCACGGAGATCGAGGAGGCGATCACTCGGGTTCCGGGCGTTCGCCGGGTACACGACCTGCACGTCTGGACGCTGACCTCCGGCCGCGAGGCGATGAGCGCCCACGTCGTCGTCGACGACGTTCGCGAGAGCGAGCGCCTGCTCGATTCGCTGCACGCGGTGCTGCACGCGAGGTTCGGGATCGACCACACGACGATCCAGCTGGAAACGGCGCCGCCGGAAGTGCTGCAGATCAAGTCGCCGGAGGGCTGAGGCGGAGAGCTACTGAGCGCGGTACGACGCGGCGACGCTGAACACCTCGCGCCGCAGCATCTTGGCCAGGCGCGGCCGCGCGGCTTCGAGCCTGACGTGCGTCACGTATTCCGTGACCGTCATCTCCATCTGCTCCGCGAAGATGCACGCCAGATGTCTCGGGGAGACGCCGACGGTCGCGGCCACGGTCTCGACGCACGTGCGGCCGCGCTGCGCGGCGACGTAC
>Ga0066705_10000140_pt1 | contig 15479 bp, 13 predicted proteins | sample GraSoiAngelo_154_FD_66506 | JGI IMG/M metagenome (GOLD analysis project Ga0066705, IMG submission 66506) | Grasslands soil microbial communities from the Angelo Coastal Reserve, California, USA - 14_1009_13_20cm | ecosystem: Environmental > Terrestrial > Soil > Grasslands | place: USA... | reverse complement strand
GATCGCCGCAGGCAAATCGAGCGGGGCTTCGACCGTGCGCCACCTGCTATCGCGCCGGTTCCGGTGCGCCGCAATTTTGGCGGACATCTCCCCATCATGAGCTTCTGCAGTTGCAATGTAGACCCAAGGCGGAGTGCAGTCCGTCACCAACCCCTCGGCATATCGGCTTTTTCCCGAGCGCGCGCCGCCGAGAACAAAGGTCAGATGAGGCAGGGCGAGGTTCATGATCAGCGAATTCGATTGACGGGGGTTGATCCTTGCCCTTATCAATCGGGTGACGGTTCCCCGCAAGGGGATTGAATGGGAATGCGGTCAGGGGTCGTTAGCCTTCAGAGGCATGGGGCCCCAAATCCGCGGCTGCCCCCGCAACTGTAGTCGGTGAGCTGAAGGCCAAGACACCACTGGGAAACCGGGAAGGTGGCCGGATGCGGTGACCCGAGAGCCAGGAGACCTGCCGTCGAAACGCTGTTATCCGGCTCATCGCGCGGGGCGTCGCGATGATCTTGTGAAGGCTCACGAGCTGATGACGAGTGTCGTCGCGACTGAGCTCCGTCGGAAGCGGCACCAAAGCCAGGGCACACGAAGCCCACGACGACGGAGGTCCGCGATGAAAACCTTGCTCAAAAGGTTTGCCGTGATTGCAGCTTGTGCCGCGATGCTTGGCGCTGTCGCGGCTGCTGCTGCCGGCTTCCCGAACTGAGTGCGGCTAGCACATGACCGAGTTCATCGACGCCGGGGCCTCTCCGCGCTCATGCGCCTCAAAGCTGTTTGTCTGCATCACCTGCCGCCTGATCGGCGAGACCACTGAGGATCAGGAACGTCCCGGCGCGCGTCTCATGACGACGCTGTCGCAGCTTCTTGAGGGGGGCGGGCAGGAGATCGAGATCGTGCCGATCGAATGCCTGTCCAATTGCACGCGCGGCTGCACGGTGGCCGTCTCGGGGCCGGGAAAGTGGACTTACGTGATCGGCGCGCTCGACCCCGAGCAGCATGCCGATGACGTGGTCCGGTTTGCGCGGCTCCACCACGCCCATGACGAGGGGCTGCCGGTCTGGCGGGAGCGGCCAGTCCATATCCGCAAGAACACCATTGCGCGAGTGCCGCCGCTCGCCACCTAGCGCCAGAAAATTTGGAGACGGCATCCCGATGACATCCCTTGCCAAGGTTCCTTGTACGATCGTCACCGGCTTCCTCGGCGCCGGCAAGACCACGTTGGTCCGTCATGTCCTTGAAAATGCCGGGGGGCGCCGCCTAGCGGTGATCGTCAACGAATTCGGCGACATCGGCATCGACGGCGAGATTCTCAGAAGCTGCGGCATCGAGAGCTGTCCCGAAGAGCGCATCGTCGAGCTGTCCAACGGTTGCATCTGCTGCACGGTGGCGGATGATTTCGTTCCTGCACTCAGACGTCTCCTCGACCACCCGGCTCCGCCGGAGCACATCGTCATCGAGACGTCTGGCCTGGCCCTTCCCAAACCACTGGTGCAGGCCTTCAACTGGCCGGAGATCGCCTCGCGCGTCACCGTCGACGGCGTTGTCGCCGTGGTCGACGGCGCGGCCGTTGCCGCGGGACGGTTCGCGGACGATCCGGATGCTGTCGGCCGCCAGCGCGCGCAGGACACCGCGCTCGATCACGACAATCCGCTCGAGGAAGTCTATGAAGACCAGCTTCTGTGTGCTGATCTCGTTGTGCTCAACAAGGCCGATCTGATGTCGGTGCAACAACGGCGCGAGGTGACCGGCGAGATCGGACGGGTGGTTTCCGGATCGGTCAAGATCGTCGAGGTGGAGAACGGCCGCGTGTCGCCTACCGTCCTTTTGGGGCTAGGGGTCGCAGCCGAAGATGACATTGCAAATCGGTTCTCCCATCACGACGCTGAGACCGAGCACGATCACGACGATTTCGAGTCCTTTGTCATCGATCTCAGGCGCTTCGAAGCGCCGCAAACCCTGGTTGAGAAAATTGCCGAGGCGGCGGCGAAGCATGACATCCTTCGCGTCAAGGGTTTCGTCGAGATTTCCGGCAAGCCGATGCGGCTTCTGATTCAGGGTGTAGGGTCCCGCATCCAGCACCGGTTCGATCGTGCGTGGCAAAAGGACGAGAACCGCCGCAGCCGTCTGGTTGTGATCGGCCAGAAGGGGCTCGATACGGCCGCTATTCGAAACCTGATCCAGGATTAATCACGCATGCATCTGCTGGCGACCCAGATCGCGAAACTGGACGAGACGGATGCCGCTATCGATCTCGAACAGTCGCCGGCTGATGTCGTCGTACTCTCTTTCGCCGACAGCGATTTGTCCGCGCTCGCCGCTGCGTGGCAGATGGACGCCGACATACTACCGACGCTGAGATTGGCAAGTCTCAAAAAGCTGAAGCACCCGATGTCGGTGGACCTCTATGCCGAGGCGGTCGTCGCGCATGCACGCGCGGTCATCGTTCGTTGTCTCGGCGGCTTCGACTACTGGCGATACGGGCTGGAAATCATTGGTGCCGTTGCGCGCAAAAATAGTATCCTGTTCGCCGCGTTGCCCGGCGACGATCGCCCCGATCCCCGGTTGGCGGAAATTTCTACCATGACGGCAGAGACGCTGTCTCGCCTGGATGGGTTCTTCCGCGAAGGCGGGCCAGAGAATCTCCGGCAAGCCCTGAGATACATCGGCGGCCTTCTCTTTCGCGACATCTCCTGGACCGATTCGATGCCGATCGGACCGGTTACCGGTTTTTCCGCAGATGGGCGCGCGGTATCGCCAGAGGATTTATTCAGCGAGGTCGACGAGCGTCCCGTTGCGCTTGTCCTGTTCTACAAGGCAAGCCTGCTGGCCGCCGACACCGCTCCCATCCGTGCCTTGATGGCGGCGCTCGACGCGCAGGACCTGATGCCGGTAGCGGTCGCCGTCTCCAGTCTCAAGGACCCTGCAGCGCGGGAGGGTATCGAGAAGCTGATCGCGACGCGGCGGCCGGCGATCATCCTCAATGCGACGGCATTCTCCGCCCTGCGCGACGATGGCACGACCGTCCTCGATGCCGCGGATGTTCCGGTCTTGCAAGTCGTGCTGGCAGGCAGCTCGCGCGAGGCCTGGGCTTCGTCGCCGCGCGGGCTTTCGCCGGCAGATCTCGCCATGAACGTTGTGTTGCCTGAACTGGATGGGCGGTTGTTGAGCCGTGCGGTTTCGTTCAAGGCCGAGGACGACTTCGATGCCCGGATAGAATTTGCATCTGTCCGGCACCAACCTTGTCCTGATCGTACAGAATTTGTCGCGCGCCAGGCGGCACGCTGGGCCAGATTGAGCCGCACCCCGCGCGCGCAGCGCCGGGTAGCACTCGTGCTATCCGACTATCCGGCTCGCGCGGGACGAGCCGGTTATGCCGTCGGGCTCGACACCGCCGAAAGCGTCGCACAAATCGTCAATCTTCTGTGCGCGGAGGGCTACGATGCGGGAGCAGGAGAATGGCGCGCTGCTGACGTTGAGATGTTGCTTTCGGGGCGATCCACCCGCCTCGATGTTCCGCTTAGCTCTTATGCGACATGGTTGAAGGCGCTGCCGCCGAATTTGCAGAGCGACATTGAGAATACATGGGGCGCACCCTCCGCCGACCCGTCCGTTGAAGACAATTCCTTCACGTTCCCCGTGCTGAAGGTGGGAAAGCTCTGGATTTTCCTGCAACCCGAGCGCGGATCGACTTGTGATCGCAAGGCCGGCTATCACGACACGTCGGTTCCACCGCGCCACGCCTACGTTGCGCTCTATGCCTGGTTGCGAGAAGAGGCGCAGATCGACGCCCTGGTTCATCTCGGCACCCACGGCACGCTGGAGTGGCTGCCCGGCAAGGCGCTCGCACTTTCCGCCGAGTGCTGGCCCGAGGCCGTGACGGGACCGCTGCCGGTCATCTATCCGTTCATCGTCAACAATCCGGGCGAGGCGGTGCACGCGAAGCGCCGGCTGAGTGCCGTCACCATTGGTCATCTCACGCCGCCATTGAGCGCGGCGGGGCTGCATGGTGCGATGGCCGAACTGGAGTGTCTGGTCGAGGAATATGCCGATGCCGAAGGCCTTGATCGGCGCCGGCTCGACTTGCTGGAAGGCGCGATCATCGACAATGCCTGGGCATCTGGCCTCGCTGCCGAGTGCAACATCGCAAGAGATGAGCCGGCAAGGGATGCTATCATAAAGCTCGATGCGCATCTGTGCGACATCAAGGAACTCAGCATCCGCGACCGGCTGCATGTGTTCGCTCGCGCCCCCGAAACCGACGTGCAGTCATCGCTGGTGGAAGCGATCATTGCGGCGAGTGGGACTTCGGTAACGGGTGGGCAACGCGAACGGGTCGAAGCATCCGTCCGCGATAGCGCTTCGCACGAGGCGAGGGCGCTTCTGGCAGCACTCGACGGGCGCCGCGTGAGCCCGGGTCCATCAGGCGCTCCAAGCCGAGGCAGGGCGGATGTCCTGCCCACGGGAAGAAATTTGACGACGATCGATCCACGATCGATTCCGACGCGGACGGCCACCACGATCGGTCTAAGGGCCGCCGATGAGGTGGTGCGTCGCTACTTGCAAGATCATGGCGATTATCCACGCGCGCTTGTGATCGATCTCTGGGCCTCGGCATCGCTCCGTACCGGCGGCGATGATCTGGCGCAGGCGCTGGGTTATCTCGGCGCGCGGCCCATTTGGGAGACGTCGTCAAACCGGGTCACCGGGGTTGAAGTCTTGCCGCTTGCAAAGCTTCAGCGACCGCGCATCGATGTGACGCTGCGGATATCCGGTCTATTCAGGGATATTTTCGAATCCCAGATCGCGCTTCTCGATATGGCGATCCGCAAGGTCGCTTCCCTCGACGAGGATGACGCCGATAACCCGATCGCCTGTGCGCGACGGCGGGGCGACGGTCTTGCCCGCGTGTTCGGCGGCGCGCCTGGCAGCTATGGCGCGGGAACCGCGACCCTCACGCTCGACGGCGATTGGCGAACGCGTGAAGATCTTGGCGAAGCCTACCTCTCCGCGGTGACCCACGCTTACGGCGGCCCGGAGGCCGTCGCGCCGGCCGGAGATGGTTTTCGGGCTCGGGTGTCCGCGGCCGATGCTCTGGTCCATCCGCAAGACGACCGCGAGCGAGACATGCTCGATGGCGACGGCGTTGCCGATTTCGCCGGCGGTTTTGCGGCGGCTGCGGCTTTGCTCGGCAATGATGTGGAACTCTACCACCTCGACACAAGCGAGCCGTCGACGCCGAAGGCGCGCACGACCGGCGAGGAGGTTGCGCGCGTGGTGCGCGGACGGTTGACTAATCCGCGCTGGATTGCGGGTATGCTTGGTCACGGTCATCGCGGCGTTGCCGAAATCGCCCAGGGCGTCGATGCGCTTTACGCCTTCGCGGCGACAACCCGCGTGGTGCCAAATCATCTGTTCGATATCACGCACGATGCCCTCATTGCGGACGAACCGATTTTGGCGAAGATGATCGCAAATAACCCGGCCGCCGCGGCGGCTATCGCTTCGCGGCTCCGTGATGCGATGGCGCGCGGGCTTTGGGTTGCGCGGCGCAATGCCGTTGCCGCTGAGCTCGATCGCGCCATCGCGAACTCGCAAGGCAATCGCGATCGCTCAATGGAGACTGCAAAGTGAATCGTGCGCCGACATTCGAGGTAAAGGGCTGGTGCCCCGGCGCTTTGCGGCCGATGCTAAGCGGTGATGGACTTATCGTGCGGGTGCGTCCGCGATGCGGAAAGTTCACCCTGGACGAACTGGTCGTGCTCGCTGAGGCGGCTTGCCGTTTCGGCAACGGCCATATCGACGTGACGCGGCGTGCCAATCTGCAAATCCGCGGCGTCAGCGAAGGGACGCTGCCGGAACTGCACGACGTGATCGCAACCCTGGGGATTCTCGACCCCACGCCAGAAGCGGAGGCAGTACGCAACCTCATGATCAGCCCGCTCGCGGGAATCGATCCGAACGAGGCGCTTGACGTCGGTGGAATCGGTCGGGAGATCGCGCGAAGGCTTGCATCCGAACGCAGGCTTTGGTCGCTGCCGTCCAAATTTAGTTTCATTGTCGATAATGGCGGGACCTTGACGCTGGCGGATGAGCGGGCCGACATTCGTCTTGCGGCTATTCACAATGGCACCGACCCTGTGGTCGCGATCGGTCTCGACACGCAAGTCGGGGTCGACTGGCTCGGGTCGATGTCCCCTGTGACCGCCGCGGCGGTTGCCATAGAAACCGCGTGCGCCTTTCTCGAAGCCGCGCCCAATGGGACTCGGCAACGCATGCGCGACCTCTCCGCCGATGGCCTTGCGTTCCTTCGATCAAGAATGAGACCGCGGCTTGATCGGTTGACGCTTGGTCCGCAAAAGCTCAATGGGCCATCGGATCGGCGCGTTGGCCTGCTTGAATTGGGTTCGGCGCGGTTCGCCGTGGGTATCGCGGCTCCGTTCGGCCGCGTCGAGACGGATCAGCTTCGAAAACTTGCCGGCGAGATGGCAGCGTTCGGTGTCAAGGAAATCAGGCTGTCGCCCTGGCGCATTCTGTACGCAGAGGTCCCCGGCGCATCGGCAGCACGATCGATTCTCAACGTCGCCGCCGGCTGCGGTCTCATTGCCGATCCCAGCGATCCGCTGCTTAGGATCGAGGCCTGTCCGGGTGCGCCGGCCTGCCGGTCGACGAGCCTTGACACCCGCGGCGATGCGCGCCGGCTTGCGGCATTGTTGCCGCGGTTCGGCGTTGAGGGCGCCGTTCACATCTCCGGCTGTGCCAAGGGCTGCGCAAAATCCGCCGCGGCCGATCTCGTGCTGGTGGGTGCCGAAGGCAAATATGGGATCGTTCGCAACGGAACCGCGTGGGATCGTCCTGCAACCTGCGCTTCGTTCGCCGAGCTCACCGCTGATACCGGCCTCATCTTCGCTTTGGTCGGAGCGCGCCGTCATGGGTGAATCGCACAGCTATATTCGCGATGGAGCCGAGATCTACCGCAACTCGTTTGCGATCATCCGTGCCGAGGCTGACCTCTCTCGCTTCGCGGAAATCGAAGAAAAGATAGCGGTGAGGATCATTCATGCCTGCGGCATGACCAATATCGTCGGTGATATCGAGATGTCCCCGACATTCGCCACCGGCGCCCGCGCGGCATTGTTGCGGGGCGCACCGGTCCTGTGTGATGCGAAGATGGTCGCGCACGGTATCACCCGTAGCAGGCTGCCCAAGGGCAACAATGTCGTTTGCACGCTCGACGATCCCGCTGTTGCGCGGCTTGCTGCTGAAGCCGGGAACACGCGCTCGGCGACGGCGCTGGAGCTGTGGCGGCCTCATCTCGAAGGCGCCATCGTCGCCATTGGCAATGCGCCGACGTCGCTGTTTCGGCTGCTTGAAATGCTCGACCAGGGCGCGCCGCTTCCCGCCGCCATCATCGGCGTTCCCGTCGGCTTCGTGGGCGCGGCCGAATCCAAAGAAGCGCTTCGCTCGCAGAGGCGCGTACCGTTTCTGGTCGTGCGCGGCCGCAGGGGCGGCAGCGCGATGGCCGTTGCGGCGATCAACGCGCTGGCGAGTGACCGCGAATGACAGCTTTTGACGCGATCGCGGGAACGGCCCGCGCGGGAACCCTCTACGGCATCGGTGTTGGACCGGGCGACGTCCGCTATCTGACGCTGCGAGCGGCAGCGCTGGTCCGAGATGTCGACGTCCTGGCATTTTTCGCCAAGCGAGGGCTTCAGGGCAATGCGCGAGGTACCGTCGATCCCTTGTTGGCGCCGGGGCGAACCGAGCTTCGGCTCGAATATCCCGTCACCGACGAGATCCCGCCCGAACATCCTTCATATCAAAAACAGCTCGCCCACTTTTATGAAGAAGGCGTCGCGGCGCTTGCGGAGCTGCTTCGGCAAGGCAAATCCGTCGGGCTTCTCGCCGAAGGTGACCCGTTCTTTTATGGCTCCTTCATGCACATGTGGCGCCGGCTTAACGGCGATTTTCCAATTGAAATCGTTCCCGGCGTCACCGGCATGTCGGGCTGCTGGACACGCGCCAATGCGCCCATCACCTGGGGCAACGACATCCTTTCGGTAATGCCGGGAACCCTTGGCGAGGAGCTACTGACGCGCCGTCTCGCGGAGACCGATGCCGCCGTCATCATGAAGGTCGGCAAGAATCTCGCCAAGGTCCGCCGCGCCGTCGAGGCGGCCGGACTGCTCTCGCGGGCCGTCTATGTTGCGCGCGGCACGATGCAAGGCGAGCAGATCATGCCCCTGTCCGAATGTCCCGACGACAGAGGCCCTTACTTCTCGATGGTGCTGATTCCGGGGCAGGGGAGACGGCTGTGAGCGGCTCGCTCGCCATTGTCGGTCTTGGTCCGGGACCGTCAGATCTTTTGACGCCGGCAGCGGCAAGCGCGCTTCAGGCGGCGACGGATCTGGTCGGCTATGACCGCTATCTCGATCGAATCCCGGAAATCATCGTTGGCCAGCGTCGCCACGCTTCAGGCAATCGCGTCGAAACCGACCGGGCACGTCACGCGCTCACGCTCGCTGCCGAAGGCAGGAAGGTTGCGGTAGTGTCGGGCGGCGATCCCGGGGTATTTGCCATGGCGGCTGCCGTGTTCGAAGCGATCGAAGCCGGCGATCCTGCCTGGCGAGAACTCGATATTCATGTCGAACCCGGGATAACGGCCATGCTTGCGGCTGCAGCCGAAGTCGGTGCACCGCTCGGCGCGGACTTCTGCGCGATCTCGCTGTCGGACAATCTGAAGCCATGGCAAACGATTGAGCGACGCCTGCGGGCGGCGGCCGAAGGAGATTTCGTCATTGCGCTCTACAACCCTGCTTCCCGGGCAAGGCCACATCAGCTCGGGCGCGCGTTCGATCTGCTGCGAGCGTCCAAGCCGCCTCAAACTATCGTGCTCTTCGTCAGGGGCGCGGCGACATCAGAAGCACGCGTCGTGATGACTGACCTCGCAAAAGCCGATGCAGCGGTTGCCGATATGCGGACGCTGGTGATCATCGGAGCTTCGGCAACGCGGCTGATATCGCGAAAAGGCCAAAGGCCCTGGGTCTATACGCCGCGTGCGGAACAGCAGGTGGTGCGATGAGGACGCCGCTGTTCGAGCCAGATCACGGCCGCCTCGGCATTTTCGACGGCGTGTCCACGCAATTTTTGCGGACGCGCAATCATCACAACCGCTATTCCAAGACGGCGCGCGGCTTCGATTTTCGCGTAGGTCGCTGCGCCGCCCGAATTCTTGGAGACGAGCACATCGATCTTCTCGCGCTCGAGCAGCATCGTCTCCGCCTCTGGATCGAAGGGACCGCGCCCAGCTACCAGTTGGATGTGGGGCGGCAGCGCGACATCATCAGGCGGGTCGATCGTGCGTGCGACGTAGCGATGATGAGGTGCCTTTGCAAAGGCGCCAAGCTCCAGGCGGCCAAGGCTCAAGAAAACGCGACGTGGCTCCGGCCCCAGCGCTTCGGCAGCGGCTTCGGCGCTCGCGACGGGAAACCAGGTGTCGCCGCGCTGGGGTTCCCAGGCAGGGCGGACGATCGAGGCGAGCGGGATTGCAAGCCGCGCGCAGGCCGCAACCGCGTTGGAGGAAATCTGATCGGCGTAGGGATGCGTCGCGTCGATGACTGCTTGCGTCGCGTCCTGCTTCAGCCAGGCCACCAGGCCGTCTACGCCGCCGAAGCCGCCGATCCGGGTTGGAACGGGCTGCGCGCTGGGGTTCGCCGTGCGACCGGCAAGCGAGACGGTGGCTTGAAAGCGCGGGTCGGCCGCAAGCAGGCGCGTCAGCTCCGAGGCCTCCGTGGTACCTCCGAGGATCAGAACGCGCATCGAGGCCGTCTCCAATGAGTGCTGAGCCCGCAACCTGCACGCAGAAGCGTTGGCTGTCTATCATCGGTATCGGTGAGGACGGTCTGGAAGGGCTGTCCTCCGTTGCCTGTCGCTTGATCAACTCGGCGGAACTCGTCGTCGGCGGTGCGCGCCATCTGGAACTCGCGGGCGATCTTATTCGTGGCCGGCCGCTCGCCTGGCCAAGTCCCATGAGCGATGCGTTCGGCGAGATCAAACGACATCGGGGGCGACCGGTCGTCGTTCTCGCGAGCGGCGACCCCTTTCATTTCGGCGTTGGCAAGCAGCTCGCGGCATTTGTCCCCGCCGACCAATTCGTATGCCTGCCGCAACCATCCGCCTTCAGTCTCGCCGCAGCACGGATGGGCTGGTCGCTGCAGGACGTCTCGCTCGTCACGCTCCACGGTCGTGCGCTGCACGGCATTATCAGACACCTGCAACCCGGCGCACGCATCCTGGCGCTGTCCTGGGACAACACGACTCCGGCCAGGCTCGCCGAGCTTCTCAACGCGCGTCGCATGGGACAATCGCTGATCACAGTGCTTGAGGCGATGGGCGGCCCGCGCGAGCGGATGCGTCACGCCAAGGCGTTTAATTTCGCTATCGAGCCGCTCGTTCCATTGAACACGATCGCCATCGAGGTAATAGCCGAACCGGAGGCAGCGATCATTAATCTCGCTCCGGGCCTTGACGACGCGTTGTTCGAGCATGACGGGCAACTGACCAAGCGGGAAATCCGCGCGGTAACGCTTTCGTCGCTAGAACCGCGACACGGCGAACTGCTCTGGGATGTCGGGCTTGGCGCAGGCTCGATCGCAATCGAGTGGCTGCTGCGGCATCCCTCCTTGAGCGCGATCGGTATCGAGGCACGTCACGACCGGGCTGACCGGGCTGCCCGCAACGCCGCGGCGCTCGGCGTGCCGGAACTCAAGATCGTGCAAGGCCTTGCCCCGGGGGCGCTTGCAGGGCTTGCGAGACCCGATGCCGTTTTCGTCGGCGGCGGCATGATGGACGACGGTGTGTTCGAAGCGGTTTGGTCGGCTCTGAAGCCCGGCGGTCGTCTCGTCGCCAATGCAATCTCGCTTGAGACGGAAACCCGGCTCGCCGATCATTTCGGCCGCTTCGGCGGTGATCTCGTTCGACTGCAGGTCGCGCGGATCGATAAGGTGGGCAGCATGTCTGGCTGGCGCCCGGCAATGCCGGTGACGCAATGGCGGGTGAGGAAGCCATGATCGTCGCCGGCATCGGATGTGGGCGCGGCGTGCGATCCGAAGACATTGTGAGGCTGATTGGCACAGCGCTGGCGAGCTTCGGCATCGCGCGTGAAAACCTCGATGCGGTCGCGACCGAAGCGTCGAAAGCGGGCGAGGGCGGGATTGCAAGCGCGGTCCGATCTCTGTCGGTTCGTCTTATTCCGTGTTCGCTGACTGATCTTGAAGCAGTCACCGATAAGATCGTGACACGCTCAGCGCGCGTTCAGGCGCTCAAAGGCGTTCCGTCGATCGCGGAGGCGTCGGCCCTGATCGCGGCGGGTCGCAATGCCCGGCTGCTTGGTGCGCGGATCGCGGCCAACAAGGTAACCTGTGCCATCGCCATCAGTGAGGGCTCATGACAGTTCATTTTATTGGAGCCGGACCTGGAGCACCTGACCTTATCACGGTGCGGGGACGTGATCTTATCGCCAATTGCCCGGTCTGCCTCTATGCCGGCTCTCTAGTCCCGAAAGCTCTGCTCAGCTACTGCCCGCAAGGTGCACGTGTCCTTGACTCGGCTTCGATGTCGCTCGACGAGATCATCGCAGAGATCGTGAAAGCAACGAATCGCGGCCAGGACGTTGCACGCCTTCACTCCGGAGATCTGTCGATCTGGAGCGCGCTTGGCGAACAGGTGCGGCGCCTCGAAGGGCTCAATATCGCTTACACGGTCACGCCCGGCGTTCCCGCCTTCGCCGCGGCCGCCGCGGCGCTGGCAAAAGAATTGACATTGCCCGAAGTCGCGCAATCGGTCGTTTTGACCCGAACCCCCGGACGCGCCTCGGCAATGCCCGCGACCGAGACGCTCGCGGGCTTCGCGGCGACCCGCGCGACACTTGCTATTCATCTGTCCATTCACGCGATCGACAAGACCGTCGCCGAACTGGTGCCCACCTACGGCGAGGACTGCCCGGTCGCGGTCGTCTTTCGCGCAAGCTGGCCCGACCAGCAGATTATCCGGGCCACGCTCGGCACGATCGCAGTGGAGATCAAGAAGACTAATATCGAGCGTACCGCGCTGATCATCGTCGGCGACGTGCTGGCGGCGCGCGATTTCCGGGACAGTGCTCTTTACGATAGCGGCTATCGCCGGCGGTTCCGCGGGAGCGGCGCATGACCCGATCCCTATCCCCAGCGCCCGACGATGTGGCCTTCGCGGTCGAACACCGCGATGTCGAGGGCGATGTCAGATCCCTCAAGAACCCTTGCGGCCGTGCTCCACGCCGCCTTGGCGACGAATTGGCCGACCGCTATCCCGCGCTTTTCAGCCTCCCGCAACACCAGCAACGCGGTATTGGCGTCGCGGCAGAGTTCGACGAGATCGGCCGGGGCTTCGGCTTCCCGAAGCAGTTCGGAAAGCCAGAGATGGTCGACGCTGCCGGACTTGGAATGAAGATCGAGCAGTCCTTGCCCGAGCTTGGTCATCTTGGCAAACCCCCCGGCAATGGTGATCCGCGGGACGGGGTGCCGTTTCGCGTATTTCAGCATGCCGCCGACGAAGTCGCCCATGTCGATGAGCGCGGTTTCGGAAAGACCGTGCAGCTTCTGAACGGCCATCTCGGAAGTCGATCCCGTCGAGCCAGCGATGTGCTTGAGGCCGCTCGCGCGAGCGACGTCGATACCGCGCTGGATGGAGTGGATCCAGGCCGCGCAGGAGTAAGGAACGACGATCCCGGTCGTTCCCAGGATCGAAAGTCCGCCAACAATGCCAAGACGAGCATTGAGCGTCCTCGCGGCGAGCGCTTGGCCGCCGGGGATGGAGAGTTCGATGGTTACATCGCCGGAGGCACCGAAATTCTCCATCACTTCGCGAATGGCCGTTCGCATCATTTCGCGCGGGACGGGATTGATGGCGGGCTCGCCGGGCGGGAGTGGGAGGCCGGGCTTGGTCACGGTGCCGACGCCTTCGCCGGCAAGGAAGGTAACGCCGGAACCGGGCCTGCCCGCTCGGACCGTTGCCTTGACCAGGGCGCCATGTGTGACGTCCGGATCGTCGCCGGCATCTTTCGCGATTCCCGCGGTCGCACCTCCGTTGAGGGCTTCAAAGACAGCAATTGCAAAGCTGACACGCGCGCCATTCGGAAGCCGCACGTCGACGGGATCCGGACACTCACCAGTGATGAGCGCCTCGTATGCCGCGCGTGTGGCGGCCGTCGCGCAAGTGCCCGTGGTCCAGCCGCGCTTGAGCGGTTGACCCGGTCTTGCCTCATTTGTATCTGCGGCGTCGCTCACGTTCTGTTCCAATCGGGCGCGCCGAAACCTAACACGATTTCCGCATGAAGCCTCTTGTGGATGGCCTTCCCGACTTCCCGGACTTCGCACCTGGCGAAGTCTGGCTTGCAGGCGCGGGCCCGGGTGATCCCGGGCTTCTGACATTGCATGCGCTCCATGCGTTGAAGGCGGCCGACGACGTCGTTCACGATGCTCTCGTTGATCCACGTATCCTGAAACTCGCGGGCAACCAGGCAAAGCTGATGTTTGCAGGCAAGCGCGGGGGCAGACCTTCGGCCGAGCAGGCCGATATCAACGAACTTCTGATCGAGCGCGCCAGGATAGGCCGACGCGTTCTACGTTTGAAAGGCGGCGACCCCTTTGTGTTTGGGCGCGGTGGGGAGGAAGCTCTGGCATTAGCGCGCGCCGGGCTTCGGTTCAGGATCATTCCCGGCATCACCTCGGGGCTGGCAGCCGCAGCGCTGGCTGGCATTCCCGCGACGATGCGCAGGACCAACCATGCCGTCATCCTGGTGGCGGGAAGCCGGGCGGCGGACGCGACATCTTTAGCCGAATGGGAGAAGCTGGCGAGTACCGGGCAGCCGATCATCGTCTATATGCCGATGGCGAATTTGCCGGAGATCATGAGCGCATTGCAGCGCGGCGGCATGGCCCATGATACGCCTGCTGTTATCATCAGTTCTTCGACGACGGCGGAGGAACGCATCGTCGAAACCCGTCTTGGGACGGCCGCCGCCGACGCCGCGACACAGGGTATAGGATCGCCTGCCATCGTGATCGTCGGTGCCGTTGCTGCCATGCGGCAACAGCTTTTGGCCAACATGGTTTGCTGGCGATGAGCCCGCACCTTGCTGCACCAGGCTTTATCATCGCGGCACCACGCTCGGGTGCCGGCAAAACGACGGTGACGCTTGGGGTGTTGCGCGCGCTCCGGCGTCGCGGTTGTGCCGTGCAGCCCTTCAAGTGCGGTCCGGACTATATCGATCCGGCTTTTCACGAGGTCGCCGCGGGCCGGCCGAGTTTCAATCTGGACAGCTGGGCGATGGGCGAGGGGCTGATCGCAAATCTCGCGACCAACGCTTCAGCGGGTGCTGATATTTCCATTGCCGAAGGCGTGATGGGGTTGTTCGATGGCGCCGCGGCGCGGGGACAGTGCGGGACTGGCGCGACCGCGGATCTGGCTGCCCTTCTTGGCTGGCCGGTGGTACTGGTGCTCGACGTCACCGGACAAACCGAAACGGCCGCGGCCGTGGCGCTGGGTTGCGCTCGATATAGCGACGGCGTCAATGTTGCAGGCGTGATTCTCAATCGCGTGGCAAGCGACCGGCATTTCTCGCTGGTGGCTCCCGCGTTCGACCGGATCAAGATGCGGATCTTCGGCGCGATCTTGCGCGAGGATCGTCTGGTCCTGCCCGAGCGGCATCTCGGCCTCATCCAAGCCCGGGAGATAACGACGATCGACGATCGCATGGATGCATTGGCAGACGTGATCGATGCCGCGATCGATCTCGGTGCGATCAGGCAATCGGCGCGGCCGGCGAGGGTCGCTATGGGGATCCCAGGCGCGCAATCTGATCGAGCACGACCCCAACTGCAGCCGCCCGGTCAGCGCATCGCGCTCGCCCAGGACCGCGCATTTTCCTTCATCTATCCTCACATCCTTCGGCAATGGCGGCTGGCTGGCGCGGAAATCATTCCGTTCTCGCCACTGGCGGATGAGGCTCCCGATGCGGCGGCTGATGCCGTCTGGTTGCCCGGCGGCTATCCGGAACTCCATGCCGGCACCCTGGCGTCCGCCCACGGGTTCCGAAGAGGTGTGCATGAGCTTGCCCGCCGCTCCGTTCCCATCCACGGCGAGTGTGGCGGCTACATGGTGCTGGGGCGCGGGCTCGAAGATGCCGACGGCAACAAGCACGCAATGGCCGGCCTGCTCGGGCTCGAAACTTCTTTCTCGAAACGCAAGCTGCATCTGGGTTATCGACGCGCGAGACTGCGCGCGGCCTGTCCCTTAGGGGCCGCGGGAACGGAAGTGCTCGGCCATGAGTTCCACTATGCGAGTACGGTGTCGGTGAGCGGGGATCCGCTGGTCGATTGCCGGGATGCTGCCGGAGGCGAGGTGCCCGAACGCGGCGCCCGACAAGGCTCGATCACAGGCACGTTTTTCCA
>Ga0066705_10000136_pt1 | contig 15669 bp, 15 predicted proteins | sample GraSoiAngelo_154_FD_66506 | JGI IMG/M metagenome (GOLD analysis project Ga0066705, IMG submission 66506) | Grasslands soil microbial communities from the Angelo Coastal Reserve, California, USA - 14_1009_13_20cm | ecosystem: Environmental > Terrestrial > Soil > Grasslands | place: USA... | reverse complement strand
CTGATTCGCATCAACGTCGAGCTGCAACGGCAGATCAGCGAGCGGCAACGGATGGCGGAAGACCTGCGGCGCGCGAACTACGAGCTCGAAAGCCGCGTCGCGGAACGGACCGCCACACTCGCCGAGAGCAACCGTCGCAAAGACGAGTTCCTGGCGATGCTCGGCCACGAGCTGCGGACGCCGTTGTCGGCGCTCCGCAACGCCGCTGAGGCGTTGCGCCGCAAAGCCGCCGAGAGCGCCGAACTGCAGATGCTGCAAGCAATCATCGAGCGGCAGGTCCGCCATGTCACGCGGCTCACGGATGACCTCTTGGACATGAGTCGCATGACGCGGGGCAAGTTGACCCTGCAGCGCGAGCGGTTGGCCCTGTCGGACATCATCGCGATGGGTGTGGAAACGGCGCGGCCAGCGATCGAGAAGCGGCAGCACGCGCTTACGGTCGATGTGCCGCACCAGGCGATCTATGTCAACGGCGATCTCGCCCGGCTCGCGCAGGTCCTGTCGAATCTGCTCGACAACGCGGCGAAGTACTCTGAGCCGGGCGGCCGCATCGAGCTCAAAGCGGTCGCGGCCGGCGGTGTCGTCACCATCAAGGTCAGCGACCACGGCATCGGCATCGATCGCGAGCTGCTGCCGCGTATTTTCGATCTCTTCATGCAGGGCGATCACACGAAGGGCGGCACGGATGGCAGTGGACTTGGTCTTGGTCTGACGTTGGCTCGGCGATTGGTCGAGATGCATGGCGGTACATTGACGGTCTACAGCGGCGGCACGGGACGTGGCGCCGAGTTCGTCCTTTCCCTACCGGTTATCGCGGTTGTCTACGGCGCGGACGTCGAAACGGCGGCGTCGGCCGAATCGCCGGCAGGCAGCGGCTTGCTGCCCTCGCGGCGCGTGCTGGTTGTGGAGGACAACCCCGACGCGGCGGCAGTCCTCACGATGATGCTGAAGGAATGGGGCCAGGAGACCCGGGTCGCGGGTGACGGGCCCGCCGCGCTCGAAGCGGCCCGCGACTTCCGGCCTGAGGTCGTCCTGCTCGACCTCGGCCTCCCGAAGCTTCACGGCTACGAGGTCGCGCGCCAGCTCCGGCAGCAACCGTGGGGACGCAATGTCACCGTTATCGCGGTGACCGGCTGGGGGCTCGAAAAAGATCGGATGAGTGAGGAAGCGGGTGTCGACCATCGCTTGCTCAAGCCCGTCGATCCCGCGGCACTGCGCGATCTGCTGGCCTTGTCGGCTGCTTCAGGCAATCGGGCGTGACGGAATAGAGAGCCACCGGTCGGATTTGAACCGACGACCGCTCGATTACGAATCGAGAGCTCTACCACTGAGCTACGGTGGCGGCGGTCCCTAACTTAGCGACGCGCCGTTCGATCTGGTACTGGCGCGGCATCATTCCTCACGATTCCAGCGCTCCAACGTATCGCCGGGCGCGGGCTAGGTACGCGGGGTCGCTGCGAGCGGGCGCCTCCTGCCCGCACCGGACGCAGATCGCGTACTCGGCCGCCCCGACGATGGCGACGAGTTGGGACGTCGCGCGGGCCCGCTCCTTGTCCTCCAACTGCAAACAGACCCAGCACTGAGCCGCACCCGGGAGTTCGGACGGATCGCGACGCGGAATTCTGGGTGGCAGCTTCACGCGGACCGCTGCCGCGCGAGCAGCGCGAATTGGAGGAAGTACTTCCGCAGCGTGCGCGCGGCGCCCGATGGCACAGCATCGTCGAAAAAGAGTCGACAGAATTCTTCGCGTGCACGCAGGATCTCCCGGCGGCGGTGTCCGCGCCACCGGTTGTCGCGGGCGGTGAGGTCGAACAGCTCCAGGGCCCGTGCCAGCGCACGGTCGAATCGGTCGGATCGCTGCGCAGCCCAGGCAGCGATCGCGCGATCGACCTCGCTCCCCACGTTGGCGAGCTGCACGGCGAGCGAGAACGCTGCCCAGCGTCCCGTGGCAAGATCAGTGTGACCGGTCATTTCCGCCCGTCAGCCTTCCACCAAGTCGGCTACGATCCGGCGAATGCGATCCTGGAGCGCGCTATCCTCGACATTTCGCGACCGGTTCCCTTGCGACGGACGGACGTTGATCAGCGAATCGAACTCGATCCACGCATCGTCCCCCTCGGCGGGATAGAGATTGATGCCCCACAAATGCTCCTGCACCGAACCATCGTCAATCAGCGCTGCTTCTTCGTCGGAATGCAGCTCGCCACCGATCGTCATCACCCGTCGCTCCACGTCGACTACGGCCTTAACCATGTCCCCGAACTGTGCCTCCGCAAGTGACGAAAGATGCGAACGGGTGATCGGATGCCGAATGATCTCGATGGTCATCGCTCCAATACTCCATAGCGCTGTTCGAAACGGCCACTGATCGATAACATCCCCTCGCCGGTGCCAATGGTGGTGCCACATGATTTCGCGGTGACTGGCGCAGGCAATGGTCAAAATGAATCGCTTCCGCTCAAATACAACGGCCAGCGCTGGTGTGCGCTGGCCGTGCAGGATTACGAATCGAGAGCTCTACCACTGAGCTACGGTCGCGGTCAACTAACTTAGCGGCGCGCTGTTCGATACGGTACTCCACAAACACCAATCAGTAACTGGCCAGCAGCAGCTCCCGTAGCTCCGCCGCGGCCGGGCTCAGTGGCGCTCCCCGGCGCCGAATCACGAGAAGGTCCCGCACCCACTGACGGCCCTGAAGTCGGATCGAGACCACCCGCGGGTCGCGCGTCCGCACGGCGTGCCGCGAGACGACGGACACGCCCAGCCCGGCGGCCACGGCTTCGCGCACCGCCTCCGTGCTCCCGAGCTCCATCACGGGCCGCAATGTCACCCCCAGATCGGCCAGGGACCGCTCGGCCACGGCGCGCGTGCTCGACCCTTCTTCTCTCGCGATGTACGGCTGTCCCGCGAGCGCGGCGCCTGCGAGCGTGCGCCGGCGCGCGAGCGGATGTCGGCGCGCGACGATCGCCACGAGCTCGTCTTTCACCCACGGCTCGGCGGCGAGTGCGGGGCTCACCGGCGCCGCGCCGATCACGCCGAGTTCCACCGAACCCGCCGCGACCCACTGCTCGACTTCGCGCGTATCCCCAATTCGGAGTGTGAGCGCGATCTGCGGGTGCGCCTTATGAAATCGTCCCAGGACTTCGGGGAGGAGGTAGGTGCCCGGGGTCGTGCTCGCGCCTACTGCCACGGCTCCCGCCCGCAATCCCCGCAGCTCGATGACCGCCTGCTCGGCGCTCGTCACCAAACCCAGCGCCTGGCGGACGAACGGCTCGACGAGGCGGGCGGCGGTGGTTGGCCGGACCCCGCGCCCGGCCCGCTCGAACAGCGGCACGCCGAAGAACGCCTCGAGCCCGCGCAGGTGCTCCGAGACGGCGGGCTGGCTGAGGTTGCGTGCCCGGGCGGCGCGTGCGACGCCGCCTGAATCCAGCACGGCCAGGAACACCTCGAGACGGTGCAACGTGCGGCCAGGTTTGGTCATAGGCTTTAACCTATATCATATATACAAACTTCGTATTTGTCCTACGTTCAGAATCCGGTGATCGTGCAGCTACCAACCCCTTGGAGACCATCATGTCACTCCGCCGCACTCTCGCACTCGCCGCCCTGGCCCTCGTCCCCACCGGGCTCGTAGCACAGGCCCCGCCTGCGCCGGCTCCGTCATCTCACGTGATCGTTGCGCATGCGCCGGCTCTCGCGTGGGTGCCCGGCCCGCCGTCGCTGCCGCCCGGTGCCGAGTTCGTGTTGCTCGAAGGGAATCCCGCTGAAGCTGTACCGCTCACATTTCGGCTCCGATTTCCCGCGAATTATCGGATCCCGCCCCATTTCCACTCGGTGATCGAGCACGTCACGGTGCTCTCCGGCACGCTCAACGTCGGGATGGGAGAGCAGGCGACCTACACCGGCGGTACGGCGCTGAACGCGGGTAGCTTCGCCGCGATGCCCGCGAAGATGGTGCACTCCGCGTGGGCCGGCTCCGAGGGCGTGACGTTCCAGCTGCACAGCGTCGGTCCGTGGAGCATCACCTATGTGAAAGCAGCTGACGATCCGCGCACCCCAAAGCCCACCGGCAATCGGTGAGCGCCGCGTGATCGGCGAGCTGTATCCCGTGCTCAAGCCCGCTGGGCGCGTGTCAATCGCCGACATCGTGAGCGCCAAACAGTTGTCCCAGTCCATCGTCAATGATCCGAAGCTCTGGGCCAGTTGAATCGGCGGCGCTCTCCCGGAGGGAGAGGCGTTCGCACTGTTCGAGGACGCAGGGTTCGAGCGGGTGCGTTCGACGGTCGTCCCGGCCTTTGCGTTCCGGAAGGAATCGACGCGCGACGCGGCCGAAGCGTACGGCGTGAAGGCGGTGCTGTTCACGGCCCGGAAACCCGCGAAATAGGGAGATCACGATATGACCGCGACCGGCGCACCACAGTCGGTGACACATTCAGAACCGGATGTCGCCCAGCCTACCAAGCGCGCCCGGCTCGCCATCATCGCCACGAAGGGCTCGCTCGACTGGGCTTACCCTCCACTCATGCTCGCCCTCCAGGCGGCGAAGAAAGGATGGGAGGTGGCGATCTTCTTCACCTTTTACGGGCTCGACATCATTCACAAGGAGAAGAACCGCCGACTCCAGATCGCGACGCTCGGGAACCCCGCCATGCCGATGCCGAACTTCGTCGGGGCCATCCCGGGAATGACGGCGCTGGCGACGCAGATGACGCGGCGACGGTTCCGCCAAAGCAAAGTGCCGCCGGTCGACGAGCTCCTGCGGAAGGTCATCGACGCCGGGGTGAAGGTCTATCCCTGCGGCTTCTCGATCGACGTCTTCGGGTACCAGCCGGACGATTTCGTCCCGGGCTGCCAGCCCCGGCACGGCTCTGCCGACTTCCTCGACTTTGCCAAGGACGCTGCGGTCTCACTCTTCGTGTGAGCCGTGTCCGCATGACGATGACGACCATGTCGCGGGACGACCTGCGGCAGCTGCTCGAGCGCGGCGCTCCGATTACGGTGCTCGACGTGCGCCCCGCCGCCGAACACGCCGAGTGGTGCATCCCCGGCAGCGTGCACGCCGATGCGTACGACGCGCTGCGGCGCGGCGACCCGACCGCGCTCGCCGACTTCCACCCCCCGAATGGCGCCCGCGTCGTGACCGTGTGCGCCGCCGGGAAGACAAGCATGCTCGCTGCTGAGCGCTTGCGCGCGCGGGGCCTGGATGCCGTGTCGCTCGAGGGCGGGATGCGCGCCTGGAGCCTGGCCTGGAACACCGCCGAGGTTCCGTGCCCCGGCAGCACCGCGCGCATCGTGCAGCTGCGCCGCACCGGGAAGGGCTGCCTCTCCTATCTCATCGGCTCAAACGGTGATGCCATCGTGGTCGATGCCTCGCTCGAGCTCCAGATCTACCATCGGGTGGCCGGGGAGCATGGCTGGCGTATCCGCTCGGTCCTCGAAACGCACGTGCATGCCGACCACTTATCCCGCGCCCGGGCGCTCGCAGTCGACACCGGGGCGAGGCTGTGTCTTCCGACGACGGATCGCGTCTCCTTCGCGTACGAGCCCGTGAAGGACGGCGACATCGTACGAGTTGGGTCCGCGAGGCTCCAGGCGTTGCACACGCCCGGCCACACCCCGGAGAGCACGTCCTATCTTCTAGATGACCGTGCCTTGTTCACTGGCGACACGCTGTTCCTAGCGGCCGTCGGGCGCCCGGACCTCGAGGCGTCAGCAGAGCAGGCGCACCGCCGTGCTCGCATGCTTCACGCGTCCTTGCAGCGTCTGGTTGCATTGCCTGCAGACACGGTGGTCCTGGCTGCTCATACGAGCGCGCCCGTGGCCTTCGACGGCCGGCCCATCAGTGCGACGCGGCGGCAAGTCCAGGAGCAGACGTCGCTCCTGGGCGAGACCGAGGAAACGTTCGTGACGCAGATCCTCACCCGGCTCCCGCCAACACCGCCGAACCATCGCCGCATTGTGGCCCTAAACGAAACCGGCGCGCTGCCTGATGACCCCACCGAGCTGGAGGCGGGCGCCAATCGCTGCGCCGTTGCCTGAGACCCCGTCTCCCATCCGGCTCGGCCTCGGCGCCAACTGGCGCCAGTTCACGCTGCTCGTCGTCGTCAATGCCTTCGTCGGAGCGATGGTGGGGCTGGAGCGCACTGTCGTCCCACTCATCGCGCAGGCAGACTTCGGGCTCGTCTCGAAGACCGTCGTCCTTTCCTTCCTTGTCAGCTTTGGCATCGTCAAAGCGCTCGCCAACCTGTTCGCCGGGCAGCTCGCCGACCGAATCGGCCGCAAGCCGCTCCTCGTCGCAGGCTGGCTGGCGGGGCTCCCGGTGCCTCTGCTCATCATCTGGGCGCCGAGCTGGGGCTGGATCGTGTTTGCCAACGTGCTGCTCGGCGTCAACCAGGGGCTGTGCTGGTCCACGACGGTCATCATGAAGATCGATCTCGTCGGGCCGGCGCGGCGCGGCTTAGCGATGGGGCTGAACGAGTTCGCGGGTTACGTCGCCGTCTCGCTGTCGGCGCTGCTCACTGGCTACCTCGCCGCCTCGCACGGCCTGCGGCCGGCGCCCTTCTATCCGGGCATAGCATTCGCCATGCTGGGACTACTCCTCTCCGTGTTTGCCGTCCGCGACACCCATGACCACGCGCGCGCGGAGGCGCGCCAGCGCGGTTCGGAGCAATCCCGCCCCGGGTTCGTCCGCGTCCTGCTGCTCACGAGCTGGCGGGACCGCGCACTCTTCGCAGCGAGCCAGGCGGGCATGGTCAATAACCTGAACGACGGGATGGTGTGGGGACTGATCCCCGTCTTTCTCGCCGCGCGCGGTGTCGCGCTCGACCGCATCGGGGTCGTGGCCGCCACCTATCCCTTGGTGTGGGGAGTGGGCCAGCTCGCCACGGGCGCGCTGAGCGACCGCTGGGGACGGAAGTGGATGATCGCTAGTGGGATGTGGGTACAGGCCGTGGGCATCATTGTGTTCGTCGTCGGTCGGTCCTTCTCGTCCTGGATGGCCGGCGCCACGCTCCTGGGAATCGGGACCGCACTCGTCTACCCCACGCTACTCGCCGCGGTGTCGGACGTCGCGCATCCCGACTGGCGGGCCAGCGCGGTGGGTGTCTACCGGCTGTGGCGCGATTCTGGGTACGCCGTAGGCGCGCTCGCCGCCGGACTCCTAGCGGACGCGTTCAACTTGCCCCTCGCAATCGCGGCGATCGCCGTCCTCACCCTCGCCTCCGGAGTGGTCGTGGCGGGTGTGATGTACGAGACCCTGCCGGAATTGGGGGGGCTCGCATTTCGTGACGTTCAGGCTCTACGCGGGGGCTCGCCTCGCCACCCCTCAAGAGGGTTGTAGTCGACGGTCACCTGAGAACCCCGCACTCGGTCTGGCGACTCCTGATCACGAGGACTATGATGGGACCGTTCGGAGCATCCCGTGACGGACTTGTCGACCCCCTTGCACGCCGCCCTCGCAGGGCGTTATACGATCGAACGCGAACTCGGTCGCGGCGGGATGGCCACGGTGTTTCTCGGTCGGGATCTCAAGCATCATCGCGCCGTCGCGATCAAAGTGCTGCGGCCCGAGCTCGCCGCGGTGCTCGGCGCCGAGCGCTTCGTTCGCGAAATCGAGATCGCGGCGGGACTCACTCACCCACACATCCTGCCCCTCCACGATTCGGGGGAAGCGGACGGCTTCCTCTATTACGTCATGCCATACGTCGAGGGAGAATCGCTCCGAGACCGGCTCAACCGAGAGAAGCAGCTCCCGATCGAGGACGCCGCCCAGATCGCGCGGGAGGTGGCGAGTGCGCTGTCCTATGCCCATAGCCATAACGTTGTCCACCGTGACATCAAGCCCGAGAACATCTTGCTCTTGTCCGGGCAGGCGGTGGTGAGCGATTTCGGGATTGCGCGAGGCATAAGCGCTGCTGGTGGCGAGAAGTTGACCGCGACCGGGGTGTCCGTGGGCACCCCGATCTACATGAGCCCGGAGCAAGCGGCGGGGCGCGGGCCAGTGGACGGGCGGAGCGACATTTACAGTCTCGGGTGCGTGCTCTACGAGATGCTGGCAGGCGAACCGCCGTTCACGGGGCCGACTACCGAGAGCGTGCGCCACCAGCATTTCGTGGCCGAGCCGCCGCGCGTCACCGCCATGCGCGGGACGGTCCCTGCGTCGATTGAAGCGGTGATACGCTGCGCGCTGGCGAAGGCGCCGGCAGACCGCTTCGCCACCGCGGCGCAACTCGCCGAAGCCCTCGCGCAGCCGGCCGCTCCGGTCCAGGCGCTCGTCGCTGGGCCTACGCCCGCGGTCCGTCGGGTTCGGCGCATGGTGGCACTGGGTGCTGCCACGGTCGCGGCCGTCGTGGTGATCGGTGGCGTTGCGAGGGGTATATGGCGCGCACGGCCCAACGGGTCTGCGGTTCAGTCGCTCGCCGTGCTACCGCTCGCCAGCCTTTCCCAGGATTCGACGCAGGCGTATTTCGCCGACGCCATGACCGACCTCATGATCACGCACCTCGCGAGGAGTCCGTACCTTCGCGTCACGTCGCGGACCTCGACCCTCCGATACCGCGGAGGTCAGAAGACGATCCCTGAGATCGGGCGCGAGCTGAACGTCGATCTGGTGGTGGAAGGCACGGTGGTGCGGGAGGGCCAGCGCGTGCGGATCACGGCGCAGCTCATCCGGGCGCCGACCGATGAGCACGTTTGGGCGAACAGCTTCGAGCGCGATTTCTCCGACGTGCTGGCGCTGCAGCGGGACGTCGCCCAGGCGATCGCACAGCAGATCGGAGTCAAGCTGGCGCCATGGCAGACGGCCGCCGCCCCGGCGGCCAATCCCCAGGCGCAAGAGGAGTACCTCCGCGGGATCTACTACTACGGGTTGGGCGACATGATGAAGAGCGCCGAGGCTCTCGAGCGCGCGGTCATGCTGGATCCCGACCACGCGCTAGCCTATGCCGCTCTCGCGCGGACCTATTACTTCATCGCGTTCTTCGGTGATCGCCCACCGAAGGAGGCCTTCCAGCGCATGGAGGAGGCGGCTACCAAGGCTATCGAGAAAGACCCGACCCTGGCTTCGGCGCACGGCTCGTTGGCGCTGGTCAAGCTCCACCGGGACTGGGACTGGAGCGACGCGGAACAGCACTTCCGTCGCGCCCTGGAGCTGAATCCCAGCAATGCCGACATTCACCACGACTACGCCCACTTCCTCCTGGTGATGCGGCGCGACCGTGAATCCGTGGCTGAGACCGAGCGGGCGGTGGCACTGGATCCCTTCAATCCGATGCTCAACGCGTGCCTGGGATGGCACCGTCTGTTCGCGGGCCAATACGATGAGGCCATCGGGGCGGCCACCCGTGCCCTGCAGATCCAGCCCGCTAACTTCTGGGCTCGGATGAACCTGGGGTGGGCTTACGAGCAGAAGGCCATGTACTCCGAGGCCCTTGAGCAGTTCAAGCAAGCATCCAAGCAGAAACCCATGTCCATGGACATGAGTTCGCCGATGGAACAGACGGGGATGCAAAACCAAATGTCCCCGCAGATGTCCGCCGAGGCAGCCCGCATCGCGGCGACCCGCGCGGACCTGGTTGTGCTTGCGACCGCCTCACTCGGCCATGCGTTGGGCCTGGCCGGAGATCGCCAGGGGGCGCGCGCGGTGCTCGATCGTCTGCTGCGGCAGCGAGCGCACGCATACGTCTCGCCGTACGACATCGCACTGGTGTACGCCGGATTAGGCGAGAAGGACCAGGCGCTAGACTGGCTCCAACGGGCCTACCAGGAGCGGTCGAGCCTCCTGGTGTTCGCCCCCCGGGAGCCGCGGTTGGCGCCGCTCCGCTCCGAGCCACGCTTCACAGCGCTGATGCGGGAGTTCGCGCTCCCGCAATGACCCTACGATACACAATCGTCACGACCCTGCCGCTGTGGTGCCAATGGTGGTGCCAGCTCGGGCGTGGATTGCGAATCGAGAACTCTACCACTGAGCTACGGTGGCGGCCGGAGCGAAAGTCAGCAAGGGGAGCTGCATCCCGGTACTCCGACCGCCTGATCGGGTTATAATCCAACAGTGAAGACGCGCCGACTCGGCGGCTTGCTTGTGGGTGCTTTGATGCTGCACCTCGGATTCGTCGCCCAAGCGGCCCAATGTTTTGCGCCCTCGCTGGCACCGCACAGCCATCACCCTAGCGGTTCGCACCGGTCGTCCGCGCCCGATCGGCAGCACCACAAGGCTTCGTCGTTGCCTGTGTGCTGCCAGGCCCTTACCTCCTGCTCGCCAACGGTTGCACTCGGTTCCGACGCCCTTACGCTCACGAGCATCACGGTGAGCGCTCGTGGCGTCATCCCCCCACTCGACCCCACCACCTCCCGCACCGCCGCTCCAGAAGCACCGCCTCCTAGAGTCTAGGCCTCAATTCTTCGCCGCTCACGCATCGCGCCGAGACACACTTGCGTGCGACGCTCGAGGCTTTGCTCTAACCAAAGGCCCAACATGTTTCGCTTTTTGCTTGCGATCGCACTCCTGCCGTCGATGCTCGCTGCGCAGCATCCAGCGCACCAGATGCCACAGCAAACTCCAATGAAACCGATGGCGATGATGATGAACGATCCCCTCGGTGTCTCGATGGAACGGATGGGTTCGGGCACGACGTGGATCCCGGACGCGGTGCCCCTGCCTGCTCGGCACGTCATGTCCGGCTCCTGGCTTCTCATGCTGCATGGATTTGGTTTCGTGCAGTACGACAAGCAGGGTGGCCGGCGGGGCGATGACCAATTCGGATCCCTCAACTGGGCGATGCTGATGGCGAGCCGCGATCTGCTCGGCGGCCGATTTCAAGCGAGAACGATGTTGAGTCTCGACCCCGCGACGGTTACCAATCGAGGCTATCCGCTACTGCTGCAAAGCGGCGAGACCTACCGCGGCCAGCCCCTCGTCGATCGCCAGCATCCACACGACTTCTGGATGGAACTGGCAGTGATGTACGAGCGCGCGCTCTCGCGCAGCATCGGCGTGACAGTGTACGCCGCGCCTTCCGGGGAGCCGGCTCTCGGCCCCGTTGCCTTCATGCACCGACCATCGGCCATGGACAATCTCGCCGCGCCGTTATCTCACCATTGGCAGGACGCGACGCACATCAGTTTTGGCGTGTTCACCGCGGGTCTGTTCGGTCGACACTGGAAACTGGAGGGTTCAGTCTTCAACGGCCGCGAGCCGAACGAGGAGCGCTGGGGGTTCGATCGCATCCGCTTCGACTCATACTCCGGACGATTCACGGCCCATCTGGATTCGAGCTGGGTTGTTTCGGCGGGGTACGGATTTCTGAAGAGTCCGGAAGCGTTGAATCCGTTGGAATCGGTACACCGAGTGACGGCGTCCGTACTCCACGGTCGAAAACTGGGCAGAGACGGGCAGATCGCGACATCGATCATCTGGGGGACCAACCGGCGTTCTGGAAGGACCACGCATTCCGGTTTAGCCGAAACCGAAGCGGTCTTGGATGGCCGCCACACGCTGTTTGGACGCCTGGAGCTCGTGCAAAAGACCGCGGAAGATCTGGTGCTGCCGACGGGACCCGGAGGTTTCGCGCCGGACTCAACGTTCACGGTGGCGGCCGTGTCGCTCGGATACATTCGCGAGATCGGGCGCTCGTCGCAGACGACGGTTGGTGTCGGATTCCAAGGGACTCTCAACGTAGTCCCGGCCGTCCTTGACCCGTTCTATGGATCGCGCACACCGGTGGGCGCCATGGTATTTGTACGCATACACCCAGTCCATAGCCCGCATTCGACAACAAATATGAGGAGCCCATGACCTGGGCCTTGAACTTTCAGCAACCAGTCTCGCTACCGTGCTGCGTCGAGCGCAGCCCTTAACCCCCGAAGCACGTCGGGAAGCGGTCCGTCCGCCCAGAAGTGCATGTAATAGAGCTTCGGCTCTTCACCGACGAGGTGGCTGTGCAGCGCCGTCGCGGTGATCCCGTGCGCCGTCAACGCATCGAACACTGGCGCGACCTTGGCAGCGACAACGGTGAAATCGCCCGTCGCGACCGCTCGATCCGGGCTGACGCTTTGAATATTGATGGGCGTGCCGTAGCCGAGCGCGGGCGTGACTGTCCGACCGTACATCGTCACCGTTCCGGGAACCAGGACGACGGAGACCTGCGCGACCGCGCCCTGTGCCCGACCCCGCAGGCCGAGCGAGCTGAACACGATCGCGGTATCGATCGTCACGGGCGACGGCCCTGCTGCCGGCGCAGGATGGGGGGCGCCCGTTAGCGCGAGGACGCGGTCGAGCCGTTTGGCCATTTCCAGCGCGTTGCCGTCGGCGTGGAAATGAACGTAGGTGATCTTCGGGTCCTCCCCCGCGAGGTGGTTGTGAATCGCGTCACCTCGATCTGCTGGCGTGCGAGCTCCGCGAGCACCGGCTTGACCTCTCCGCTGGTCAGGACAAGGTCGCCCATCATCGTGGCGTCGGCAGCGTCGCCGCTAAACCCCGCCCAGGCGCCGAGGGCAAGCGCCGGCGCGAGGGTGACATCACCGATCCGCAGCGTCAGGTCGCGGCGGGGCCAGGTGTATCGGTAATAGCCCCCGGTGGCCAACCCAGACGTTTGGAGAATGCGTCCAACGGAGTCCCATGGCGCGCCGAGGGGAGTTTGTGCCGACGCGACGGCGTTGGCCGACCCAGAATGAGCACCGTCAGGAGAATGGGCCGGACTTTCATGGATGATGGTTCCTTGTCGAAGTGAGTGTTTGCTCTGCAATTTCAATGATACACCGGTGCGTCAACTGGATGATGCGAGGGCTTTATGCGCTGGATAACTCGGGAACATCCAAAGATCGACCGCATTGCATGTCCGTGGCTGATCAAGCGGTTCATCGACACCGAAGCGGAGTTCCTCTTCGCACCGCCCGCGGCTGTGCTCGCTCGGGCCGAAGAGCACAGCGCTACTCCCTACGACGTGGACGGTGTCGAGCTCTCTCATGACGGCCCCCGCTGCAGCTTCGATGCGTTCTTACAGAAGTACCAACTGACGGACCCGGCTCTGCACGATCTTGCCATCATCGTCCGTGGAGCCGATACAGACAGGCTCGATCTCGCGCCGCAATCCGCCGGGCTGCTCGCCATCTCTCTCGGCCTCTCGCGACTGTACCCCAACGACGAGGAATTGCTGCCCCGCGGTTTTCTCCTCTATGACGCCCTGTATGAGTGGCTGCAGCATGCCAAAGGCGAGCGTCATTCGTGGAATCCGCAGCGCGTGCCGACGCCAGCCTGAGCCTCGGTGACGAAGACCGCGCTGACGCTGCTGGCGGCTAATTGCCTCGTAACCATGCCGGCCGTCGCACAAAGGACGACCATTCGCGCCACCGCGATCCCCACCGCGGTGACGCTCGACGGCAAGCTGGACGAACCGTTCTGGGCGACAGCAGACTCGATTGATGACTTTCGCCAGCGCGAACCCCTCGAGGGTTTCGCCGCCACGGAGCGGACGGTCGTCAAAGTCGTGCATGACGGGAACGCGCTCTACATCGCCGTGCGCTGCTGCGACTCCAGCATGCGCGTCGGCGGGCCAGCCAGCTCCGCCGGGATGCCGACCTCTCGACTGACGACAATGTCCGAATTCTGATCGACGGCTTCAACGACCGGCGCAGTGCCTTTGTGTTCGCCACGAATCCGAACGGCGCCAAATGGGACGCGCAGTTCTCAGGCGTCGACGATTTGAACGAGAACTGGAATGGCATCTGGGATGTCGCGGTCTCGCACGACAGTGCCGGGTGGACGGCCGAGTTCCGCATTCCGTTGCTCGCGTTGCGGTTTCACACCGGGACCAACCCGGAGTTTGGATTCAATGTCCGACGGTTCATTCGACGAAAGAATGAAGAAGACCTGTGGCGCTCGTACGGTCGGACGCAGGGGTTCTATCGTCTGAACTATGAAGGGACGATCATCGACCTCGGCGATCTCGCCGTCCCCGCAATCTGGAGTTGTATCCGTATGCGCTCGGCCGTGCCGTGGAGACCGAGCACGACAGCGTCGGAGGGGAGACGAGCGGGGGCTATCTGAATGGAAAGGCTGGGGTCGACGCCAAGCTGGCCGTCACGCCGACGTTGACGGCGGACGTGACTGTCCACACCGACTTCGCGCAGGTAGAAGCCGACCAGCAGGTCATCAACCTCACCCGATTCCCTTTCTTCTTCCCGGAAAAGCGCGAGTTCTTCTCGAATCGAGCGGCCAGCTCGACCTGGGCACGCCGGGCCGGGTGCAGCTGTTCTATTCGCGCCGCGTCGGCCTCGACACGAGCGGCACGCCCGTGCCGATCGTCGCAGGGGGACGGATCTACGGACGGCTCGGGAAGTGGAAGCTCGGCCTCCTCGACGCGCAGACTGGCGCCGCCGATAACGCCAACGACGCCGTCGTGCGGGTCCAACACGACCTGTTGGAGCGCTCTTACATCGGCGCCATCGGGACGCTCCACGCCGGACCCCGCGGCCAAGGTGTCGAGCGGCAGCCGGCGCACTGGGATCTGGGAGACGACGGGCCACAGCAACTTCATGCCGAGACCGCACACGCTCGGCATCCGCCAGCTCGATTTCAAGTTCATCCCCGAATGGGATATCATCACCAACAGCACCGGTTCGCTCGGCCGCTCGGGGGATTGGCAGACCGCATGGTTTGAGTGGCGATTCCTGGGAGGCGACCAGGAGAATGGGGACCGCTTCGAAGTGAATTTCCAGCGTGTGCTCGACGCGCCGACCGACACCTTTGATATTTTTCGCGCGGTGAAGATCCCGCCGGGCCGATACTGGTGGTCACGTTACGAACTCCAGTACTTCATGTCACCGGGGCGGCGCCTCGGCTTCGGCGCGTTCATGAACGGGGGCGCGTTTTACGGCGGCCGGAGCTTCGTGCAATACAACAACGACACGCAGCGGGCGGACGTCAACCTGCGATTCCATTGGATTCCCCAGATCGGCGACGACGTCTTCCTCGTCTGGAACTCGGGGTACACGACCAACCGCGCGGCCACCTACCGCTTCCCCGCTGCACGATCGCTCGCTCGGCCCTTGAACGGCGCATTCGTGGTGAAGATCGTCCACCGCATTGCGCCGTGAGAAAGGTATTCTGTTGCTTACCTTCTGACTCTCGTGGAGGGTTAGTATGCAGTCTGACGGCCAGCTTAAGCGGATCGGTTGCGTCGTCCCAGCAGCTGGGCGTTCACGGCGACGATCACGGTCGATACCGACATGAATACCGCGCCAAGGGCGGGCGACAGCAGAATGCCTGTCGCTCGATAGAGCACGCCGGCCGCGAGTGGGACGGCCACCGCATTGTATCCCGTGGCCCACCACAGATTCTGTACGATCTTGCGGTAGGTCGCGCGTGCCAGGCCGACAATGGCCGGCACATCGCGCGGATCGGAGCGCACGAGCACGATATCGGCGGATTCGATCGCGACGTCGGTGCCCGCTCCGATCGCGATGCCCACATCGGCTTCCACCAGCGCGGGCGCGTCGTTTACACCATCGCCTACCATCGCGACCGTGAAGCCACGCGTTTTGACTTCCCGAATCTTCGCCGCCTTCTGATCCGGCAGCACTTCCGCGAAGTATTCGTCGAGTCCCAACTCCTCCGCGACCCACCGCGCCACGGCCTGGGAATCACCGGTGAGCATCATCGCCCGGATGCCCATC
>Ga0066705_10000135_pt1 | contig 15697 bp, 23 predicted proteins | sample GraSoiAngelo_154_FD_66506 | JGI IMG/M metagenome (GOLD analysis project Ga0066705, IMG submission 66506) | Grasslands soil microbial communities from the Angelo Coastal Reserve, California, USA - 14_1009_13_20cm | ecosystem: Environmental > Terrestrial > Soil > Grasslands | place: USA... | reverse complement strand
AAGCGCCGCGGGCGGCCGCGCGCCTATCAGCCGGACATCGCGCTCGGCAAGGCACTCGATCTGTTCCGCAAGGATGGCTTCGCTGCGACCTCGCTGGACGATCTGAGCGCGGCAACCGGCATGAACCGACCCAGCCTCTACGGCGCGTTCGGCGACAAGCGCGAGCTCTACATCAAGAGCTACCAGCGCTATCGCGACGACGCCCGTGCCGCCATGGTCGATATTTTCCGCAACGAACTGCCGATCAAGAAACGGCTGGAGTGCATCTATGCGGTGGCGCTCGACATTTATCTCTCAGGCGATAGCGGCCCGCGCGGCTGCTTCACGGTGATGACGGCGGCTTCCGAAGCGGTATTCGATTCCGAAATTCGCGCCATGGTGCTGGAAGGGTTTTCCGAACTCGACAAGGCGTTCGCCGCCTGCTTCCGACACGCCAGGGAAAAGGGCGAACTGCCTGAAAGCGCCGATCCCACAATGCTCGCGCAACTCGCCTCCGCCACCATCCACACCATCGCGATCCGCGCCCGCGCCCGGGTGCCGCGCAAGGAGCTGGAGGCGATCGTCAAGGGCGCGATCGATGTGATGTGCCGCTAATACCCCCGCGCGGGATCGACGATGTTTTCTAATGCGCCGCCTGCCTCAAATCGTTCGATCTGGCTCGCGACATATTTCGAGATCTCGTCGGGGTCGGTGTCGGCGGCGTTGTGCGGCGTCAGCACGACCTTCGGATGCGTCCAGAACCGGCTGTCGGGCGGCAGCGGCTCGGTGGCGTAGACATCGAGCGAGGCCCCACCGAGGGTGCCGTCGTCGAGGCAGGTGAGGATGTCTTTCTCGTTCTGCAAGCCGCCGCGGCCGGCATTGATGAGGACCGGGCCGCCCAGAGGGCCATTGCGGTTCAGTTTTGTAAAGAGCTCGCGATTGAGGATGTGTTGCGTATCCGGCGTCAGCGGCAGCAGGCAGACCAGGATGTCGGTGCGCGCAAGAAATGCCTCAAGCTGCGCCTTGCCGTGGAAGCATTCGATGCCGTCGATTTCCCTCTCGCTGCGGGTCCAGCCGGCGACGCGAAAGCCGAGGCGCTTGAGCACGTCGGCCGCATTCGCGCCCAAGGTGCCGAGGCCCATGATGCCGACCGAAATCGCGCTCGCCGGCCACTGAAATTTCGGCTGCCACCGCTTCTCGCGCTGGCAAGCTCGCAAGTATAGCTCCTGGCGGTGATGCATCAGGACGTGAAGCACGACATATTCCGTCATCCGGCTGGTGAGATCGGAAACCGCGACGCGGACCAGCGGGACCTTCGGTAACGACGCATCCGCCATCAGCGCATCGACGCCGGCGCCAAGGTTGAAGATCACTCGCAAGTTCGGAAATCCGGCCAATTCGCCGGGAGCCGGCTTCCAGACCGCGGCATATTGAATCTCGGCCGGATCGAAATCCGCGGCCGGCAACTGCAAAACGCGCCGGTCGCCGCACACCTCCTCAAACCGGGCCTTCCACCGCTCGGGTGACCAGTTCTCGGTCCCGCCATGCACCAATAGCGCCAGCGCGCCTTTACCCATCGCCGTTACCCATTTCTTGCCTGGCAAACCTATCTTGCCGGCAAACCCAACGTGATCTGCACCACATACCAGATCGGGGGCCCGTCTTAGTCTGCATTTCATCAACAAGGAGACTTCACATGCGCAAATTGATCCTGATTTCCGCCCTGCTTCTGGCCTCCGCGTCGGCTCAGGCCGGCGGGAGCCGGGGCCTGGTGCTGGCGGCCAATGACACACCGGCGACCGCGGAAACCGCCAAGCCGGATGCTCCCAAGGCTGAGGCCGTCAAGCCCGAAACCGTCGCCGCGCCCGAGACCGCGCAGCCGCAGGCTTCCAAGCCGGCGAAAAAGGTCCATGCCAAGCGCCATGAAAGCGACGAGGCGAAAGCACGCCGGATCGCCGCGCGATACGGCATCTCCTGGTGATCCGCAGGTTCCTTCTTAAAATATCTTCCGCTGGCCTGTCGGCTCCGGGCATACTCGTTCGTCCCTTGAGATGTGAACGGAGATGCTTCCCGCATGCTGTACGCCATTCTTTGCTATCACGATGAAGACTTCGTCGGTTCCTGGTCCAAGGAACAGGACGCCGCGGTCATGAAGAAGCTTGCGGTGGTGCAGGACAAGCTCGCCAAGCAGGGCCGGCTCGGCCCGGTAGCGCGGCTGCTGCCGACAACCGCGGCCGCCACGCTGCGCAAGGACGACCCACCGCTGGTGCTCGACGGCCCCTATGCCGAGACCAAGGAACAATTGCTCGGCTTCTATCTCGTCGACTGCAACAATCTCGACGAGGCACTCGATGTCGCGCGCGACCTTGGCGCTGCCAATCCCGGCGGCGCTTATGAGATTCGTCCCGTCGGCATGTTCGCACCGGGGAGAACCGCGACGTGACCGACACCGCCTGGATCGATGCCGCGCTGACGTCGGCGCGTCCCCAGGCGGTCGGCGCGCTGTTGCGTTATTTCCGCAATCTCGACACCGCCGAGGAGGCGTTCCAGAACGCGTGTCTGCGGGCGCTGAAGAGCTGGCCGCAAAACGGCCCGCCGCGCGACGCGGCGGCGTGGCTGATCATGGTCGGGCGCAATGTCGGGATCGACGACATCAGGCGTAACCGCAAGCAGGCGCCGTTGCCCGACGACGACCAGGCGATCTCCGATCTCGACGACGCCGAGGACGCGATCGCCGAACGGCTGGACGGTTCGCACTATCGCGACGATATCCTGCGGCTCTTGTTCATCTGCTGCCACCCGGATCTGCCGGCGACGCAGCAGATCGCGCTCGCGCTTCGCATCGTCTCCGGCCTCACCGTGAAGCAGATCGCGCGCGCGTTCCTGGTCTCGGAAGCCGCGATGGAGCAGCGCATCACCCGCGCCAAGGCGCGTGTCACCGACGCCAACGTGCCGTTCGAGACGCCCGGTGCGGTGGAGCGCAGCGAGCGGCTCGCTGCGGTCGCAGCGATGATCTACCTGATCTTCAATGAGGGATATTCGGCAAGCGGCGACACCGCCGAGATCCGCGCGCCCTTGTGCGAGGAAGCGATCCGCCTGGCGCGGCTGTTGCTGCGCCTGTTCCCGAGCGAGCCCGAGATCATGGGTCTGACGGCGCTGCTGCTGCTGCAGCATGCGCGGGCAGGCGCGCGTTTCGATTCGGAAGGTGCGCTGATCCTGCTCGACGATCAGGACCGGTCGCGGTGGAATCAGAAGATGATTGCCGAAGGGCTCGCGCTGATCGACAAGGCGATGCGCCATCGCAAGAGCGGGCCGTACCAGGTTCAGGCGGCGATCGCCGCGTTGCATGCGCGCGCCGAAAAACCCGAAGATACCGACTGGAAGCAGATCGATTTGCTCTACGGCACGCTTGAGATCATGCAGCCGTCGCCGGTGGTGACGCTCAACCGCGCGGTCGCCGTATCCAAGGTGCGCGGGCCGCAGGCCGCGCTTGAAATGATCGAGCCGTTGGCGCCGCGGCTATCGAATTACTTCCATTTTTTTGGCGTGCGCGGCGCGTTCTTGATGCAGCTCAATCGCAACGACGAGGCCCGCGTCGCGTTCGACCGCGCCATTGCGCTCGCCAACACCTCGGCGGAAGCAGCCCACATCCGGATGCATCTCGACCGCCTGATGCGCGACAACCAGCCGCGCGATTCCAAAACTTCAAAAAAATAATCGCGTTCCTGTCGGATCGCGCATGGCCCGTTCGTCTATTGGTCAGACATCACCAATGGAGCAAGCCATGACGACGATCGCTGAGACCGCGCCGGTCTCCAAGACCGCGCTCTGGACGGGCCGTCTTCTCAGCGGTCTCGTCATCGTGTTCCTGCTGTTCGATGGTGCCATCAAGCTGGTGCCATGGCCGGTGGTCACGGAATCGATGGACAGGATCGGCTACGGGTCGAGCGAGACCTTGGCGCGAAGCCTTGGGATAATCACCATCGTGTGCACCGTGCTCTATTCCGTGCCGCCGACCTCGATCCTCGGCGCGATCCTGTTGACCGGCTATCTTGGCGGTGCGATGGCCTCGCACCTGCGGATCGGCAGCTCGCTGTTTACCCACATCCTGTTCGGATTTTATCTTGGGCTGATGGTGTGGGGCGGATTGTGGTTGCGCGACCGGAATCTGCGTGCGCTGCTGCCGTTCCGGCGCTGAAAGCTCTGCTCCCTCCTCCTTCACGGAGGAGGGAGATTTCTGTCGAGATAATGGGAGTTCGTGATGTTCGAAGTCATTGCCACCATCGCCGTTGTCATCGCGATCGCTATCGCGGTGGTGTTGATCCTGGCGCTCAGCAAGCCGGATATTTTCCGCATCCAGCGCGTCGCCACGATCAAGGCGCCGGCTGAATCGATCTTTGCACTGATCAACGATTTCCATCGCTGGGGAAGCTGGTCGCCGTGGGAGAGCAAGGATCCCGCGATGAAGCGCACCTTCAGCGGTGCCGAGAGCGGCAAGGGCGCGGTCTATGCGTGGGACGGCAACAAGAATGTCGGTTCCGGCCGCATGGAGATTCTCGACACTTCGGCGCCGTCGAAGATCGTCATCAAGCTCGATTTCTTCACGCCGTTCGAAGGCCACAACACCGCCGAGTTCACAATGCTGCCGCAGGGTGATGCCACCAATATCACCTGGGTGATGTACGGCCCCGCGTCCCTGATGTCGAAGGTGATGCAGGTGTTCATCAACCTGGACAACATGATCGGCAAGGATTTCGAGACCGGCCTCGCCAATTTGAAACGGGTCACCGAGAAATAGCCAAATAGTCGAACCACCAGCCTCGAGGAGAAAGGGCGATGCAAGTCAATCCCTATCTACACTTCAACGGCAATTGTGAAGCTGCGCTCAAGTTCTACGAAAAGGCGCTCGGCGCGAAGATTGACATGTTGCATACATATGAGGGCGCGCCGTCGGACATGCCGACGCCGCCGGATTGGAAGAAGAAGGTCATGCACGCGCGCGCATCGATTGGTGGCGCGACGGTGATGGCGTCGGATTCGCCTCCCGGCCACTTCCAGAAGCCGCAGGGCTTTTCAGTCTCGCTAACGGTCGAGGATCTCGGCGATGCCGAGCGCAAGTTCAAGGCGCTGTGCCAGGGCGGCAGCGTCAACATGGCGTTTGACAAGACCTTCTTCGCCAAGGGCTTTGGGATGTGCGTCGATCAGTTCGGCATTCCCTGGATGGTGTTCTGCCCGGCGGAGCAATGATCCCTCATCGGCACGAGCGATAGATCGCCGCGAGCTCGCGCCCGCGCAACAGCAAAAGGCGCGAGCTCAATCCGCCGCGGCGTCGGATCCAGTCCCGCACCGGGGCGGGATAGGCGTCCAGCACGACTTCCGACGCCTCCGGTTCCGCATACAGCCGGCCGCGCCGGTCGATTGATCGTGCGGCGTGGAATCCGAGGATGGCGCGGCGCGTCACGCAGATGCGATCGCTCGGCACCAGGCTCAGCACCAGGGTGCAGGCCGACAGGCAGGGCCCGTCGATCACGACGCGCTCGCCGGAACTGCGCACCTGTTCGAACAGGTCGAGGAACGGGCCGACCTGCCCGCCCGGACTGGAGAGAATGCGGACCTCGGCTAGCGCAGGCGCGCGAGCGAGGCCGCAGAGCGCGGCCACAAGCAGCACGGCCTTGACGAGAGCTGTCCGCATTCGGGAATACTCCTGCGATCAGGCTATAAGGTGAGCTAGGCGCTTGCGAGGCAGGAGGCAAGATTCCAAATAATTTCTAGCTGTTCCGCCGCTCGCCGCGCAGCGTCGGCAATCCGATCCCGGCAGCCTCGAAGCCGCCGTCGACAGCGAGGATCTGTCCTGTGACATAGCTCGAGCGGTCGCAGCTTAGGAACAACACGGCTTCCGCGAGCTCTTCCTCGAGGCCATAGCGGTTGAGCGGGATCGCGTCGTGATAATCGGCGCGGATTTCCGGCGTATGGACCGCCTTCGCCATGGCGGTGTCGACCGGACCCGGCGCCACGCCGTTGACGCGGATGCCGAGGCAAGCCAGTTCGACCGCAAGCTGTTTGGTGAGATGGGCAAGCCCGGCCTTGCTGGTGCCGTAGGCCGAGCGCAACGTGGAAGCGCGCACCGCCGATATGGAAGTAATGTTGACGATCGCGCCGCCGCCATGTTCGCGCATCAGGGGCACCGCGGCTTTGGTGCAAATAAAGGGACCTGTGAGATTGACCGCGAGCACGCGGTTCCAGTCTTCATCGCTCGTCTGCATCAGCGGGGCGAACACCGCAACGCCAGCATTATTGACGAGCGCATCCAGCCTGCCAAAGCGCCGGCCCAGGGTGGCGATCGCAGCCGTCACCGCGGCGGCGTTGGAGACGTCGCAGGCAAGCGCCAGCGTATGATCGGGCTTTTCGAGCGCGGCGACCGCGCCTTGCAGCAACTCACCCTCGATGTCGAGCAGCGCCACGCGCCAGCCCTCGGCCAGGAAGCGTTTTGCGACCGCAAGCCCGATTCCGCGTGCAGCGCCGGTCACCAGTGCGACTTTTTGCGGAGAAGGGGTCATCGACAGTCCCATTGTGAAAGCGGTTTTCAGTTGTGCTGGCACGCGGGGCCGTCATACTCAAGAGCAAGCGGAGCACGGCGTTGTCGATGCGCCTGCTCCGCTCGTGGCTGCTTGACCTGTCAGGCCGTCGCCCGGTTCTTGATGGCGCCGACGATTGCGGTGAGAACAGCACCGGCCACGCCGCCACCGGCCACCTGGCCGATGATGCTGCCGATATCCGGTGTCGCGGCGCTATTGGCGAGCAGCGGAATCAGCATACCGAGGAGCTGTCCCCCGGCGCCGCCGCCGATCGCACCGGCGATGGTATTTCCAAGCGTACCGAGATCGATATTCTTGGCTGCGCCGGCGGCAACATTGCCGCCGACGGCGCCACTGATGATCTGGATGATCAGATTGATGAGCAATCCCGACATAACGTGTTACTCCCGGGTCCGGGGTTCAACTTCAGGGATATGTGCGCGGCACCGGACCACCGCCGGGCGAGGCACTTTAGGCGCTTGAAATCGCAAGGTCATGCTGCACGCGCGAAGGATTCACTTGAAATGCGAGCGGCGACCTGCCGCGCTTGCAAACGGACGATGAAAGGAAGAATTCGATGAAAGCCATTACCCCTCAGGACGATGCGTGGGAGGCGTGGCGGCCGGGCGTGGCGAGCCGCATGCTGGTGTCGGCCCCCAACGGCGCCACGCAGCTCTGCATCTTCGAACAATGGGTGGCGCCGGGCGTCGGCGCGCCGACGCACAGCCATCCGGTCGAGGAAGTGTTGACGGTGCGCGAAGGCGAGGCCGAGATGTGGATCGATGATCACCACATGATGCTGTCGGCGGGCCAATCGCTGATCGTGCCGGCCGGGCGCATGCACGGCTTCCTTAACTGTGGCACATCGAAGCTGCACATTCACGCGGTGCTGGCGGCGCCGATCTTCGAGGCTGTGCCGGAAGGCGCGGCCAAGGTAACGCGAAGGTGGGATATCCCGTCATCCTGAGGAGCGAGCGCTTGCGAGCCTCGAAGGATGACCATCCACGACGCTATTTTTCCGAACCTCCGCGACGCCGCGCCAATCGGCTGATCTCACTCCAATCCGATTTGATCAGCGCTTGCTTTTTCTTGCGGCTCCAACCCTTGATTTGCCGTTCGGCTGCGATTCCGTCGGTGATCCGGTCGAAATATTGAGACCACACAAGAACAACCGGGCGACGTGTGAAAGTATAGCCTGGATAGGCGCCGGCATTGTGCTGGCCAATGCGAGGCGAGAGGTCGTGTCCGGTTGCACTTCCAACATAGAAGGAGTTGTCCGCGCAGCGAAGCATGTAAACATATATACCCATTCTACAACATCCTTCGAGGCTCGCTGCGCTCGCACCTCAGGATGACGGAAAATTCCGTTCGGTCAACATAAGGTCGGACGCGGCTACTTCTTCTTCCTCGCCACCACTTTCTCATACGCCGCCTGCAATCGCTCGCCGGCCGATGGCCCTGCTTTCTTGCGCTGCTTGACGCCGAGATGGGTCTCGCGCAATTCGTCCATGAATTCCGCCCACATTTTCGGGCCGCCTTCGCTCAATAATCTGGCGCGGATGCCGAGCTCTTCGCTGACCGGCAGGTATTTGTAGCCCCAGGCCGACATCTGCGCGAGGATCGGCAGCAGCTCGATGCCCTGCTCGGTGAGCGAATAGATTCCCTTCTGCTTGTGGCTCGGATCGTCGTCGCGCGTGACGATGCCCCGCTCCAGCAGCGTCTTCAGCCGGTCGGCGAGAATATTGGAGGAAATGCGCTCCTCGGATTTGGTCAACAGCTCGCGAAAATGCCGGCGGTTGCCGAACATCATGTCGCGGATCACGAGCAGGCTCCATTTGTCGCCGACCACTTCCAGGGTGAGGTTGATCGGACAGCCGGAGCGCCGGTCGGTGTCGGTCATTGGCTGGGTCCCGGGAGCGAGGCGAAAATCGCCACGAAAAAACCACTTGCAATGTCGCACCAGTAATCCCAGAATGCAACCAGTTGTATTATGCAATCGGTATAAGGTACACGCATGGCACTCACGCTGCATTACCATCCGCTGGCGTCGTTCTGCTGGAAGGCGCTGATCGCGCTTTACGAGAACGACATCCCGTTCACGCCGAACCCGGTCAATCTCGGCGACGCGGCCGAACGCGCCGCGCTGCTCAAACTGTGGCCGATCGGCAAGTTTCCGGTGCTGCGCGACGATGCACGGGGTGAGACCGTTCCGGAATCCAGCATCATCATCGAATATCTCGACCGGCACTATCCGGGCCGCACGCGCTTCATCCCGGAACATCCCGAGCTTGCCCTCAAGGTACGATTGCGCGACCGCTTCTACGATCTCTACGTGCATCTGCCGATGCAGAAGATCATGGTCGACCGGCTTCGCCCGGCGGAGAAAAGAGATCCGCACGGCGTGGAGGAGGCGAGGGCGCAGCTACGCGTATCGTATCGCATGATCGAGCAGCAGATGGCGGCCGGCACCTGGGCGCTTGGCGAAGCGTTCAGCATGGCCGATTGCGCGGCATTGCCGCCGTTGTTCTACGGCAACATGGTCGAGCCGTTCGGCGACACGCACAACAACGTTGCCGGTTATTTCGAGCGCCTGAAGGCGCGGCCTTCCATCGCGCGCGTGATGAAAGAGGCCGAGCCGTATTTTGGCATGGTCCCGAAGGAGAGTTGAATGGCTTCGACTGACCGCGCGGCAACGATCCGCGCCATCTTCGTCGCCTACATGGCCAATGACCGCAAGGTCGTGGAGGATGTACTTGCGGAGGATTTCCGTTTCACCAGCCCCTATGACGACCAAATCGACAAAAAGACCTATTTCGAGCGCTGTTGGAAGAACAGCGATTGGATCGAGCGGCACGAGCTCGAAAAAATCTTCGTCGAGGGCGACGAAGCTTTTGTAACCTACAAATGCACGGCCAGGGGCGGCAAGAGCTTCCGCAACACCGAGTTCTTCGTGTTCGCCGGCGACAAGGTCAGGCGCATCGACGTCTATTTCGGTGCCAGCCACCAGGACGGCGCATTCGTCAAACAGCCGGAATAAAAAAATGCGGCCGGCATGTCGATTTGGCCCGGTCTCATTCGTCTTGCTGTTGTCAGGATTCGGTATCTCCGAAAGGGAACACAGAATGCAGGAAATGAGCAGCGTCGGCGGACTATCGAAAGCGCGCCTTGGCCGCATGCGCGGCATCATGGCCGGTCACGTCGAAAGCGGCCATTTGCCCGGCTTGGTGGCACTGGTAAGCCGCCACGGCGAGGTTCATGTCGACGTGATCGGCAAAATGGCGATTGGCGGCGCGTCGATGCGGCGCGATACCATCTTCCGGATCACCTCGATGACCAAGCCGGTGACGGCGGCGGCCGCCATGATCCTGGTCGAGGAATGCAAGTTGCGCCTCGATGATCCCGTCGATCGCTGGCTGCCGGAATTGGCGGACCGCAAGGTGCTGCGCGCCATCGATGCCGCCGTCGGCGACACCGTGCCGGCAAAGCGCGCGATCACGCTGCGCGATTTGCTGACCTTCCGCCTGGGTCTTGGCATGATCATGGTGTTTCCCGATCGATATCCGATCCAAAAGGCGATTGCGGAAGCAGGTTTCGCTCCGGGACCGGTATTTCCGTCGTTCGCGCCCGACGATTTGATGCGGCGTTACGGCACTCTTCCGCTGGTCTACCAGCCCGGCGAGCGCTGGCTCTACAACAGCGGAACCGAAATCCTCGGCGTGCTGATCGCACGCGCCGCCGGCACCACGTTCGGAAAATTCCTGCACGAACGCATTTTTGCGCCGCTCGGCATGAACGATACCGGCTTTAGCGTGCCTGCCGCCAAACTCGACCGGTTCGCGACCGCCTATACGCGCGACCACGCAACGGGAGAGTTGAAAGTGTTCGACGATCCCTCGACCGGCAAGTTCGCAAAGCCGCCGCTGTTCGAGAACGGCAGCGCCGGGCTGGTTTCGACCGCGGATGATTTCAACGCGTTCGCGCAGATGATGCAAAACGGCGGGCGGCTCGGCAGCGAGCGAATCCTCTCGCGGCCGTCGGTTGAACTGATGACTTCAGATCACCTCACGTCCGAACAGAAACAGGGCTCCGAACTGTTTTTCGGCGACAACAGGGGCTGGGGTCTCGGGCTTTCGGTGTTCACCAAGCGCGACGATCTCAGCACGGCACCGGGCCGCTTCGGCTGGGACGGCGGTTACGGCACCTCCTGGTATTCCGACCCCAAGGAAAATCTCACCGGCATTATCTTGACTCAGCGGCTGATGGATTCGCCGCAGCCGCCCGCGGTGATGGCGGATTTCTGGACCTCGGCCTATCAGGCGATCGACGATTGAACGGGCGGCAGGCGTCCCGTCCGGCAATTACCTCCGAAATAATTCTTTCCGACATGTCGGTGCCGCAAAACCCCTTTCGTCTTGTTGACGAGCGCCGGCTTTAAAATGAAATCAAACGGAGAGTGACGATGCAATTCATGGTGATTGTAAAGGCGAGCCAGGAGTCCGAAGCCGGAATCATGCCGAGCAGGGAACTTCTGACCGCGATGGGCAAGTTCAATGAGGAGATGGTCAAGGCCGGCATCATGGAGGCGGGCGAAGGGCTGCATCCGACCGTAAAGGGCGCGCGCATCAAATATTCCGGCGGACAGGGCGCCGTCAGCCGCGGGCCGTTCAACCTGACCAATGATTTGGTCGCGGGCTTCTGGCTGATCCGGACCAAATCGCTGGACGAAGCGATCACTTGGATGAAGCGGGCGCCATTCGACGGCGGCGCCGAGATCGAGATCCGGCAGGTATTTGCGCCCGAGGATTTTGGCGAAGCGCTGACGCCCGAATTGCGCCAGCAGGAAGAACGCCTGCGCGCCCAGGCCGCGAAGAAGTAAACACTAACGAACAGGACGACACGACCATGCGATTCATGATGTTGATGATCCCCCTGGGCTATGAGACCGCGCCGCCGGACGTCCAACTCGACCCCGAGCGTGTGGCCGCGATGATGAAATACAACGAGGCGCTAAAGGAGGCGGGCGTCCTGATCACGCTCGACGGGCTGCATCCGCCGTCAACGGGCGCGCGGGTCTCGTTTGCCACCGGCAAGCCGGTCGTGACCGACGGTCCCTTCACCGAGGCCAAGGAAGTGCTCGGCGGTTACTGGATGATCGATGTGAAGTCGCGCGAGGAGGCGATCGCCTGGGCGAAGAAGTGCCCGGCTTGCGCAACCGAGATCATCGAAATCCGCCGGGTGCAGGAGATGGAGGATTTTCCCCCCGATGTGCAGCAGGCCGCGGCCGGATTTAGCGAGCTGCAGCAGGATCCATCCGCCGTTAAGTCAAGCGTTCATCGTCAATCGTTCAACCGCAAAGGGAGAAACCCATGAGCACCAACGATACGTTCCTCGCAGTTTTCCTCGGCAGCAAGACCAGCCCGAAATGGGCGGCCTGGCACGCGCTACCTGAGGCAGAACGGCGCGCCAAGGAGCAGCAGGGCATGGCCGCGTGGAAGGCGTGGGTCGAAAAGCATCAGGGGGTGATCGTCGCCATGGGCGGCCCGCTGGGCAAGACCAAGAAGGTTGACGCAAGCGGCATCGCTGACATCTCAAACGAGATGGGCGCCTTCACGGTGGTGCGCGCCGGCTCGCACGAGGCCGCCGCGAAGCTCTTTGAGAACCACCCACATTTTGCGATCTTCCCCGGCGAGCGCGTCGAGATCATGCCGGTCCTGGCGATCCCGGGCGGTTGACGGATTGTTAAGGTGTTGCGCCGGTCGGCGCCGGCAATCCGTGATGGACAACCTTCCTCGGCGCTAGCAACAAAAAGATAGAGCGGGATGACGGTTCGCAGAAAAGTCATCGCGCTCTAGTGACCTTCATCGCCAGCTCATGTAAAAGCCTTTCACATGAGCTGGCGCAAGGAACGGGGCCGCGCCGAGCGCGGCTATCACCACGGCAATCTGAAGGAGGCGCTGCTGCAAGCGGCGCTCGACCTGATCGCGCAAAAGGGCGCGGCCGGATTTACTTTTGCCGATGCCGCGCGGATGGCCGGTGTCAGCCCCGCCGCACCCTATCGCCACTTTCGCGATCGCGACGAACTATTGTCCTCGATCGCCCAACGCGGTTTTGAGCAGTTCGAGGCAGTGCTGACCACGGCTTGGGATGACGGGCGTCCGGACACCGTCACGGCGTTCGAGCGGGTCGGCAAGGCCTATCTCGCCTTTGCCCGCGACGAGCCGGCGTTCTATTCGGCGATGTTCGAATCCGGGCTTCCCGCCGATCTAAATCCGACATTGCTGGCGGCAAGCGAGCGTGCCTTCGGCATCCTCCGCGCCGCCGCCGAGCGTCTTGCCGCGTTGGCGCCGCCAGGCGTGCCGCGGCCGCCGGCGATGATGATGGCGCTGCACATCTGGTCGATGTCGCACGGCGTCGCCTCGCTGTTTGCGCGCGGCGATGCGGCGCGCCGCAAGTTGCCGATGTCGCCGGAAGAATTGCTGGAAGCCGAAGTGCTGATCTATCTGCGCGGCCTCGGCTTCCCGACCGGTGCTGCCAGCGCGCCTGCGGACGAAAAACCGGCCGGCGAGCGGTCAGGGCCTTGGGGCAAGCCGAAATAAAATTGCGAAAATAATTCGGCCGCCGCCGCTTGCCCCCGGCTTGACAAAAAACCGGGATGGTTTAGGTATGTAAATGTTATTTACATTCACAACGGCGTGATGCCGTCATGGAGAGGGAAATGGCCTACACCGCAGATGTCAATCGATGGCGCGGCCCCGCGGAAGAACCCTATCGGCCGCATATGCTTGATAGCCCCTGGCACCCCGGCTGGATCGCCGTGACTGTCCTCGGCTTCATCATCTGGTGGCCGATCGGGCTTGCCCTTCTCTTTTTCACACTAGGGAGCAGAAAAATGGCTTGTTGGGGTCACCACGACCGCTGGTCGAACAAGATGGAACGGATGCAGTGGAAGATGGAGCGGATGCGCAACCGCATGGAGCGGGGCGGCTTCGGCTTCGGGCCGCCCTCGAGCGGCAACCGCGCCTTCGACGAATACCGCATGGAAACCTTGCGCCGGCTCGAGGAAGAGCAGACCGAATTCAAGGAATTCCTCAATCGCCTGCGTCACGCCAAGGACAAGGAAGAGTTCGACCAGTTCATGGCCCAGCACCGCCAGCGGCCGACGCCGCCGAACGACCAGCCGCAGCAGCCGCAGGGCTGAACATCAAGAGGTCCAGAGCCTCAGGCGTAATGCCCCCATAACACCTGACGGCATCGAGCCGCCCGTTTGCGATCATCGCAGGCGGGCGGTTTGTTTTGGCGGATTGATCGAACCGGCTACATCGCGCTGGAGCGGATCTCCGTTGTCGCAAGGTGCGACAAGTTAACGCGACGGGCAAGATTGGCAGGCGGTTTCGCAGGCCCGGAAGGCCGATTTGGGCCTCCCAAGGCCTTGGGTTCCCGGCATTTCCTCACACCCGATTCCCCTTTGGTAACCGTACATTAACCATGATTAGCGTCTGTTAAGGGGCGTAAAGTCGCGCGAATAGCCCTCGTTTTGACATGTTGGCAGGGGATGCAGGGCCAGGCTTCGGCGGGGGCCTCCCATGCGACCAAACAAGGTTCACTCGCGCAGGCGATTTCCGCCGCGCCTGATCGCGCGGCTATCAGACCCGGCAGCCATTTGCTCCCGGAGGGTTTGGGACAATGGTGTTGAGAGGATACCGCTTATGAATCCCGACACGATTCAGTCAGCATTGCCGGTTGTATCGAGCGATGTCTCGCTGATCGCGCTGTTCCTGCAGGCCGCCTGGATCGTGAAGGTGGTGATGCTCGGGCTGCTCGCCTGTTCGGTCTGGGTCTGGGCGATCGCTATCGATAAGCTGTTTCTGTATTCGCGCACCCGCCGCGCGATGGATCGCTTCGAGCAGGCCTTCTGGTCCGGGGAATCGATCGAGGAGCTTTACCGCGCACTGTCGGCCAAGCCGACGCAATCGATGGCGGCGTGTTTTGTCGCGGCGATGCGTGAATGGAAGCGTTCGTTCGAAACCCACGCCCGCTCCATCGCTGGACTGCAGATGCGGATCGAGAAGGTGATGAACGTCTCGATCGCCCGCGAAGTCGAACGGCTCGAACGCCGGCTTCTGGTGCTCGCCACCGTCGGCTCGGCAGGTCCCTTCGTCGGCCTGTTCGGTACCGTCTGGGGCATCATGTCGAGCTTCCAATCGATCGCCGCGTCGAAAAACACCTCGCTCGCGGTCGTCGCCCCCGGCATTGCGGAGGCGCTGTTTGCGACGGCAATAGGCCTCATTGCCGCAATTCCGGCGACTATTTTCTACAATAAGTTCATCTCCGAGGTGAACCGGCAGGCGCAGCGCCTGGAGGGGTTCGCGGATGAATTCTCCGCCATCCTCTCGCGCCAGATCGACGAGCGGGGCTGAAGGGGCGGTATGCTGTGCGCGGGATCGTGAGCACCAGATCATGGCGATGAACGCGGCAGGTTCGTCCGGCAGCGCAGGCGGTCGTCGCAGCCGGCGCAAGCCGGTGATGGCGGAGATCAACGTCACGCCGATGGTTGACGTCATGCTGGTGCTGTTGATCATCTTCATGGTCTCCGCGCCGCTTCTGACCGTGGGTGTGCCGCTCGATCTGCCGCAGACCCAGGCCAAGAGCCTCGACCAGGACAAGAATCCGCTGACGCTTTCGGTCAACCTGAAAGGCCAGGTTTTCCTCAACGACACCGAGATCAAGCTGGACGAGCTGGTGCCGAAATTGAAGGCGATCACCGACGCGCGCGGTGGGCTGGATGAACGGATCTTTGTCCGCGGTGACAAGAAGGTCGATTACGGTACCGTCATGAAGGTGATGGGGCGGCTTTCTGCCGCCGGCTTTCGGCGCGTGGCGCTGGTAACGGAAGTGGATCAGGGATAGGCAAGAGTGAAAGTCGACAAGACACTCGTTGCGTCGGTCGCACTCCACGTCCTCGTGATCGGATGGGGGTTGATCTCCTTTTCCGCGCGTTCGCTCGAGGCGCCGCCGCCGGAGTCGATGCCGGTCGACATCATCTCGGCCGATCAACTTTCCAAGATGACCGCCGGCATCAAGACCGGTGAGAAGGACAAGCCAAAGCCGATGGTCGAAAAGGTCGCCGACCAACGGCCGGCCGA